>Ga0078972_1008759_pt1 | contig 20740 bp, 19 predicted proteins | sample YelNatPaOPGAMG01_FD_67568 | JGI IMG/M metagenome (GOLD analysis project Ga0078972, IMG submission 67568) | Hot spring thermophilic microbial communities from Obsidian Pool, Yellowstone National Park, USA - OP-RAMG-01 (SPADES assembly) (version 2) | ecosystem: Environmental > Aquatic > Thermal...
AACGGGGCCGTTGCGCAGGGCCCCCGACCATCAGCACAGCCGCGGGGGGGGAACGCCAAGATGTTAGACCTAACCCCGTCGTCAAGGAGCGCCTGGCTGCTGCCGAGGCCGACCCGCAGCGCCGCGCCGAGCTCGTGGAGACCGCCCGCATCGTGCGCAAGGTGCCCTGGCTGCCCCCGGAGACCTTCCCCGAGGCTCTGCAGGCGCTGTGGACCACGCACATGCTGCTCATGGCCGCCGAGAGCTACCCCGGGCCGGGCGTCTCGCCGGGCCGGGTGGACCAGTACCTCTACCCCTACTACCAGGCCGACCTGGCCGCCGGCCGCCTGACCCGCGAGCAGGCCAAAGAGTGGCTCGAGTGCCTGTGGATCAAACACAACTATGTGTACGACTACCAGGGCTGGGTGGGCACCAACCAGGGCATCAACTCCTCCTTCGGCCAGCTCATCACCCTGGCCGGCATGGATGCCGAGGGCAACGACGCCTCGAACGACCTGACCTACCTGATGCTCGACGTCATCGAGGAGATGAACCTGCTCGAGCCCAAGCCCAACGTGCGCCTCCACGCCCGCACTCCCGACCGCCTGCTGGACCGCCTGGTCGAGATGCTCTCCCGTGCCCAGGGCGCGCCCTTCCTCATCAACTTTGACGAGAACGCCATGGCCGGCCTGCGATGGGAGGGGCTGCCCGAGGAGCGCCTGTGGGATTACGCCCCCGTGGGCTGCCTGGAGAACACCCTGGCCGGCGACGACCGCTCGGGAACGGTGGATGTGAACCTGAACCTGGCCAAGGCAGTGGAGCTGGCCCTCAACGACGGCCGCGATATGGCCACCGGCAAGCAGCTCGGCCCGCGCACCGGCGACCCACGCACCTTCGCCACCTTCGACCAGTTCCTGGCCGCCTGCAAGGCCCAGCTCGAGCACCTGGTGCGCTGGATCGTGCGCGTCAATGACATGGCCGACGCCGGCCGGGCGCGCTGGGAGCCGGTGCCCTACCTGAGCGCGCTGGTGGGCGGCTGCCTGGAGAGCGGCCGCGACTCCGCCGCCGGTGGCGCTCACTTCAACTTTCTCACCGTCGAGGGCATCGCCCTGGCCACCGCTGCCGACAGCCTGGCCGCCGTAAAAAAGCTGGTGTACGAGGAGGGCGCCGTGACGTGGGAGAGGCTCCTCTCCGCCCTCCGCGCCAACTATGAGGGCGACGAGCCCCTGCGCCAGATGCTCTTGAACAAGGCGCCCAAGTACGGCAACGATGAACCCTACGCCGATGACCTGGCCCGCGAACTCAGCCGCAGCTGGACCGAGGAGGCGTTCCGCCACACCTCGCCCACCGGCAAGCGCTACCGGGGCGGCTACCTCTCGTGGAACTATTGGATCGCCTACGCCCCCACCACCGCCGCCACCCCCGATGGGCGCCGCCGCGGCCAGTTCCTCTCCAACGCCGTCTGCCCGGTGAACGGGGCCGACCGCCAGGGGCCCACGGCGGTGATCAAGAGCGTGGGCCGCCTGGGCCTCGAGACGGCGCCCAACGGCGCCAGCCACACCATGAGCTTCAGCCCCAGCCTGCTGCGGAACCCCGAGTCGCGGGCCAAGCTGGCTGCCCTCCTGCGCGCCTACGGCAAGGTGGGCGGCACCTGCCTGCAGGTCAACGTCGTCGATGCGGCCACCCTGCGCGAGGCCCAAAAGCGCCCGGAGGAGTACCGCAACCTCCTGGTGCGCGTGACCGGCTACAACGCCTATTTCGTGGGCCTGGGCAAAGAGATTCAGGACGAGATTATCGCGCGCGAGTCGCACCAGTTGTAGATTGGGAGGAACGGTCTGAACCACGAAGCACACCAAGGGGTATGAGTACAGGCCCTGAGCTCTTGTGCTCTTGGTGTCCTTTGTGGTTCCAGAGTTCCTGGTCCTCAGATAGACCTGGCGAGGTGGACAGATGATTCGCCAACTAGAGGCCGATGCCGTCGTCGTCGGTGGGGGCACCAGCGGCTGCTACTTTGCCTGGCGGCTGGGGCAGGCCGGGCTGCGCACGATCGTCCTGGAGAAGCGGCGGCTGGTCGACGTGGGCCAGGAGATCGACATCTTTCACATGGACGAGGTGCGCTTCCCCGAGTTCGGGCTGCCCCTGCCCACCAATGGCGAGTTGATCGGCTACTACCCCACTGGCCTGGCATGGTCGCCCGACCTGCAGGTCAAGAACGAGGTGCGCTACCCCTTCTACGTGATGCACAAGCCGGCCTTCCACCAGCGGCTCTACCGCTACGTGGAGCGCGAGGGTGGCCAGGTGCTCGAACGGGCCGAGGTGGTGTGGCCACTGATCGAGGATGGCTTCCTGGTGGGCGTGCGCGCCCTGCACGAGGGCACGCCGCTGGAAGTGCGCGGCCGCATCGTGGTCGACGCCTCGGGCATCGACGGCTGCCTGCGCACCCGCCTGCCGGCCGATTTCGGCGTTGAGACCGAGCCCATCCGCGAGCGCGACACCCTCTACGTCTGCCTCGAATTCCGCGACGACCTGCCACCAGGGACCCCCAGCGGCCTGAACTTTTACCCCTTCCACAAGGCATTCTGGAACCCCAGCCGCGGCAAAGGGGCGATCCTGGGCATCGGCCAGCCGGGCGGGTACGACTATGCCTGGCAGAAGCACCGCGAGTGGCGCGAGGAGTACTTTGGCGACCCCGGCCGCGTGCTCAAGCGCACCCAGGGCCGCACCCCCTACCGCCGCTCGCCCTACTCGCTGGTGGGCAATGGCCTCATGCTCATGGGCGACGCCGCCTTCCAGACCAAGCCCTTCTCGGGCGAGGGGGTCACCTCCTCTTTCACCGCCTGCCAGATTGCTGCCGAGGTAGCCATCGCTGCCCTGCAGCTCGGCGATGTCAGCCGCGCCGGGTTGTGGGCCTACAACACGCGCTACTTCCGCGGCCAGGGGGCCAAGTTCGCCGGCATGTTCGTGCAACTCCCTGCCGCGGCCGAGCTCTCGCGCCGCGAGGTGGATTTCCTCTTCCACAACGACATCATCTTCAGCGGCGAGGATTTCCGCCAGATGAACCTGGACTATGAGACGCGCCTGAGCGCTCGTGACACCGCCGCCATGGCCGCCAAACTCGCCTGGGGCGTGGCCCGCGGCCGCTTCTCGGCGCGCAGCTTCAAGCGCCTGCTCGACGTCTCCGCGGCTGCGGCGCGGGTCAAGGCGCACTACCAGCGCTACCCCGAGGAGCCGGATGGCTTCGACGCCTGGGTGCAGGAAGCCAAGAAGCTCTGGGGAGAGGATCACGATTGAACCGCAAAGGCGCAAAGGCGCCAAGCAAGCGCAAAGGGCCTATAGGTTGCCTTCGTGTTCACTTGGCGTCTTCGCGGTGAATCCCCGTGTTCTGGGTGATGAGGAGGGGCGATGGGCGCGATGGAGCATGTGCGCTACCTGGCGCAGGCGATTGGCCCGCGCGGGTCGACGACCCGGGATGAGGCGTTGGCGGCGCGCTACGCCGAGGAGGTGTTGCGCCGCGCCGGGTTGACGCCGGTGAGCGAGCCCTTCACCAGCGCCCGCTCGGCCTGGCACCCCTCGGCGCTCTTCACGGGCGTGGTGCTGGTGAGCGAGCTGCTCTTCCTGCTGGCCGGGCGCTGGGGGGCGGTGGCGGGGCTGGTGTTGTCGGCGGCTGCGCTGGCGTCGATGCTGCAAGAGCTGGCCTTCCGCCCCAATCTGCTGCGCAAGCTCCTGCCCAAGGGCCCAAGCCAGAACGTGTGGGCGCGCATCGAGCCGCGCGGCGAGGTGCGCGCGCAGGTGGTGCTGATGGGCCATCTGGATAGCCACCGCACGCCGCTGGCCTTCTCGACCGACGGCTGGGTGCGGCTGTTCAGCACGCTGGTGCCGGCGGGCCTGGCCTCGGTGGTGGTGCTGATCCTGCTCTTCGCCGGGGCTGCCGTGGCGCCGGGGCCGCTCTGGCGCTGGCTCTCGCTGCCCTTCGCCCTGGTGGTGGCGGGGGTGTTCGCCCTGACGCTCCAGGCCGATACCTCGCCCTACACCGAGGGCGCCAACGACAACGCCACCGGCGCTGGCGTGGTGCTGAGCCTGGCCACCCGGTTTCAGGCCGAGCCGCTGGCCCACACCGCCGTCTGGGCGGTGCTCTCGGGCTGCGAGGAGGTAGGCTGCTACGGCGCCGATGCCTTCGCCGCGGCCCATCGCGCCGAGCTGGGCGATGCTGCCTGGATCGCCGTCGATAGCGTCGGCGGCGCAGGGGCCGACCCGTCGTACCTGGAGACGGAGACCTTCCTGCTGACGGTGAAGAGCGACCCGGGCCTGGTCGCGCTCTTTGAGCGCATCTGCGCCCGGCGGCCGGAGCTCAAGGGCCACCCCTCGCAGATGCGCGGCGCCTACACCGAGGGGGCGATTGGGGCCAAGCACGGCTTCCGGGTGCTCACCCTCATCGGCCACCGCCGCGACGGCGCCCTGCCCGAGTGGCACCGCCCCACCGACGTGCTGGATCGGGTCGACGCTGGCCTGGTCGAGCGCACCGAGAGCCTGCTGTGGGAGCTGGTGCAAGAGATCGATCGTGGCGCGTGATGGGTATTGCGTACTGCGTATTGCGTACTGCGTACTGCGTAACGCCCATAGCGATGAGTCTTGCTCAAACCGACCCTACGCAATACGCAACACGTAGTACGCAATACGCAGTACGCAATACGCAGTACGCTTGAGGAGTTCATCTCATCGGATGGCAACTTGCATCACCTTCAACGTGCAGCGCTTCAGCACGGAGGACGGCCCGGGCATCCGCACGACGGTGTTCCTCAAAGGCTGCCCGCTGCGCTGTGCCTGGTGTCACAACCCGGAGGGGCTGGAGCCCCACCCCGACCTGGTGTGGTACGATGTGCGCTGCATCGCGGCGCGGGAGTGCCTGAGTGCCTGCCCGCGCAACGCCCTCGACCTGACGCCCGAAGGCATGCGCATCGAACGCGCCGTCTGCGATGGCTGCGGGGCATGCGCAGCCGCCTGCCCCGCCGGCGCGCTGGAGGTCATCGGCCGGCGCTGGAGCGTGGAAGAGCTGTTGGCGGAGATCTGCAAGGACCGCGTCTTTTATGAGACCTCGGGCGGAGGCGTCACCTTCAGCGGCGGCGAGCCGCTCCTGCAGGCCGATGTCCTGGCCGCGCTGCTGCCCCGCTGCAAGGAGGCAGGGCTGCACGTGGCGCTCGACACCTGCGGCGCCCTGCCCTGGGAGTGGTACGAGCGGGTGCTCCCCTGGGTCGACCTGGCCCTCTACGATTTGAAGGTGATGGACCCCGAGCGCCACCGCGCCGCTACCGGCGTGCCCAATGACCGCATCCTGGCCAACGCCGCCGGCCTGGCCGGGCGCGGCCTGCCCATCTGGGTGCGCACACCCGTCATCCCTGGCTACACCGCCGACCTGGAGAACATCCGCGCCATCGGCGAGTTCATCCGGCAGCGTCTCCCCACCGTCGAACGCTGGGACCTCTTGGCCTACACCAACCTGGGCCGCCCCAAGTACCACCGCCTGGGCCGCCCCTACGCGCTGGAGGACACACCGCTCCTGACCCGTGCCGACATGGAAGCCCTCTGGCAAGCCGCCATAGCCCTCGTCCCCGTCGCCCGCTGGTCCGGTGCGACCAGGAGCGATTGAACCGCAAAGGCGCAAAGGCGCGAAGACGGCGCGAAGGGAGGGAGATCCATGGAGATTGAGGAGGTCGCGAGGATCATCGTTGATGCAGCAATCAAGGTTCACAAGACCCTTGGCCCCGGATTGCTAGAGTCGGCGTACCAGGTGTGCCTGGCCTACGAGTTGAGGAAACGTGGTCTCAGGGTGGAGTGCGAGGTGCCATTGCCGGTCGTGTACGACGGCCAGTATATCGACGCGGGCTATCGCATCGATATGATCGTCGAGGGGATGATCGTCATCGAGAACAAGACGGTAGAGAGGATCCTGCCCGTTCACGAGGCCCAGTTGCTAACCTACTTGAGGCTGAGTGGCTGCCGCGTGGGCTTTGTGCTGAACTGGAATGTGGCGCTGATGAAAGAGGGCATCAAACGCATGGTGAACAACTTGTGATCGCGGGCGTGCCTGAGCATCGCTTTGCGTCGCCTTGGCGCCTTTGCGTCTTCGCGGTTCAGTTGTTCCCGCTCAGGAGGAGAGTATGTCTCTACTGCAGCAGACGCCTGGGTTGCTGGAGGCCTTGAGGGGGGCGATGACGCCCAAGTTCCTGGCCACGCGCAGTGCGGCGGGGGTGCCGAATGTGGTGCCGGTGGTGTCGCTGCTGCCGGCCGAGGACCGGCCCGATACGCTCTTCTTTGGCAATTTCCTCCTGCGCAAGAGCATCCGCAACCTGCAGGAGGACCCGCGGGTGGGCATCCTGGTCATGACCCAGGACCTGCGCGGCTGGGTGCTCACCGGCGATTTCCAGGGCTTTGAGGTGAGCGGCCCCTACTACGACCAGCAGATGGCCAGCCCGCTCCTGCGCTACAATGCCTACACCGGCATCCGCAATGCGGGCGTCATCGCTGTGCGCGCTGTCGAGGGGAGTTTCCGCCTCGCGCAACTCGCCGTGGCGCGGGATTTCCTGCTCGCCCGCCTGAGGGCAGGCCAGGCGGCGCGCGCGGCTGCGGGCGGTGTGGCGGTGCCCCTGCCGGCGCAGCGCGAGTTCGGCCGGATGGCGGCGCTCAAGGTGCTGGCCTGGCTGGGCGAGGGCGGCTACCCCGCCGTCGCGCCGGCCCTCTCCCTCCAGCCCGCGGGCGCGGGCGGGCTCGTCTGCCGGGCGAAAGGGCGCCTGCCCGCAACGGGCGCACCGGTCGCCGCCAACGTGCTCACCCTCGATGCCATCTCCTACCAGGCCAAGGGGCGCTGGCTGGGCCAGGGGGCGATCGAGGTGCAGGAGGTCTATGCCGGCGGGCCGCCCATCCCCGGGGCAAGAGTGGCCTGATGCTGCTTCATCGTGGCCCCGACGGCTATGCTGCCTCGGCAGCCCGGCCGTCCACAGCCCTCTGAACGGGCGCTCGTCGGCTGGCAGGGCGTTGTCGGTGGCGAGTGGGCGCACACGTCCGGATCACCGGCAACGGCCCACGGGCCAGGCGCCCAGATCGTCAGACTCCGGGACCGATCGCTAGAGGAGCCAATCATGGCAGCCTACGGAAACGGCCATTTCGGCCGCTGGATCACCGACGAAGCGGGTTTGCCCGCCTACGAGTACACCTGCAACCACGCCCAGGACCCTGCAGCCGAATACGCCACGCCCCACGGCCCCAGCCGCGACCATTTCCACCTCTTGGGCAACTATCACGCGAGCGCCTTTGCCCACAACGAGGGCTATGTGGAGTTCTTCCGCCCCGACACTGTTGGCGCCTGGCTGAACCGTTATGCCCCCGAGCGCCGCGCCTATGCCGGCGGTTTTGGCTTCCTCCGCGTGGACCGGCAGGTGCGCTCGACCCTGTACCGTCACCTGGGCGGCCCACTCTACCGCCGCACCTGGGGCGTAGGCTATTTCCGCAAGAGCGCGGCCTGGGGCAACCTGGCGGTAGAACAGGTGACGCTCAGCCCCTACGGCGAGGACCCGGTGCTGATCAGCCTGACGACGCTCCTGAACCGTGGCATGCGACCCAAGCGGCTCACCTATGTGGAGTATTGGGATGTGCTGGTGGCCCCAGTGCTGCCGGGCCGTGGCGAGGCCGGCCGCATCGTCGAGGGGCTGCGCGTCCGCCGCAGCACACGCTACGACGCGCGGCGGCGGCTGCTCATCTGCAGCCCGGTAGGTCCGTTCCCCGGCCCCAATGCGCCCGCGGCCAGCCGCGACCCCGACCCGCCGACCATCTTTCTGGCTGCGATCGATGGCCAGTCGGTAGCCGGGTATGACACGTCGCGGGCCCTGTTCTTTGGAGAGGGCGGCCTCGATGCCCCCACAGGGCTGGAGATGCCCTTCCTGCCGGGCACACTCTTCCCTCAGGGCACCCACGCCGGCGATATCATCCTGGCCCTGCAGCGCGAGGTGACCATTCCGCCCCGGTCGCAGGTGTCGCTGGCCCACCTCTACGGTTATGGTGCCTGGGATTCCGGGCGCTTCGACGCCTCCGGGTCGCGCACGCCGGCGGGGCTGGTCGAACGCTACGCCGCGCGGGCCGGCGGCTGGCTGGAGGAGAGTCTCGAGAGCTGGCGCGAGAACCTCATCCGCGTCGAGGCCCCCGATGTGCCCTGGCTGGCCCGCGAGGCCGCCTGGAGTGCATACTATGCCCAGGCCCTCGCCAGCTTTGACGCCTACACCAACGAGGTCTTTTTCGACCGCGGTGGGTGCCACACCTACGACTGGGGCGTGCGCTCATCCCCGCGAGATTTCTGCCGCCAGGGGCTGGCCCTGTTGCCGAACAACCCCGCACAGGTGCGGGGCACCATCCGCCACCTGGCGCGCATGAGCAAGCCCGACGGCTCGTTGGCCGAGGCGCATGCAGGGTTCGGCCGGCGTGAGGAGAGGGGGCGCCATGCTTCGGACCTGCAGCTCTGGCTGCTCTGGCTCATCGCCGAGTATGCCCTCTACTACCGTGACCGCAGCTTTGTGGATATGGAGGTGCCTCTCTACCCCCGCGAGGCGGGCCGCACCACCACCATCCGCCAACAGGTGCGCCGCTGTCTCGATCATGTGCGCCACGGAGTGGGCAGGGGCAGGCATGGCTTGCTACGTTTGCTGGCGTCCGACGGCAACTCCGCTGTAGCAACTGCCCGCGGCCTGTGGGCCGAGCGCCGCCTGAGCAGCGAAGGGGAGTCGACGCTGACCAGCGGGCTGGCCGGTGTGGTGCTGCCCAGGGTGGCCGAGTTCTGCCGCTGGCTGGGGGAGACGATTTGGGCACAGGAGGCTGAGGAGTGGGCCGCCGACAACTGCCGGGCCCTGGCGGGGGCATGGAATGGGCGCTGGTTCGATCGCGTGCTCGTGCCTGAGGGGGAGCCCCTTGGCCGGTCGCAGCTCTTCCTCGACGCTCAGCCTTGGGCCATCCTCGCCGGCGCGGCCGATGCCGAGCGGCGGACGGTGCTCTTGGGCGAGATCAAGGCGCGTCTGGTGGACCCCTCGCCCATCGGGCCGGTGGCGCTCGACCCGCTGGGGCTCGACCGGGGCCTGCCACCCGGCAGTGGCATGAATGGCGGCGTCTCCCTGGCCGATGCGGCGCCGCTGGTGTGGGCGTGGGCCCTCGACGACCCGGCCACGGCCTGGGCGCTCCTCTCTCGGTGCACGCTGGCGGCCCATGCCGAGAGCTACCCGGAGCAATGGGCCGGCATCTGGAGTGGGCCCGATGGCTACGACTCGCACGAGGCCGCCTGCCCGGGCCTCCCCTGGCAGTACCGCCTGCCCCTCTCGCAACGTGGGGTGCTGCGCTCGCACCGCGCCTGCCCCATCGCCAGCGCCCACAGCTCCGGCAGCCTGCTCTTTGCCCTGGCGCGCCTGGCGGGGCTCGAGGCCGACGCGCGGGGCTACCGGCTGCAGCCGCGCCTGCCCCTGGCGTGCTTTGGCTTCGAGGCCGCCCGTGTGGGCGTGCGCTGGGAGGAGGGGTTCATCCGCGGTTACATCGTGCCCCAGGGCAACGATTCCGTCGAGCTGCGGGTCGTTCGCCCCGAGCACTTTGCAGCCAGGCCCCACGTCGTGGTCGATGGTCACACGGTGGCCGCCCAACTCTCCGATGACGGCAGGGAAGTGCAGTTCAAAGCTTTCCTGCGCGGCGGCATGCGCACCGAGTGGAAGGTCACAGCAGAGCCAACGCCTCTTGAATAGGGAGGTGGACGGGTTCGCAAAGGAGTCTTCTACCGCGTCGGGTCGCTCTTCCGTGTGGGGGCAGCCCTCCATCGGCGTGATGGGGTGCTGCCCCCTTGGGTGTCACGAAGATCGGCAGGCCGACCTTTGACGGCCGGGCCTATCGCGCCTATAATGCCATTGTAACAGTTGTTGCATCAGCAATGGAGGCAGCGCATGGCCGATATGGAGTGGCTATTCTTCCTGCCGCAATTGCCGTCGTCACCATCGAGCCTTCGAGTGCTGGTGTGGCGGCGGCTGCGGGCTGCCGGAGCCTTGGGGCTCCAGAATGGCGTATGGGTGCTGCCGCACGGCCCCGACCATGAGCAGTTCCTGCGCGATCTGGTGGCCGAGATCGCGCCCCAAGGAGGAAGCGGCCTGCTGTTTCGGGCGACGCCGCTGCAGGCCAACCTGCCCGACGACATTGCCGAGCGATTCCGGGCCGAGCGGGACCAGGAGTACGCCGAGTTTCGCGGGCGCTGCGCCGATTTCCTCCAGGAAATCGCGAAAGAGACGCAAGCCCGGAACCTCACCTTTGCAGAGCTTGAGGAGAACGAAGAGGACCTGCTGAAGCTGGAAGCATGGCTGGGCAAGATCCGCGCGCGAGATTTCTTCGACGCCCCCCAGGCCGAGCCAAGCGCGGCCGATCTGGCTCGCTGTCAGGAGGCATTCCAAGGGTTTGCCCAGGCGGTGTATGGGCACGCGGGGCTCACCGAAGGAGCATAGTCGTATGGCTACACGCACTACGCAGGCCATTGCCAAACGAAGCGCCCTCACATTCGTTATCTTGCTTGGGGTCGTCAGCCTCTTTGGCGACATCGTGTACGAGGGCGCCCGGAGCATTACCGGACCCTATCTGGGCATCCTGGGGGCCAGCGCGGCCGCCGTCGGCTTTGTGGCGGGGTTTGGCGAGTTGGTGGGCTACGGCCTGCGTCTGGTGTCGGGGTACATCAGCGACCGCACCCAGCAGTACTGGCCGATTACCCTGATCGGCTACGGCCTGACCGTGGTCGCGGTCCCGCTCCTGGCCTTGGCCGGACACTGGCAACTGGCTGCGCTCCTCATCATCCTGGAGCGGACGGGGAAGGCTATCCGCACGCCTGCGCGCGATGCGATGCTGTCGCACGCCACAGCGGAAATGGGGCGCGGCTGGGGCTTTGGCGTCCACGAAGCGCTGGACCAGGTCGGCGCGACGGTCGGTGCCCTCTTCGTCGCCGCGGCCCTTGCTGCGGGCGACAGCTATCGGACCGGCTTTGCCGCCTTGCTGGTGCCGGGGCTGCTCGCCCTGGCGACCCTCGTGGCGGCACGCCTGCTCTATCCTCAGCCGAAAGAGCTCGAGACCGTCACCCCGCCGCTGACGACGCAGGGCTTCACCCGTGCCTTCTGGCTCTACCTTGCTGCCGTCGCTGTGGTCGCCGCCGGCTATGCTGACTTTCCCTTGATCGCATTCCACTTCCAGAAGGCGGCGATCGTGCAGGGCAGTCTCATCCCCCTGTACTTCGCCGTCGCCATGGCGACGGATGCCCTGGCCGCTCTGGTGTTTGGCCGGCTGTTCGACCGCGTCGGGCTCGCTATCCTGATGGCCGTCTCGTTGCTCTCATCGCTGTCGGCGCCGCTCGTGTTCCTGGGTGGCCCTGCTCTGGCCCTGGTCGGCGTCGCACTCTGGGGTGTCGGCCTGGGGGCGCAGGAGTCCATCATGCGGGCGGCCATCGCACCCATGGTGCCGAGCCAGCGGCGAGGGACGGCTTACGGGATTTTCAATACTGGATATGGTCTCTTCTGGTTCCTCGGCAGCGCGCTCATGGGGGTGCTGTACGACGTCTCCGTTCCGGCGCTGATCGTGTTCTCTTCCGCCATGCAGCTCGCGTCGCTCCCGCTCCTGCTGGGGGTCAGCCGAGCCAAGGCCCGGTGATGGCGCAACGCCTGCCGGCAAGTCTCTGGCAGATCGTGGGGCTGCCTGCGGGCAGGGCTGCTATGCCCTGCGGTTGAGGTGCAAGCCGCCCCACGATCTACGGGGCTGCCAGGCGCACCTGGCCAGGCCCGTGCCTCACTCGATTGCGTACGTGACCTGTACCTGGTAGGTGATCTGCACCTCACCGGGGCTGAGCGGCGTGCTCGCACCGGCGCCCTTGCCGAAGGCATAGGCGGCATCGGCAAATACGGGCGCGTTCGTGCTGCTCTCGCTGATCGCCGTCACCTGCCCCAGCTTCACACCGGCCAGCTTGGCCAAAGCTGCGGCGCGCGCCTGGGCGTCGGCCACCGCTTTCTCGCGTGCCTGCGACTGCAGGGCGTGCGCATCCTCCACGGTAAAGTTGACCCCATACACCTGGTTCACGCCGGCCTCGACCACGCCATCGAGCACGGCGCCGAGCTGCTCGGGCTGGCGCACGCGGACCTGCACCATGTTCGAGACCCGGTATTGCGTGCTGCTCGGGCTCTCGGCCATGGCCTTGGGCATGCCCGCATCGACGCTGTTGATGCTAAAGCCGGAGGTCTGGACATCCTTGTCGGGGATGTTGAGCGCCTTGAGCTTGGCCATGATAGCGGCCATTCTGGCGCTGTTCTGTGCCACTGCTTCGGCCACCGTCGGCGCCAGGGTTTCGACTCCCAGGTTGGCCAGGGCCAGGTCGGGGCTGACGGAGGCCGTGCCCTGCCCGATGACGGTGATGGCGCGGGCCGGGCTCTTCTCCGGCGTCTGCGCCAGGGCGGGTGCGCAGCCGCTCGCGATGAGCGCCAGGGCGGCCAGCAGGCCGAACAAAAGGAAATAGGGGATACGGGTTCGCACGCGTGTCATGGTTTCCTCCCAGAGGTAACATCGCCGGTCTCACACCTGGCAGTAAGACGCTGCCGTGGGAGGAAAGGTTCCACGCCGGTGGCACTGGGCCTAGATGTAAAAGGCAAGGGCTCCGAGGCCGGCGGCGACGAGGGCGCCGATGAGCGAGGCCAGAAAGTTGACCCAGTCGTTGTCGAGCCAGTGCCAGCCGCGGATGTGGATCGGCTGGCGCCCGCAGCGGTGGATGGCCTGCTCGGTCTCCTTGCCGCAGTGCATGCAGTAGTAGGTGGCCTGCACGGTGGCGCCCAGCAGGCTGTCGCAGAGGGCTCCTGCCATGCCGCCGCTGGCTGCCAGCAGGGGCAGCCAGCCCAGGCGGGGGCTCCAGGGGGCCCCACTCAAGCGGGTCTGCAGCAGTTGCAGGGCCAGCCCCGCGAAGCCGATGGCCCAGGCACCTGCCGCTCCGGCCAGGGTGCCCAGGGGCGAGATGGCGCCCGAGGTGCCGCGCTCGACCGTCTCGCCGGTGGTGATGAGGCGGGGAGCGTCGGCGCTGAGGATGCCCAGCTCGGTGGCCCAGGTGTCGGCATTGACCGCCGCCATGGCGCCCACAAAGGCGAAAAACAGTACCGGCTGCCGGCCGCCGGTGGCCGCGTTGGCCACCGCCAGCGCGGCGCCCAGCCCGCCGTTGGCCAACGCCTGCGCCAAGTCGCGGCGGCCCGTCTTGGCAAAGTGATCGGCCGCCGGCTCTTTGCGGGCCGAGGCATAGTGGGTCAGCGCGCTGGAGCCGGCGAAGAAGGCGATCAGAAGAAGCCCCCAGACCCAGCCGCCCAGGCCGAAAATGAGCGTGCCCACGAGGATAGCGCCCAGGAGGCCGCTCTCGGAGAGCGATTGGCGCCGGTAGCCGGCCCAACCTACGGCGGCGCTGCAGGCGAGCCCCACCAGGGTGCGCAGGCCCAGCCCCAGGATGCTGACCGTTGGGCCACCAGCCCAGGCGAAGAACTGTTGAACACTCACGACAACCAGGGACCTTCCCTCGATGTGCAACCGTCCCCACACCCACGCTGCCAGCGGCCCGAGCCCGCGCCAGGGGCCGTCTCGGAGGGGACGCGGGTCGACAATAATAGTAGCGCAACTGGGGGCGAATTGCAAATGGCCTCCGGGTGCAGGGCCGAGTTAAGCTTGCACCCTGCAGGAGAAGGACCTGTGGTATAATGAGCGTTGGGGCTGCGCTGCCGGACCGGGCGCAACCGCGAGCAGGCTGGCTGCGTATTCGTAGTACTGGCCATTATCGACACGGCAATAAGGAGGCGCCGCCATGGACCCGGAAATCCCCATCCACATGTCGCCCGCAAGTGAGCCCGACGCGCACAACCGCTGGGTCGAGGCTATCGCCGCGTTCTCCCTGATCGGCGCCGGCGCCATCTGCCTGTTGCAGAACCTGGGCCTCATGCCGAACCTCGCCCCGCTGCTCTGGGCGGGGCTCTTCCTGGGAGATGGGGCCCTGTTCCTGCTGGCCTTTGCCGTCGACCGGCGCCAGTGGTGGCCGCTGATCCCGGGCACGACCCTCATCGGAGTGGGCCTGGCGATCCTGCTAGGGGCCACCTTCACCGGGCTGGCGCTGGAAGGGGGCCCGCTGGCGGGTGTGGCGCTCTTTGTCTCCGTCGCGGCCGGCTTTGTGGGGGTCTACGCCTATGACCGGCGCCGCAACTGGTGGGCGCTGATCCCGGCGGCGGCCACCGGGTTGCTGGCCCTGGTGATCCTGAGCAGCCTGGCCGGGGGCGGTGATCTGAGCGGCGCCGTGCTCTTTCTCGGGCTGGGGGCCGTCTTCGCCGCCCTCTACTTCGTCGAGATCGGGGGCCGGCGCCACAACTGGTGGACGCTGATCCCTGCCGGCGCGCTCCTCTCCCTGGCTGCGGTGGTCATCCTGGGCAGCCTGGGGGCCGAAGCGGCAGCAGCAGGCGCGCTCTTCCTCGGCCTGGGCCTGACCTTTGGAGTGCTCTACTTGATGCGCGGGCCAGAGCGGCCGCTGGGCTGGGCATGGATCCCGGCGCTGGCGCTCCTGGGCTTTGGCATGTTCGTCATGGCGCTCGCGGGCGGCACGCTTTACGCCCGGCTTTTCTGGCCGCTCGCCTTGATGGTGGCGGGGCTGGTGCTCGTTGTGGTCAACCTGCGCCGGCAGGGTGGCTGAGGGGAGGAATATGATCCGTACAGAGGGGTTGACGAGAGTCTTCGACGGTCACACGGCGGTCGAAGGCCTCGACCTTGAGGTGCGCGAAGGCGAGGTCTTTGGTTTTCTGGGCCCCAACGGTGCCGGCAAGACCACGACGATGCGCATGTTGGCCTGCCTCATCGCGCCGACCCAGGGCACGGCGTGGGTGAACGGCCATTCGATCGCTACCGAGCCGGATGCGGTGCGCGCCTCGGTGGGCATCCTCACCGAATCGCCGGGCCTCTACGACCGGCTGAGCGCCGAGCGCAACCTCGATGTCTTTGCCCGCCTGTACGGGTTGAGCGAGGAGCGGCGCAAGACACAGATCAAGCGCTACCTGCAGCTCTTGGACCTGTGGGACCAGCGCGACCGCCCCGTGGGCGGCTTTTCCAAGGGCATGCGCCAGAAGCTGGCCCTGGTGCGCGCCCTGCTGCACGAGCCGCCGGTCGTCTTCCTCGACGAGCCTACGGCGGCGCTCGACCCCCAGGCGGCCAAGACGGTGCGCGATTTCATCGCCGAGCTGAGCCGTGAGGGGCGTACGATCTTTCTCTGCACCCACAACCTCGACGAGGCCGAGCGCCTGTGCGACCGCATCGCCGTCCTACGCACCCGGCTGATCGCTCTGGACACGCCCGAGAACCTGCGCCGGCGCCTCTTTGGCCGGCGCACAGTGGTGCGGGTGCGCAACCTGGCGCCCGAGATGGTATCCGCGGTTCGTGCCCTGCCGTTCGTGCACGGCCTGGAGGCGGGCGACGGGCAACTGACGGTGGACCTGGCCGACCCGGAGGCAGAGAACCCGCAGCTCGTCGCCCGGCTGGTGGGCCTGGGCGCGGAGGTGCAGTATGTGACCGAGCTGCGCCACTCGCTCGAAGAGGTCTACCTGAGCCTGATCGAGGAGGAAAAGACGGCATGAGGGTGCGCACGATCATCGATAAGGAATGGGAGGAGATCATCAGGAATCGGGGGGTCTTCTGGAGCCTGGTGCTCCTGCCCCTGCTCATGACGGCCATCTTCCTGGGCGTTCTGTTCTTCATGCACCTTGAGGTGGTGCGCACCGGCACGCTGAGCTCCAACGGCCAGTTGCCGGCCTATCTGGCCATGTACTCGCCGGCCGATGCGGTCATGATCATGATGGTGAACCAGTTCATGATCTACTTCCTGATCGCGCCGGTGGCCCTGCCCATCTACATTGCCGCCTACTCGGTCATCGGCGAGAAGCAGGCGCGCAGCCTCGAGCCGCTCTTGGCCACGCCGGTGCGCACCTGGGAGTTGCTCCTGGGCAAGGCGGTCGCGGCCGTCGTGCCGCCGGTGATCGCTGGCTGGCTGTCGTACGTGCTGTTCGTGATCATCGCGCGCTTCCTGGTGTCCGACGTGGTCATGCGCTTCATCGTGGCGCCCATGTGGGTGCTGTCGATCGCCTTCTTGGGGCCGCTCTTTGGTGTGCTTTCGGTGCTGGTGGGCATCATCGCCTCGTCGCGCATGAACGACCCGCGCGCGGCTCAGCAGTGGTCGGCCCTCTTCCTGGTGCCCCTGATCGGCGCGGGCATGGCCATGATGTTCGGTGTGATCGCCATGAGCGTGTGGACTTTTGTGGCCGGCGCGGTCCTTGTCGCGGCCGTCGACGTGGTGGTGCTGCGGGTGGCCGTGCGGCTGTTCCAGCGCGAGGCCATCCTGACGCGCTGGAAGTGAGGGGGTGGCACTACTCGTTGCCCACGATGTTGCTGCGGCGCTCCATCAGGATGACATCGTGCCAGGCGCCGTTGAGCCGGGCAATGCGCTCGCGACGGCCTACCTGGCGGAAGCCGCAGCGGCTGCACAGGGCCATGCTCGCCTCGTTGCAAAGGTGGGCCGGCCACGGGGGAGCAAAGCGGGCAGCTCAGCGGTCCTGGCTTGCTCGCCCCACACACCCCATGGCCGGCCCATCTCTTCCACGTCGGTGCGCCCGGACCCGTGCATCCCCTACTGGATGTCGCGGCGGATCTGGTCGTACTCGGCCTTGGTGATCTCTCCGCGGGCGTAGCGGGCGTTCAGCACTTCGAGTGCGCTATTGCCTGCCTGCGGGTGCGAGGGGTACTCGCGCCGTGAGCGGAGAGCCAGCACGATGAGTGCGATCACTGCTCCCCAGAAGAGGAGCATCAGCAACCCTCGGCCCACCATCCACCCGAGGCCCCAAAGAAGCCCCAGGCCGTGATGGCCAAACCAGAACATGACAAACCCTCCCAGGCACGGCGGCCGGCCGGGCCTTGCCGTACATGGCAGTGGCTAGAGGCCGGGCCGCCACAGGTAGCAACGGCAGGGCGGCTTGCGAAAAAGCCGGCCTGCTCGCCGATTGGCCTCCACGCCGATGCGGCAGGTTGACCATAACCCAAGTATAGCACAGATGGAGTGCGGCGTCCATAGGGGAACGATGAACCTCCCACGCCGGGTTTGACGGCGGGGTGCAGGGGGGGTAAGCTAGCTCAGGACCGGAGCGCGAGGAGGAGGTGAGCCATGGCTGCCGGCTCTCAGCAGCAACCTGCCCGCCTGGAGATCAAGATCCTCGGCGAAGGATGCCCGAGCTGCCCGCAACTGGAGGCGAACGTGCGCGATGCCCTCCATGAGCTGGGCGTCGAGGCCAAGGTAGAGGGCGTCAGCGCCTTCTGGGCCACGGCCTCGTACGGCGTTTTGGATGTGCCGGCGCTGTGGATCAACGGTTACGTCCGCGCTGAGGGCTGCGTGCCCAGCAAGGATGCCATCAAGGCCTGGATCGAGGCAGCCCTGCGTGGCGAGCCGGGGGCCGAAGTGGTGTGCGAGACGTGCGCCAGAAGGTAGGGTGCACAAGGACACTCCAGTGGCAGAGACTGTCAGCTACCACCCCATTGGCTATGTCGAGAACGACTTGCACGAGCCGGCGCCGCCCCAGGTGTTCGAGGCGGCCGTCTCGCGCATCGTCGTCGACCCGGCGCTCGTGCCCGGGCTGGAGGGCATCGAGCCGGGGCAGGACCTCGTGGTGGTCTTCCACTTGCACCGGGTGCAGGGCTACGAGCTGCGCCAGCATCCGCGCGCCGACCCCGAGCGGCCCCTGCGGGGCGTCTTTGCACTGCGCAGCCCGCGCCGCCCCAACCCCATCGGCCTGACCACGGTGCGAGTGCTCGCCGTTGAGCGCAATGTGCTCACCGTGCGCGGGCTCGACGCCATCGACGGGACGCCGGTGCTGGACCTGAAGCCGCCCGGGCCGACGTCCACGTGACCTCCGCAAGGCCTCATCTCCCGCTGGCAAAACCGCCCGGCACGGGATGTGCTGGGGAAGGCACGGGCAGGCTCAATCGCCAGTGGGAGAGGAGTGGAGATGCGCAAATCCGACATCGTGGTCGTGGGGGGGAGCGCAGCGGGCATCCCGGCCGCCCTGACGGCGCGCCAGTTCTACCCCGAGCATTCGGTGCTCTTGATCCGTCGCGAGCCGCAGGCGCTGGTGCCGTGCGGCATTCCCTACATCTTTGGCGCCATTGGCTCCACCGAGGCCGACCTGATCCCCGACGCCATGCTGCAGAACGCGGGCATCGATCTCCTGGTCGATGAGGTCACCTCCATCGACCGGCAGCGTGAGGCGCTGGCCACGGCCGGCGGCGAGGAGATCGGCTACCGGCGGCTGGTCCTCGGTGTGGGGTCGCAGCCAGTCGTGCCGCCCATCCCCGGGGCCGACAAAGGGAACGTCTTTGCCATCCGCAAGGACGTGCCCTATATCGAGCGCATGCTGGCGGCCTTTGACCGTGCCTCCAAGCTCGTCATTGCCGGCTGTGGTTTCATCGGCGTCGAGCTGGCCGAGGAGAACCGGCGTGAGCGCGGCCTGGAGGTGACGATCGTCGAGATGTTGGAGCACTGCCTGGAGCAGAACTATGACCTGGAGTTCGCCCAGACCGCCGAGGAGATGTTGCGCGGCGAGGGTATCGAGATCCTGACCAACACGACGGTGGAGGAGATCGAGGGCAACGAGAGGGCCGAGCGGGTGCGCCTTTCGGATGGCCGGACGCTGCCGGCCGACGTGGTGGTGCTGGCCCTCGGCGCCACGGCCAACAGCGACCTGGCGCGCCGGGCGGGCCTGGCCATCGGGCCGCTGGGTGGCATTCTGGTGAACCGCTACCAGCAGACGAGCGACGAGCACATCTTCGCCGCCGGCGACTGTGCGGAGAAGGTGTCGTTCTTCGACGGCCGGCCGAGCCCACAGAAGCTGGCCTCCATCGCCACCACCGAGGCGCGCATCGCGGGGGCCAATCTCTTCGCCCTGCAGCGGGCCAACCCGGGCACCATCGGCGTGTACTCGACCATCCTGGGTGGCAAGGCTTTTGCCTCGGCGGGGCTGACCGAGCGAGCGGCGCGCCTGGCAGGCTACCAGGTGATCACCGGCCAGGCCGAAGCGATCAACCGCCACCCGGGCTGCATGCCGGGGGGGATGAGCCTGCGCGTCAAGCTAGTCTTCGACGCGGCGACGCGCATCGTCCTGGGCGGGCAGGTCATGGGCGCCGAGAGCGGTGGCGAGATGGTCAATGCCATCAGCGCCTGCATCCAACAGCGCATGACCGCCGACGACATCGCCCTCTTCCAGGCCGGCTCGCACCCCGGGCTGACCGCCTCGCCCATTACCTATCAGCTCGTGGCCGCGGCCGAGGCGGCCATCGCCACCTGGCTGAAGGAGCGGCAGGCCACGCCGGCCCCCGTGTGACCCAGCGGGTTCGTTCGCGGCACCGTGCCCTCCGCTTGCAGTAACCAACCGCGACCATCGTAGGCGCGGCATCGTCCCTCGCGGCAACATGCCGGGCCCACGGTGCGACGCCGCACCCGCGCGCCGTCACGCGCAGGGGTCCATCTCCACCGCCACGCCGGCCAGCTCCAGCCAGGCCGGCTTTGGGTTGGCGAGGTTGCCGAAGCGCAGCCGGCCGTCGGGCGGAAAAGCGGCGTACTGGTTGTCGATCCAGAGCACCAGCCCGAGCGGGCCGCGCGGAGAGGTGGCCGTCTCGAAGGCCGCCTGGCCGTCGATGGCGAAGCGCACTCCCTCCGCCCGCCACTCCACTGCGTAGCTGTGCCACACGGTCGGGTCCAGCGTGAGCCGTGCGGCATCCTCCCCCACATAGCGGGCGGCCAGGCGCCGCAGCAGGCGGCCTGTGGGCGGCCAGGCGAGGAGGGGCAGGGCCGGTGCCACCAGGGCCAGGGCGGGCGCCGGCAGGGTGGGCGCGGCAAAGGTGGCGGCCAGCAGGCCCTGGGCCGGGTGCCGGTCGTGGAGGGCCAGGTAGTTGGGGGGCGAGGCGTGGAAGAACCAGGCCGCATTGGGCAGCGCAGGCAGGCGCCGCGCGGTTCCGCCGACGCCCAGACGGGCGCTGAAGGGGTCGTTCCAGAAGCCAAAGCCCCAGGTGCCCGGCAGGCTGCTCCCGGAGGCGCGGGCGCGCAGGCTCAGGCGGAGGGGCGGCCGCCAGCGCAGGGCTGCCCGCGGCAGGCGCATATAGTCGTCGAGCTGCGCCAGGCGGTATTGCCCCGCAGGCCCCGCCGGAATGCTCAGGAGCCAATGGCCGGGCGCGAGGAGCGCGACCTCCGCCCCTGGGGTGGCCCGGCCCTCCAGGTCAGGCGTCATCGCTCGCCCTCCACCAGGGCGGGCGCGCTGCCGGGCTTCTCCATCACGAACACCGGCGACCGCCAGCGCGCCCCCTCTTTGCGGTGCACGGTGAGGGAGAAACCGGCTCCGGCCGCCAGTTCGCGCAGCCTGCGCTCCATGCGCCCGGCCTCGCTTTTGGGGCCAAGCCACGGCGGGAGCGGGGCGTCGGCCTCGACGAACAGCCCGGCGATGACCAGCCGCCCGCCCGGCCGCAGCACCCGCGCCGCCTCCTGCCAAGTCTCGCGCGCCAGGATGTAGGGGGCCGGAAAGGTGGCCACCACCGTGTCGAAGGCGCCTGCGGTGAAGGGCAGGGCCTGGGCTACTCCCTGCAGGCGCGCCACGTGCGGGCCCCGCCGGCGCAACTTGCGGGCTGCCAC
>Ga0078972_1008763_pt1 | contig 20734 bp, 20 predicted proteins | sample YelNatPaOPGAMG01_FD_67568 | JGI IMG/M metagenome (GOLD analysis project Ga0078972, IMG submission 67568) | Hot spring thermophilic microbial communities from Obsidian Pool, Yellowstone National Park, USA - OP-RAMG-01 (SPADES assembly) (version 2) | ecosystem: Environmental > Aquatic > Thermal...
CCCCCCGCCCCCCCCCCGCCCGCGGCCCCCCTTCCCGTGGCCCCCGGTCCCCCACCCCCCCCCCCTCGCCGGTGTTTCCCGCCGCCGTGCGGTGAACCGGGGCGTTAACACGCCCCGCTCGCCGGTTTGCCGCCACCGCGTGGATGAAATTGCCGATGAATGGCTCGAAGCCGCTCACGATCGACATGAGTGTATTGTTGGGTCGTGCGGATATTGGCGTGGCCGAGCAACTCTTGCACTGTACGCAAGTCAGCGCCGCCGGCCAGTAGATGCGTGGCGAAACTGTGACGCAGCGTGTGGGGGCTGACTTTGCCGGTCAGTCCGGCCCGCCGCGCATACTTCCGTACCAAGATCCAAAGCATTTCGCGTGTCAGGCCCTTGCCCCCACGACTGACGAATACCCACGGCGCATCCGGCGCAGTCCGCACCAAGTGCGGCCGCAGTTCTGTCAGGTAAGCACGCAAGGCATTGAGGGCGGCCCGGCCCAAAGGCACGATGCGCTGTTTGTGGCCCTTGCCGAAACATTTGCAAAACGCCGAATCGAGATGGAGGTCTTCCATTTTCAGGCCGGCTACCTCCGAGACGCGGCAACCGGTAGCGTAGAGGGTCTCCAGAATGGCCCGGTCGCGGAGAAAGAAGCGGTCGGACGGCTGCGGTGCGTCTAGCAGTTTGGTCACGCTTTCGGGGCTGAGCACGTGCGGAATGCGTTCCCATAGGATCGGTGAACTGAGCAGATCGACGGTGCTCTCATTGGTGCGTTCCTCCAGGCGGAGGAAGCGATAAAACATTTTCAGGGCGACGAGATGACGGGCGATGCTCGGCGGGGCCAGCTTCTCGGCCCGGAGAAATTCGAGATAATGGCTCAAGTCGCGCAGGCTGGGATGGAGATAGTCCGTCAAACCGCCGCCGGCAACCCATTGGGCAAAGCGGTGAAGGTCGCGGCTATAGGCCAACAGTGTATTGCTGGCCAGGCCACGCTCGGCGCGGATATAGTTGCGAAAGGCGTGAATGTCATCCACAAGAGCGGTGTATTGATGGAGACGTTCTGACGGCATGGAGCGGCCTCCTTGCCTGTTTTGTGTTTTCGGTTTGCCATTTTCAATATACTACAAATCCGACTATCGGGTGCGGCGAACGCAAAACTAAAAACGGAAAACGGCCAAGCGACATGAAAGCCATCGTCTGCGAGCGTTGGGGCGAGCCGGAGGAAGTATTACAAGTGCGTGAGGTGCCCAAGCCGGTCCCTGGGCGCGGCGAGGTGTGCGTGCGCATGATCGCCAGTCCCATCAACCCCTCCGACCTTTTGATGGTGCGCGGCCAATATGGGCGACAGCCCTCGCTGCCGGCGACGCCGGGCTTTGAAGGCGTCGGCATCGTCGAGGCCGGCTCCGGCTTGTTGGCCCGGCGCGTCCTGGGCCGACGTGTCGCCGTCCTCAACAGTGGCGGCGGCAACTGGAAGGAGTACGTCGTCCTTCCCGCGCGGCAGGCCATTCCGGTGCCCAAAGAACTTAGCGATGAGCAGGCAGCCACATTCTTCGTCAATCCCGCGACCGCCTTGGTGTTGACACGCTACATCTGGCAAGTGCCGGCTGGCGCCTGGTTGTTGCAGACGGCGGCTGGCAGCACCTTGGGACGCATGATAATTCGCCTGGGCCAGCGTTTCGGCTTTCGTACTCTCAATGTGGTGCGCCGCCGCGAACAGGTCGAGGAACTGCTACGCCTGGGGGGCACAGCCGTCATCGCCACCAACGAGGAGCCGTTGGCAGAGCGCGCTACCATACTGACCGGTGGCGAAGGCGTGCGCTACGCCCTCGATGCCGTTGGTGGGGCCACGGGGTCCGAGGTAGTCCATGTCCTGGCGCGCGGGGGTCGGCTCATTGTATATGGCACTTTGGCCGGTGAGCCGCTGAGCGTCGATCCACGCACGCTGATGGTGGGCCAAAAGCGGATCGAAGGATTCTGGTTGTCCGAGTGGGTTCGCGCACAGAAGCTGTGGACGATGCTAGGGCTGTTTCGGCAAATCGGCACCCTCATGAAGGCGGGTGTTCTGATTTCCGACATCGGCAAGAGCTATGCTCTGACAGACATTCATGCCGCCGTGCGCCAGGCATCCCTGCCGGGACGACAGGGCAAAGTGTTGTTGCGCATGAGCGGGATCTAGCGTCGTCCCCTATGCCACGCCTGCAAGAAACCTCTTTGCGGATGCGAGGAACGGGCAGGATCAGGCGGGGGTAAGTGTTTCAGCGGCGCGGGCCAGCAAATCGCGGACTTCCTCATCAGTCGTTTGGGAAAAATCCTCGTACCAAGCGCCCACGGCGTAGAAAGGCTCTGGCGTCTCGGCACATACCACCTCGTCGGCTTCGCGCCGAAGTTGGGTGCAGGTCTCCGGAGCGCCGACAGGGACGGCGACGACGATACGGGCTGGCCCCTGTTGCCGCAGTGCGGCCACCGCCGCTCGCATGGTCGAGCCGGTAGCCAAGCCGTCGTCCACAAGGATGACGGTGCGCCCCCGCACGTCGGGCGGCGGGCGTCCGGCCCGGTAGTCGTGTTCGCGGCGGCTCAATTCCTGTTGTTCCTCGGCAGCGACGGCATCGATTATCTCTTCGGGAACATTCAGCTTGCGGACCACTTCCTCATTAAGCACGCGAATGCCGCCGGAGGCGATGGCCCCCATTGCCAGTTCTTCTTGACCGGGCAGGCCCAGCTTGCGGACCAGGAAAACATCCAAAGGCGCGTGCAGCGCTTGGGCCACTTCATATCCAACGGGTACGCCGCCACGTGGCAGCGCCAGCACCACTACGTCCGGACGATGGGCGTAGCGAACCAACTGATCGGCCAACACTTGACCTGCCTCTGTTCGATCGCGAAAGAGCATTCCGGATTCCCTCCTTACGTCACGTATTCCTTGGTGTGCGTTGAGGGCACCCCAAGAGAAGACAATAGAGAAGAATGCAAAATCCGCACCATTTGCAACGGCGACAACCGATGTGGTGCGCCTGCGCCCTATGGCTTATAATCTTAGCCAGAAAACCAAGGATGAGGTGATCTGTGCCTGAATTGCCGGAAGTGGAAACGGTGGTCCGCGATTTGCAGCCCTGTCTAAAAGGCAGGCGGCTGACACGTGTGCGGCAGGTCAGCCGGCGAGCGCTGCGCACGCCCTGGCGTTCGGCCTGGAGCACCGCTGTAACTGGCCAACGCATCGAGAATGTCAGGCGGCGCGGCAAGTGGATCCTCGTGGAGCTGGAAAACAAAAACTTCCTGGTCTTCCACTTGGGCATGACTGGCCAGTTGACAATCGTGCCTGCTGCGACGCCCTACGCTACGCATACGCACTTGATTTTCGACCTGGACGAGGGTGAGCAGCAGTTGCGTTTTCGCGACATCCGCCGTTTCGGCAGCGTCCGCTTCTTTGCTGACCGAGCGGCGCTGGAGGCTTTCTTCCAAGCCGCCCGATTGGGACCGGAGCCGTTCGATGTGTCGGCGCGCGCCTGGCGCGACTGCCTGCACAGCTCGAAACGCTGCCTCAAGGCCGTATTGCTCGATCAGCGCGTGCTTGCCGGTGTGGGTAACATTTATGCCGACGAAGCCTTGTTCGAGGCGCGACTGCACCCGGCCCGCTTGGCTTGCGATCTCACCGATGCCGAGGCTGACTGTCTGCGCCGTGCCGTCGCCAAGGTGTTGCGCCGCGCCATCCAGCGGCGTGGCGCCAGCATCCGTACTTATGTGAGTGGTTCTGGCTTGCGGGGAGAGTACCAAAAGGAGTTCCGCGTCTACGGCCGCACCGGCGAACCGTGCCCGCGCTGCGGCGCCGCCATCGAAAGCTGCCGCCTAGCCGGCCGTTCGTCGCATTTTTGTCCGAGGTGCCAACAAGCCATCAAGGGGCGGCGCGGAACGCTCAGCACATCCCAAGCTGTGCGCTCCGCGCTGCCCCCTGACCGCTGAGAGCTATTATGTCGTACCGTGCTTTTAAACGCCTGCTCGGGGAGTATCGCCTGGAGCGCAAGTGCCGATTTTTGTTCGGCTTTTTCATCGTGCTGCTATTGACCGGCAGTTTTTGGCTGTATGCTTGGCAGACCGAATCGCTGGCCTACGATCAGATCAAGACCGCCTGCCGCCTTACGGTTGTCAATGAGATCGTCAGCCGCCACCTGGCCCTGACAACCCCGCCCGGGCCCGAAGGGTTCGCCGCCCAGATGAAAACCCTCGAAGAAGCCATGAACGAATTCCGTGACGGCTGGGAACACGAATCGCCTTTGCCCTTTAAGCCCAAAATCAGCATCTTCAAACCCAACGCCACCCATTCGAAAGATATTCCCGATACAATTACTCTACAAAAGATCAAAGACTTCCAACAAGATCCCAGCAAGCACGAGGACAACTCCCTGGAATTGTCCAGCAAGCGCAACTACTACTATGGCGCCGTCCGCGCCACGGCCTCGTGCCTGGAGTGCCACCGCCAACGCCATGCCGACTTGCACGAAGGCGATCTGTTGGCCGTTGTCAAGATTGACGTGGACACGCAGCCCATTGAAGCTGGCTTTCATGTCAATCGCGCCATCCTCATTTCCATTGCTTTTGCCACCACCCTCCTCATCATGGTCGGCAGCTATTTGATCGTTCGCTACGTCATTGTCAAGCCGGTCAAGCACTTGAAAGAAGTCAGCGACGCCATCAGCGCCGGCGAGTTGAATGTGCGGAGTGAAATCCAAACCGGCGACGAGTTTGAAGATCTCAGCCATGCTTTCAACCGCATGTTGCGCAACCTCGTCAGCATGCAAGACCGCCTGCGTAAGGTCAACGCCGACCTCGACCGCAAAGTTGATGAGTTGGCCCAAGCTAACATGGCCTTGTACGAATCCAACCGCCTTAAAAGCGATTTCTTGGCCACTATGAGCCACGAACTGCGTACGCCGCTCAATTCCATTCTCGGCTTCAGCGAAGTATTATTGTCGAGCAACGGCCTAAGTGAAAAGCAGACGCGTTGGGTCGCCAATATCCAATCGAGTGGTCAGCAGCTGTTGAACCTCATCAACGACATTCTGGATTTGGCCAAGATCGAAGCGGGCAAGATGCAAGTACAGCTAGTGGAATTCAGTATCTACGATGTATGTGACGGCATGTTGGCGATGTTCCGCCCCATGGCGGAGAAAAAGAACATCGACCTGCGCGGTCAGTTCGCCCCCGACATTCCGCTGTTGCGTCAGGATGCGGTCAAGGTGCAGCAGATTTTGTCGAACCTGTTATCCAACGCCATCAAGTTTACGCCGGAGGGCGGCCGTGTGCAGCTCAAGGCCGAGGTCGATCGGCTAGGGACGCCGTCTGCCGCTGCCGCTTCGTCGCTGCGCTGGAACGGCGGCGGCTACATCGTGCTGACTGTCAGCGACACCGGCGTCGGCATCGCACGGGAAGAGCAGGAGCTGGTTTTCGAGAAGTTTCGGCAAGCAGGCAATCCGCTGACGCGCCAGCACGCCGGCACCGGCCTGGGCCTATCCATCGTCCGCGAATTGTCGAAATTGTTAGGCGGCGAAGTGTCGCTGCAAAGCGAGTTGGGCCGCGGCAGCACCTTCACCGTCCGTCTGCCGCTGCAATTGAGTGAAGAGCCGCGGCTGGAATTCGATCTCACCCATGAAGGAATCGACCTTTCGAAGGCCCAGCGTGTGGATGTACGCTTATACGCCGGCGGCCCGCCGCTGCCGGTCTCGCCTGCGCCCACCGAGCCGCGATCGTGACACCCCCCAACAACCCGCAGCCCAAGTACGGGAGCCTTTCGCTCTTATTTGCGCTGCGAAATAGCGAAAAGAGGCGATCCGTCATACATATAGCGCATTGGCCGGCGTGATGACCAGTTCGGGGATGCTGGCGCGCGGCGGCAGCGTCGCGATGAACCGTACCGCCGCAGCTACATCTTCCGGTTGTAACATGGTGTGGCGGCGTTCTTCGCTGACTGGGATAGGTCGTGCTTCCAAGATCGGCGTATTTACTTCGCCGGGATAGATGTTGCACACGCGGATGCCGTTGTCCTTCTCTTCAGCAGCTAAGCCCATCGCCAGGCCGCGCAGGCCGAATTTTGCCGCATTGTAGGCCAAGCCTCCCAGCGGGTTCGAGCGCTTGCCGGAAATCGAATTGATGTTGATGATGAGTCCGTCGCGGCGCTGGAGCATTTGCGGCAGCACGGCGCGTATGCAGTAAAACGCCCCGTGCAGGTTTGCTCCCAGCAGCAAGTGCCAACTCTCCGGCGTTAGTTCGCGGAAAGTGCGTTGCTTGATGTTCAGACCGGCGTTGTTGACCAGGATGTCGATGCGGCCCAGCCGGCGCGTCGTCTCCTGCACGAGCACTTCAACTTGCTTGCAATCGGTGATGTCGGCGGTGTGATAAAAGAGGCGTTCGCCGGCCTTCAGCTCTTCGGCGGCGCGGCGGAGTTTGTCTTCCCGGCGGCCGCTGATGGCGACATGTGCTCCTTCGTCCAGGAGCAGCCGGGCTGTCGCCAGCCCAATGCCGCTGCCGCCGCCCGTTACCAAGACGACTTTTCCTGTTAACTTGCTCATCGTTCCCTCTTTGGAATTTCTACTGCCCTCAGCGGAATGGGGCATAACGAAGTATAGGACCCAATGGGGCCGCTTCGCAAAGAAGCAGCCGGCTAACCGCTCCCGTGAGTGCGGCCCGGACAAGGGCTTTTATAAGGCAGGCGTGAACAATCGGCAGGCATTTTCCAAGGCGCGCGTGGCCAGCGAGCGTCCTTCCAACGTCTTCTGATCGAGGGGGACGGCGTCGTCGAGATCGCGTTGATACGCCGCCTCCAGCTGTGCCACCTGGTCGGCGTCGTGTAGGATGCAGCCAATCTCGAAATTTAAATGCAGACTACGGTTGTCCAGATTGGCCGAGCCGACCATGCCCCAGCAGCCGTCCACCATTATCATCTTGGCATGCATCATCCCTTTGCGATACAGATAAATGTTCACGCCGTAAGCGAGCAAATCTGCGGCGTAATACATCCCAGCGTAGTAGGAAATATAATGGTCTGGACGCAACAGCGTCAGGATGCGGACATCGACGCCGCGATAACGGGCCGCACGCAGGGCATCGAATAATCCGTTGTCCGGCACAAGGTACGGGCTGGATATCCACAAGCGGCGTCGGGCGCTGATGATGGCCAAAAAATAGATCTCTCGGATCGTGTTAAGCTCTTGGTCTGGCCCCGACTCGGCGATCTGCACGCTCACCTCGCCGGCTGCCGGCTGCGGCGGCGCGTACTTCTCTTCCGGCAAGCATTCGCCGCAAGTGAATTCCCAATCGGAACGGAAAACGCTCTGCAAATCGGCGACAGCCGGCCCTTCCAGGCGCACGAACGAATCGCGCCAGTAACCCAGGACCGGATTTTTGCCGAGGTAGTCGTCGCCGATGTTCATGCCGCCCGTGAAACCGATCCGTCCATCGACGACGGTAATCTTGCGATGGTTGCGGAGATTGATGCGGATGAGCGAGTGCAGCGGATTGAGCGGCAGGAAGGCGGCGGCCTGACCGCCCGATGCCAACAGCGGCCGCAGGCTGCGGCCCTTGAGGTGCAAGCTGCCCATCGCATCGTAGAGCAACCGGACTTCAACGCCTTCCTTGGCTTTATGAGCCAGCAGGTCCAGCAAACGGCTGCCGGCGGCATCGGAGCGGAAAATGAAATATTCCAGATGAACATAGTGCCGTGCCCCGGCGATGGCGTTGAGCAGGGCATTGTAAGCAAGCTCGGTTTCGTGAAATACGGTCAAGGCGTTGCCGCGGCGCAAGGGATAGGCGTTGACGCGCTCCGCCAATTCGGCGAGGTCGTGCTCGCCTCGGTCGGCCTGGCGAGGAGGTCCGTCCGGGTGCGGAAATGGCTTGCTGCGTCCGCTGCGTTCGCTGCGCTGGCGACGAACGCGATGCAACAAGTAGTTGTAACCAAAGCCCCAAAAGAGGAACGCCCCCAACAGCGGCACAAAGAGGACCAGCAGGCACCAGGCCACTGCGGCCGTCGCATCTTTTTTGCTCAGCAACACCCAGGGAAGAAACACCACAATCAGGGCGATGTTGAGCACAGAAAACACCGCGGCAAGATGGGGCCAGTATTCGGATAGCACGGCGCTCATGGGGATTTGCGGCACGGAGAGTGTATCCCCCTGCCTATATCACCATTTGTATTCATCTTCAAAGGGGTGGATCGGCCGCGGCGCCTTCGGCTTGGGCCGCGCTTTCAGGACCGCCTCCGCCAACGTCAGGTCTTCGCGCGTGGTGATTTTGACGTTGGTGGTCGATCCCTGGACGAGATGGACCGGATGGCCCAGCGCCTCAACCAACTGCGCATCGTCGGTGATGTCTTGGCCTAGTTGGGCTCGTTTGGCATAGGCTTCGATCAGCCAATCGCGGCGGAACACTTGCGGCGTCTGGGCCAGCCACAAGCCCTGGCGCGATACCGTCTCCTGGACCCGTCCCTTATCGTCGGCGCGCTTGAGAGTATCCGTCACCGGCACGGCCAACATGGCCGCTCCCGTCTTGGCCGCGCTGGCAAAGACGCTCTCGATCAGCTCCGCCGTCAGGCAGGGACGAGCCGCGTCATGGATAGCGACAAACTCGGCTTCCTCCTGGACCTTGGCCAAGGCGTTGGCCACGGAATCGAAACGCTCTTTGCCGCCGTCTACGAGTTGCACATTCATGAAGGCCAAGTTGGCCTGATAACGGCGGCGAAACGTCTCTTGGTCCTCCGGAGCGACGACGATGAGACACTGGCACACATCGTCGCGGGTGACGAACAATTCGGCGCAGCGCATCCAGACCGCACGGCCGTCGAGGTTGGCGAAGGGTTTCTTTTCCCGATCGCGGAAGCGCGACGATTTGCCGGCTGCCGGCAAGATGACAGCGAAGCGTGGCATGGCGAACCTCCCCCTTGTCTCAGCTCGAAGCGTAAGCAAAGGCTGGCCTTCTGGCTTTTGCATACCCTCCGGGCTGATACTGGAATATTGTATCACCCAGAACACGGCTGCGGAGGACTTCTTTCTTGCCCGCTGCCTTCTAGAATACATTAGCTACACTGCTCGGAAGAGGCGCTGGGCGCCCCGTGCAGCGATCCGGGTTTTAAGGTAGGACATCATGACGGACGAAAAAACTTCTCCAGACACCGCCCAGCCAGAGCGTGGCGAGGTTACGGCCACTGCGGAGGCGCCGGTCAAGCTCCAGCAATATGTTGAGATCCGGGACGTTGGTCCGTGCAAAAAGCACATCAAGGTCACCATCGAACGCAAGGACATCGACGAGCGTTTCCAGGAAAAAATCAACGAGTTGGCCATCGATGCCAACGTGTCGGGTTTTCGGCCTGGCAAAGCGCCGCGCCGCATTGTCGAACGCCGCTTTCACAAAGAAGTGGCCGATCAGGTCAAGAGCGAGGTGTTGCTGGCTAGCTTGCAGCAACTCGCCGAGGATTACGACCTTGCGCCGTTGAGCGCTCCCAACATTGACCCCTTTAACATCGAGTTGCCCCGCCAGGGACCGCTGGTCTACGAGTTCGAGGTCGAGGTTCGGCCGCACTTCGAACTCCCCAATTACAAGGGGCTGAAGATCCGCCGGCCTGTCCACACCTTCACGGACGAAGAAGTGATTCAGGAAGAACGCCGGCTGCTGACCCCCTATGGGCAGATCGTGCCCAAGCCGGAGGGAGACGCCCAGATCGGCGATTTAGTGGTCGCCGATGCCGTCATCAAGGCGGGCGAGCGCGAGATTGGCAAGCTGCACGAGGCAACCCTGCGCGTCAACAAGCAACTCGCCTTCAAAGACGGCCTCGCTATCCATTTTGCCGAGCAGATTAAGGGCGCCAAGGTCGGCGACGTGCGTGAAGTGGACATCAAGCTGTCCAGCGCCGCGGCCGATCCCTCGCTGCGTGGCCAATTGGTCAAAGCTATACTTACTATAAAGGATGTTAAAACGGTTATATTGCCCGAATTGACACCCGAGTTCCTGCGCACAACATTCGGCGTCCGATCGCCGGAGCAGCTGCGCGAATTGGTCCGGTTTGTCCTCCAGCGCCGTTTGGAGTATCAGCAGCGGCAGGAGGCCCGCAAGCAGGTGATGGAGTACATCACCACGGTTTCCACCTGGGAATTGCCTCCGGAACTTCTGCGCCGCCAAGCCCATCAGGCCATGGCGCGCAAGATCGTGGAGATGCGGGCCGAGGGCATCTCCGACGAAGAAATCCAGGCCCGACGCCGTTTGCTCGAACAGGACATCTTAGAGAGCACCGCCCAGGCGCTCAAGGAGCATTTCGTCCTTCAGAAAATCGCGGAAGTCGAGAAGATCGATATTACCGATGACGATCTGAATGCGGAAATCGAACGTATCGCCGAACAACAAGGCGAATCGCCACGCCGCGTCCGCGCGCGGCTGGAACGCGAGGACCTGCTCGATGCCTTGGCTGCCGAGATGATCGAACGCGCGGCACTCGACCTGATCCTCAACAATGCCGAATATGAGGATGTGCCTCTGGAGGAGGAAGCACAACCGGCGGTATCGATAGTCGAAGCGCAAGCCGTTCCGGGCGAGATCCACGATCCCACGGCGGAACCTCCGGCAGAAGAGGCCAACCCGCCGTCGGCGAACCCATAGAATAAAGTTCACAGAGCGGGAGGTGTAAGCCTTCGGAGAGCTTGCTCAGAGGGCTTACGCCTCCCGCTCAGGCGGAAATTCAGGAGTTTGCAATGTTTGATCCGTTTAATCCTTTCAACCTGCGTAATCAGCGCTATCGGGAATATACACGGCAACGGCAATATGGGACCACAGATATTCTGCTGGACAACCGTGTCATTTTTTTCGGTTGTTCCAGCGGCAATATCTATGAGCCGGTCATTACGGACATGACGGCCAATCTCGTGATCCAGCAATTGCTCTATCTGCAATATGAGAACCGTAATCAGGACATTCATTTTTATATCAACTCGCCCGGCGGCTCCGTGACGGCCACGTTGGCCATTTACGATACCATGCAGTTTCTGGAATGTCCCATCAACACCTATTGCATGGGCATTTGCGCCAGTGGAGCGGCCATCCTCTTAACGGCCGGCACCAAGGGCAAACGCTTCGCCCTGCCGCACGCCAAGGTCATGATCCATCAACCCTGGAGCCAGGGGATCGGCGGCCAGGCCTCGGACGTCGAGATCGAAATGAAAGAGATCCTCAAGGAGAAAAGACGTCTCAACGAGATCCTGGCCCATCATACGGGCCGGTCCCTCAACGAAATCGAAGCAGAAACCGAACGCAATCGCTACTTCACGGCTCAGGAAGCCAAGGATTTCGGCCTGGTCGATGAAGTGTTGGCCAAGATGACCAGTGAGAAAAAGTCCTGAATCGACCCGTCCGTCGCGCCAGCGAAGGAAGGGTAGTTCGTTTCCTGAAATTCCTTATTTTATCTCAACCCGACAGCCGATGAACAAAGGCGAGCCGGGTTGGCTTGGAGATCGGTGCTATGCCACTCGTGCCGTATGTTGTGGAGCGGAGCGGTCGTGAAGAACGGGTTTTTGATATTTACAGCCGTCTCCTTAAAGACCGGATCATCTTCCTGCAAGGAGAAATCGACGATGATAGTGCCAATTTGATTGTGGCGCAATTGTTGTACTTGCAGTTTGAAGATCCCGAAAAGGACATTCAGCTGTACATTAATTCGCCGGGCGGTTCGGTGACGGCGGGCATGGCCATCTACGATACCATGCACTACATCACCTGTGATGTGGCGACCTATTGTGTGGGCATGGCCGCCAGTATGGCTGCGACATTATTGGCCGCTGGCACCAAAGGTAAACGTCATGCCCTGCCGCATGCCGAAGTGATGATTCATCAGGTGCTTGGCGGCGCCCGGGGCCCTGCCACCGACATCGAAATCCGCACCCGCCATCTGCTCCGCACCAAAAAGCTCATGAATGAGCTGCTGCAAAAGCTCACCGGACAGTCGTTGGAACGCATCGAACGCGACACGGATCGTGACAACTACATGACAGCGCGTGAGGCCCAGGAATATGGCCTGGTTGATGTCGTTCTGGAGCGTTTGCCGCCTGGACAGGTCGTCCCGAAGCCCCAAGGTTAGCCGCGATTGTAGGCGAAACAGCGGTTATTCCAGGACACTGCATCCAAGGATTCGGCATCATGCGCTGCTTCGTGGCTTGCTGCTTAGCTCTGTCGTTGATGATAGCGGCCAGCGGGTGTCGGAGCTGCGAGCGCGTGGAAAGTGAGCTGCGCGCCCGCGAAGACGACGTTCGCCAACTGCGTGAAGAACTCGACCGTTGCGGTGTCTACAATCAGACCTTGCAGCAAGAGGTATTGGCGTTGCGCGGCCAGTTGGGGATGCCTCCTCACGGCCCTCCAGCCGCCGCTTATCCGGTGCAATCCCTGATGCTCGGCCGGCAGACCGGCGGCCGCAGCAATGACATTTGCTCCGGCGACGACGCCTTACAAGTTCAGATCGAGCCTCGCGATCCAGACGGACACGTCATCAAAGCGCCCGGACAATTGCTTATCTTGGCCCAAGAGATCACGCCCGAAGGGACCAAGCGGCCGTTGTCGTCGTGGATGATTCCTCCAGAGCAATTGCGGAAAACGTGGGTCAATGGGCTGCTGACCACGGGCTACCTGTTGAACTTGCCGTGGAAGATTTGGCCGTCTACGGAAAAACTGCGCATCACCGCCCAGTTCCAACTCGCCGATGGCCGCGTCTTCGAGGCCGACCGCGATGTCACCGTTCGCTTAACGCCCCCTAGCCAGCGGCCCACTGCGGCGCCAGCGCCCACTCCCGCGCCTTCGCCACCCGCAGGGGAAAAGGGGCCGATGCTGTTGCCTGCCCCACGCCTCATCGATCCTGCCCCGCCTGACACACCGGCCCCGTCTGAGCTTCCGCTGGAGCCGACCGCTGCCGAGGTCCTCCGCCCTCTGCCGATCAAATAAGATCGCTTATATCGATTATACGCCCCAAGAGTCGTGGGATTTTTTCTCCTTCCTGAGAGAAAACGGCCTCGCTATCCGCGCGGAGTGCAGACCAGGAAGCGCCAACTGTCTGCTTCGAGAATGCGCATGCCAAATTGTCGGGCCAAATCGAGGGCGGTGCGGGCTGCTTTCTTGGCCTGTTCCGCTTCGCCTTGAGCGCGCAGCCAAGCGGCGTAGCGCAAGCGGGTCAGCGCCCGCTCAAACGGCAAACCGCCGCGATCGTAGGCTTCGAGCAATTCCCGATATTCCGCTCCCAAATCGCTGTTTTGCTCTCCACCTACTACCTGCAAATAATCAGCACGCATACGGCGGCGCGCCAAATCAGCCCAGCGGTGCTCACTGCCGTGCCGCGGGCGAAAAAGAATGCTGCGGATATCGAGCGCCTTCAGTTGGCCAGCACGCAGCAGACACTCAAAGACATGCACCCATTCGTAAACATCGACCGGCACCAGCGCTTTGGCCAAGGCGACCGCTTCGTCGATGCGACCAGCGAGACAGAGGGCATGGCAGCGATACGCTTTCCACAACGTCTGCCAAGGCGGCGGGACCAGAGGTTGTTCGAGCAATGGCCCCAACCGACCCAGTGCGATCAGGGCATCACCGCGCAGGGCAGCATCTTCTTCTCGATAAGCGGCCAGAGCGTCCTCGAATTGACCGAGCATCTCAAAACAGATCGCTAAACTCCGATAACGACCAAATCCCGGCCACAAGGGCGGTTTCCTCCAGTCTCCGCTGGGGAAAAATCGCAAAAGCAGGTCGCGCTCCAGGACGGGAGCAAGAAAGCGATGCTTGGGATTGTCCAGAGCGACAAAAGTACTGTCGGCCTCGGCCCACAAGCCGGCGTCGGCGTAAGCGTGAAACAGCTCGATCTCTTCGCGCGCTTCCTCCAGTGTATCGGGACGGCGGCGATCGGGCCGTCCGCGCAAGAAGCCGGCGCGCGTCCCTGCACTCTGCCGCTGTCCGCCGGCGCCCAGTGCGTGATCGAAGGCGCGGCGCACCAGTGGATGCGCGTCGATGACCACGGCCGAACCTGCCCGACCAACGCGCTCCAGCAAGCGCAAATCGATCAACTGCTGGATCTGCTCTGGCAACCATGCTACAGGTCGCTGAGCAAGCGGCGGATACGTGCGCTGCCACGTCTGGTGCAACAAGGTCTGCACCGGCGGACTGGCCAAGTATTCGAGCAACCGTGCCTCGGTCGGTGGATCACGGAATGCCGTAGCCAGCGCGATCAGATCTTGCGTCTCCTGTGGCAAGGCTTGTTGGTACACTGCCAGGACGCGCGCGACCTGATGTTCTTCATCGCTGGTCCCTTCAGCGCGGGGCAAGTCCGGCAGGTGCCGCAGACGGCGGGCGTCGCCCTGGTGAAAGCGAACGAGAAAAGTCCCCAGCAATTCGACAGCTTTGGCATGATAACCGCCGGCCGCCGCTACTTCATCAAGGGCTGCTGCTTCGCCGCGCACGCCGAGGCTGGACAGCAAAGCGCGAGCGCTGGCGGCGTCGAGACTGCTCAGCGAAATCAAGCGCGCGTGACGGCGGCTTGTCAGCGATGGCAGTGGAAAGCGCGTCGTCAAGACTACGACGCCGGGCAGCGGTCCCGATGCGAGTTCCTCCAGCAATCGGCCTAATTCGGGATGCACAAAGCGCCCTATCCACGAGCCGCTATCGTACTGAGCCACCTCCGTGCCATCAAGGATGATGGCCCAGCGCTCTCGACGGAGGCGCGGCAGCAGATGATCGACGCAATAACTGGCGGACAACTCCGGCGGCTGGGGCAATCCCTCGGCATAAGCGTACAGGGAACGCAGGCAGAGATCGGCATCCTTGCCGCGATAAAAGCTCCACAAGAAAACGCCATCGGGACGGTCCGCCGCGCTCCGCAGCGTTTCCAGCCAATGCTGCACGATCGCGGTTTTGCCTTGCCCGCCCGGCCCGATCAGCGCCACAACGCTTTCTCGACCGCCCCTAAGCGCCGCATCTAGCAACGCCAATTCGGCAGTACGGCCGAAAAAGCGATAAGGCTCGGAAGTGCAGTGATGAATGCACGGAGGACGCGCCATGACAGTGAGAAGAAGGACCAACCCCAGGGAGATGGGCCCTTCCCTTATCCTTTGGATTTGGCGGCGCGTTCGGGGCGCAGCGAGCGGACCACGGCGCCGGCTTGCCACATTTCGCTGTCCGCCACTTCCTTCAGTTCCTTTTCCAGCTGCTGCCGATAATCGCTGCGGCTGTTCGCCTCCAGCACACGGCGTGTTTCCTCGCCCTCGGCCACCTTGCGATACAGCTCCTCGAAGACCGGCTTGGCGGCATCGCGGAAACGCTTGAACCAGTCCAACGCCCCGCGCTGCGCCGTCGTTGAGCAGTTGGCGTACATCCAATCCATGCCGTTCTCGGCGATCAAGGGATAAAGGCTTTGTGTCGCTTCCTCGACCGTTTCATTGAACGCCTCCGAGGGCGAATGGCCGTGCTCGCGCAGCACTTCGTATTGAGCGAGCCATAGGCCGTAGATGGCCCCCATCAGTACGCCGCGCTCTCCGGTCAAGTCGCTGAACACTTCCTTTTGGAAGGTCGTCTCAAACAGATAGCCCGAACCGATAGCGATGCCCAGGGCCAAGGCGCGTTCACGGGCCTTGCCGGTGGCGTCTTGATGAACGGCGAAGCTGGCGTTGATGCCCTTGCCTTCGAGGAACAATCGCCGTACGGTCGTACCCGATCCCTTCGGGGCCACGAGGATCACATCGATGTTCTCCGGCGGCACCACTCCGGTTTGATCGCTGTAGACAATGCTGAAACCGTGCGAGAAATACAGCGCCTTACCTGCGGTCAGGTGTGGCTTGAGTTTGGGCCAGAATTCTTTTTGCCCGGCGTCGGAGAGCAGATATTGCACGATGGTGCCGCGCTGGGCCGCCTCTTCCAATGGAAAAAGCGTCCGCCCAGGCGTCCAGCCGTCTTGCACGGCCAGGTCCCAGCTACGCGTCTTTTCACGCTGGCCGACAATGACATTGACGCCGTTGTCCTTCATGTTGAGCGATTGGCCGCGGCCCTGGACGCCGTAACCTAGTACGGCGACCGTTTCCGAACCGAGAATGGCCTGCAAGCGCTGCGGAGGATAATCAGCACGTTCCACGACCGTTTCCGTCACATTGCCGATCTGAATCTGTCGCATAGTCTGTAGTCCGTAGTCTGTAGTCCGTAGTTCAGGTCAGGTGATTAACTATATAGTAAGCACCAGGCGTTGACTAGCTGACTAGCTGACTGGAGGCCATAGACTATGCTGATCGTTGACGCACATCTCGACCTGGCTTGGAATGCTTTGGATTGGGACCGCAATCTGCTGCGGCCGGTGAGTGAAATCCGCAAGCGCGAAATCGAGCTGGGGATGATTGGCAAAGGCCGCGGAGAAGGCACGGTATCGTTTCCGGAGCTGCGTCGCGGCGGCGTCGGCCTGTTCATCGCTACCCTGCTGGCCCGTTTACTGCGTCCCAACTTGATGCCGGCCATTCAGCGCTACGAACATATGGAGGCAGCCTACGCAGCGGCACACGGCCAGATGGCGTATTATCGCATCTTGGAGCAGAAGGGGGTATTGCGCTGGATCAAGGACGCGGCCAGTCTTGATGCCCACGTCCGCGCCTGGAACGCCGATCCGCAACAGGAGCCGCTGGGTTTCATCCTGAGCATGGAGGGAGCAGATCCGGTGTTGTCGCCGGCGCAGGTCGAGGAGTGGTTTCAAGCTGGCTTGCGCATTCTCGGCCCAGCGCACTACGGCGTCAGTCCCTACGCCCACGGCACCGGCACTGAGGGCGGTCTGTTGCCCGCGGGGCCGGCACTGCTCAAAGAGATGCAGCGCGTCGGCATGGTCCTCGACGTGACGCACCTCTCCGACCAGTGCTTTGACGAAGCCCTGGACATTTACGGCGGGCCCGTGCTGGCCAGCCATCACAATTGCCGAGCGCTAGTGCCCCACCAACGCCAGTTGACCGATGAGCAGATCAAGCGGCTGATTCAGCGCGGCGCCGTCATCGGCACAGCCCTGGATGCCTGGATGTTGGCGCCTGGTTGGGTGCGCGGTCAGACCCGGCCCGAAGAAGCGGGCGTGAAACTGGAGACGATGGTCAACCATATCGATCGCATCTGTCAGCTGGCAGGCAACGCTCATCATGCGGCCATCGGCACGGATCTGGACGGCGGCTTTGGCCGCGAGCAGTCGCCCTACGATCTCGATACCATTGCCGATTTACAACGCCTGCCGCAACTACTCCGCCGCCGGGGTTACGACGACCAAGCCATTGCCGACATCCTGCACGGCAACTGGCTGCGCTTCTTCCGCCAGGCGCTGCCCAAGAGTTAACCCCAGGGCCCCAGAGAGCATAGAGCAAAACATACAGAAGAAAGCTACGAAATGGCCTACCAGGGACACAATTTGTCCGATATTTGTTTCTTCTTTCTCTTTTCTGCGTTCTCTGGAGTTAGTCTTCTTCTGATTCCACGACATCTTCCAGTCGGGCGATGGCGACGATTTCGGTTCGGACCAACAACAGGCGGCGGCGATTGCGCTTGACACCCGTGGCCCGCGATGCCGCTACATAGTTCTCGCGCGTCGTATCGCTATCACGCAGGTCATGCATGTCGGCGTTGCGCAACTCGATAAAATGTTCATCGACGCGCTGAAGCGTCCCCAGGCAGACGTATTCACTGCGAAGATCTACTACGACACGCTGATTCAGGAACTCTTCGATCATGGCGCTCTCCTGATCCGTGCAAGGGATACCCAGCTTCATTCCCGTTTGCTATTGTAAAGGAAGGCTTTCCGGAAGACTTGCCTTAAAATGCATGCGCATTCGTGTTCCAACCATCCTTGCCGGTCGCTGAACGTTGCCATCGTGCCGCCATTGGATTCGAAAGAGGGACTGACCATTATTTCGACTATAGGCATTCGCAGGGTCCTTGTTGGAATAGCTGCGGGCGCAAAGCAACACGACCTGCCGGTCTGTGACGTTGTCAATCGTGCCCATTGCCAACTAGCACGGCTGGCACACGTTTTGGGGAAAAAACTGATCGACATGACAGAGGCGATTCTCGATAATGGTGCTCCGGTCGGCAATTGTCTGTAGGAGCTAAAAGGATGCGCCGACAAGACGGAGGCTTTCCGCACGCTGGACAACGGTTAAGGCGTTAGAGAAGGCCAATATTCAAGGGATCGGGGAACATAATGGCTCAAGTGCGCGAAGAGATTGTCACGCGTCCGGAAGAATTAGTGGCGTGTTGTGCGGAACTGGCGAAATGTCCTTATTTAGGGTTCGATACAGAATTTGTGGGCGAGGACACCTACCATCCGAGCTTGTGCCTGGTGCAAGTGGCCACGCCGGACTGCCTTTATCTCATCGATCCGTTGACGACCGGGCCGCTCGATGCTTTCTGGCAACTTATCATTGATCCGGCGCGCCTTGTCATTGTCCACGCCGGACGCGAAGAAGTACGGCTATGCCACTTGTGGACCGGATACACGCCTGGCAATCTCTTTGACCTGCAATTAGCAGCCGGCCTGGTCGGCTGGGCCTATCCGCTTGGCTACGGGACGCTGGTCAACCAGGTTCTCGGCGTGCAAATGGCCAAGGGCGAGACGCTCACGGAATGGCGGCGGCGTCCTCTCACTGCTGCCCAAATCCGGTACGCTTTCGATGATGTTCGCTACCTATTGCCGGCGTGGCGGCGCTTAGCGGCGCGGCTGGAGGAGCAGGGCCGAACCGATTGGGCGCGCGAAGAATTTGCCCGCCTGGTGATGAACGCCGCGCCGGAGGAGTTCGTCCCCGAGCGCTGGCGGAAGCTGCGTGGCCTTGGTTCCTTGGACCGCCGCCGTCTGGCTATCGTCCGGGCTTTGTACTATTGGCGCGAAGAAACCGCCGCCCGCACCAATCGCCCCGCCCGCGCCATCGTCCGTGACGATCTGATTATCGAAATCGCTCGCCGCAATCCGAGCCGCGAGCGTGATCTGCACGTGGTCCGCGGCTTGCCGCGCCGCGACCTCGACGCCATCTTGCAAACAGTGGCCCAAGCTCGCAGTTTGCCCCTGGAGCAATGTCCAGCCGTCGGGGGCCGTGAACAGGATCCGCCGCAGGTGGCGCTGGTGACCAATGTGCTGATGGCGGTCCTCGGCGACGTTTGCGCCCGCCGCGGCCTGGCGGCAAACCTCGTCGCCAGCACCCATGATGTGAAACTGCTTGTCCGCGCACGGCTGGCCGAGCAATCGTTGCCTACGGAATCGTTGCTGACCGCTGGCTGGCGCCGCACCCACATCTTGCCCGATCTCTTGGCCGTTCTCGAAGGCCACCGGCAGCTACGCATCGCCGACATAACGGCGGAGACGCCGTTCGACTATGCCGACTACCCCAAAACCCTGACCGAATTCGGCGAATCGACGGCCTCCGGCTGAATTTAGCAGCAGAAGCCGTTGGAGAATTCCGATGGATCGTGAACCCTACTTTTGGTACAATTTTTTTGTCCGGCCCAGGAGATGGGCTGGGGGAATTATTCCTGTATCGGGAAATGCAATGAACGCCGAATTACGACGACGCAGTGAAGAGGTACTGAACCGTTTGACGCGGCTGCGGGACTCTCTTTGACATCTCCGGCAAGCAATCCCTACGCGAACAACTGAACGCCTGCATGGGGCAGCCCAACTTCTGGGACAATCCCGAAAAGGCCCAACAGATCATCGCTCAGCTGAAGCCGCTCAACGGCCTGCTCAAGCCCTATGAAGAGTTGGAATCGGCCGCAGGCGACGTGCAAGCATTAGTCGAATTGGCCGATGAAGATGCCAGCTTGGAGCCTGAGCTGGAGCGTGAATTGGCGCCGTTCGAGAAGCGTCTCGATGATTTCGAGATGCGCGCCATGCTCGACGGCCCGCAGGATGCCAGCAATGCTTACCTGCGCATCCAGGCCGGCACGGGCGGCACCGAGGCGTGCGATTGGGCGCAGATGCTCTTGCGCATGTACGCGCGCTGGGCCGAGAAGCATGGTTACGAGGTCGAAATTGTCGATGAATTGCCCAATGAAGAGGCCGGCATCCGCAACGCTACCTTGCATATCAAGGGCGATTACGCCTATGGCCATCTCCAGGGCGAGGCAGGGGTGCATCGCCTGGTGCGCATCAGCCCTTTTGACGCCAACGCCCGGCGGCAAACCTCCTTTGCCGCTGTGGACGTGATGCCAGAGATCGAGGGCGTTATTGAGATCGCCATTCGTCCCGATGAGCTGCGGCGCGACACGTTCCGCAGCGGCGGCCCCGGTGGGCAACATCAGAACAAGACCGAAAGCGGCGTGCGCTACACCCACCTGCCGACCGGTATCTCGGCCGAGAGCCGCAGCCAACGCAGCCAGCACAAAAATGATGAAATGGCCCTGAAACTCCTCAAAGCCAAGCTCTATCAGATCGAAGAGCAGAAACGCCGTGCCGAAGTTGAAAAACTGTATGACGAGAAGGGGGAGGTAGCCTGGGGCTATCAGATCCGCAACTATGTCATGCAGCCATACACGTTGGTCAAGGACCTGCGCACCGAGGTGCAAACACCGCAAGTGCAGAATGTACTCGACGGCGAAATCGACGAGTTTCTTCAGGCATATCTGCGCCTGAAGACGGAGCGGCGGCATAAGAAAGGGAAGTAACGGCGAACGGATCCCAAACCGCGACCCGAGTTTCGCTGCGAGCCGTAGGCGAGCGCTCGCACTTGCCTACGGCTCGCAGCGAAACGGG
>Ga0078972_1008765_pt1 | contig 20728 bp, 21 predicted proteins | sample YelNatPaOPGAMG01_FD_67568 | JGI IMG/M metagenome (GOLD analysis project Ga0078972, IMG submission 67568) | Hot spring thermophilic microbial communities from Obsidian Pool, Yellowstone National Park, USA - OP-RAMG-01 (SPADES assembly) (version 2) | ecosystem: Environmental > Aquatic > Thermal...
TTGGTCCAAGATTTGGTATTTCAAGAAGTTGTAATAATTCCTGAGGGATACCTTCTATTGCCTCCTCATATTTTTTCATCTTTCCTGTTTTTAAATACTCTTCAATTTTTTCTGCCATTCCCTTACCGATACCTGGAATCTTCTGAATTTCTCCTTTTCTCCATAGTTCTTCAACATCTTCAGGATATTCCCTTAATATTCTTGCTGCCTTTCTATATGCACCAATACGAAAAGAATCATCTCCTTTAAATTCTAAGGCATCAGCAATTTTATCAAAAATATCAGCGATTTCCTGATTTTTGCTCATTTTTTACCTACCGGACATAAATAAAATACATCCTCTTTTATTCCAAGAACTTTTTTAACACCTTCATCATCAAATGCACCAATCATAACTGTTCCAAGTCCAAGTGCTTCTGCCTGTAAATGAATATTCTGTCCGCAATGACCAACTTCCATATAAACATACCTTTCACCTCTTTTCCCATATCTATCTGTTGTTCTTTCAAAAATCCCTGAAATAACAATTACAACTGGTGCTGTTTTTACAGATGACTGATTTAACGCTGCTTTTGAGAGTTCTACTCTTAAATCTCCTTCCTTTAAAAGTTTTAATGAATGGGTATCAATTTCATAATGATATAATCCTGGTTTTAATCCTTCAACATTTCCAACAACAGCATAAATTTCAAGAGGATAGGTTGCACCTGCAGAAGGAGCGGTTCTTCCACCCCATTCAGCAGTTTTTCCATCAGTTGCCCATAAAATTTGAGACAATTCTTTTATTGTTAAAGGGACTTGCTTATAACTTCTAACTGACCTTCTTTTCTTTAATGCCTCCTCAACAGATAAATTTCCTTTAAAATCAGGCCTTGGTAAATTTATCCTTTCCATATTTTCACCCCCAATAATTCCCAAAATGAAAAACAAAAATAATAAAAATTCCCTCATATTTTAAATTTAAACTTTTTAAATAACTCTGTCAATAACAGGTTTAAAAATTAATCCAGATAATCCAGGCAGAGTTATATTTATTGAAAATGGAAAATTATGAAATGGAATCTTTTCTGCATAAACCTTCCCAAAATTTCCTATATTTTTCCCTCCATAATGAATTGAATCAGAATTGAAAATTTCAAGATACTGACAATCAAAAGGTACTCCAATTCTATAGTTTGTTCTTACAACAGGTGTAAAATTAAAAACAAAAATTAAAATATCATTTTTATCTTTCCCTTTCCTTATAAAAGAAATTATACTTTTTTCATAATCAGAAAAATCAATCCATTGAAATCCTTCTGGTGAAAAATCAATTTGGTAAAATGCTTTTTCATTTAAATATAAATAATTCAAATCTTTTACAAATTTTAAAATTTTCCTATTTTCTTCCTTTTCCAGTAAATACCAACTTATTTCTTTGCTAAAATCCCACTCATTTTCGTCAGCAAATTCAGTTCCCATAAATAAAAGTTTTTTCCCTGGATGTCCATACATATATGTTAAAAATGCTTTCAAATTTGATAATTTTTCTTCCTTACTTCCCGGCATTTTAGAATATAAAGATTTTTTCCCATATGTGACTTCATCATGTGAAATAGGAAGAATAAAATTTTCAGAAAAAGCATATAATAAAGAAAAAGTTAAGCAATTATGATGATATTTTCTGTAAATAGGGTCAAGAGAAAAATAAAAAAGAGTATCATGCATCCACCCCATATTCCACTTAAATCCAAATCCAAGTCCACCAAGATAAACCGGTTTGCTTACACCTGGCCACGCTGTTGATTCTTCAGCAACTACAAAAGAATTTGGAAACTTATCATATATTACTCTATTCAATTCCTTTAAAAATTCAATACCTTCTAAATTTTCTTTGCCTCCATATATATTTGGTATCCATTCACCCTCTTTTCTTGAATAATCAAGGTATAAAATTGAAGCAACAGCATCAACTCTAATCCCATCAATATGATAAACATCTAACCAGTTTAAAGCACTTGAGATTAAAAAATTTTTAACTTCATATCTTCTATAATTAAAAATCGCTGTATTCCAGTCAGGGTGGTCTCTTTTAAATGGGTGAGAATGTTCATAAAGATGTGTTCCATTAAAATAATATAAAGAAAATGAATCTTTAGGAAAATGAGCAGGAGACCAGTCAATTATAACTCCTATATCATTTTTATGAAGATAATCAACAAAATAACAAAAATCATCTGGATTTCCATATCTTGATGTTGGTGCAAAATATCCAGTAATCTGATATCCCCAAGAACTATCAAGTGGATGTTCACAAATAGGTAAAAGTTCTACAAAGTTAAAATTCAGTTCTTTTAAGTATGGAACAAGTTTCTCTGCTATTTCTCTATAATTTAGAAATTCTCCATTTTTTCTTTTCCAGGAACCAGGATGTATTTCATATATAGACATTGGCTCTTCATAAATATTTTTATTTTTCATTTTTTCTTTCCATACTTTATCATTCCACTTATATGAAAGAGTATAAGTTATAGAAGAATTTTTAGGCCTTTTTTCAAAATATCTTCCAAAAGGGTCACTTTTAAGAAATATTTCATTATTTTTTGTTTTAATCTCAAATTTGTAAAAAGAACCATCAGGAATTTCCGGTAAAAATAAAGCCCATATACCTGAATTACCAATAACTTTCATCTGATGTCTTCTTCCATCCCAGTTATTGAAATCGCCAACAACACTAACCCTTATCGCATTAGGAGCCCAAACAGAAAAATGGTAGCCAGGTATCCCATTAATTTTTATTTTAACTGCACCAAATTTTTTATAAATTTCATAGTTTTTCCCTTCGTTAAAAAGATAAATATCATAATCTGTCAAAAATTCAGGATAAAAATAATATGGGTCAAATTCTTCTTTAAGCATTCCACTTTTGTATTTTATTTTTAATTTATAAAAAAATTTATCCTCAAAATTCTTTTCAAATAAACCTTCTTCAAACTTTTTATTAAGTCCAAATTCCTCATTTTCATTTTCTAAATTTAATACAAATACTTCTTCAGCATCAGGAATAAAAACTCTTAATCGCCAGAAATCTCCTTCTTTATGCCATGATAAAAATTCAAAAGGGTTATGATGTTCTCCCTTTATTAATTTAATCAAACCATCCATTCTGGTTCCCTAAAAATAATAAAAATTTTTGAATAAGGAGGCAAAATAAAATCATAATTACCTTTTTTTATCTGAAATTGAACTTTAGAACTCTCCATTTCCTTTTTTCTTTTAATTTTTATTTCAAGTATCTCATCCCATTTCCATTCAATATTTTCATCTTTAAAATTTTTCCCTTCGATTTCATAAATTTCTTCATTAAGAAATATTATTAATTGGTCAATATCCTCATAAAAATCAAATCTAAAATATAAACTTTCCTCATCATATCCATAATATATTTTTTTGATAGGAAGATTAAATGGTTTAAATGTTGCCCATAAATTTTCAGGATTTATCTCTATTGCTTGATACCATTCATAAAAATTAGTTATTTTCCCATCTATAACAGGTTTTATAAACGGTGTCTTTTCATAATAAATTATTTCTTCTTCTATTTCAACAGGAAAAGACAAATTTAATCTTTTATAAACTTTCCTCAAATTATTCTTAAAATATCTATCAAATTTCATCTTAATATTTTTATCAGTTTCTATACTATACCACCAAAACCAATCACTTCCTTCACAATTTAAAATAATTTCTTCAACAATTTTATCCACTTCTTTTAAATCATCTATTTTTTCTCTTGTTTTTTTTAAAATTTCCCATGCTTTATTTGCTGTTTCTTTGCCTATCCAGTTATCAAAATTAGGCCCCATCCAACTACCTGGAAAAATATTTTCAATAACTCCATAATTTTTTGTAATCTTTATTGCTTCGCTGAAAGTTAATGTTTTTATTTTTTTATTTTCCTCAAGCAATTCATAAAATTTCTTTAAAAATTTTATTCCCTTTTCTTTATAATAATCCCATGGATTTTCTCCATCAAGTATTATTGTAATTATTCCTTCAGGATTTTCATCTAAAATTTTTTCAATTTTTTTAATTAAATCAATTGATGCCTCTTCTTCATCCATATTTTGATAAGAAAATCCAATTAAATTAGAAAGAAAATGGTCTCTAAAGAAAATAAATAGGTTGTTCTTGTATTTGTAAACTTTATAAATATCCTTCTTCTCTATATTATTTAAACTTTCAAAAAGTAAATTTTCATCTGTAGCAGTCCAATCAATATTTTCTTCAATAAATAAATCAAGGACTTCATTACTTAAAGCCCCTTCAGATGGCCATATCCCTTTTGGCTCTTTTCCAAAAATTTCTTTATAAAAATCAATTCCATTTTTTATTTGTTTTTTTGCATCTTCAGGATAATTAAATCTTTGTTCAGGGGCGGGAAAATTTGTCTTTGTTTTTTTCATTATATCAGTATCATAAATCAATGGCAAAATTGGGTGATAAAATGGAGTTGTGCTGATTTCTATTTTATTTTCTTCCTGCAATTTTTTGTAAAGAGGGATAATATTTTTAAATATATTTTTTTCCTTATTTATTAAAATCCCAACATCATTAATATTAAAATTCCTCATCTTCTCAATAAAATATTTAATTTCATCGTCATAGACTAATGGATTGAAAGAAATAAGGTGGAGTAAAAATTTAAAATCAAAAATATCTTTTTCTGAATAATCTTTTAATTCAATTTTTTCTTTAAGTAAACTTAGGATTTTATTTGAATGTGTGTAAACTCCAGGGAATTCATTATAAAAATTAATAAGTTTTTCTTCCGATAAATCATAATCAAAAATATTGAAGAAAACATCATTTATTTTATTTTCTCCAATCAATTTTATTTGTTTTAAAAGCGAAGGAGTTATATTGAAATTAATTTTAATATTCTCAAAATTTTTAAGCAAAACCGCCATTGGATAATAATTTTGGAGAGTCCTGAAAACAATTATACTTGTCTCATTTATATTTTCTTCTATATCCGAATAAAAAGGTTGATGAAAATGCCATAAAATGCATAAATATCCCATTTATAAACTTTCATAAATTTCTTTGTATTCTTCTGCAGATTTTTTCCAGGAAAAATCAAGTTGCATACATTTCTTAACAATCTCTCTAAACAGTTTTTTATTCTGGTAAATTAAAATTGCTCTATCAATTGTTCCGATAAATTCTTCATCTTTAAAAAATGTAAAACCATATCCATTTTCATTATAATCAATAACTGTATCATAAAGCCCACCAACTTTTCTTACAACAGGAACACTTCCATATTTCATAGCAATCATCTGACCAAGTCCACATGGTTCAAATCTTGAAGGCATAAGAAAAAAATCACTTCCTGCATAAATCTGATGAGCAAGTTTCTCGTTGAAATCATAAATAAAGGAGAACTTTTGAGGAAATTTTGTTTTAAATTCTAATAATTTTTCCTTATATTTTTCCTCTCCCTGTCCAAGAATAACAATCTCAATTTCTTTCTCTATTAGATTTTCAAACTTTTCAATTATTAAATCTATACCTTTTTGTTCAACAAGACGATTTACCATTCCAAATAAAGGTATATCTTCACCGACTTTTAAAAATAACTCTTCTTGAAGGAAAATTTTATTAGTAATTTTCCCTTCAGGTGTTTTGTATCTTTTTTTTATATATTTATCAAATAATGGGTTCCAAACCTGATAATCAATCCCATTTATTATTCCTTTTATCTTATCTTTATATTTTCTCAAAAGTCCGTCAAGTTTAAAGCCAAATTCTTCTGTCATTATTTCTTCTGCAAATCTTTTACTTACAGTAGTTATTATATCGCTATAAATTATACCTGCTTTCATTAAGTTTATATTTCCATAAAATTCAAGGCCTTCCATTGAAAAATAATCCCATGGTAATCCAAGATAAATAAATTTATCGGATGGGAAAACACCCTGGTATGCGATATTATGAATTGTAAAAACCACTTTTGTATTTTGGAAAAAGTCCTTATAATAAAGTTTTAAATACAAAGGTAAAAGTGCTGTATGCCAGTCATTACAATGGAAAACTTCAATTTCTATATTTAAATATTTACAAACTTCAAGAATACTTTTAGAAAAGAAAGAAAACCTTTCAAGATTATCCAAATAATCTTTCCCAGATGGACCATAAATTTCATCTCTATCAAAATAATAATCATTCCCAATTAAAATAACATTTGAAAAATTAGACAATTTATAAATTTTGCAAATTTCTTTTCTTGTTTCAGAAAAGAAAACTTCAATTTCACCAATTTTTTCTATTTTAAAATTTCCCTTTATTTGTTTATAAAGAGGCAAGAAAAGATAAGCATTCTTATTAAAAATTTTAAAAAGGGAACCAATTACATCACCAAGACCTCCAACTTTAATAAAAGGATAACATTCAGTAGCAACATATCCAATTTTTTTCATTTTTACCTCTCTCTATATTTTTATTTCTTTTAAAAATTCAGTTGCATTTTCCGGTGGAACAGGATTTATATATAAACCAGTCCCCCATTCAAATCCACCAGGCCTTGTCAATTTTGGTATTATTTCTATATGCCAGTGAAAATCTTTATCAATTGTTTGCCAGTACCCAGGTCTTAAATATCTTGAAGGGGCTGTATGAATTAAAAAATTATAAGAAGGATTTGAGAGTCCTATATTTAATTTTTTTAAAATTATTATCATCATTTCAGATAGTTGCTTTATTTCATTCTCATCTATTGTATCAAAGTCAGGATTGTGATTTAAAGGTAATATCCATGTTTCAAAAGGAAACCTTGAAGCAAAAGGAGAAATAGCAATAAAATACTGATTCTGATATATTATTCTTTTTGCACTATCTATCTCTTGATTTATAATATCACAGAATACACACCTTTCTTTATATTCATAGTAAGTCCTTGCACCATTTAATTCTTCTTTTACTCTCTTAGGGGTCACCGGTGTCGCTATAAGTTGAGAATGAGAATGAAAAAGAGAAGCACCTGCTTCCTTTCCATAATTTTTGAAAAGCATAATATATCTCAACCTTATGTCTTTTTTTAAATCTAAACTTCTAATTTTATAAGCATAGATTACTTTTGATAAATGTTCAATAGAAAAATCGTGCATCTGTAAATTGTGGTTTGGTGTTTCAATAATAACTTCATGGGCTCCAATACCATTCATAATATCAAACATACCAATACCCCTTCTTTTTAATTCACCCTCAATTCTTAATGCAGGATATTTATTAGGAACAACTCTTATTTCCCAGTTTGGTGTATTAGGTAATGAATTTTCTTTTCTAATTGCAAATATCTCTGGTGGAGTTTTATCTTCATTTCCTTCACAGAATGGACAAAAACCATTATTTTCTTCTTTAAAATCATCCTTTTTTTCGGCAAATTGGTCGGGTCTACAAATCCTTTCTGTCGCTATTATAACCCATCTTCCTATAACAACATCTTTCCTCAATTCAGGCACTTTTTCTCCTTTTAAACAAAACTCTCCCTTGGTATAACTACAATTCCAGTTTCAGTAACAAAAAACTTTTTTTTATCTTCTTCTATATTATACCCTATTACTGAATTATTTGGTATTATAACATTTTTATCAATTATTGTCCTCTTTATTTTGCAATTTTCACCAATATATACATTATTCATTATTATTGAATCAAAAATCTCACTGCCTTTTTCTATTTTTACAGATGGTGAAATGACTGAATTATATATTGAGGAACCGCTTATTATACATCCATCTGAAATCAATGAATTTAATATTTCAATATTTCTGCCAAGAAAAACTATTTTTGCTGGTGGAGATTGAGGTTTATAAGTCATTATTGGCCAGTTCTCATCGTAAAGATTTAAAATTGGGTTTATTTCAAGTAATTCCATATTTGCATTATAATATGCTTCAATAGTTCCAATATCTCTCCAGTATCTACTTTCTCTTTTATCTTCTTCTATAAATCTATAAGCAAACATCCTATCTCTTTTTATCATTGAAGGAATTACATCTTTACCAAAATCGTGAGAACTATATATTTTTTTAGCATCTTCTATCAATCTTTTTACAAGAATTTCTGTATTAAAAATGTATATACCCATTGATATTAAAGATATTGAAGGATTTTCTGGTAAAGTAAATGGAATTTGTGGTTTTTCAACAAAATCAATTACTCTATATTCATTATCAACTTTTAAAACTCCAAATCTACTTGCTTCTTCTTTATTAACTTCAAAAACAGAAATTGTAAGGTCTGCTTTATTTTGGATATGAAAATTTAACATTTTTGTATAATCCATCTTATACACATGGTCTCCTGATAAAATTAAAACATATTCAGGTTTTTCCCTTTCAAGGATATATAAGTTTTGAAAAATTGCATCTGCTGTTCCAAGATACCAGTCCTCACTAATTCTTTGTTGTGCGGGAACAACTTCTATAAATTCTCCAAGTTCTCTTGATAAAATATTCCAGCCCTCTCTTATATGTCTTTGTAATGAAAAAGATTTATACTGAGTTAAAATATATATTCTTTTAAATCCTGAATTTACAGCATTACTTAAAGAAAAATCAATTATTCTATAAGTTCCACCAAATGGAACTGCTGGTTTTGCTCTATCTTTAGTAAGTGGATATAATCTTTCCCCTTTACCTCCAGCAAGAATAAAAGTAATTACATTTTTATAATTCATTTTTAACTTCCAAGCATTTCTTTAATTTTATTTTTTAATTCAACCATATCAGAAGATTTTATTATATAAGCATCAGCAGCCCAACTCAAAAAATTATTTCTGTATTGAGAATATGAAGTATAAATTATAACCGGTAAATTTTTCCTTTTTGATAGTATCTTTCCAAGAACTTCAAGCCCGTCCATTTCTGGCATTCTTAAATCAAGAATAATAAGGTCTAATTTTTCTTTTTCTATAAATGATAATCCTTCCTTCCCAGAAGAGGCTGTTAAAACCTCATAACCTTCTTTTTCTAATTCTTCCTTATACAATAACCTTTCATTTTCATTATCTTCAATTATTAAAATTTTATTTTTCATTTTTCACCCCCATTGGTAAATATATATTTACAGTTGTTCCTTCATTGATTTTACTTTCTATTTCTATTTTCCCATTATGTCTTTCAATAATCTCCTTGGATATAGTCAATCCAAGACCCAGCCCTTTCTTTTTAGTTGTAAAAAATGGGTCCATTATATTACTTAAAGTATTTTCATCCATTCCTTTGCCTGTATCTTTAATTTTTATTTTCAAAAAATTTTTAGAAACTTCGCTACTTATATCAATTCTACCATTTTCAAAAGTATTTTCTATAGCATTCTGAATAATGTTGAAAAAAACTTCTTCTATTTGGATTGGGTCGCATTTTATTTTACAAGAAGAGAGGAAATTATATATTTTAATCCCCTTTTTGTTAATTTCGTCTTCAAACAATTCAATTATTTCTTCTACTATTTTTGAAATATCTACTTCTTCATAAGAAATTTGTGGGAAATTGGAAAAATTTATTATATTATCAATTATTTTTTCAAGATGTAATATTTCTTTATATATTATTTCTGCATTCCTTTTTATTTTATTTATATCATTACTTTCAACAATCTGTTTTGAAAAACCACCAATTGTTACAATCGGATTTTTAACTTCATGTGTAATATATGAAGCGATTTTACCAATTGTAGCAAATTTTTCCTCTTCAATGAGTTTTTCCTGCATATCCTTAAGTTCATTATATTTAAAAGCATTTTCAAGAGATAAAGCAGCATGAATAGATATTAAAGAAAAAAAAGTTATTATTTCTTCTGTTATTTCTCTTCTGTGAAAAGAATTATCAGCAAAAATTATACCAATTATTCTTCTTTCTGTAAAAATAGGTGAAATAACTGCATCACAAGGATATAATAACTGTTTTACATTTAAAGGTATATTTTTATCTTCATGAGCATTTTTAATTAAAAACAATCTTTTCTCTTTTAAAACCTTTTTAAAATAATTTTCTTCTGTTAATTCATCTAAATTTATTTTCAAATTTTCAACAGAGATATTAAATCTTGAATTTTTAATTTCCTTTCTTTCTCCATTTTCAAAAAACTTTTCTATTGGAATACTTTCTTTCTCTATTTCACTCCATATAAAATTTGCCTCTTTTTCATCAAAAGGACCAATTCCTCTTTTTCCATATAATAAATTCTTACCTTCATCATAAAACATTATAAAAGCACGAGAAAAACCAAGAAAATCTCCAGCAGTAACACCTGTCAAAATTACATGAAGAATTTTATCTATATTAAGTGAGGACTGTAATTCTTTCCCTATAAAATGAACAATAAAAATTTCTTTTTTTAAATTATTTAAATAATATTCTTCCATATAAAAATTATACCTTTTCAAAAATTAAAAAGTAAATGAAAGGAGTGTTATATTTGATGATTTTTCAATTGGTTTCTTTTAATATAAACTCCATAATTTTTCCCGCTTCCTCATCGCTTATATAATCAACATATTTAATAATTTCATCTTCTGAAAATAATAATTCATAATTTGAATCAGCAAGTTCAACATAAGGATATTTTTTAGCAGGTAAATAGATTTTAAAAAGTAAAACAAGTGTAAATGTCAATATGAATAAAGGAATACCTAAATAGGCGGGTTTAAATCTATGGATATAATTTTCTCCTTTTTCAATTATAAAATTCAATTTTGCCTTCCAGAAATTTTCCTCTAAAATTGGAGATTCAATCTTTTTGGAATTGTTTATAATAAACAAAAAGTCATTATAAAGTTTTCTACATTTTTCACATTCTTCAATATGTTTTCTTAATTCTCTTTTTTTCTCTTCACTAATTTTTCCTTCAATAAAATCTAAAATTATTTCTTCAAATCTTTTACATTTCATTTTCTATCACCCCCTTCCTTTTTAAATTTTCTCTTATTTTCTGTAATGTCTGAAAATAAGTTGCCTTAACAGTCCCTATTCTTTTTTTTAAAATTCTTGCTATTTCTTCATAAGTCAAACCTTCATATGTTTTTAAAATAAATACTGATTTCTGCTTTTCAGTAAGATTATCTATTTCATTTTTAATCTCATTTAAAATATTCTCATTATGAAAATCGGATTCAAAGTTATTTTTAGAACTTAAAATTGACAAATTTTCATAATTTAAATTTTCAATCTTTTTCGTCTTGCTTTTCCTCCTTAAATAATCATAAGATAAATTTACCGCAATTCTATAAAGATAAGTTGAAATTTTTGAAAGTCCCTTAAAATTATTCCAGTTTTTATATGCCCTTAAAAAAACTTCCTGAACTATATCAACAGCATCATCATGATTATTTAACATTTTATAGGCAACTCCATAAATTTTATTTGCATATTTTATATAACAATCCTCAAAATTTTCTCTTCCTTTCATCATATTTAGACAATAAAAGTTGATAAAAAGTTTAGTTTATGATATTATTTTACCTTAAAAAAATAGGAGGAAATCTATGGCAAAGAAAAAAAGAAGTGTTTTAAAAAGACAGAGGCAGGAAATTAAAAGAAGAATGAGAAATAAAATGATAATTTCAAAAATAAAAACATTGATTAAAAAGACAAAGGAAGCGGTTTTAAACAATAGTCCGGATTTTGATAAAATTTTAAAAGAAACAATAAAAGAAATAGATAAGGCAGTTGCAAAAGGAATAATTCATAAAAATAATGGTGCGAGAAAAAAAAGCAGATTATTTGAATTTATAAAAAAATATAAAGTTCAACTTGAAGCAGAAAAAAAGTAATATAAAAGATATATTTCAAGTTCCAGGCCAAGTTCAACTCTACCAACTTTTAAAAAATAATCAAGATTATGGAGTAATTCAAATTTTTTAATAATCTCATCAGTTAGTTCTTTTTTATTTTTTATAACATTTCTCAAATAAATTTCAACTCCTGTTATCAGAAGTGGAAAATTTTTTTCTTTTACTTTCATATATTCCTGCAGAATTTCATAAATTCCTCTTCCATTTTCTCTTTTTAAAGAATAAATTTTTGAAAAAAATTTTTCCTCATAACTGACAATTTTTTCTTTTAATGAACTTTCCTCAAAGGGTTCTTCTATTGAAGTTCCAAAAAGAATAACAAGAGTATCTTTTGGTAATTTATTTAAAAAATCATATAAAATTTCACATTCTTTCTTTGTAAAATTTTCAACATTTTTAATTATAATCAAAACTTTATCCGAAAGAACAGGTAAAAAGGAGGTTTCATTTATTATTTTTTTTATATCAACTATCTCAGCATCAAGAATTTTTATATCAAAATCATCAATATTATATTTTCTCTTTAATTCATTGAGTAGATTCTCAAATTTTTCATGGTCATTTAAAACTACAAAATAATTTTTTGTTTTCATTTTATTTTCAAGATTTCAAAATATAATTTTTTTGAAATTCTTTTACAAATTCTGAAAAGTATTTCTTCTTCATTATACTCTTTATATATAGAGGTTGAAACCGATTCTGTAAATTTTTTATTAATAAATTTCCCATCTTTCAATTTCAAATTAAATTCAATTTCAATTTCAAATTTTGCACCAACTATATTATCTGTATCCTTCTTAGAAAAAAATAAAGGAATCCTTTCAAATTTTAAAATTTTCAAATCAATCAAATAATCTGCTTTGTCTGAATTGGTAATTTCAAATTCAGGATATTCAAGAAATGTCTCTTCTAATTTTTCCTTTAAAATAAATGTCAGATTTGGCTGATTTGAAAAATTCTCTATTTTTTCAAAATAAATTTTTTTATTTTTTCCCTGAATATTTTTGTTTAGATAGCAGGAGGTAAAAAATAAAAATGTACTACTTATTATTACTAACTTTTTCATTGGCAATTTTCCCATAACTACTTTCAGGGAATTTCTCAATTATCTTTCTATAATAATAATTCGCACCTTTCTTCTTCCCTGCTCTTTCATAATATCTTGCAATTTGATAATATATATTTGCTTCTTTTTCATCTAAAATATTTTCAATCTTTTTAATTTCATCCTTGTATTTACTTTGAGGATATTCTATCTCAAATTCAAAAATTTTATCTCTTAAATCCTCTATAATATCTGTATCAAAATTATTTTCTGAAATTGAAGCCAAAATGTATTTAATTTTTAAATATTTTGCTTCCTCCTGAACATCTTCTTTTTCAGGGAAGTTTTTAATTATTCTATTTAAAACATCAATACCTTTCTCATATTCCTTAATTTCATAATAAAAATTTGCAAGTTTAAACATCCTCTTTATTGCCTCATTATCATAAGGACTATTTTCTATTACTTTATTCATTAGTTCACCTTTTTCTTCTTTTTTTGTAAAAATCTTTAAGAAACTTTTTTCCTTTTTTTCAAGATTTTTTTCTGCTATTTCTGATTGAATTTTTATTGCTTGAAAAACAAGGGGTGAAGAAGGATAATCATTTATTATTTTCTGAAAATAATCAAATGCTTTCTTATTTTCTCCCATATCTCTATAAATTTTTCCAAGAATAAAACATGAGTTTGGAGCATAATCAGACCGTGGATAATGTTTAAGAAGTTTTTTATGTTCTCTTATTGCAATATCTATCTTTCCATTTTTTCTAAATTCTTCTGCATAATTAAATTGCTCTTCTGGAGTGCTCTTAACAGCATATTTTGGATTAATCCATTTTTTTGTCTGTGGTGTCCATTCCCAGTAAGAATAACCTTTAACCAGAATACTGAAAAATACAATTACAATTAATAGTTTTTTCATATTTATATTATCTTTTAAACAAGAACTATTGTCAAATTTTAACCTCTTCCATTTCAAGAAAATTCTTACCCTTTTTTATATCAACTTTTATTGGGACTTTTAATACTATTGCATTTTTCATAGTTTCTTTTACAATTTCTCTCACCTTCATTTCTTCATCAGGAAAAACTTCAAACAAAAGTTCATCATGAATCTGAAGTATAAGTTTACTATTCAATCCTTTTTCCTTAAATTGTTGATAGACCCTGTTCATTGCAATTTTAATTATTTCAGCCGCTGTGCCTTGTATTGGCATATTAATTGCGACTCTTCTTCCAAATTCTCTTTCATTTTTATTAGAACTTTTTAATTCAGGGATATATCTTCTCCTTTTCAATAATGTCTCAACATAACCATTTTCTTCCGCTATTTTTACCACTCTTTCTATATATTCTTTGACTTTTTTAAATTTTTCAAAATAACTTTTTATAAATATAGATGCCTCTTCATTGGATATACCAAGTTCCTTAGATAATCCATAAGAACTCATTCCATATATAATTCCAAAATTTATTGTTTTAGCAACTCTTCTTTTTTCTTCCTTTGTAAGTTCACTGAAATTTAAAGGAGAAAATAAGGAATCGGAAGAAAGAATAAGTTCTGCTGTCTCATTATGAATATCTTTATCCTTTTCAAATGCCTCTATTAATACAGGGTCTTCAGAAAAATGAGCAAGAACCCTTAATTCAATTTGACTATAATCAAAAGAATATAGTAAATTATCTCCTTCAGCACAAAATGCTTTTCTTATCAATCCCCCTTTTTGAGTTTTAACCGGCAGATTCTGTAAATTTGGATTTGAACATGTTAATCTTCCACTTGAAGTTGAGGTCTGGCTGAAATATGGATGAATTCTACCTGTTTTTTTATTTACAAACTCTTCCATTCCTTCTATATAAGTTGATTTTATTTTAAAAAGTTCCCTGTATTTAAGAAGATATTCTGGCAAAGGATGTAAAGGAGCAAGTTCTTTCAAAACAGAAACATCTGTTGCATATCCAGTTTTGGTTTTTCTTTTAACTGGTAATTTTAACTTTTCAAATAATATCTCTCCTACTTGTGAAGGAGAATTTAAATTAAAAATCTCCCCACTTAATGAATAAATTTTATCTTTAATTTCTTCTATTTCTTCATTAAATTTTTGATTCAATTGTTTCAAATATTCAATATCAACCTTTATCCCGTTTATTTCCATCCATGCAAGAACTTCAACCAAAGGCATTTCCAAATTTTTAAACAAATCATACATATCAAGTGAAATCAACAATTTTTCATATTCCTCTTTTAATTTAAAAAGGTCTTTATTATAAATTATTTTACCTGTAAGATGTTTTGCTATAGAAAAATCAAAGTCAACATTTTCTAATTTAACACCAAATTTTTCTAATTCAACGATTTTATCCTTTAAATTAAATCCTATTTTTTTAATATTTCTATCTTCAAGAATCTTTTTGTATTTCTGTATTTCCGTTTTTATAACATTGTATCTTATTATTTCACATTTTGAAAAACCAATAAGTTGTTCTATTTCTTCCACATGTTCAATATCAGGAAAAATTTCTTTCAACATTCCTTTCAATTTCCTAAATTCAAATAGTTCAAAAAGTTCTATTAATTTATATAAATCCGGTTTACTGATTTTTATATCTTCTAAATCAATCTCATCAAATGCATCTCTATTTAATTTCGCTAAATTTTTGCTTAATAATGCTATTTCTTTATTTTTTAAAATTTTTTCTCTCAATTTTTCAGATTCAATTTTTTCAATATTGTTGTATATATCTTCAAGTGAATTAAATTTTGATAAAAGTAAAATTGCTGTTTTTTCTCCAATACCAGGAATTCCTGGAATATTATCGGTTGGGTCACCAGCAAGTGCTATAAAATCAACTATTTTTTCCGGAGGGAAACCATATTTTTTAACTACCCATTCCTTATCAATTAATTCATAATTTACTGGATTTAAAATAAAAACATTTTCGTCAATAAGTTGAAAAATGTCTTTATCGCTTCCAATAATAAATATTTTACAAACTTCTTTTTTAAATTTTTCCACAAAACTTGCAATTAAATCATCTGCTTCATATCCTTCAATTTCAATATATTTTATCCCAAAACAATTTATGATTTCTTTAATTTTAGATATCTGACCAGAAAGTTCATCCGGCATTGGTTTCCTTTTTTCCTTATATTTTTCAAATGTTTTATGTCTGAATGTGGGAAAAGCCATATCAAAAAATACTGCTATATATTCAGGTTTATTTTCCTTTAGAATTTTTAATAGAGTTGAAGTAAATCCATAAATCGCATTTGTAGTTATACCTGTGGATGTTTTTAAATCTGGTAGAGCATAAAAACTCCTATATATTATTCCACTTCCATCTATAAGATATATTTTTTTCATTTCATACTTTTTCTTTCAGGCATATCAAACCGATTGAGACATTTAAAAAATATGGTTTATTCTTATCCCTTTTCATTTCATATTTAAAAATATAAATACCATTTGTTTTTTCAATTTTACTTAATAAAGATAAAAGTTGGTCAAGAGAAATAAGATTTATTTCTACCTCAATTTTTTCAAGAACATATTTTTCTATTTCTTCTTTCGGCAAAATTTTTATATCATTAATATTTGTTTTAATCCCTGTTTTATCAATCAAATCATTGAGATATGAAAAAAAAGAAAACTTATGGGATGCAACTTTAAAACTTTGACTCTCTTTGTTTTCACCAGTTTTTTTATATTCCTCACATAAATTAATGAACTCTTTATATTCCTCCTCTTTTTTAGAAATAAGTTTTGTAAGATTATCAAGTTTCTTTTTATTGGGTAAATATATATATTTGAATTCAAAAACAAGGACAAAAAGAATTAAAAATACTAAAATTCTTTTATCCATCAATCCTCCATTCTGAGTATCAAATTAAAACTCACCCTATTTTCTTTTGTAAAAGAAACACTTGTAACATCAAAATTTTTAAAAATTTTTGAATTTTTCAGATTATCTTTAATTCTATCAAGATTTTTTAAATTATCCACTACTCCTGTCAAACTTACATTTTTACCAGAAACCACCAGTTCTTCAACTTCTACATTAATATTTTCTGGAAATAAAATTGTAATTTCTTCAAGAATTTTAATGATTGATATTCCGGAAATAGGGATTTTTAATGAATTATCATTCTTTTTAAGTTTTTCTTTAATCTGAATTAAAGGATTAATAACCTTCTTTGTTTCAGGGAAAAGTGTCTTATAAATATTTTCCATTTTAATATTAATTTCATCTATTTTCTTCTCTTTTTCAATTCTCAAAAAGTATGGTCTTACGAAGAAAAGCGTTGCAAATAATAAAAAAATTAAACCAAATATATAATTTAAAGGAATTGCCCTCTCTATAAAATTTATTGGTGTTAGTGATACTTTTTTAATTTCCTTAATTTCTTTTAATATGTTAAAAAATTTTTTTTCGGATAAAAATTTTACTTCAGGTAAATTTATATCTTCATAGATTTTCTTTTCACCAATAAAATAAACTGGATATTTTTTAGTAGAAATTAAAGGCAAAATTATTTCAAAAATATCTTCTTTCTTAATATTTTCAGAAAAATAAGAATAAATTGCAGAAATTTCACCTTTTTCTATAAGATTTACAAGAAGATATTTATTCTCTAAAAAAATCTCTATACATTGCTTCTCATTTATAATTTGTCTGAAAAATTGATGAATTAATATTGAATCAATTAAAAAGTAAAATTTTACTTTATTTTTCTTAAAAATATTCTTAAAAAAATCTATCCTTTCTTTTTCAAATGCAAAAACATTAACAGATGTTTTATTCTTTACTGGATAAAAAAATTGGAAATGAAAATAAAAATTATCAATAGGTTTTGGAAATTTTCCCTCTAATTCCTGTGGCAAAATCAAACTTATTTTTTTTCTATCTTTAAAATCAAATTCAAGTTTTCTGAAGTAAAAGTTCAATTTTGAAAAAATTAAATAAAAAGTAAATTTTCTGTTCTCCTTTATAAAATCCTCTATTTTATTAAAAGAAATTTCTCCTTCCTCATTATTTTTAAAATAAATCACCTCATTATTTTTAATATAAAAGTAAACCCTCATAATATCCCTCTCTTAATCAGTTCCAAACTTTTGTCTTTTTTTATTATACCCTCTATATTTTTTTCATCTCCTTTTTTATTTTTCACCTTAATATAAACATGAAAATAATTGCTTGTATATTTTATTAAACTTTTATTTTTTAAAAAAACTTCTCTATTTGTATTAAGCAAAAATGATTCATTAAGTGGCTTATTTTCTCTTTCTTCCATTATTATACTTACATCTTCATTCGTAAAACCCATTGCATTCAATATTTCATTTTCACAAGTATTTATATTTATTTTATCATCAGAATATATTGTTATAAAATTTAAAATTCCCTTTTTTTCTTTTTCGCCAGTAATAATTTTTTCATCATATCCTTTTATTAAAAACAATTCTCTCAAACTTTTAATTTTTTTATTGGGTGGCAAATTTTTAAAACCCAGGGATGAGTAATAGAAATATTCTGCTCCAGCCGGTCTTTCTAAATTATCTTCATCAATCCAGTCAAGCAGGGAATCAAGAAGAGAAGATGGATATTCGCATATAAGAAATAAATTTTTTAAAAGGTCAAGTAATTTTTGATTAACTTCTCCTTTTTCACCTATGACTTTATTTATATTTATTTTTGAGTTTTCATCTTTTATGAAAATTTCCAAATTATAATCCTCTATATTAAAAATTCTTTTGTGTGCCCATTCTTCACCAGGATAATCATAACTATTTTTATCATTTTTTAGTAATTCTTTAGCAATCTCAAAACCAAGTTCACACATTCTTTCCATCTCGAAATTTTCATAATTTTGCATAACAGTAGCAATATACTTTTTGGTTTTATAATTAAAAAATAAAACAATAGAAGTAAATGCCAGAGAAAAACCTAAAACAATAATCATAATAAAACCATTATTTTTTTTCATCTTCAATTAAATTTAAATTAACTGGAAAAAATATTTTCTTATCTGAATAATTAATCTCAATGGCAATACTTTTAGGAATCACATTTTTCTCAACATCTTCTTTCCATCCATCTTCAACAAAAAATAAAAAATTGACACTTTCACATTTTAGAATTGAGATTTTAAATTCATAATCATTTAAAATATTTTTCTGAATGCGAATAAGTTTTTCTCCATTTTCTATATTTTCAACAATATACTCAACTTCTACTGGATAATCTAAATTTGAAAGCATTGTTAAAAAACTTATTCTCTTTTTTTCAAGGTTTAAATTTTCATTATCATAAATTTCGCTTATTTCTGATTTAAAAAAGTTCAAAAATTTGAATAAAATTTCTGTTTCATTAATATCCTTTTCAACTTCACTAATATTTTTTTGAATTGTAAAATAAGTTCTATATATAAGAATAAAAGTAAGAGAAATTATTATAAGAGACACCATCATTTCTATAAGTGTAAATCCATTCTTTGTTAATCTATTCATTTTTCATTTAAATTTTTCAAAAAAGGCAAAATTAAACTATATGACTCATTTTGACTCTCAATAATAAGTTTATATGGTTTAATTTCAATATTTTCATAGGTATCGGAGATCACTAAATCAGAAAGTTCTATTTTCCAGACATAATCAGAATAAGGGTCTTCAAAACTTCCTGATTCTTCATTAATCTCTTTTTTTGTTTTTAATTCTTCTATCTTCTGCTCTGCGAGAATTAAGATTTTGATTTTGTCATTTGTAATTTTAATATTTTTAAGAGATATAAGATAATTGGTTAAACATGCAATAGAAACTATACCAAATATACCAATAGCAATCATTATTTCAAGTAAAGTAAAACCATTTTTAAATCTCTTCATCGGACAATTCTCCTTTATAAATCTCTATATCTAAATATGGATTACTGAAAAGTGTATAAATTAAATTTTTTTCATTATCGTAAATATAGAGTAGAAAAAAATCTTTTTTATCTGGATGAATTCTAAAATATATTATACCTGATGTTTTTTCCTCTAACTCATTTTTTCCCTTATAAAAATCCAGTTCTGAATTTATAGGTTCTATTTTTTCTTCATCACCCGATTCATACCAGTAAGAATCATCATCAAGATTAAAATAAAAATTTATAACTTTTTTTTCATCAATTGCCTTTTTTTCTGCTTCTTTTATTTTATCAAGAATTTTCTGTATTTTTTCATTTTGAAATTCAGGAAGAAATGTTTTAAAAGAAGGGAAAATTAAAGAAAAAAAAAGGAAATTATTAATATTACAACGACCATTTCAAAAAAAGTAAATCCTTTATTCAATTTCAGAACTTGATATATCCGCATCCGGACCTTCTCCTCCTTCTTTTCCATCCCTTCCATAAGAAATAATTTCATATTCTTCGCCATGTCTTCCAGGAGATAAATAAACATAATCATTTCCCCAGGGGTCTTTGGGAATAACTGGTTTATCAAGATAGCCACCTTCTCTCCATTTATTTGGAATTCTTCCTGAAGTGGGTTTTTCAACAAGTGCTTTTAAACCCTGTTCTGTTGAAGGATAAAAACCATTGTCAAGATAAAAAAGTTTAAGCCCACTTTCAAAACTTTTAATCTGAACTTTTGCAGCAGTTATTTTGGCTTCATCAACTCTTTTTAAAAATGAAGGCATAACAATCATTGCAAGCATTCCTATTATTATAATAACAACCATTAACTCAATAAATGTGAAGCCATGTGGTTTTGAAAAAATGCTCTTTGAAAATTTTTTCTTCATAGTCCACCTCCTATTGTAAAATTTAATCTATATATAATCATCCGCAAAAGGCGGATGGGA
>Ga0078972_1008766_pt1 | contig 20720 bp, 19 predicted proteins | sample YelNatPaOPGAMG01_FD_67568 | JGI IMG/M metagenome (GOLD analysis project Ga0078972, IMG submission 67568) | Hot spring thermophilic microbial communities from Obsidian Pool, Yellowstone National Park, USA - OP-RAMG-01 (SPADES assembly) (version 2) | ecosystem: Environmental > Aquatic > Thermal...
GGTGCAGGGAAAGGAGGGAGGAGATGGCAAAGAAGGCGATAATGATGAGGGCGGTTTTGTGGAACATGGCGGTTTTGATGGTGTCAGGTTTTTTGTTGTTTAGGTGGTTGGTCTTGGAAGGAGGCTTATTGATCGCTTCTTTCCACGCATGAAGGGAGACTTTTCGAACATACTCTTGATGGCTTGACAAAAAGTGCGCTGCGCTTTAAACTTTTTGATGGTGGGTGACAGAAATGAGGACAACACAGGTGAAACAACCACAAAAACGAGGCAGTGAATGTGGTGGCGGCTCCACTGCATTCACCGCGCCTGTGTTGTCTCAGTCACCCGCCGCCGCGCCTGCAGGGCGTCAAACTGCGGGTTTCTTCTCAATCCCCTTCAAACATTGGCATGGGCGCTTGGAGAAACTCCCTGTGGTGCTTCAGCAAATCTTTATGCCCCTTCTGCAACCGAACTTGGAACGACTTCAGCGAGGTGAAATCCTACGCACAGGAGTGTTCGTTCCCAAAATCGGCGTCCTTGAAGTAAAGTGGAAAGGCGACGAAGTGTGGGCGAGTTTCGTGGACGCTTTGGCATGGGGTCAGAAAATTCTCCAACATTGTCGCCTTTTTGCCCTTGCACTGCGCTATCGCACCTTTAGCCGTAGCCCAGAAGGCGGACTTTGGGTTTGGCTACCCCAACAACTCGTTTTTTCACCCGATTGCCGCTCGACACTTTCATGCGCTGAATATCAAGTCAACTTGTTGGGAAGAAGCCCGCCTTTGTGGTGGCAACCTACCGATTGGCGCTTAGAGACAACCGACGAAACTCAAAGCCAAAAGAGAACGAGCCGTTGGCTAACCCCTTCCGTTCCCCGCGCGCAAAGAGCCCCCACCTGCGCTGCCCGCTTAGCGTGGCGGGTAGCGGGCTGATTCTGGCTGCCCGCAAGCGGGAAAACCCGCGCGCCCTTCACCCCGCTTGCCCGCTACGCTCTGGCGCTAAGCCCGTTCCCTTGTGAGGGGCGTTTCTTAGCGCCAAAGTCGGGCAGCCGTGAAGTTAGATGACCTTCCAAGATTTCATCACCTTGCTGGAAGCAAAAGGCTTAAAGCCCCGCCAACTTGCGAATGGTCAATGGCAAGCCCATTGCCCTGTCCACAATGACGCCGAGCCATCGCTGTCCGTGACCGAAAGTTACGGGCACATTCTCTTACACTGCTTCGCGGGTTGCTCCGTTGACGCTATTTGCAACGCACTTGGAATTACCTTGAAAGACTTGCAAACCGACCAAGATTTTGAGCGCCGCATCACCTTTGAAGTTCGCGACCCCAACGGCGCTTTGGTCGCGTTGCATGAACGCATTGAGCGCAACGGCAAAAAGACTTTCGTTTGGAAGCATCCCGATGGGCGCAAAGCGCAAGGCGATTTGAAAGTCGCCGACTTGCCACTTTACGGCGTCCATAGGCTTCAAAGCGCCGACTTCGTGGTCATCGTTGAAGGCGAAAAGTGCGCCGAAGCCCTGTGGTCGGTCGGCATCCCCGCTGTCGCTACTTACGGCGCAACTTGCGACCCCGCCAACGAACCGCTTGAGCAAGTTATTGAGCGAGCCCAAACAATCTATCTTTGGGCTGACAACGACAATGCGGGACGCAAGCACATGGAACGGATTGGCAAGCGCTTGCTTGAGTTGGGCGCGATTGATGTCCGTTGGGTTGAATGGCACGACGCTCCAGAAAAAGGCGACGCTGCCGACGCCGTTGCCCAACGAGTTGACATTCGCGCCCTGCTTGAGGCAGCCAAACCCTTTGAGCCGCCAGAGGAAGCCCCGCAAAATGGCGCAACGCCACTAACTTCAAGCCAGACAGCCCAATGCCCCTTCTGCCAACTCAGCGACGCTGAACTGTTTGAACGCGCCAAACCCGTGCTGGACGCTGACAATCCTTTGCAAGCAGCCGTTGACCGAGTGAGCCAAACCTTTGGTGTTGTTGGCGAAAACGACAACCTTCAACTCTTGCTGCTTGCCCTGACAACCCGCATTTTCCCGCAACCCGTTAATGTCTTGGTTGTTGGTGGAACTGGACAAGGCAAGTCGTTTTTGACCGACGCTGCTTGCGCGACCCTGCCACCTTGCTGTCATCGGCGCATTGTCGGCGCGTCCGCCAGAGCCTTGCTCTTTCACCCACTTGCGAAAGGCACAGCCCTACAGTGGCTTGAACTTCCCGAACTTGGTGGCGACACAATTGCTGCAACAATCCTTCGGTCTATCCTTTGGCAAGCCCCGCAGGAAACTGCGACCGACTATTTGTTCGTGGAATGGACGCCCAAAGGCGCAAGACGCCGAAGTGTTCAAATGCCCCGCTAAGTGGCGTTGATTACGACCAAAGTTGACCTGCCGAAGGATGACCAACTTTTGAGCCGCTTTCTGGTCATGGAAGTCCGCGAAAGTCCTGATAAGCGCAAAGCCGTTTTGAACGCTCTGGCTGCTTCCTTCAACGGCGTCCAGTCCAGCCCGACCGACGATGCCCTTGAACCTGTCCGCGCTTTCGCTGAATGGCTTGGACGCTTCAAAGTTCGCGTGACAATCCCATATGCCTATGTCCTTGCCGATTTGTTCGCTGAACTGCCTGCAAGTGAACGCGACTTCCGTGACTTTGCGACTTTGCTCAAACTAATCGCTGCTTGCGCCCTGTGGAACTTGGCAAAGCGCCACCACTCTTTTGATGGCGACAACTTGCAAGTGACCGCCAGCCTTGATGACTACGCGACCGTTTACCGCTTGCTTCTGCCAGTTTGGGGCAAGCCACGCTCGGCAGCCCTGTCGGAAACAGAGCGACGCGTCGCCGAAGCCCTGAAAGAAAGCGACCACCCTGCTACCGCAGAGGAACTGGCAAAAGTTGTTGGCATAACCGACAGAAGCGTCCGTCGTGCTCTGAAAGACCTTGCCGAGAAAGGTCTTGTGGAACGCGGTGAAAAACGAGGTCGCTCATATGAGTGGCGTCTTATCGGCGACTTGGACGCTTTGACCGTGACCTTGCCAACCCCTGAGGAAGTGGCAGCCGCGTGGCAGCCCGACCCCGACCCGACCAGAAGTGACAGTTTGTCACCCGAAGCGGACCACAACGAGCCAACCGAACCGCCTTCCGACCTGCCAAAAGTGACAATTTGTCACTTGAGCCCTGCCGTCACGGACATTGCGGACATTCACGGACATGACGCCATGTCCGCAAAAAATCCAATAAATACAAGCACTTTTGGCTTCACGGACAAACGGACACAGGATACATTGCAAATGGACGATACAAGCATGGAGAGTGACAGGCAGGAATTAAATATCCGAAATTCTACTGCTTGTTCTGCTTTTGCGGACGCTGATAGTCTTAAAAACCGTGTCCGTGATGTCCGTGACGCGAAAAACCTAAGCAGCACAAGCACTTTTTGCGGACATAGCCCAATGTCCGCCAATGTCCGTGATGTCCGTGACGACCGCCATGACCGTGACTTTCCCGACCCTGAGGGCGGCTTGGAAGTCAAGGTCACCTGTCCCCGCTGCGGTTCGTGGCGTCGTGTCCCACCTGACGCCCTAATGCTTGCCGACCCGCTCTGCGACATTTGTAGTTCGGTCATGAAGCCTGAACCCGAAGACAGCGAGGAACGCTCCATAGTCACTGGAGATTGGGTCGCTTCCTTCTTTGAGGCGTCCAATGAGCCCGTTGTTTTTGACCTTGAGACCAATGAAGCCATCCCTGTCGCTTCCCCCGACTGCCCAACCAAAGAAGCCCGTTGCCCCCGTTGCGGTCACCGTGAAGTCGTTGACCCTGAAGTTTTGCTGCCTCCTTTGTGCCCTGCCTGTAGTTCGCCTATGGAGTGGATTAGTGCTCCCGACCCGCCCAATGACCCGCTGATTGAAGCAGTTTCGCGAATTGCCGACCTGTCCAGCCAGTTGAAAACGGGAGGTGGGCAACAATGACCGTTGTGCCAGCCACTTTTGAAGGTCGCAAGCAACTTGAAACAGAGGCATGGCGGCTTGTTCGCAGAATCTTTGAACGGCACGGCTGGAAAATCGCCCCACTGGGTCTAAACCGCGCCCTTATCTTGCCCGAAGCAGAGCCATTGGTCGTATCAGCCCCTTTCCCGCCTACCGTTGTCATGCTTGTTTGCGTGCCCGACGCTATCGTTTTTCACGAACCCACTCAAAGGTCATGGCTTGTTGAGCTCAAAAGCACGAACCGCGACACTTTCTCCTTGCGCTGCCGTGATTTCGCGGCATTGCTAATGTGGCAGGCATTGCTAACGGTCGTTCATTTACCTACCGGGAGGGTTCATGCTTGCCTGATAGACAACTTACCCGCACCCCAAAGGGTCATACTGCCTTACCGAGACTATCCCCTCACCCGTTGGGACTCGGGCGGCTTAGCGGTCTTGCAGCACCAATTTCCCGAAGTTGCGGTTTTAACAGGGGTCACGGTTGCTGCGGGCTCAAAAGCGCCTTTCGCGGTTTGGGAACTTGAGAGTTTGCCTTTGTTGGAGGGCTTTCTTGGGGATTAACTTGTTTGAGCGGTTGATCGAAACCGACGAGGAAACGAACAAAGAAGCGACCAATGAATGCTGAATGCTGCCCTGAAATCCACAACTCGCCAACATTTTGTCCACAACTCGCCCCACTTTCGCTCTCACAAGCGCCCCAAACCACCCTTTTGCGCTCACTTTCACGCCACCAGAGCGCCCCAAACGCAAGGAAAGCAAGGGATTTGGGGCGTTGACTGCGAAAAACTTGCGCGCAAAGGGCGGGCGATTTTGCAGGCGCGAGGGGCGAAGATGACGCCAAAAAAGTCCGTTATTTCCCCCAACATTACCTCGTGGAGGTGTTGAAAAATGCCTTTTGGCTTACACTCTGCCGACGCCGTTGGGCAACCGCGAAAGCCCGACCTTGCTTCTCAACGCCAACAATTGCTGGCGGAGTTACAGAACAAGGGGTTGCTGCGCGAACTACAGAAAGCGTTGGATTTGCTTGACCAATCCACTCGCCTTTTCCTTCACTCTCGAATCTTGGTGCTGGAAGCCTTCTTCAAAATTGCCAAAACCTTGCCGAAGGAATGGCGACAAGACCGATGGGTGTGGCGTCAGGTTATGGAGGGGACTGTCTATCAAACCTTCTCTCACGCTTACGAAAAGTCGCTCAGGCACTTGCGTCGATTGGCACGGAAATTAGCCGACCTCACCTCGGACGATGATCCGCGCGATAGCACTGGCTCACGAAACGGGGATACTTCAATGGGCTGACCATTTGCCCCATCCTCGAACGGATGGAATAGAGCACGAGGTTGTTGAAATGCTGGGCAAACTGGCTGCCTGTTACGCGGCAGGCAGCGATTGGGTTTTGGGGCGCTTGCGCGAATTGATGAACGAACTGGAAGCCCTTTGGCAAGCAAGGTATGGTCATTGAACGCTTGAAAGACTTCGTGAAAAACAGAGCGGTCTCAGAGGCGGTCACGGCGACCCCCGACCCGCGTGTGCGTTGATGTATCCCCGCTGCGGTTGTTCGTGCCCGTGCGCCCGCGTGCGCCCGTGCGTGTGCGCCCGTGCCTGCGTGCGTGCTGATGCGCCCCAACTTTTCTCCGTGCGCCTGCCTGCCGACACTAATCTTCGCCCCATCGCTGCGCTTCCGCGAAAGCCGCAACGACCCCGCGTTGGACTTCGGGTTAGTGTTCAGTCAACGCGTCCCAACTTGGCAGCAAGTAGAGGCGGATGACTTCTTTGGGGTTGCCGTAAGTGGCTTGCCCGAACACATCATCCAGTCGCAAGATGGCGTCTTCGTTGGCAAACCGCGTTGACCAACCCGTGCAAAGTCCCGCCAGCCATTCTCCAAAGGCGCACGCGCCATAAAAGGATAAGCCCGATGAGAGGGCGGCTTGGGCGATAGTGTCACCGATGCGGGCATGGCAATCGGGATGCATCAGGTCATCGGGTTGAGGTAAGGGTAAGTCATCGGGCAGCGAAACAATAAGAGGCGTTTGGGCACAAAGTTGCCGTAAGAGTTCGCCAAGCGTCACCATCATCGCCTCCTTTTCGCTTGGGCATTTTTTCTACGCGCCGATAGGACATTTGACCTACCGCAACCTTTGTCGCGGAAGTTTCAGTGTTGGAGCAAGTGCGTCAATCGGAGAATGGCGTTTGTGGGCGTCTTTCAAGTCGGTAGCGAACAAACGGGCGTAGTAGGAAGTCATTTGCGTTGTTTGGTGACCCAAAATTCGCTGCAACACAATGCTGTCACCGCCACTTTGAAGCCACTTGCGAACAAAGGTGAACCGAAGCGAATGTGGGCTGACGCGAACGCCTTCAATGCCTGCCTTTTTCGCCCAAAGGGAAAGTCTCATATGCGCTTGTCGCTTTGTCAGTCGGGTTGCAAGCGTTGTGATGAAAAGCCAATCGCCAGCGTTGGTCACGGTCATCCGCCGCATTAAGTATCGGTGTAGCACAACCTTGACGCTTTCACCAATCGGAACGAACCGTTCTTTGCCGCCTTTCCCGACAACGCGGACGAAGCCTTGAGACAAGTCAATGTCGGAAAGTTTGAGATTGAGCGCTTCCGATAGTCGCAAACCAGTGTCCAAAAGCAAGCAAACGAAAGTCAAGTCACGCAAGCCGCTGAAAGTGTGAGCGTGCTTTGCGATCGTGTTGACTAAAGCAACCACTTGCTCATCAGAAAGGGTTCGCGGGTAGTGAACGGGCTCTTTGAGTTTTTCAATGCCTTTTGTTGGGTCATCATCGCGGAAGCCTTCTCTGACAAGCCAACGGGGAAAATGCTTTGATGGCACGAAGGTCACCGTTAACGGTTTGTGGCGTCAAATGTTGCAAGCGAAAGTTGAGGTAAGCCAAAACGGTTTCGCGGGAGAAGATTGAAGGCGTTTCGTTGCGTTGTTGACAGAATTCAGCGAAAGGCTTCAAGCGTCGCCGATACCAGTCGGTTGTTTGGCTTGACAGATTTTTGAGGTGGCGTGAAAGGATGAAGGCGTTGATGGCAGCGTCAAAATCGGAAGTGACAGGAAAAAGCTTGACATCTAACCGCACTGCCAGCGATACAGCCGACACCTCCACTTTTGCACGCGCGCAGGATTTTGAAGAGGCGGGGGTTTAGAAAGTTATGGAGAAATTGGCTTTTTGGCGCAGTTGGTAGAGCGCGGGACTTTGGATCCCGAGGTCCATGGCTCGATACCAGGCGCCCCAGCCATTTTGTTTACCCCTTGCTGAAAATTTTGTCGTTCTCCTACGGTATAAAAACGCTGCTGCAACCCACGCACGCTTGGCAGTCTCAGTTTATCGTTTGCAAATTTCCCCGCTTTTGATGTATGGCAGTAACGCAGAGAAGCGTAGAAAATTTGGAAATTTTCCTGACGGAATTTGTAGAGCGTCAAATTAAAATGACGAAAAAGTGGGAAAGATATGAGGAGATGGATGACAAAAGATGGGAGGCGACTGATTTTATGGAGACTTTAGAACAAATTGGCTCAAGGCAGAACTCAGTGGTCAAGGTCTCTTTCAGGGAACGGCTTGGTTCTCTCAATATGAGCAAGTTAGCGTCTCTGGGGCAAGGCGGGTTGTCGCCAGAACCGATGTGGGACAATAGAATCCCCGAAATTCGTGCACTGAAACCTGCTCTCATCAGACTTTTCATTCAAGAGTATTTCAATTTGATGCCAGAACTGGGCAAGTATAACTTCGCCGCACTGGATCGCTCAGTCGAAACAATTCTCAAAACAGGCGCTAAGCCACTGATGTGCATTTGCTTCAAACCAAAAGCGCTCTTCCCTCAAATTGACCAAGATGTCGTTGAACCAAATAACTGGGATGAGTGGAAGCGGTTAGTGTTCAACTTAGTGAAGCATTATCGGGATATGGGGGCTGGCATCCGCTATTGGGAAATCAGCAACGAGCCCGACATCGGCGAAGATGGCGGTTGCCCTTACCGCTTCCAGCCTGAAAGGTATGTCCGCTACTATCGGCACACAGCGGAGGCTATTCTTCAAGCCGACCCAAACGCCCGAGTCGGTGGACCTGCACTTGCTAATGTCCGATCCCCAATTCTGCCCAAGTTACTTGAGGAGTGCAGTCGTGAAAATGTTCCCATTCATTTCGTCTCTTGGCACATTTACACCAGTGACCCTTTAAAAGTCCAAGAGACAATCAAGTATGTGAAGTGCCTGATAGAAAAATGCCAAATGTTGAAAGTTGAGACAATTCTTGATGAGTGGAACATGGATTTATGGAATCCACCGTCCGATCCAAGGTTTCAACCTTGCTTTATTGCCGAGACGATTTGGCAGATGCTGGATGCAGGTCTTGATTATTCCTGCTATTACCACATCCGAGATTACCATGTTGATTATGAGTGCTTTACGAAATTCATGTCACCTCGCGGTGCTGCATTTATGGTTCGGTGGTGGAACCGAATGCCACAGCATTGCGGGCTTTTTGACTTTCAAAACAAAGTTCGTCCAGCCTATTTTGCGTTCAAGTTGCTTTCCAGAATGAACGGGCAGCGATTAATGTTAACTTCTTCCCACAACTCTATTCACGGTCTCGCTGTCCACGATGAACAGTCGCAGATGTTTAACCTAATGCTTTGGAACTTTTCAAACGAACCAGTTTCTGTGGAAATTCACTTAGAAGGTCTGCCAAAGGATTTGTTTGTGCGACATATAGTGCTTGACGCAGTTAGCGCAAGTGACGATGAAAATGTTCGGCTCAAAACCGAGAAGTTAGGAACATTCCAGCAGGGTAAACATTGCTTCGCAATCACATTCGAGCCTTACGCTGTGCATTTCTGGTCATTTGAATGAGAAGTCCCTTAACAGCCCATCACCTTTAACGCTTTTTATCAACCAGTGGTTTGCCTGTGAGGGCAACCGTAACTTCAGCACGAGCGGAAAAGCCTTTTGTGGGTTCGCAATCAAATGCGACAAAGTTCCTACCACGAGTAATTGTCGGTGTCTCTCCGATCGGCTTTAGCGTCGCAATCAATTCGCCACGCTCATCGTAAACCTTGCAATCAGACGGTGGCTTGAATTCAATTGATTGCCCACTTTCAAGGGTGATGGGAAAAACGATTTTTCTCCCATTGACCGATATGCTCGGGTTCGACAACTTAACTTTCGCAATCGGCACTGCCCTTATCGGTGAAATGTAGCACCTTGCTTCTTCGCCCTGTGGGATGTTGTTGAGGTAAATATCCAGTTCGCAGATTGCATGCTTAACGAGTGGTGTGCGGAAAATCTGGTAAACTCCTGCATACGGCCAAGCGTAGTCCACATATCTCTCGGCGTCCCTTTCACGGAGCACCAACTCAAAATACCTCCAACCGACGAAGTTCACATCAACATAGTGGTCGCTGTAAGTGCCGTGATAATACTGTGGCAAGTCCCTGAGTTGGAAGTTGAGTATCTCGCCTTTGCCGTCACCGTAAATCCACAAAGCGATCGCACCTTGCTTGCTCAAGTCAATCGGTGGCGAGAAAGACTTGGTAATTCGTGCCCACGAGCCTTTCGGCTGTGCACCTTCGTTTTGGGCGAAGAAGAGCCCACTTGCGTTGCCAACCTTCACCTGTTCTTTTGTTAGCGTGAACCCGCACTTAACTCCTTGCGCCGAGCCATTCACTTTGAACTCTCCATCTCTCGTGAAGTCGGCAATTACGATACTGTCTGGACTGTCGTAAGGCATCGCAGCGTAAAGTGCTTTGATCCTGACTTCAAGTGGTTGTGGCTCAAATTGGTTGTCAATGACCCACTTGTTGCTCCCATCTTCAACCCCTGTCACCTTATGCTTGATGTATTGGGTCAGGAGGAACTGCCAGGTTTTGTCTTTCGCTTGGACAAGCCTGAACTCTTTCCCGGGTTTCCGCAACTCGGACTTAATTGCTTCCGAGAAGTAGTTAGCGAGCCTGAGCCTCTCATACCTCCCAATCATAGCCAGATACTCATCTTGGCGGGCATTCCATGGACGCCCACCGACACTGACGCCCTGCAGTGAAATTGGTGCATCGTAGCCCAGCGCTTTGCATAGGAGATACTCCATCTCATCTGGCGTTTCGGCATCGTAATCTGGAGTTGGTCCGAGTATCACCCACCACCCAAGTTGCCCAGGGAGAAGATGGATTCGCCTGTATGTTTCCAGTTCGCTGCAATGAATGTCAACGAACCGCTTCAGACCCCAACAGGGATGATCCCAAGCACCGATGCACGAATGGAATGTCCAAGAGTGGTATCCCCATTCGCTTGCTTCAACACGCACAGGTCTTTTGAGCCTTTTCACGATTGCAGCCCTCATCTTCGCAACACCATACCACCCTCCCGGAGTCGCTTCAGCGCCATCTTGATAAATCATGTCGAACCCGCACTCGTTCACGACATTCGCAATCCTGTCGGCTATCTCGTCAAGAAGGGTTGAATTCTCGTCAGGGTAAAATGCGCCGTAGTAGGAGTAAAGGTAGTGGACCTTTGTTCCTGCTTCGTGGGCTGACGCTTTAGTCCCAAACGCTCCACGCTTGCAACCAAAGAAGCGATATGGCGGCTCTTGAGAGTAACCAGAATATTGCACGAGTTCGTCGTCAATTTGGAGCACATTCCCTCTGCTCGCATAAGCCCATATCACATCCATGTCTTCTGGTTTCTCGTTGACGAAGATGACTTCGTCCTTTTCGCTGATCGGTTTGGCAAGGGTGAAAGTTTTTCGCTTCGCAAGCCTTTTATCAGGGATTGGCGTCACATACGGGTCATGGGGCGAGATAAAAGCAGTAAGGATATGGAGACCTGCCTTCAAGCCCGCAGTGTGAATTTTCTCCACAACCCTTTTCATCCCAAGTAAGCCATTGGGAAACAGGTCGTTCCTCGGCTCGTAATGCCCATAAGATTTCTCCCAACCGATGAAGTGAATGATGGAAAGCCCTGACTTCTTGGCGAGTGAAATCCATTCGTCAACATTGCCCTCTGAAACGGTTGCGAAAACATAGGAAAGCCTGTTCTCTTTGGCATCAAGCGCAAACGGACCACCTAAGGGAGTGTGAAGTATGCCTTCGTTCTTCACAACTTCCTTCAATATATCCCGCAGTCGGTTCGTTGGCGAAGCAACCAACGCAACACCAGCGCCTTTGAAGCCGTAATTTGAATAGCAAATCGCTGCCAAGGTCGCTGGCTTCCCGCCAACCCTTACATTGGTCTGAAGGTTGAGCGCTCTCATGCAAAAACTGAATTGCTCATCGCCTACCATCCCGACCATGTGGCTGACATTCTTAACCTGCCTTACATGAATCTGGGCGAAAACGATTTCGCTGATGTTGCTCCCACTCACTTCCGCTACTTTGAAGACAAAGTAGCGCCGATTTACACTGACATCAATGGCTACACTTGCGTTAGCGTCGGCGAAGCGAAAGAGGAGTTTACCGCCGTTGCGGGTCTTGGAAAATGAGCAAGCGGAAGGTGGAAAGGACTTACCTTCCTTGACGAGCACCACAAACGGTCTTTTGTCAGTGCAAAATTCAGCCTTTGAAGATTTGTCAAAGATTGAGACCACATTCCCTAACTCGTCCAACGAAAGCCTTGCGAAACTGTTTTCTAAAGTCACAAGATTTGATGACGCTCTCGCGTTTCTGGAGAATTTAGCCAATGCAAATGCTGTCAAGCCAACAACAAGCCCAAACAGCAAAAGGTTACTATTTAACCTCATGCCCTTATCGCCTCCGATGGCATAGAATAACTCAACGAAGGTGGCAAGGCAAGCAAGGAGGAGACATGGATGACTAAAAAGGAGCGTTTTATGACCGCACTTGGGCTTGGAGTGCCCGATGTCGTTCCAGTTGCTCCCCTTATCCATCATCGCTTCGCCCACAAAGTTCTCGGCAAGTGGGATTGGAGAGCAGTTTTCGAAGTTCATCAAATGCTCGGCTCAATCCATTTTCGTGGTCCGCTGAGTGTCGGCGTCCGTTCGTCTTTGCCAGAAGGTTACGGCGAAGAATGGCGGGAAGTTGAAAGAAGCCCTGACGGAAGGGTGACAATTGAGTGGGTCATTAGGACACCGAAGCGAACGATGAAAGGGAAAATCGTTAGAGGCATGATACCTGACGACCCACTCGTCTCAAAAACGGTTGAATACCCAATCAAAAGCGTTGAGGATTGGCTTGTGTTCCTTGATTTTAGAGTTCGTTGGCTTGAAAACGCTAAAGAACCAGTGTTTGGTGAAGTTGCGGAGGCTGTCAGAGTCATGGGTAATGAGGGGATAGCAAGCGTTGGCTTGTGTCCTGCCTTCACTGCGCTCGCAGAAAGGCGAGGGATGGAGCAATTCTTGCTTGACCTTTACGATTACCCTGACCTTATCAGCGAACTTTTGGAAGTTGAAAGGCAAATCATGGAGAAACATGTTGAAGCGTTCATCGCATCGCCAGCGGAAGTTGCATGGCCTGACATTTGCTGGGCAACGGGAGCGGACATGGGTCCAAAGAACTTTGAGAAATGGGCACTGCCCGATGTCGTCAGGGCGATTGAAAAGGTTCGTGAAGCGGAAGGGAAGTATCTCGGCCTCTACACGCTTGGGAAAGTGAGAAAACTTTTGCCGATGCTCGTTGATGCGGGAGTCCATTTCATTGAAACCTTTGAGCCAAACCAAGGGGACATATCTTTGGCTGAGGCGAAAAGACTTTATGGTGATAGAGTGTGCATCATGGGCAACTACAACTGCCTTGTGCTCGCATTCGGAACAGTTGAGGAGGCGAGGGAAGAAGCGAGGAGATGTCTCCGTGAGGGGATGGGAGGTGGTGGCTACATTATGGTGACGGCTGATGAAGTCCCAGCCAACGCAAAATGGGAAAACTTGAGAGCGATGGTGGAGACAGTTGAAGAAGAAGGGAGGCATGAGGGATGAGTTTGCGATGCTTTGACGATGCTGAAATTGAGGCTTTGAAGCAGGTCATTGAGAGCCAAAGCCTTTGGCGAGGCATGGAAGGAAATTTTGTGGCTCGGTTTGAAGATGCAATGGCAAAGCACCTTGGAAGACGCTTCGTCCACGCAGTCAATTCGGGAACTTCAGCGAATGAAGCATCAGTTGCGGGTCTGGGTCTTGATGTAGGTGATGAGGTTATTTGTCCGGCAACTGCACCCATCTTCGTTTCGCTTCCCGTGTTTGCTGCTGGATGCATCCCTGTCTTTGCAGATGTGGACCCGAGAACTCTAATCATCTCGCCGAAAGGCATAGAAGAACGGGTCAGCGAGAGGACTAAGGCTGTCGTTGTCGTCCATCTCTTCGGTCAACCTGCACCGATGGACGAGATTTTGGCTGTGGCAAAGAAATATGGCTTGAAGGTGATTGAAGATTGCGCCCAATGCTACGATGGTTACTACAAAGGTCGCAAGGTAGGGACATTCAGCGATGTAGCCTGCTTCAGTTTGCAGCAAAGCAAGCACATAACGAGCGGAGAGGGTGGCTTTATAGCCACAGACGACCCAGAAATTTACAAGCGGGCAGTGCTTTACTCAAACGCTGGCATGCCTTGGTTTCGCTACGGTTTAGAACCTTTGAAACCCGAAGAGGTTGGAGGTATCCCGACGAGGGGTCATTTTTCCTTTGGGCACAACCATCGCATGAGCGAACTTCAAGGCGCTGTGGCTTTAGTTCAACTCAGCAAAATAGAGAAGTTCAACGAGGCAAGGCGAAAACTTGTGCAAATCATTGAAGAAGAATTGAGCGATTGTGAAGGCATCTTTTTGGCTCACCGTTACCCTGAAACTGTTCCCAACTACTGGGCATATCCCATCCAAATCAACTCAGAAGTGATAAACCTGACAGCAAAGGAATTCAGCCGAATTTGCTATGAGCGTGAAGGGGTTAGCGTGGGCTATTACCACGAAGTCAACTACCTTGAAGTCGTCTTTCAAAAGGCACAGGCGGAGCGAAGGACACCTTTCGGCTATCCGTTGCCTGAACATGTGGAATATTGGCTTGGCATGTGCCCAAACGCTGAAGAGGCTGCAAAGCGAACTTTGGTCATCTTTACCCATCACGCCACTGAGCCAGAAAAGATTCGCATGCAAGCCAGAGCCATTAGAAATGTCGCAACGCTATTGGCTTCAACCGTCAGTTAATGACGAATTTTGAAGTGCACCGTTTCCGCCATGCCGAATTTTTCGTTTTTTCGGTCGGGCGGGAGCCCGACCCTCCGATATTGAAATTTCTCGGCAGTGCAGGAGCACTGCCCTCCAGAACTACTTGCCACTCGCTATTTGCTACTCGCCATTCACCAGTCGCCAATCGCCATTCGCTATCGTTTCGGCAGGAATCTTGCTCTCCCACATTTCGCCCACTGAAGTTGGCGCTCAGGTTCTCCGTCATCAACTACGGGTTAAAACCCGTAGCATGAACGGCTTTAGATTGCGGCATCAACTACGGATTAAAGTCCGTTCTGAGTACAAGCGTGCAGTCGTGCAAGAGTGCAAGCGCGCTACGGAGTGAAGCCTGTAGCATGAATTGTTTTATTGCGTCATCAAGCCAAATTTCATGCCACCGGCTTCAGCCAGTGGTTGATGACGGTTTTTTGAGCACCGAATTTATTCGGCGAAATTTCAGACACGAAAAAGTTGCGAGTTACGGGTTGCGCGTTCAAAGAAAATTCCTAACCCGCAACTCTCAACTCACAACTCAATTTGCCCACCGACTAAAGTCGGTGTCTATGGTAACGAAGCCTGCTAAAGCAGGCTAACTTAGAAGTTGCGAGTTGCGTGTTGAGCGTTCAAAGGAAAACCCTGACCCGCAACCCTCAACCCGCAACGCGTAACCCCAATAGCAGGCTTTAGCCTGCTTTTAGATTGTAGCCACCCACCTCGGGTGGGTGATTGAATTTGCCACTCGCCATTCGCTACTCGCCACTCGCTATTCGCTGCCTCTTCCCAACCTGCCGATTTGCCGACTTCACGATTTGCCGATAAGTTTCGGCTCGTCAAAAGCACTGCCTTCGTTTATTTGCGACGAATTTTAGAGTTGGTTCTTTGAGCAAAGTGGCGGTTGATTTCGCCAATGGCGTGGCGCATAGCGTAAACGGCTCGGAGAAGGTCGTAGCGGGCTTGGATTTCCTGTGTCTCCGATTGTGCCAACGCAACTTGAGCGTTGATGACATCAATCAAACTGACAGCACCCGCTTTGTATGCCTCTTCGGTCAACCTCGCCGTTTCGCTCGCTTCCTTGACCGCTTCCTGAGCGGCGCTGAGCCGCTCCTTTGCGTTTTGCCAGTTGCTGTATGCTTGCTGAACTTGCAGCCTGATGTTGTCAAGAGTCCGCTTCATGTTCAAATCAGCCTGTTCAACTTGCAACTTCGCTTGCTCCAGTTCAGCCCTAACTCGCCCGCCGTCAAAAATCGGGTAACTGACGATGAGGTTGAGTGCCCATTCCTTGTCGGTGATTCGCGTGGTGCTGGGATAGCGGTTGTAAGAGCCACTGACATTGATGATGGGCAATGTGCTGATGCGAGCCAGTTGTTTTGCGATGTTGGCGCTTTCCTGTTGATATTCCGCTTCTTTCACTTCGGGTCGCTGCCTCAAAGCCTGAGCGAGGCATTCGGTCAACGATGGTGGCTCATAAGGCTCTTCAGCGGGTTCGGCGATTTCAAAAACGAAATCGTCGCTAACTCCCATCAAATTCCGCAAAGTCAGCATGGCGATTCGTTCCTGATTTTTTGCCGCCAGCAAATCAACTTCAGCGTTTCGGACTTGGACTTGTGCCCTAAGGACATCAAGTTTCGCAGCCGTTCCTGCTTTGTAGCCTGCTTCTGCCGCCTCCAGCAACCTTTTCGCTCGCTCCAAAACCCGTTCCTGCAACTTGACCAAAGCCCTTGCCCTCAAAACTTCAAGATACTGCTGGGCTACTTGCAAAGCGATGTCGGCTCTGCTTCTCTCATAAGTGTGGAAGGAGGCGTTGGCTTGCGATTTCGCCTGCCGAATTTGCAGCGGGGTCTGGAAAGAGTCAAAAATCAACTGCGATATGGAAAGCGAAGTCTCTTTGAACTCTACTGGCTCTTCAACGACTTGCGGGACACCCACTTGAAATCCGATGCGGGTTGAAAGGTAGCGACGGAACTGGTAGCCTGCAGAGATTTGCGGGAACAAGTTCGCTCGGATGCTTTTGAGCCTCTCTTCCGCCAACTTCCAACTCTTCTCGGCAATAGCGACTTGGGGCTGTTCGCCCCAAGCGATGCGGACGCAATCTTCCAAAGTCAAGATAGGTTGCTGGGAAGCGGCGACCGATGCGACAATCGCAACTGCCGCAAGCGATAAAACTGCCCATCTCATTTGCTCCACCTCCGAAGTTTGCTTTGCGTTGCCATCATGGCGCGAAACCCTTGCGAACGATAAGTGCAAACAACCGCTAAACTTTGTGACGCAGGCACTGAGAATGCGTCTAACCCGTCAGGCAAACGCAAGACTTATTGCCTTTGGAGGGGAACGAAAAATGCGGCGATGGTTTCGTAGGCGCTGGCTTTGGGTTTTCGCTCTGATTTTGGTCGCTGTCGGGGCTTTCGGTTACTGGCGCGTCAGAGCAGCCCAGCAAACCCAACCTTTCATCCAGACCGCGAAAGTTGAGCGGACGACTGTGACCTTAACCGTTTCGGCTTCGGGGACAATTCAGCCATACAAAATCGTTGAGGTCAAGTCAAAAGCGGCAGGAAAAGTCATCCAGATGGCGGTTGAAGTCGGCGATTTCGTCAAGAAGGGGCAACTCATAGCGAGGATTGACCCGACGGACACTCAAACCGCCGTTGAGCAAGCGAGAGCCGATTTGGATGCCGCCTTAGCGCGGGTTCAGCAAGCGATGCTGACTTGGCAAATGCAAAGGCAAATCACGCCGTCTCAACTTGAGGAAGCGCGCCAATCCCTTGAAGCAGCAAGGGCGAGGTTGCTTCAGGCTGAAAGCAGTTTGAGGGCGCAAGAGTTGCAAACCAAAGCCCAACTGAAACAAGCGGAGGAAGCCGTTAACGCTGCGAAGGCGAGATACGAGCAGGCTAAAAAGCAAGCGGAAACTCAACCCGAACTGACACGAGCATCAATCCAGCAGGCTGAAGCAGCGTATCAAAGCGCCCTTGAAAGTCTGCGGCAGTTGAAGGAAGCAACTATCCCGCAACAAAAGGCTCAGGCTCAAGCAGCGCTCCAGCAAGCGGAATCGGCATATCAAAGTGCCCTTGAAAACTTGCGGCAGTTGAAGGAAGCGACAATCCCGCAGCAGAAGGCTCAGGCTCAAGCCAACTACGAACAGGCAAAGGCTCAACTTGAAAACGCAGAGAAGAACCTGAAACGGCAGCGAGAGTTGTTTGACCAAGGTTTCGTGGCGAAAAGCCAACTTGATGCCGCAGAAGCCCAATACGCTGCCGCAAAGGCTCAATTTGATGCAGCCGCAGAGAAGTTGAGGACGATTGAACAAGAACTTTCCGCAACCTTGAGGGCTGCTGAGGCTCGCGTCGCTGAAGCGAAGGCTCAACTTGAAAGCGCTCGTGAAAGGATGCGGACTTTGGACGCCGAGCATCAAGCGGCATTGAAGGAAGCCGAGGCGAGAGTGGCTCAGGCAAAGGCTCAACTTGAGGCGGCAAAGGCTAACGCAATTCAGGACGAGTTGCGAAAACAGGATTTGGAAGCGGCTTTGGCAGCACTGAAGCAGGCTGAGGCTCAACTTGAGGCAGCGAAAGCAAGCGAGGCGATTGTCGAGCAAAGGAGAGCGGAAGTCGCTGCAGCCCGCGCCGCATTGGCTCAAGCGGAAGCAGCATACAGGCAAGCACTGACAAATGCCCAACAAGTCCAACTCAGGGAGGCTGACATCAAGACAGCAAAGGCGCAAGTTCAAAGGGCAATCGCCCAACTCAGAAACGCACGAACTCAATTGGCTGATACTGTCATCGTAGCGCCTCGCGATGGCGTCATCATTGAGAAGTTAGTTGAGGAAGGGACGGTCATTAGTTCGGGCATGTCCGCTTTCGCGCAAGGGACGACAATCGTCCGATTGGCGGATATGAGCAGGGTTTTCGTTGACGCTGAAGTTGCCGAAGCCGATATTGCTTCCGTTTGGGTCGGGCAAAAAGTTGATGTCACCGTTGATGCATTCCCCGGCGAAATTTTTGAGGGCAAGGTCGTCAGGATTGACCCAAGGACGACCGTTGAGCAAAATGTCGTCTATGTCCATGTCCTCGTTGAACTTGACATGCCCGACGAAAGGCTCAAGCCGGGCATGAGCGCGACATGTGAGTTCCAAGTTGAGCGCAAAGAAAATGTCCTCGCCGTCCCCAACGAAGCCATCAAAGAAGACGAGAACGGTCGCACTTATGTTGAAGTTGCCAAGCGACTGAACCCGCACCCCGAAATTGAGCGCAAGTATGTTGAGATTGGGCTGCAAGGGACAACGATGACGGAAATTGTCAAGGGATTGAAAGAGGGCGAACTCGTCGTCACTGTCTTCGCCACACCTCAGCAACTCCAGCCTCAAATGGCTGGAGGTCCTGGCATGCGCGGCATGATGGGAACACCTATGGGAGGGATGAGGGGGCTCATGAGAAGGTAGTGCGAAGTGCGGGGTGCGGAGTGCGAAGAGACTTAGATGAAAGGTGAACCCAGAGTGGCGAAAAGAGCGGAACGCTTTGAGGATTTGGAGGTTTGGCAAGACGCACGCAAGTTGGTGCGATTGATTTACACCGTCACGAAAACCCGCCCCCTCTTACAAGACCGAGTTTTGCGTGAGCAGATGCAAAGGGCTGCAATTTCTGTGATGGCGAATATCGCTGAAGGTTTTGGTCGACGCACTCACAAGGAGTTCGCGCATTTTCTCAATAACGCTCGCGGTTCAGTAGCAGAGTTGCAATCGCACCTCTACATTGCCCTTGACCAAAACTACATCACCAACGAAGTTTTTAGCGAACTCTACGGGCAGTGTGAGCAAGTTTCGCGAAAATTGTGGCGGCTTATCAGTTACCTTCTTCAACCCAGCACCCAGCACACCGCACTCAGCACGAAAGGGGTGAGGTCAGGTGATTGAAGTCATTGACTTGCACAAGGAATATCGCATGGGCGAAGTTGTCATCCCTGCCTTGAGGGGCGTGACTTTGCAAATTCAACGGGGCGAGTTTGTCGCCATCATGGGTCCATCAGGGTCGGGCAAGAGCACCTTCATGCACATCATCGGTTGTCTCGATAAGCCGACAAAAGGCATTTACCGATTGGACGGGCTTGATGTCACAAAACTTGACGAAGACGAACTGGCGGAAATTCGCAACCGAAAAGTCGGCTTCGTCTTTCAGCAGTTCAACCTTCTGCCTCGGATGACCGCGCTCCAGAATGTCATGCTGCCGATGGTTTATGCTGGCGTTCCGAGAAAGGAACGGGAAGAACGCGCAAAGTATCTGCTTGAGCGGGTCGGTTTGGCTGATAGGATGCACCACTACCCAACTCAAATGTCAGGCGGTCAGCAGCAAAGAGTCGCAATTGCCAGAGCACTTGCCAATGACCCGTTGCTCATTTTGGGCGACGAGCCGACGGGAAACCTTGACACAAGAACGGGCGAGGAAATCATGGCGCTGTTTCAAGATTTGCACGCTGAAGGGCGAACAATCATCATCGTCACTCACGAACCAGACATCGCAAGGCACTGCCAACGCATCATTCGCTTCCGCGACGGGAAAGTTGTGGGCGATGAAAAGGTTGAAAAGCCTGTGAATGCAAAGGAAATTTTGGCGACTTTGTAAGCGCGGCGAATGGCGAGTAGCGAGTGGCGAACAGTTTTTCTGGAGGGCAGTGCTCCCGCACTGCCAAAAAATTTTCGGCGCATCAAGGGATGCGCCCTCCAGAATTATCGCCGAATAAATTTGGCGCTCATTAAATCCCGTCATCAACCACTGGCTGAAGCCAGTGGCATGGAGTATGGCTTGGCGGATAGCACTCTCATTCCTTTGCACGCCTGCACGCTTGCACCCAAAACAGACTTCAGTCCGTAGTTGATGACAGGGAAACATGAGCGCCGATTTAGAACGGGACGAGGGGCTTGGGACGCGGGACGGGAGCGAAATGAATTGGGAGGGCGAGGCTTCTGCCGAGCCAAAACGGCAGCGACTGGCGATTGGCGAATAGCGAATAGTGAACAGCGAATAGCGACTGGTGAAACGGCAGCGAATGGCGAGCAGTGAGTGGCGAATAGTAAACGATTTTGACTGTCCATCCAAAGTGGGTGGCTGCAAATAGAGTTGCGGGTTGAGCGTTGAGGGTTGTGGGGCAGGATTTTTCTTCGAGCGCACAACCCACAACTCGCAACTTTCAAGTTAGCCTACGATGGACAAACTCAGTAGCCATTTGAAGGTTGCTGAAAGGGCTGCCAGCATTGCTTTCAGTTGGTGCTCTAGGGGCGTCGGTTCGCCAGTTTTGGCGTGTCGGTTGTTTCTGACCTCAACGGTAATCCAACCGCCTCTCTCCCAACGACCGCACCAAAACTCCCGAAAGAATTGCTGCCGTTGTTGACCGCGATAGGGAATGTAGGGTTGTTCGTGAACCTTAAAGCCTCGCTGGCGCCATTCCGACAAAATCGCCTTTGCCCATTCATCCAGTTTCGCCCGCTCTCTTTCCGACAAGTCATCAAACCACGCAGGCAACAGGACGGCTTCGTCGGTTTCGTGTTGGTGCAATTCAAGGTAGTGGGTGTATTTGTCGCTCGCCAGCAAATCGTCAAGCACTTTGGAGTGAGTGCTC
>Ga0078972_1008767_pt1 | contig 20720 bp, 9 predicted proteins | sample YelNatPaOPGAMG01_FD_67568 | JGI IMG/M metagenome (GOLD analysis project Ga0078972, IMG submission 67568) | Hot spring thermophilic microbial communities from Obsidian Pool, Yellowstone National Park, USA - OP-RAMG-01 (SPADES assembly) (version 2) | ecosystem: Environmental > Aquatic > Thermal...
TGAGTTCATATGCGCCCCCGCTCTGCTTCATATTCCCGCTGGGGTCTTTGATATTTGCCTTTGGTAGAATGGTGGTTACACCACTACCCTCATCACAACTGCACCCACCAATAAACCCAACTATTAAAATAACAAATACAGCCAGAAACTTTTTCATAATGACCTCCTTTTTTATTTTACTATAATAAAATAAATAATCGCCATTAAGATAACCCCAATAGATACGAAGATATAAATTTTATCGGGTGTCAATATGCTCTTGAAATTATTATACCTTTTTTTCTCTTCCTCATATAACTGTGAGGGGTCAATTGTCTTGAGGATATTGGATGCCTCTTTGAAGTTGCCGTTCTCGATAAAATATTCGACGGTTTGCAAGAGCTCTTTTGTAGTATTTGCTGGCATATAACCTCCAGAAATCCAAAAAATTATATTAATTTTGAGCAGGTATTGCAACATTTTTTGTTGATAAAGAAATAAATAAATAATATTAGTCTTTTAGCTTATTCTTTTGACGGATTGAGAGGTCTATGATCAGGAACTATTATAAAAACATTTTTGCAAATGCCATAAAACTCGTATTCCATGATTTAAGAGGGAGGGATTTAAAGATTGATGTATTGAAGCCGCGTAAACCCGAGTGGGGGGATGTATCTACCAATGCACCTCTTGTAATTGCAAAGGAGTTGAAAACAAAAGCGGACGACATAGGGTTCAGAATAAGAGAGGGTCTTGAGAAGATTAATGAGAATAATAAAGAGGGGCGATTTGCCTCAAAAATTGAATACACTCCTCCAGGTTTTATAAATATCTTTTTTTCAAGGGAATTCGTCTATTCTATTATAAAAACGATATTCGAGAAAGGGGAGAGGTATGGGTTCGATGAGACTCCAAAGGATCTACACTATCTGGTAGAGTATGTGAGTGCAAATCCAACAGGGCCCCTTCACATTGGGCACGGTAGAGGGGCTGTTCTCGGGGATGTGATATGCCGAATATTGAAGTCTCAGGGATATGATGTACTGAGGGAGTTCTATATAAATGATGCAGGCTCTCAGGTAAAAAACCTTGCCATCTCTGTTGTCGAGAGAATGAAGGAGATAGAGGGGAAGGGGAGTGCTGATATCCCGCCAGATGGGTATAAGGGTGAGTATGTAAGAGAGATAGCCGAAGTTCTTATAAAGGAGAAGGGTTTTACTTTTGAGCGTGGGTTGAGTAATCTGGATTATGTCAGGGAGTTTGCAGTTGCCTTTATGACAGAGAGGATTAAAAAGACACTTTGTAACCTGGGTGTAGAATTCGATTCATTCTTTTCTGAAAAATCCCTCTATGAGAGTAAGGAGGTAGATAGATGTATTTCCCTCCTCGAAGAGAAGTCAAAGACATATGTCAGTGATGGTGCCCTCTTTTTGAAGATGGAAAATAACATAGATGATAAGGATAGGGTTCTGAAGAAATCCGATGGGAGTTATACCTACTTTGCCTCGGATATCGCCTATCATAAGAACAAATATGAACGAGAAAACAGAAGATTTAACAGGATTGTAAATATATGGGGTTCGGACCATCACGGGTATATACCGAGGATGAAGGGGGCGATAGAACTCCTCGGGTTTGATTCATCTACCTTTATAGTACTTCTGGTCCAGATGGTAAGGGTGATAAGGGATAAGAAGGTTGTGAAGATGTCCAAGAGAGAGGGGGATTTCATAACCCTTGATGAGATAATCAGTGAGGTTGGCAGGGATGCTACCAGATATACATTTCTGTTGAGAAAAGGGGATGCCCAGCTCGACTTTGATATTGATATTTTGAAGAGTGAGTCTTTGAATAACCCCGTATATTATGCCCAGTATGGTTATGCCCGAATATGTTCAATACTGAGGAAGGCCGAGGAGAATGGATTCTCCATACCAGATCGGATTACACCCGAAGACTTCAATGGTCTCGTCCTGAAGGAGGAACTGGATATTATAAAAAAGTTAGGAGAGTATCCTGACTTGCTCGAAGGGATAGCAAATTCTCTTGAACCTCATCTCCTTGTGTATTATATTCAGGAGTTACAGGGTATGTTTCATCAGTACTATACACAATATAAAAAGACAGAGAAGGTGCTCTCTGAAGACCCCGTTAAAAGGAATGGGAGGCTTGCATTAATAATTGCCTTAAAGACTGTATTGAAGAATGCCTTTGGGCTTTTAGGGGTTGATGCCCCTGAGAGAATGAGTCTGAAAGGAGATATAGATGAAGAATGAGAGTGTAATGATAGAGCGGAGGCAGATATTTCTGCTATTCTTCTCTTCTATTGTTATAATGATACTCGTATTCGGTGTAGGGGTATTGCTCGGGAAGAAGCTCTCTGCCGTTGCTGTCTCTGCTGAGGGAGAGGTTAAGATATCGGATGAGGTGGAGAGGCGAGAGAAAAAACTATCATCAGTAATAGATAGTGGAATTGCTGATTCGTCAGAGATGGCTGAGAAGGCATCAGTAGAACAAGGATTAAATCAAAAAATGGCCTCTGTGGTTAGCGATACAAAAAAGGATGCGGAGAAGAAAGATACAGAGGTTGCAAAGGGACAGGAGGTTGAGAAGGAGAAGGCAAAGACCGAGGTAAACCCACCGGAGAAGGCTAAAGAGAAGCCAAAGGAGAGGAGAACCGGAGAGGAGAGGGTAGCAAAGGGGAAGGGTGAGGCTGAGAATAAGAAGCCTGAGATAGTGGATGCAAAGTTTACTATTCAGGTGGGTGCATTCCCGGATAAGTCCCAGGCATTGAAGATATCGGCAGAGCTTGAAAAGAAGGGATACGACAGCTGGATACAGAGGGCAAAGAGCAAAGACAGGGAGATATATCGAGTCAGGATAGGCAAGTTTGCTACCAAACAGGATGCAGAGAAGTTCAAACAACAGTTTGACAAAAAAGAGAAGTATAACTCATTTATTACACCTCTGGAGTAGGGTCTTGAAAAAGAGAATTCTTGTATTTGGAAAAGGGCTTCTGGGCGGGGCATTCGAGGATTATCTACCTGAGAATTTTGAGAGGTATGTTCTATCTCATCAAGAATGTGATATAATGAATATTGATGAGGTCAGGCGGGTCACATCGGATTATAGGCCAGATGTGATTGTAAATACCGCTGCTATCTCGAATGTGGACTATTGTGAATCTCACGCACAGGAGGCGTTTATTGTCAATTCGGGGGGTGCGGGGTATATTGCTGCTATATCGAGAGATAGGGGGATCAAGGTAGTACACATCTCCACCGATTATGTCTTTGATGGTGAAAAGGAGGATCTTTATAGTGAAGAGGACACGACCAACCCGTTGAGTGTGTATGGGAAGAGCAAGTATGAAGGGGAGAACCTCGTGCAGTTCTCAGGGGCTGATTATATAATTGCCCGTGTACAGTGGCTGTTTGGAGAGCACAGGAGTACATTCATAGATAAGGCGATTGAGAATTTAAAAAGGGGAGAACGGGTAGAGGCCGTTATAGATCAGTATGGCTCCCCGACATATACCAGATATGTAGTATATGCCATCGCCAGATTGATAAATCTGAACAGCAAGGGAATATTCCATATAGCCTCAGAAGGAGTATGCTCAAGGGTTGAGCAACTCTCGTATATCTGTGATCTCCTCGGACTGAACAGGGGATTGATAGTAGAGAAGAGGTGGAGTGATTTTAATGGTGCTGCCAGAAGGCCTTACAGGATAGAGCTCTCGAAAAAAAGACTCCTTGAGACGACAGGGATTTCTATGCCGGACTGGAAGAGCCAGACAAGGGAGTACATTCTAAAGAAATACACAACAGGAGGGATTAATGATTAAAAAGATAGATAAACCCTGGGGGTATGAATTGCTCTGGGCTGAGACAGAGCACTATGCTGGGAAGATATTGCACATAAATAAAGGTGAAAAACTGAGCCTCCAGTATCATAAGATAAAAGATGAGACTATTATGGTTATCTCCGGTGAGATGAGATTTGAGGTTGAGGAGAATGGAAGGATGGTCATACTGATATTGAGGCCGTATGAGCCGTATCATATCAAACCAATGACCAAACACAGAATGGAGGCGATTACGGACTGCGATGTCTTTGAGGTATCAACCCCTCATCTACAGGATGTGGTTCGGCTCGAGGACAAATACGGCAGAACCGATAAGAATAATTAAACCTTATCCAGCGCCATTATCCTCTGATAACTTATATCCTCCTTAGAAAACCTCTCCTTAAGATGCTTCTTGTGTATCTCCTTCACAGTCTTAAGAGTCCAACTCAAGGTGTTCCGCTATCTCCTCTATCGTCATATGTAGGTTCATCAGATGCATGGGTGAAGCTCTACATCAATGGCATAAACAAGCCTGAGTGGACATTTGGTCCATTTACTCTGAATAAGTCAAAGCAGGCGTGGGATGTAGCTACGATTCAATGGCCCAAGAAGGGTAGCAGCGACCCTGTAGTTGTGCAGGCACTTCAAGTCTGGACATTGAAAACCATTTCCAGATGCATAGGCTGCACCTGCCAGCTGAGGTAGAGCTATTCTCATATATCCTTCGGTTCACTTCCCTGTTATAGCCGAGCTAATCTGGTAGAGTTTTCCTAATTCGCTTCTCAGTTTTGGGACATATCTTTCAGGTGATGGGTGGAGGTAAAAATATTGATGCAATTTGGGGCATATAGTGATATAATTATTCTTAGTATTAGATAATTTCCTTATTTCTCCTTTTTGAAGGAGGCCTAAAATGAAAAGACAAGTAAGTATAAGCAGGTTGGTTATTTTGGGTGCTATCCTGGGAGTATTTCTATCTATTTATATGACTGGATGTGGCAGGACTATGCCTGATACCTGTATGTACAATTCTGAGTGCCCCTCTGGATACAGTTGTATAGACAATAAATGCGTTGCCAATGCTCAGTGCAAATCCGACAATGACTGTTCGGCAAATCAGAGGTGTGTAGATGGGGCATGTCTCTCGAGGAATAATTGTATGAAGGATTCCGATTGTGGCAATAATATGAAGTGTGTGGATGGATACTGTATAGATATAAAGCCTGAGTGTGTAGTAAATTCGGATTGCAAGGATGGAATGATTTGTAAGAATAATAAGTGTATAAAAGGAGAGGGGTGTAATAAGGATTCCGACTGTCCGGATAATTACAGATGTGTCAATAACATATGTAAAGAGAATGAATGTTCGCTCACAAAGAGTTGTCCCTCTGGTTACAAGTGTGTGGATAATCAGTGTGTCCCCGATGAAAAGACCTGTAAGAGTGATATGGATTGTTCAAAAGGGAAGGTTTGCATAAGCGGGAAGTGTGCCGAATGTCAGTGCCACTCAGATACAGATTGTTATAAATATGAGTTCTGCTACGATTGTAAGTGTTATAAGAGGAATTGGTGCTATGGGGAGGAGTGCCAGATAGATGAACAGTGTAAAGAGGGGTTCTTCTGCGATCTGAATGTTTGTAAGTGCGTATATAAAGGAGATGTTTGCAGAACCGATTGCGATTGTGAATATTCGTTGTATTGTGAGAGTGGTAAATGTGTGAATTACGGGCTCAGGAGCAATATCTGCTGTAATAACCCTGGCTGTATCGAAGGCACTATATGTATAGATAATAATGGGAATCAATCCGTATGTAAGGAGAGGAACTGCAAGACAGACTGTGACTGTCTGGGATATGGTATTTGTGATCTGTCCAAGAACAAATGCCTGAATACAGGAAAGGAGAATATCTGTTGTGCCGATGACAATTGTCCGGCGGGTGAGAAGTGCATAAATCCCGATGGTACCTGGGATAGCTGTCCATCTTATTGCAAGAGTGATGAGCAGTGTCCAATGGGGTACTATTGCCAGAATGGGAGGTGTGTCTTTGGGGCTCAATGCAAGACTGACTCAGATTGCGAGGCGGGATACAAGTGCGAATATTATAAATGTATCCCAGAGTACACCTGTACAAAGGATTCGGATTGCCCTAAAGAGTATTTTTGTAAGAATTATGTCTGTGTCCCGGCGTATAGTTGTAAGAATGATTGTGCTTGTCCTTTCGATAGAGGGTGCGAGGAAGGGGTCTGTGTGTATGTGAATAGATTGAACATCTGCTGTCAAAATCCGAATTGTAAAGCGGGTGATTACTGCATAAATATAGATGGCTCTGCTGGTATATGTAAGCAGGAAAAGTGTAGAAGTGACTGCGATTGTAGTTTCAATGAAAACTGTGTAAATAATCAATGCACTATCTCGAACAAACCGAATATGTGCTGTCTCAACCCGAATTGCCTCGAGGGGAGTGAGTGTATCAATCCCGACGGTACAAAGGGTATCTGTAAGCAAAAGCCCTGCAAGACCGATTGCGATTGCGATGAGTATAGAGGTTGTGTCGAGTATAACGGTTCGAAGGTCTGTGCAGTGGTAAATAGACTCAATCAGTGCTGTGGCTTTCAAAACTGTAGTCCCGGAATGGATTGTGTAAATCCCGATGGTACCTGGTCAAAATGTCCCTTAGAGTGCAGGATATCCTCGGATTGTGCGTATGGGTTCGAGTGCAAGGACAATAAATGTGTATTTGCAGGGGAGTGTAAGAGCGACAGCGATTGTAAGGAAAATTATGTGTGTGAGAAGTACAAATGTGTCTTCAAACCCGAGTGTATGAAGGATTCGGATTGTCCGCAAGGTAGGATTTGCAAGGATTATAAATGTTATGTCGCCCAGTGTAAGATAGATTCTGATTGTCCATCGGGTTATAAGTGTGTAAATAATCAGTGTCAGTTGATAGGTTGCAAATATGATTCAGATTGTCCCGGTGGTTATGTATGCAGGGGCGCAACCTGTGTAGTCTATACAGAGTGTAATGTAGATTCTGATTGCCCTAAGGACTATTACTGTTCCTTTGGAACCTGCAAGCCAAAGGCATCTTGCAAGACGGATAGTGATTGTCCATATGGATATCAGTGCTTCAATTCGAAGTGTGAACCGATGCAGGGATGTCGTGGGGATTCTGATTGTCCACCGGGGTATATCTGCAATTTCCTGTCTCATACCTGTCAGAAGAAGGTAGAGTGCAGTAAGGACTCTGACTGTCCTGCCTTCAATATATGCGTTGGTGGTGTGTGTCAGGAATATACTCTGTGCAAGACCGATGTGGATTGCCCGAATGGAACTTATTGCAAGAATGGGATATGTGTGAGCATCCCGGATTGCAGAACCGATGAGGAGTGTCAGCCAGAGGAGAGGTGTGATTATGGCTACTGTGTCGTTATCTATTGTAATCAGGATAGTGATTGTCGTTATAACTGGCACTGCTATAATCACAACTGCTTCCCCGAATTCTATTGTGAGAAGGATACCGATTGCCCATTCCCCGGGATGAAGTGTGTAAATCGTGTGTGCACTGCAAGCGAATGCGTAAAGGATGAGGATTGCAAGGCGGGTTATGAATGTATTCAGGGCAAGTGTTTCAAACTCCCGCCCGGAAACTGTAAGACCGATAGGGATTGTCCAGCAGGTTATGTCTGTAATTTCGGCTACTGCCAGAGGAAGCCCGAGTGTACAATGGATCAGGACTGCCCTGCAGGCTATCGCTGTTCACCTGAACAGAAGTGTGTTCCATCGGGTTGTGTAAGCGATGTAGACTGTCCTTCCGGATACAGATGTATTGGAGGGAAATGTCAGACTACCGGATGTAAATCGGATCTCGACTGTCCCTCTGGATATAGATGTGATAATGGTCAGTGTATACAGGGCGGATGTAAATATGACTCAGATTGCCCGCCAAATTACAAGTGTGTAAACAATCAGTGTGTATATCAGCCACAGTGTAAGGTGGATTCCGATTGCCCGCCAAATTACAAGTGTGTAAATAATCAGTGTGTCTTTTCACCACAGTGTACAAAGGATTCTGATTGCGGTATCGGATACAGATGCATAGATAATAAGTGTCAGTTTGCCGGCCAGTGCAGGACCAATAATGATTGTCCTTATGGGTATGAATGTGTGAATTACAGTTGTAAGTTTGCCGGTGAATGTATGAGTGATTCTGAGTGTCCTCAGGGTTATAAGTGCCAGTCATATTACTGTGTACCCTCAGGGTGCAAGACCGATAAGGATTGTCCCGAGGCATATATATGTGTAAATGGAAACTGCAAGTTTACAGGACAGTGCCATAACAACTCTGATTGTCCTGCTGGATATGCCTGTAAGAATTACTCCTGTGTATTCGTAGGAGAGTGTACGAAGGATTCCGATTGTCAGGAGGGTTATAAGTGTGTGAATTTCTTCTGCTCCTATCAGGGTCAGTGTCTTGTTGATACAGACTGCCCTTCGGGTCATAAGTGCATAAATCGTCAGTGTGTATTTTCTGGTGAGTGCAAGACAAATGCAGAGTGCCAGAGCGGTTATATATGCAAGGATTTCAAGTGTGTATTCGGTGGCGAGTGTCAAAAGGATTCGGAGTGCCCGACAAATTACAAGTGTATTTCATATAAGTGCATTTATCAGGGGGAGTGTCAGAAAGACTCCGACTGTAATCCGGGGTATGTCTGTGTCTTAAGTAAATGCTCTTATGCATATCAGTGCCGGAGCGATTCCGAGTGTGGTGTTGGTTATCTATGTGTAAATAATAAGTGTCAGTATATGGGACAGTGTACTAAGGATACAGACTGTCCTCAGAATATGAGATGCTACAATTATATGTGTGTACTGAAACCTGAGTGTGAGAAGAATTCGGATTGCCCGGCGGGAAAGATCTGTGATTTCTATACTCATACCTGTGTTACCAATAAGTATTGTACCTCCGATGCCGATTGTGGTGCCGGCTACTTCTGCATAAATAATCAGTGCAGTCAGTTTATACTCTGCAAGAGCGACGGGGATTGTCCAGCGGGGGATTATTGTAATCAGGGAGTCTGCACATTCATACCGAGTTGCACGAAGGATTCGGATTGTAAGTCGGGATACAGGTGTGATTATGGATACTGTCAGCCGGGTACCTGTACGAAGAATTCTGATTGTAACTACAACTGGCTCTGTCATTACGGGATATGTTATCCTCCGCTTTACTGCTCTACAGATAAGGACTGCCCATTCGATGAACAGGTATGCCAGAACTATGTATGTGTAGTTCCATCAGGAGGCTGCAAGAAGGATTCGGATTGTGGGCCACAGGAGGCCTGTCTGGGAGGTGTATGCTATAATATGTGGCCACAGATGTGCAAGACCGATGCAGATTGTCCATCTGACAGTAAGTGTTCGTTTGGTTACTGCCTGCCGAAGGGCGGTTGCGAGACCGATGCAGATTGTCCGTCGGGATACAAGTGTATTGCCGAGAATTGTGAGAAGACTGACAGGTGTTATAGCAATCTGGACTGCAAGGCATCACAGGTTTGTATAAATGGTGTGTGTACTGCCTATCAGGGTTGCGTAATCGATGCGGATTGCAACCCGGGTTATGAGTGCATAAACGGGCTCTGTACATTTGCCGGTCAGTGTCATACTGATTCGGATTGTCCAAAAGGGGAGTTGTGTGTAAATTATCAGTGTATTACCCAGAAGGCTTGTACAAAGGATTCGGATTGCCCTGCGAAGTATGTCTGCGATGTCTTTATGGATATGTGTACACCCGAATTGAAGTGTAATAGCGATGCTGATTGTCCATCCCTGTCCCTCTGCTTCGGGGACACCTGTATGACGACGAGGTTGTGCAATACAGACCTCGATTGCACTTCCAATTCATATTGTACCTTCAATGTGTGCTATCCGAGACCGGATTGCAAACTGGATGTGGAGTGTAAATCGGGTGAGAGGTGTGATGGTGGGAGATGCCAGCCTGTTAGCTGTACAAAGGATTCTGATTGCAACAGGGATTTCAGTTGCAGAGCGGGTAGATGTATTCCACCATTTTATTGCGAGAGCGATATAGACTGCCCGTTCTATGGATTGCAGTGTATCAACAGGATGTGTATAAATCCGGGAGGTTGTAATAGTGATTCCGAATGCCCGAAGAATCAGTACTGCCTTGCAGGTGCCTGCTACTTTATGCCACCCATTAATTGCCTGACCGATGCTGATTGTAAGAACGGGTTGATATGCGAATTTGGGTATTGTCAGGAAGAGCCTCAGTGCTTCAGTAACATCGATTGTGGACCCAATGAGTGGTGTTATAAAGGAACCTGTGTGCAGTAAATAACTTGAGATTATCTTTTTTATGGATTCAAGGAAGATAAACGAATTAAGAGAAAAGATGTTAGGTTGTAAAGAGAGATGTAATGGTGTGCTTAATGATATTGGTAATGGCATTATTCCTCGTGGAATGATATATGAGGCGAGTTGTAGTAGTGGAGATTCTCCGCTAATTGTAGTTGTAGGACCTAACCCGGGTAATTCGAGTGAGAAAGAGAAAGAGAAGGTAAAGGAAATTAATAAAATTAATAATCTACTTAAAGGCTTAGGATTTGATGGAAAGCCGGAGGAGTTTTTTGGTAGTGAGTTTTCACATTCTGGTTCGAGATATTATCCAGGAATTAGACTTTTTATTAATATTCTTGAAAATATAGTAGGTAAAAATTGCAGAATTTATTGGACAGAGATTATCAAGTGTGAGAGCGATGAAAATAAAAATCTTGTTTGTAGTACTATATTAAAATGCTATGAAGAATTTCTTAAGAAGGAATTAGAATTAATAAAAGATGAAGAATATAGAATTTTTGTTGCAGTTGGCAGGGTTGCTTACGATCTTCTTGATAGTATAAATTTTATGAAAGGGGAGTTACTATTAGGTGTTCCTCATCCATCTGCCCGAACAAGCTTTTACAAAAACATAAAAAATGGTGAAAGCAAAATAATGGAGGATATTAGGAAAGTATTTAAAGAGCATATTCATAGAGACTTGATTAAGGATTATTTGTGATTGTCTCAGGAGGTTTTATGAAGAGGATTTTTTGGTTTGGCGTGATATTATTATTATCTGTTTTTTTATCTGTATCTGCTGCCTATTCTCAGAATAATGCGGATTTGCCAAAATTGAGTGATAAGGTTTCGGCAGAGACTCCTAAAACTGAGTACCTCGATTTATCGACGGGTGGAGGATTCTTTGGAGAGACGGGTCTATGGAAGGTTACCTCAGCAGAGCCATTGAAGTCCACAGGGATAAGGCTGAATATCCACGGCGAATGGTTCTATTTCAAGGAATTTCTCATAAAAGACGATACGACAAGCAGACAGGTCGGGGATCTCTCTGTAGGGGTAGTGCCATACGATAATCTGGAGATCTTTGCACTCTATCAGACAATCTCTACATACAACGATAAAGTCGTTCCAAAACTCCAACTCTCTCAGGGGAATATATCTTTTGGTTTGAAGTATTCATATCCGGTACTCAAATATCTCTCGACCGGTGCTATGGCTCTATTTACATTGAATACGAAACCCGGAGATTCTACATACTCGCTCGGTGCAACGGGATATACACTCAAGTCCATTACTACATTCGATGGAAAGGGTGTGGGTGTGAATTTCTTGAGAGTTCATCTGAACTTAGGTGCATATCTGATTGGAGATAAGCCATTTGGGGAGAATTTCAACATTTATAGCCATTACCTCTTGAATATGAATGAGCAGAAGCAGTTTCTTGGTGGTCTGGGTGTGGATTTCCCTTTGAGAAAGGAGAGGATTTTACCTTTTTGTGAGGTCAGTTTTGGCTACCCCGATGGTCCGGGTTATGTATCCGCAGGTTTGAAGTATCAGCCATTCGAGAGGTTCGACCTGTCATTCGATCTCGTTACAGAGTTTGGTTTGTTCAGAGGAACCCCGGAGTATGCACCTACTACACAGCAATACAATATTGTGGCGGGTATCAGTTATGGAGTCAGACCCACTTATGAGGTGAAGGTAGTGAAGGAGAAGGTGGTTGAGAAGGTCTGTGATGAATCCTGCAAAAAGGGTGTCCCTGAGGTCATAACAGGTTTTGCAAAGGGTTTTGTGTATGAAGAGGGGAGTGAGACACCTATCGGGAATGCAATAGTGATAATGGAGGGTACGGGACTTACCAATCTTGCAACAGACCCGGTGTATGGGGACTTTACTACACCGCCCATCCCACCTAATAAGTATAATTTCACGATCTTGAAAGATGGCTATGAACCAACTCAAGTGCTCGTCGAGATAAAGAAGAACGAGAAGACGCTTGTCAAGGCATATCTGAAGAAGAGGATTGTAGAGGGGAGCATCCTTGCAAAAGTCATTGATTCGAAGGGACAGGTAGTAACAGATGCGGAGGTTGTTGCGATAAGCGGAGAGAGACAGGTGGAGTTGAAGAAGGATGAGAGCAATAATTATTCTGCGAAGCTTGGTGCCGGTAAATGGTATGTTGTTGCAAAATCCGAAAACAGACTCTCTTCGGGAAAGATCGTGGAGGTCGAAACCAATAAGGTGGCAAATGTCGAGATTCAACTCAAACAGAAACCAAAGGATACACTCATAGTAGTCGAAAAGGATAGAATAGTCCTCAAGAAGAAGATACAGTTTGCAAAGAACTCGGCTAAGATAATCGGCAATTCAGCCATTATACTCGATATGGTTGCTGATGCCATAAATAGCAATCCAAAAATCAAGAAGGTGATAATCGAGGGTCATACAGATGATACGGGGAGCAGAGAGAAGAATATAGCCCTTTCTCAGCAGAGGGCAGATGCAGTGAAGGATTATCTGATAAAGGCGGGTATTCCGGAGCAGATTCTCGAGGCCAAAGGCTATGGTCCCGACAAACCTATTGCCTCAAATAAGACATCGAAGGGGAAGGAGCAGAATAGAAGGGTAGAGTTTGTTATAGTAGAATAATAACGATTTGAATTGCAAAATAGAGACATTTTGATTAAAATTCCAATCTATGAAGTGCCTGAACAAGCTGATTATATATTTGTCTATAATATTTTTTTCGATTCTTTCTACTAATCTATTTGCAGATATCGACGGGAACCCTCCATCGAGTATATATAAGGAGAATAAACTTAGGGGCTCTTATGCTGCTATAGGTTCTACACTTACCCTCGCTGATCAGTACGAGTACGGAATGTATAATTTCTATCTTCTCTCCGAGACCTCTGCCTCATTTACTCAGGAATTTCCCTCTGATGCAAAGATTAAGAAGGCATTCCTATTCTGGTCAGCCTCGACCTACGACTATCCCGCCATAGCAGATAATTCAGCATATATCATAACACCTGATGGACAGAGGTTTGATGTCTCTACAAATCAGTGTATTTTGATGCCTTTGTCCCTTGGTAATTTCTATTATTGCCGTGCCGATATTACCAGTCAACTGAAAGGATTATCAATAAAGAAGGGGGATAGTTATACAGTTGGAGGAGTGGATGCCCTTATCTCTTCAAATTGTGATATAGACCCCCAATGTCAGGCGAGGTATGCCGGATGGTCACTCATAGTTGTATGGGAGTCTCAGACATATAACAGATACAGGGATATAGTAATCTATGATGGTTTTTATCATCTGGATGAGACTACAAGCTCCGCCGGGATTGCACCCCCTTTTACTCTCGATGGTTTTGTAGTTGGGAGCCCTGCATATGCAGAGCTCACATTCTTTGGACTCGAAGGGGATTCTCAACTCGGAGAACCCGAACAATCCCTCCTACCCAAGAGTGATCCTCTCTACTGTGTAACCTGCAATGATTTTATCAAGTTGAAGAGGCCGGGTGGAAATTATATATATCTGCAAAATGATTCGAACCCTCCCAATAATATCTGGAATTCCTCCCATTCTACAGTCGAAGCAAATGGTGTAGGGATAGATATAGATACATTCAATATAGGCGAAGGTGGATTGAATGTGTTGAGACCGGGTGATACACAACTCATCATTCAGGCGGGTGTTGGAGATGGATTCCCTGTACATCCGGTAAGTGGAGATCCGAATGCGCCTGATTTCAATGATTCTGCGGCAGGCGGGGGAGAGAGCGTATTCCTGGGATTTATAGCACTTGGGCTCGATACAGTAGCCCCAATATTCGAGAGCTCCCAAAAGCATGTGGATAAACTCGAGGCATCTGCCGGGGAGACACTTACATATACAATCGATGTTATAAATACCGGTTCGGCGGATGCAACGAATGTAGTTATTACTGATAGTCTGCCTGCAAATACCACCTATGTGCCCAACTCTACCTATCTGGACGGTTCGATCGTCCCCGATGTAAATGGAAACTCACCTCTTTTTACAGGTATGAAGATTGGTACTGTTAAAGTGGGTGTGAATAATAGAAGAAGAATAACCTTCAGTGTCAGGATTAATGATAATGTTGCAGGTGGGACTACCATATATAATAAGGCTACTATCTCCTGCAGTGAGGTATCTCCATTCAATACGAATCAGGTTGCAACTCTCGTCAAGGTGGCATCTCTATCCGAATTTAGCAAAAAGGTTCTCTCGATTACAGACCCCTATGGGAGGCAGAAGAGTTATCTGGAGCCCGGGGACAGTATAAACTACGAGATCAGGATAAAGAGCAACTCCTCCTTCCCGATTACAATAGACAGATTTGAGGACCCGATTCCACGCCACACAAGGCTTGTTGGTATTACCCAGCAACCTACGGGGAGTGTAGATGAATCCACGCCCTCTACGATTGTAATAAGGAAGATCTCCCTGGAGGCGTACGGAGTAGCGTATATAAGATTTACGCTGCGAGTAGATACGGTAGGAGAGTGGGGGAGTTCTGATCCGATAAACGGGTATCAGATAAAGAATCAGGCAACGCTCTCCGGTGGTTCGCTCGATAAGTTATATGTTTCTGACGACCCGACTACACCTCAGCCTCAGGACCCAACTGTCCTTACAGTGCGTTATGGTTCTGATCTGAGTTCCTCCTCAAAGAGCGTAACAGACCTAAACGGTGGTAATCCGGAGCCCGGAGATGAGCTTTTGTATACTATTACAGTGAGGAATACAGGTACCCGAGGTGTTTCGGTTCAGGTAGAGGATACTCTCTCTGCATACGCCGATTTCCTATCTGTGGAGTCTGTGAACCCTTCGACTATGAAGTACAGTTATACGCCTGGTAAACTCGTATTTTATAATTTCTCACTGGCAACTAATGAGACAGCCACTATAAAATACAGAGTCAGAATCAGTTATTCGGTCCCCTCCGGTACCTATGAATTCAAGAATACAGCGAGGATTTATTCCCTCGATGAACCAAATTACTTCGTAGATGTCTCCTCCTCGTTGACTGTTGTATCGGGTCCAAAGATTACTCTCTTTCAGAAGGGTGCAAAGATAAATGGGTTGGAGAGCAGGGCAGCAAAGCCAGGGGATAGAATTGACTACTATATTACTATCAAAAATACAGGCAATGGTATTGCAAACAATGTCGTAATCGAGGATGCTATCGATTCGAATCTGACTCTTGATATGTCGAGTATCTCCGATGGTGGGAAGTACTCGAATGGCAGGATAGTATGGGAGTATCTCACAATCGGTGTGGGAATCACAAGGACACTTACATTCTCAGCAAGAGTCAATATCCCAATCGAGAACAACAAGGTTATCAAGAATCAGGCGAGTCTCTACTCTCAGGATATAACCAAGATATTCTCGGACGACCCACAGACCAGTATCCTCGGGGATAGCACTGATATAACCGTAAAGTTTACGCCCTCTATCAAGAATGCCTTCAAGTTCGTAAATGGTGCAAAGTCGATATTTGCCCACGGGGGAGATGTCGTAACATTTACAATAGAGTTCGAGAATGATTCACCCGGACCACTCACAAATGTGGTAGTCTCGGATTCTGTCTCAAATCTCTTGAAGAATGTCCAGCCTGTGACTGCGGGTGGTGTTGTGGATGCAAATCAGAATATCAACTGGAATATACCCCGTCTGAACTATCAGGAGAAGAAGAGCTTTGTATTTACTGCTGAGGTCAAACCACCCGTCAAGCCATCTACTACTATTACCAATTTTGCAACAGTTATTGCCTCTTCGAGTTATACGAAACAGACGGATACTGTTACAATCTATGTATATGACGAACCCAATCTCACGAATACCTTCAAATACGCCTCTTACAATGGAGATTACGCCTCAAGGACCCACAATGCAAACGCTGGGGATACTCTTGTATTCAGTATAAAGGTGAAGAACTCAGGACCGGTGAAGGCGACTGGTGTCAGGATAAGAGATCCTCTGGATAGCAGGATTGTGAATGTGAGTGATATCTCAGATGGTGGATATCTTATGGGTAATGAGATCATATGGGATATACCCCAGCTTATGCCCAATGAAGAGAGGACGGTCAGTTTCAAAGGGCAGATAAAGAGTCCCCTCCCCAATAAAACCCAGATATCAAATCAGGCAAGGGTTACCTCCAATGAGACCAAAGAGGTCCTCTCGGACGACCCGGATACCCCAATCTCTGCGGACCCACTCATTATTACCATCTCCTCTGCACCATTTATGGTATTGAACAAGAAGGCGGTTGACGAGAGTGGGCAGGAGATTACATCAAGGGTGAGGGCAGGGAGTACATTCAGTTTTGTCATAGAGGTTATAAATACCGGGAATGCCATTGCAAACGATGTAGTTATTACGGATTATATTGACAAGGAGAGGTATGAGGTCCTGAGTATAGATAAGAACGGATATGTCTCGGGTAATTTTGTGGTCTGGAATATACCTCAAATCGAACCATCGGAGAGTAATAAACAGACCGTCTCGTTTAAGGTGAAGGTAAAGCAGTGTGTATCTGGTTCGATAAGCAATTATGCCGAACTCACCTCAAGAGAGATCACGACTCCAAAGAGGTCCAATACTCTTGTGCTGCCAATCGACAATATTGCAAAGAAGGGCAGGTTCTATAAGAGACTTCTCTCTTCGAGAGAGCCCTCACCATCGGACAGGGTAGTCTATGAACTGACTTACGAGACTGACGATATATCACTTTGCGATACCACAATTACTGATGTGTTCGATCAGAATCTGAGGCTTTTAAGCAGCTCTTCCGGGAGTATAAATGGCAACACCCTCCTGATTAGCACAAAAGAACTGAATAAACTCGAGCCAGTAAGAATAGAGGCGACTATAAATAAGCCGATAGAAAACGGGACCCTTATAAAGAATCAGGCATATATCGAGGCATCGAATTACAATGGAAGATTGCTCTCTGATGACCCGGATACTCCGCAGATTGACGACCCAACAGAGATAAGGATAAAGAGTGCACCGGATATCTATCTGATCAAGACCGCAGATGTGAGCGAGATTCCATCGGGTGGGACGATTAACTATTCTATCCTCGTGATCAACACGGGCACTGACTATGCAAAAGACCTTGTCATCACTGATTCCTTTGATGAGATGTACCAGTATATTTCGGAGGTTGGTTTGAAAGGGGAGGGGGAATATAATGAAAATACTCATACTGTAAAATTCACAGTTCCTACTCTCGGACTCGCCCCTCAGTATTATAAGAAGTTTGACTTCTCTATCAGACTGAAGGGAGATATAAAGGATGGCACAATACTTAATAATCAGAGTAGAGCCTCGGGGTCAAATGTAAGTGAGGTATTGAGTGATAATAACCTCGACAGGACTGACGGGAGAAATAAGACATCGGTTTTGGTGGTAAACAGACCGGAGATCACAGTTGTCAAACTCCCTTATAGAAAGAATAACACGCTGATACCAAAGGACGAGTATGTATATCCTGAGGAGGAGTATCAGTACAAGATCAGATTGAAGAACAACTCAAATATTGAGGCATATAATATTGTAGTGAGAGATACGATTGATACCTCGAGGCTTGAGGTGGTTGAGGTCTCAAATAATGGTACCTTTGATGGAAAGGAGATCAGGTTTGACTACAATACAACACCTCGATTGGGGTTATTGAGGGCTGGTGAGGAGGTGGAGCTATCTTACAGGGTAAAGGTGCTGGTTGATGCCCCAAAAGATAGTCAGATTCAGAATCAGGCTATAGTGAGTTGCTCCAACTCTTCTATAAGCTATCTGAGTGACGATACGAGAACCCCTCAGAAGAATGATGCCACTGTAGTAGTAGTAAACAAATATGCCGGTCCATATTTTAAGTCGTCGAGCAAGGAGTATTCGGTGGCTTCAAAGCCAATCAAGAGCGGAGACAGGATCGACTTTGTAATCAAAGTAATAAATTCCGGGGATACTGCATCCAGTGAGACGAAACTCGTAGATGAGTTAGAAAAGTATGGCTGGGAGTATGTGAAGGGTTCTACGAAACTCAATGGTGTCAGTCTACAGGACATAAATGGTAGGTCCCCGCTCGAGAGCGGGCTTCTGGTAAAGTCTGCAAAATACAAGAGTGGAAATGATGGAGTGGTCGATACGATCTCGAATGGTGGAGTAGAGGAGAGCGGAGCCATTGTAGAGTTCTCTGCGATTGTCCCGAAGAATGTGGCACTTATGAAGAATGGAGCGAGGATTACATATAAAGGTGGTGAGTATGAGATACCCGAGATACAGATACCGATAGGGGACAAACCTCTGATTACAACTCTCGTCAAGGATTACTCTCTGAGCAGTGATAAGAATGGGAATTCTACAGCCGATATTGGAGACACGATTAGATTCTATCTGAGATTCAAGAATGAGGGTTACTCCGAGGCAAAACAGGTGGAGATAAAGGATGCAATCCCGACTCAGGCGAGCTATCTGGCTGGCACTATGACATTGTCGATAAACGGCGTTTCGAAGAGGCTCACTGATGAGGTGGATTCAGATGAGGGAGAGTTGGTAAAGACCGAGAGTCAGTTGTATAATAGATTCGTAATCAGGAATCTGCCCGCACAGTCCGAGGTGTTGATTACATTCGATGCAGTTGTGAATATCTGCGGTGGATTTTTGAATCAGGCAGAACTCGTATATGACAACGGGAGTCTCTTGAGTGATTACGATGGGAATCCCGCAAATGGTATTCAGAAGACATTTGTGGCAACCTGTGAACTCCCTCAGACATACTTCGAACTCTATAAGAGTGCTGTGGATAATAATGGTGGGAAGGTAGAACCGTCGGATACACTCAGTTTCAAGATATCCATTACATCTCAGGGTAATAGTACAGAGGAGGAGGTTACACTGATGGATGATATACCTCAATATGTGAGCCTCTCCTCTAATAAGACAGATATAATAATTCCTCCAGATGCCGTATTTTCCTATGTTCCTCCGCCGGCAGGAAGATTTAACAATGGTCTCATAATTATCAAGGGGTTGAAATTCGGGAAGGATCGGCCACAGTCAACGGATATTATATTCAAGGCGGCTGTCAAGAAAGAGGCAAGGTATGGAGATGTAATAGAAAACAAGGCGTATCTGTATACGAAGGATAACAGATACTTCGAATCCAATACAGTAAGACTCACAGTGGGTGGTGAGGTAGGGAGTGTCTCTGTTCAGGGAATATTGTTCAGGAAGATGAATAGAAACGAGGAATTATTCAACTATGATTCGGATATCCTGCTCTCTGGTTATAGGATTGTGGCAACTCAGATGGGAAGTACGAGACAGACTCTGAGAGCGGGTCCTCCCAAATTCAAACCTGCCGAGAATATTATCACAGACGAGAATGGTAAGTTTGTCATAATGAATCTTCAGAGTGGCAAATATCTCCTCGAGGCATATAATGAGAAGGGGTATGTCGTCGGTAAAAAGGAGGTGGATTTATCTGAGGGCTCACTCTCTAATGTGGAGTTCGGGATTATCCCGATTGGGGTTGTCTATTCATCCGAAGACCTGAGACCCCTTGAGGATGTCGTTGTCTTGCTCAAAAGTCAGAGCGGAAGGGAGCAGAGATTTATAACGGGGAGGGATGGCTTATACTGGTTTGAACTCGAAAAGGATAGTTATAAGATAGATGCCTATACGAATACAGGTCTTTATATCTTTCCATCCACAGTTACTCCTCCCGATAACAATGCAAAGATAGATAAGGAGGGCTATGTCTCTGATGATTTCTTCCCCAGAGAGTTTAAGAGCAAGAAATATGTTACTGAGGTGGATTTGAGGGCTTTTGAAGGAGAGAGACCAGCATTAATAAATAATAATCTCCCCTTTGATCCAGCAAAAGACCTTATTACCTTCTACAAGACGGCTAATAAAAGCATAGTCAAGAAGGGTGAGTTGATAGAATACTCCCTGTATATCAAAAATGGTACATCCAGGGAGGTAGAACTCTATTTGACTGACGAACCTGATAGCGGTATTACAATAAAATCCAGGGATTTTGGACTCTATGATCTTGGTGAAAATAAGACCCAATCTGTAAAAAATCTGAAAGTCGATGTAAGACGCATAAATTCAAAAATGTTGTTTACTACAGAGACTTTCAGGGTTCCATCGGGAGGAACGAGGGTCATAAAATATCTTGCCTATGTAAGTTTTGATTCAAAATTGTTTAAATTTATGAACAGGGCTACGATTATAAACTCAAGTGGCTCTGTAATTAAAGAGGCTTATAACTCTATATTCGTTGAGAGGGACTACGACTTCGAGAATTCTATGATATTTGGGAGGGTATTCTGCGACGAGAATAATAATGGGAGGTTCGATGCGGGTGAGCAGGCTATAAACTCTGCAAAGATAGTGCTTGATAGCGGATATATTGCTACATCTGACATATACGGGAGATACCACTTCCCGATTCTCTCCTCAGGTTATCATATAGTGAAGATTGATAA
>Ga0078972_1008768_pt1 | contig 20718 bp, 10 predicted proteins | sample YelNatPaOPGAMG01_FD_67568 | JGI IMG/M metagenome (GOLD analysis project Ga0078972, IMG submission 67568) | Hot spring thermophilic microbial communities from Obsidian Pool, Yellowstone National Park, USA - OP-RAMG-01 (SPADES assembly) (version 2) | ecosystem: Environmental > Aquatic > Thermal...
ATTACGGCCGGCGAGGCCCTCGAGTCGATCGTGATGGCGATCGAGTCGGGCGCCTCGCGCGGCCTGCGCACGCTGGGCCTGTTCGTCGACTTCCAGAAAGAGACGCAGATCGCCCAGCTTCAGCTCGGCCGCGCCCTGACTGAGACCGAGGAGAAGCAAATCCGCTACAACGCCGTCATGCGCGAAGGCGCGAAGATCCAGGGCGCCCATGCAGCGGCCTCGCAGACCGTCGAAGGCCAACTGGGCGCGCTGCGCCGCGAGTTCAACAACCTACGTGAGGACATCGGCGCGAAGTTCCAGGATGACTTCAAGGCGCTGATTGGCAACCTGCGCGGCTTGGTGGGCTGGCTGCGTGAGAACACCGATCTGCTCCAGAAGTTCGGCGAAGTTGCGCTGTGGGTCTCCGGGGCCTTGGCCACCTACGCCCTGGCCGATAAGATCATGGCGCTGGCGAAGTCGATCTCCGCGCTCCAACTTGCAAGCATCAACCCTTACGCTCTTCTCGCCGTCGGCGTCGTCGGCGCGGGCTTTGCCATCTACTCGCAGTGGAAGGACACCCAAGATCAACTTCAGGCTCGTTTCGACGATATGCAGCGGAAGGCGCTGCGGGACAACCTGCTGAGCGGCAAGACGAGTGTTGACGCCCTCCGCAAGCAAGGGATGACCGATGACCAGATCCGCGAACTCGTGATGGGCAAGCAATGGCTCCCCGGCGGGCAGGCGTTCGAATATGAAGGGCCGAAGCTGGCCATTCAAAAATCCCAGGAACCCGACCTCGACGCCCTGAAGCGCGCCGCCGAGATCCGGAAGCGCCAGTTGGAAGTGGAGCGCGAGAGTGCACGGGCGCTCGAAGAAGCGCGCCGGCGTGGGCTCACCGGCTTCGCCCGGGACATGGCCGAGGTCCAGGAGCAGATCCGCAAGTGGACCACGTTTGTGGACGAGCGCGGCAACGAACAGCGGATCGCACTCACGCGCAAGGCGTGGGAGAACGTCATCGGCGAACTGCGCGAGCGGCTTACCAACTGGCAGAAGGAAGTACAGGAAACCAATCGCAAGAACCTCGCCGAATATCTGGCTGCGGAAGAAGAAGCCGCGCGGCGGCGGATGGAACTCGACGCGCACGTCTTCGCTCAACGGTTGGCCTACAACGAGGAGATCTCGAAGCGGAACCTCGATCACCTCGAACAGATGCTCGGGATCCAGGAGCAGCGCGCCGGGATCGCGCGTGGGGCCCAACTGCGCGCGCTCGATGCCACGAATGCGCAGACGCTTGAGCAGAAGGTGGCCGTCGAGCAGCGCAGGGCGGCCATCGAGGTCGAGTACCTCACGCGGGTCCACGAGATCCGCACGCGCCTGTTTGACCTTGAAACCTCGCGGATGGTGATCGAGGAAGAAGCGAACTTGAGGCGGCTGGGCTACCGGGCTGACGAAATCCAGGCGCGGATTGCCGAACTCACCGCACAAAGGGACGAGATCCGGCGGTTCCAGCAGGAAGCCACTGAGGCCGCAATCCAGGGCGCGCGCGAAACGGCGGCGATCCGCCAGGCGCAGGTGATTCGGGATCAGAACCAGCGCATCTTCGATTCCTTCAAGCGGCAGGCCGAAGGTGTCTTCGACGCGCTGCTCACCAAGTCGCAGTCCATCTGGTCGGCGATTGGCAACTCGCTCAAGACCGCGCTGCTCACCGCGATCAAGGACGTGGTCACTTCTCGCGTCGCCGCGATGCTGATGCAGTTATTCACCGGTACCCGGGTCTCGCTGGCCGGTGGCACTTCTTCCGGCGGCGGCACGCTCGGCAGGCTGGGCGGGTTGGTCGGCGTCGGCGCAGTGCCGGTCTTCGGACAGGGGGGCGGCGGTGGCCCGATTCCCGGCGGCGCGGCTGGTGGCTGGGGCACGCCTCCGTTCATCCCCTCGAATAGCGGACGCGGCTGGAGTGGTCTGCTCGGCGGATGGAAGGACTTCCTGGGCTTCGGCGGCGGCGTCCAGTACGCGCCGGGCAAGGCCGTGACCTGGGAAGCCGCGACGATGGGCCAGAAGCTCTCGGCGCTCGGGCGGTCGAATGCCGCACTGCTGGGTGGCGCAACGCTTGCGATGATGGGCCTCCAGCGCGGCGGCCTCTCCGGCCTTGCTATGACCACCGCCGGCGGCGCGATGATCGGCTTTAAGTATGGCGGTCCGGTCGGTGCGGCGATCGGCGCTGGCGTGGGCGCTGTTGCCGGGCTGGTGCGCCTCTTTGTCAAGGGCGCGCAGGAAAAGGCCCGCGAGAAGATCAAAGCGACCTACGGCGTCGACATCCGCGAGAAGAACATTCTCGCCGAGATCGTGAACATCGCCAAACAAGGCTTCGGCGGCAACCTCGACATGGCCATCCGCAGCCAGCAGATCCGCGATCTGGTCGAGTTGTACGCACTATCGACAGGTCAGAGCACTTCGGGTCTTCCGGCCACGGTCAAGCCGGTCTCGCTGCTCGAGCGAGGAGGCACGCTGTTCCAGCAGAGCAGCAGCGGACTCTCGCTCGCCCCGATCAGCGGCGGCGCGCCATCTGCCGCTGCGCCCACGGTGATCAACATCACCGTGCCGGGCGCGAAGGAGTTCTTCGAGAAGGAAACGGTCCGCGTGGTGGTCGAGAATCCGCGCGCCGTCCAGTCCGCAACAATAGCGGCAACCAAGCAGAACGCCGGCCGCCGCGAGATGACCGGCCTGCAACTCAGCCCCGGATTGATTGTGTCATGACCCGACAAGAACTCATTGAGAATATTGCCCAGGCCATCGCGGAGATGGAGGGATTCTATCGCTCGGCCGCGCAGCCAACCCTTGCCCAGCGCAACGCCAATCCGGGCAACCTCCGCCAGTGGCGGGACCGGAGCGGCAAGCCCTACCCGACCTCGAAGGGCTACGTCGACTTCGTCGCCTGGGCGTCGGAGCGCTTTCCCGGCGCCTCGCGAGAAGAGATGAGCCGCCGCGCCCTTGAGGAAGGCTGGCGCGTTCTGCGCGTTTTGATTGGGCAGTATCTGGACGGACGCTACACGCAGGGCAAGCCGCCGACGGTTGACGAGATGTTTCGCGTTTACGCACCATCTGGCGATGGCAATCATCCGGCTAACTATGCCCGCTTCGTGGCCGGCAAACTCGGCGCGCGGCCGGACCAGAGACTCCTCGACCTGGTGACAGCCTGATGCCCGGCTCGGTCCAGAATGCGGCGCCGCTGACGGTGCTGCCGGCGAGCCTGTCGCGAGCGTTCGTGCACGAGCGCGAGTATCCGGTTCTCGACAACGAATACAGCAACGGCGAATCGCAGCGATCGGTTCAGGCAACCAACAGCCGAAAGCGCTGGCGGCTGGGGAAACGGCTGACACCTTCGCAGCTCGTGACGCTCCGCGATTTTTACGAGGCCCGCAAGGGTCCTACCGAGCCGTTCTACTTCTACGACCCCTATGAGACCAGCCCGAAGTTCTCCCACGACCCGACAGGGCAGGCTGTCGCGGGCCGTTACACCGTTCGCTTTGCCGGTGCGTGGGAACAGAGCGCCTCGCTCTCGCGCATCGATCTGTCGCTGGAGTTGATCGAACTTGCCTGACTTCCTCGGTAACGTCCCGGTCCCCGAGGTCACGCCGAGTGGGGTGTTTCCCCTCACACCCGATTACCCGCTCGAGGTGCGCCGCGACCATGAGGTCGCCGTGCATCCGTTTGGCAGCGGCAATGCGAAGATCGAGCAACGGTTTCTTCTCGGCACGGGCGCGCGGCGATTCACGATTCGGAAGCAGTGGCTCCGCGATGCCGATCGGATCGCCCTACGCAACTTCTGGGAATCGAGGTACGGCCCCTACGGCGCGTTCACTTACAACGCGCCGAATGATAACGGCGTTGGAACCACGCCCGTCATCTGCCGCTTCGCCAACGAGCCGCTCTCCTGGGAGATGCTCGCCGACTGGGCGTGCTCGCTGGGGGTCACGCTCATCGAGATCCCGCAGGCGACGCCATCCTACCCGCTCAACCAGACCGTCAACCGCTTCCCGCCCGCCGCACTCCAGACCGCGTTGCTCTCCCAGGTCCAGGAGATCATCCCGCTCGTTCGTATCCAGCCGCTTGAGGCTGGTTACCCCGCGATCCTCGTCTCCGACCGCCGCTGCACCGTCGGCGGCCAACTCTACCAGGCGCGGCTCATCGAATTCGATGGCATCTCGCAGTCGATCGGCAATGAATCCGACGAGGCGCAATTCACCTTCGGCAATGCCGACCGCGTGATGCGTGATCTGGCCAACGACGTCGATCTCTTCCGCGCCGAGATCGCCTTCAGCCTGTTTCACGTTGGCGCCGGCATCAAGGTCGATCTCTGGAAGGGAAACATCGTCAACTGGTCCTGCGACTCGGGCTCTGAGTTCCGCGTCACGGCCGCCGACGGGCTGTACGAACTCAATCTGCCCTACCCCACGCGCCGAATCTCACGTACTTGCTGGAAGCAGTTCAAGGGCCCGGCCTGCCCATATTCGGGCCCTGACACGTCCTGCGACAAGGGCTTCGACACGCCGAACGGCTGCCGCACGCACAGCATGGACAATCACTTCGGCGGCATCATCGCCAAGCCCCTGGGCGTGCGCATCAAGGACAACTCGACCGGCGTCTGGGGTTTTGGCCGCTCGACGCTGACCTCCGTCTCGCTCGTGGCCGACTCGATCTACGACCAGGTTCTGCCCGAGATCTACACTGATTCGGCCATGCCGGTGAACGCCAAGATCGCCTCGGGCCGCGACGAGAGCGATTTCTACTCGGCTTTGGGCATCGTGGGCGAAGGCCCGCTGGGCGCCTACGGCACGGGTCACAAGCTGGACGGGCAGTACCACCACGGCTATCCGGGTTCGCTCGGGTTGATGGCCAGCTTGGGGTCCGATCCGAATCCGGTGACCTTCGGCATGGACACGGACGCGGGTCCTGAGCGCGCGGCAGGCACAGCCTTCGTCATGATCCGCCGTTCGGACGCCAAGGGCTTGCAGCTCTCACGTTTGAGCGAGCACGCCATGGAGGTGGTCGTCGCGCAGGGACTCGGCGGCTGGACGTGGACCGGGCCCGGCAACCGCACGTGGCAACCCGCGCTGACCAACCCCATCTGGATCGCCGTGAACATGCTGCTCCGTGCGCGCGGCATCCGGATGGGCGCAAACGCCACCACGCAGCAACTCGACTTCGCCGAGACGCTGTTCGATTTGGAAGCTGCCATCGCGGCGGCCGCCATCTGCGACGAGCAAGTTTCAAAGCTGGTCGGCACGGGCACAGAGACCCAGTTCAGGTTCCGCGGCGTGCTGCAGGAGGAGAAGCCTCTACGCGACTGGCTCCAGGAAGTGCTCATGAACTGCCTGGGCTACTACACCTTCGCGAACGGCAAGCTCAAGATCGGTGTGCGCGTGAACTCCTCGGCGGTCGAGGCGTTCACCGAAGGGAACATCCTGTTCCGCAGCCTCCAACTCGCGCCGCTCAAGCCCTCGTTCAACCACCTGACAGCCAACTTCGCCGACGAGGGTTTCGACTTCGTGGCCAACTCGATCTCGCTTTACGACATCGACCATGCATCGCTCCTCGGCGGCGCGGGCGGGCCGCTGTTTCTGAAGTCCACCGTCAACCTGTCCGGCACAGCGTCGAAGTCCCAAGCAGCACGAATCATCACAGTTCGTTTGCGCGAAGAGTTGGGCGGCATCACGCCGGCCGAATGGAAAGCAGCGCGCCAGGTCGCCTTCAAGACCACAGTCCTGGCTCTGAACACCGAGCCCGGCATGGTCTGCTCGCTCACGCATCCCGACATGCCCGGAGGCGCGGGCGAGTTCCGCGTCACCGGTTGGCGGCTCAATCGTGACTACTCAATCGATATCCAGGGGCGCACGGTGACGGACTCAATGTACGACCTCGTCTCCGGCCCCAAGCCCGCCGACGTCGTGCCCGAGCCGCCCGCTGAGGAAGTGCTGATCGACACGGGCGTCCCCGGCGTGCTGACCGGCACGCCGCGTCTTGGCGACTACGGGACCTTCGCCATAGATGACATGTCGGTTGAACCCGATGCCTCAGGCAATGCCAACATCGTCGGAGCGCACGAGATCACGCTCGCGCTCTACTACGTGGACGAACTGACCACGGACCTCTGGGCCTCGATCGACGAGCCGCTCGATAAAGCGACGGATCCGGCCACCGTCATCTGCACCGTGAACCCGGATACCGAGCGCGTCTTCCGCATCGGCGACTTCGTGGTCTTCAATAACGAGTCCGCCGATCCGGACAACCCGGGCCGCCGATCGTATGAGTGCGCCCAGATCATCGGACCCGGCGCCGAGGGCGAAGTCGTGCCGTCGGGGACCTTCGTCCTCCAACGCGCCTACCCAGGCGTGCCCGAGGGCCAAGCCACCTTCGGCACCCTGCGCTGCGCGCATCTCGCTGGCATTCGTTTCTACAAGCTCGACAAAAAGACCTTCACCTTCAGCGTCCGCAAGGGCTTCTTCCGCACGCCGGGCCTGCCCGCGCGCATCGAAGCTCAGCTTCCCAGCGCTTGCGTCGTGGCGGCGCTCGCCGGCGTGGCCAACCACTTCGGCTACGGGCCCTTCACCGTCTTCCCGTTGTCGCGCCACAACGAACCCTACATGCCCGGCCTTCGCACCTGCAACGGCGGCGCCTACACCTTCCAGGTGCCGGGCCCGCTCACCGTGCAAGAGAACGTCGTCATCCCGCTGAAGGTCCAGGACGCCGCCTCGATCCGCTGTGTCTATGCCTACCTCCAGCGGGGCACGACCGACGGCCAGTCGGCCTTCCTCGTCAAGATCAGCCGCGACGGCGGCGCGATGTGGGAGCCGATCGAGTACATGGGCATCGCGCAGGCACTGCCGGACGCGTACAAGACGACCTACGACTTCCTGGTGAACAACGAAGGCTACGGGCTCCCCGCCACGCGTCGGCTGCCGTATGCGGACTACGGTCTTGTGCTGATCTCGGCGGTCACCGCGAGTCCCGTCCCGCAAACCCTCCAGACGGCTTCCTACGGCGCGAACCGGCTCGGCCTCGTGGCCGGCGGCTTCGTCTTCCTCGATCCCGGCGGAGCCAATGAAGAGTGCGTCCGCGTGGTCAGCGCCGATCCTGAGAATCAGTCATTCAAAGCGATCGTGACAAAGGATCACGCCGCCGGCGAGCGTATCCGGCCGACCATCTGGCCGACGCCGGTGCTCTATGAGGGTGACGATCTGGCCTTCGACATCCTGGCCGTCTCCTCGCCGGATCCTGGGAGCGACCTCACCGTGGTCATCCAGACGTAACTCGCCACAAGCCAAGTGCCCGTCTTTGCAGCGGTGGGCCGGAGACACCTCAATCGAACAAGATCGAGATCCAATGCGCCTGACGCAATGAGGTACGTCTCCTATCGCCGCGCCGCAGGGCCAATTGTTCGCCGTCGTACTGCAGGAGGTCCAACTCGTGAGACGTGAAGCGGTGCTCGTCCCGCGGGTTGAACATGACCACTTCTTGGGCGTCTAGCTCGATGTGCGGTCGAACGAAGAACAGATTATAGGCCTCGCCGTTCGGCTCGTAGAGGAACCTCTCGATGCCGACGACCCCAGTAGGGACATCCCAATTCAGGGACTGCAGGGAGACCGGGTAATGTCCGCGGCGCTGCCGGAAGGACTCGATCTCGGTAATGAGAGTGCCGCTATGTTCAATGGCGCGGTCCCGACTCCATTCCGCCACGCGTGGGAGCACTGTGGCTTCAATGGTGACCAAGGCAACGGGAACTAGCGCAAGGCGGAAAGGGAGTGAATTCCGTCTGTCATCGACGCGAACCACGTCGGCTTGCATACGGCTGTGCACACGCCAAACGAATGCCAGACCTCCAAGGCCAATCATCACGCCAATCGCCAGTTGGTTCACGGAAGCAGCGGAAATGGCGCCCACCAACGCGATGAGCCCAGCCAGCGCGAGGGTCATTCTGTACCAAAGCCGGGAACGCCTGCGGCTGATCATCCAAGCCAGACCGACTGGCGTCAAAAGCAGGCTTGCATAGCTGACAACCCGCATCAAGAACGAAAGCGTCGCAGCCGATGCGTCGAATCGACCGGGAAGGTATGGCAGCAGCATCGTCAGGCACAGGATTGCGACCAGCAGAACCGTGCTCGGTACAGCGTTGCGGGTGGTCATAGCGACAGGATTTACCCCGGAGTGAACTTCCGGGTCAAGCGGATCTCTATTAGCGTGGGTCTGCAAACCGATGCCATCTCCCCTTCTTCTCTTCGATCCCCCCCGCACGATCCAGCTTCAGGGCTTCTCCGGCCGCGCGGCGACCACCACGATCCACGACGCCACCGAGACCGGCTTCCAGATCTCGGGCATCTTCCAGGCGGCCGAGGACTTCGCCAACGTCCAACTCTTCTCGGCCTACGACTACTTCAACCACCTCCGCGTGAAGCCGCTCCCTGTGACGGATCTCTCCGGGCTAACGCTCCAGTACGACATGGAGATCCTGCCCGTGAACGGCGAGGAGGGCAACGTCCGGCCCGACTGCGTGCGCTACGCCTCGGTCGGCTGGGACAAGCTCACGATCACCACCGGCGCTGGCGACATCTACGAAGTCCCGCTGATGCACCACGCGGCAGTCGTCGCAGGCGGATACGCGCCCGGCAGCTTCGGATTCTCGCTCCACGATCGCGACGCGGAGACGCTCGACGAACTGCTCATCGGCAAGGCCACGCCGGCTCTCACCGACACGGCCTACGTCTACTTCATGGGCACGCGCTGGTCGTGCTCGTCGCCGGAGGCGATCGCCTTTTGCAATCTCGAAACACGGCTGCTCAACAACATCGGCGCGCCCGACGTGCCCTCCTGCGAGCAGGCCATCTGGTGGCAGGACGACCCGAACTTCTGGCACTACCTGCTGGTGAACAGCGGCGGCGCAGGCATCCAGGAGGCCGGCGCGATCGATGCCGCCGATATCGCCTCGCGCCTGGCCTCGATGGTCGGCATCTCAAGCTGGCTCGTCGATTGCACCGCCTCGGGCAACGTCATTACTGTCACCCTGGAGCCGGGCGTGAACGGCCCCGTGACGGTCTCGACGAACAGCGGTTCGGCGCCCGCGACGCTCAGCCGCTGGGCGCCCGGCGTCTACACCGCGCAGGTGGCTTCGTCGGCCGAGATCCGTGTGGGCGACTATGTCGGCCTCGACATCGGCGGCGCCAATGACGAGGTGGTCAAGGTCCTGGCCGTGGGCCCGGGCACGTTCACGGCGCACTTCACCAAGCCGCATTACGGCAAGGTCTCGAACATCCAGTGCCGGGTGCTGCCACGGGCGCGGCACTTCGGGCGCGTTTTGAAGAACCGCATGGTGGACGCGCCGGCGCCCGACTACGGCGAGCAGCCGAGCAGCTTCGCCGCCGAGCAGTTCACTACGACGAATACCTCCTGCGAACTGAAACTGCGGCTCGCGGGCCCACTGAGCCAGCTCGGGCGCGATGCCAACGGCATGCCTGTGCGCGTCTCGGTCGATGGTGAGAACCGGATCGTTCGCATTGAGAAGAAGGATGCCGAGTTTGGCGTGACCTCATTTGCCACCGCCGTCGCAGGCGCGAGCAACGATCGCGTCTACCGCTTCACGTTCCCTTTCGCCTCGCTCTCCGGCTACCGGAACGGCGACCGCAATTCGCTCATCCCGGTGCCTGCCACCGACATCGTCAAGGTCCACCTGACGTTTGCGCCGCGCTTTGAAGATGTCGAATACGGACTGGCCGCTGGCGGGCGGCTCAAGGATGGCGTCGCCGCCTCGCCGCCAGGTACAGAAGAGGAATGGCACGCCCTCGACGCCGGGGCCATGCTTGCGGGCCTCAAATACTACGTGGGCAACGCGAACGCCGAGGAGCGCATCACGTGTCTGGCCAACTTTGGCATGGTCCAGCCGGACCTGGAAGATCCCGCCACCTGGTACTACCGCCTGCTGGTGCGCCGCGGCGAGGATTCCTCGACGCCGCAGGCGTGGCCGGCAGGCACGCGCATCCAACGGATCTCGACGATCACGGGCACCCGCTCCGATATCGAGTGGCAGGTGCGCATCTCGAACCTTACTGTCATCGGCGACCGGGCGCTGAAGGTCGGCGGCGACGCACCACGGATCGAAGAATCCGATGGCCGCTGCCGGTACGAGGGCTTCTGGGAGGACTACCGCTACGGCACGGGCTGGCCGACGCAGTGGTGGTCGCTCGGCCAGGCGAGGCGCTGCGCGCCGAGCGACGCCCAGGACCAGCGGACCGTGACCATTCGCTACTCCTACCCGAGCCAGCACGATCTCTACCTCGGAACCTGGCTCGGGCGCGATGCAGGCCGGATCGAAGTTGCCATCGACGGCGGCGCGCCCGCCGTTCACGATCTGTATCTCAACGACTACAACGGTCTCGCGGCGATGAAGCGCCTCGCCGCCACGCTGCCTGGCGGGACGCACACAGTCGAGATCCGCGCGCTCTTCGACAAGCACCCATCCAGCAGCGGCTACTACTTCTACTTCGACTACCTGTGGCCACTGGAACCGCAGGACCCGCCCGATCCGCCCAAGGTCTACCCCGATGTCTCGCTCGCCATCGACTTCGACACAGACCACGGCTACAAGAAGCCGCCCGCCTGGCACCTCTGGCATCTCCAGAAGCTCGGCTTCATGGGCCACGCCGACGTCTACATGGGCGTCTTCTGGAATAACAAGCGCCGGCGCATCGAGGCGAGTTACCCGAACTGCACGGTCGCCATCAATGCCTGGGAGCCTGACCAGCCGCTGTGGATCAACCTCTCCGGAACCACGCTCTACTTCTCGCCCGGCGCAGGCCTCTCGACCGAAGACATTGCCGCGCACCTCCGCGCGATGATCAACGTGACCTTCCCCGGCGTCTGGTGCACCAGCGACGGTGGATCAATTCACATCCGCTCCCGCGCGCCGAGCTACACGTTCACCATCTCGGCCAGTCCGCAGTTGAGCGTCTCGCAGGGCGCGCCGCCGCTCGACGAGCCGGGCGCCGAAGGCGACTGGGAGATGATCGACACCATCTCGCCCGTGATGACCCACGGCGCACGCAACTGGATCCGGGATCTCGCGCACGAGTTCAAACAGGCCGGCATCGACTCGAGCTTCGCCTTCTCGATGGAGTGCTACCTGCCTCCAATGGCGATGGCCGCGCGCTACTGGGACGGCGAGCCGGTCTTCCTGCCGATCCCGTCACACCAGATGCACTTCGGCCCGCGGGTGCGCGCCTACCTGAAGCAGATGTACAAGGAGTGCGCCGACGAGATCGCCGCTGCGGGCCTGCCCATTGTGCTCCAGTTCGGCGAGACGCAGTGGTGGTACTTCCCGAATGCCTCCGGCATGCCGTTCTACGACGACGACACGAAGGCGACGTTTCAGGCACGCTACGGGCGGCCCTTGCACCGGTTCCTGGCCAACACCGACTCGCCCCACGACGACATCGAAGCGGCTGACTTCCTGCGCGACCGCATCTGGGAGTACTGCGCCGAGGTGATCAGCTACGTCCGGCGGTTCCATCCGACGGCGGTCTTCGAGTGCCTCTGGCCACTCGACGCCAACCAGGGCAAGCCCGCGCCAGACCCGGAGTTTCGTGCGCTCAACTTCCACGTGAACCTGCCCAACGAATGGAAGACCTCCGCCTACGGCGTGAAGTACTTCCGCGCGGAAGGATTCGATTACGACGTCTGGCAGAAGAACGCGCGGCTCATGCGGCAGACGCTCGAGTTTCCGTTGAAGCTCGGCCGCCCGGCGTCCGAGTGCATGTACCTGGCCGGCATCTACGGCCCGCCAGATCCTCCGATGCGCGAAGCCTACGGCATGTGGCGGAATCGCGGACTCTACTCGTTCGGCTTCTGGGCCTTCGATCAGTTCTGCCTGAACTCGCGGCCCGTGCCGCTGGAGGTGACTACGCAATCCACGGCAACGCTCGTCTCCTACCGCCGCCCGCGCGCCGCGCGCTCGCCCGAGGCGCCCGTTGCCGTGGCCTACGCGCCCGCGGCCAGCAGCCGGATGAACACGTTCCGCTTGAACGCCAGGAGGATGAATGCCGAGTAAGTTCCCGAACTCCATCGACGACGCATCGAGCCTGTACTCCCCCGCCGATGCATTCTCGGCCAAACCGCTCGAAACCATCACCACGATGCTCGTGCTGGCCGCTGACACCACGATCAGCGTCGAGTCGACCGGCGTCGGCTTTCCCGACGAGTACGGCATCCTCTCGATCGACGACGAACTGATCGTCTACACGGGCAAGACGGCCACGCAGTTCACCGGCTGCCAGCGCGGAGCATTCGGCACGGTCGCGGCGCAGCACACTTCCGGCGCGACCGTGCGCGCCAACATGGTCTCTGCGTATATCAAGGCCCTCCAGGAAGCCGTGGTCGCCATCGAGCAGGAACTCGGTACGGCGTCGGGCCGCAACTATGTCCGCAAGGACGGCCCGGTGACGATCACCGGCACGAAGACCTTCGTTGACGGCGCAGAGTTCGGCTCCGGCAACAAGGCTGCGACTGGCTTGGTGCGCCTGCCCAACACCGGAGCGGTGAAGTGGCGCAAGGCCGACGGCTCGGGCGATCTGGGCCTCGCCCTGAACGCCAATGATCGCCTCGTTGCCGACGCGATCATCGATTTCGCGCCTGGGCAGACCTTCGGCGCGTTCTCCTATCCGGACGCCGGCTATGGCAACAAGGGCATCGTGCAGATCGATCCAGCCGGAGGCCTCGCCGTCGAGTCGGGAGTGCTGTCGATGGCGCCGTCCGGGGCGTCGCCGGGCACATATCAGAAGGTTACGGTCGATGCGAAAGGCCGCGTGACTTCGGGCGCGAACCTCGCGGCTGGTGATCTGCCGGGCCACACGCACACGGCTGCCGACATTGTGAGCGGCGAACTCCCGCACAAGGTCCAGAAGGACGGCGCCGACGTCGGGACACGCCGCGCGCTCAACCTGGTCCAGGGCACCCGCGTCTCGCTCGCCTCCGCTGATGACCCCGCCAACGACCGCGTCAGCGTTACCATCAGCGCCAGCCAGCCAGAAGCGGGTGAAATCACGAACGCCCTCGGCTACGTCCCGGCCAACCGCGCGGGAGATCACTTCACCGGCCCGGTAGATTGCTGCCCGCATCAGACGATCGGCGGCCCGCTGGAGAACATGGCGAAGCACTCCGAGGACTTCGCCGCGGCCGTCTGGGATAAGAACGGCGCCTCCTGCTCCGTCACCTCGAACGCCATCATCGCCCCCGATGGGAACCAGACCGCTGACGTGGTCACCGCCGTCACCAGTACGCCTGTCATCCAGCAGCAGATCGCGGGTCTCGTCGATGGCGGCACGTACACCTTTTACATCTGGGCGCGCGTCGCCTCCGGCACGCGGAAGGTCTCGGTGGCGATCGTCAACAACGCCTACGCCACATACCTCGCCGGCCCAACGCAGGTCACGCTGACGACCTCATGGCAACGCTTCAAGATCACTGGCACGCTGGCATCCGGCCAGACCGGCCTCTGGATCGTGGTCCGCCAGTACGCCGCCAACGGCGACGACTGGACCACCGGCGACATCAACCTCTGGGGCTCCTGCCTCCAGCAAGGCGACGACCCACAGAAAGCCTACGCTCGCACCTGGGCGTCGCAGACACCGCACCTCGCCTCTGGCCTCGCTGCCGGCCCGACGGTGATCGCCGCGCCGGACTCGACCACCTCGCCCCTCAAAATCCACGGCCCCGGCTCCAACCTGGCCGACAGCACCCTCCTCGAGCTCACCCCCGAGGGCGAACTCATCCTCGCCGGCGGCTCCGGCACCGGCTACCGCCTCGCCGAACTGGGCGCTGCCACCAATCCGTCCGGCTGGGCTGGCGTGCTCAAGGTGAAGACGCCCGCGGGGACCACTCTGGGCTACATCCTGCTGTACTCCAATCCCTAAGGACGGGTCCTGTCCTCGGCCCTGTCGTCGCAGTCGCCCATCATCTGCCAGCTTCCTGAATGCCGCGGCAGACCCCAAGAGGAAACCAACTCTTTTGCAGTCAAAGCAGTACGGCTGATGTCCGCCTCCGGCAAGCTCCCACAGCGAACCTCCACACCGGACTATAATCGCCACTTCAGGATTGATAGAATCGTTGATTCTCCGCTCGCCGGAGGAGCCTGGAGATCAACATGGCGTACAACATCTTTCTCGACCAATTCCTGATGTTCTACAGCCAGGCGGACGCGGGGAACGGCCTGACGCGCGGGCTGGACAACGACCTTGCCCGCAGAACCTACGTTCCCACAAAGTTGGACAAAGAGCTCACCGAAGCGATCCTCGCCAACCGCTTTCGTCTCGTCATCTTAACCGGGAATGCGGGCGATGGCAAGACCGCCTTCATCCAGAAGGTGGAAGAGGCCGCCGTTGCCAGAGGTGCGGTGCGGACGACCATGGATCTTCACCGCTCTGAGTTCAATAACGGCACTCGCAACTTCCGAACCCTGTACGACGGCTCGATTGATGTCGATGGTAAGAGTAATGCCGAGGTGCTTCGCGAATTCTTCAAGGACTTTGAAGGCGAAAGACCGCCGTCCTCAGATATCTGCCGTATTGTGGCGATGAACGAGGGGAAACTGCGCGATTTCTTTTCGAGCTCGACGCGTCACCACTGGCTGAGCAAGGCGCTCCTTGACCACCTTCAGCTCGACACTCCATTGCCGGAAGACATAGTCCTGGTAAACCTCAATCTCCGCTCAGTTGTCGACGCCAAAGAAGAGATCTCCGACTGTCTTTTCGACCAAATCCTTGACCGCTATGTTGCACCCGAGTTTTGGGAGGAGTGCCAGAATTGTCCTTCGCGCCATCGCTGCCCGGTCAAGTTCAATGTCGACACCTTCCAGATTCGACCTGAAGCAGGCTTGCCGCCAAAGGAAGCGGCGGAGGTCGGTCGCTATAACGACGAAGCGCGCGCAGCGCGGGTGCGTCTAAAAGCACTCTTCCAAATCCTGCATTTCCGTAAGCGAATCCATCTGACGATACGCGATGTACGATCCGTTCTTGCATTTGCACTATTCGGCAAGAAGACTTGTGCCCAAATCGAGAAGGAGATTCAGGCTGGCGACGTGGCTTTTACGCCACGGTACTACTACAACGCGATTTTTGATCCCACTGAGAAGGACCGAGTCTTGACCTTCTTGAGGGAGTTCGATATCGGCTTCGCGTCGAATCCGCGCGTGGACTCGGAATTGAGCTTTGTAGAGCCAAAGAGCCCCGAGTTCCGACGACGCTTCCTCCTGTTCGAATGCAGTACGAACACCGGCCGCAGCAGATCCAGGATCGACGAAGACGACTTAATCTCCTTGTATGCTGAACGGCCTCAGAGTCCGGAAGAACGGACGCCCGCGAAACTAAAGGCTGCCCAAGACTACGTGACAATGGTGCGGCGTAAGCTGTTTTTCGAAGGCCGTATGGATCCGGCACTCGGGCAGCGGCGCGTTCTCGATCCGTTGATCCCATATGACAACGTCCGCGAGTTCATTGATTTCATCGCCCAGGGAAGCGACCCGCACGGCAAGCTGAAAAATTCAATTATTCTGGCGATCAGCCGCAGTGAGAGCATTTACGACGAGGAGCGTGGGCGTGAGAATATCTGCATTCGGACACGACAGCAGGGTAACGGGCGAGTCAGGGCGTTCTACACCTACCCTGCCTCTGAGTTCATTCTGACGTGCGAGCAGGCCAATCAGCAGGCGCGGTATGTGGAATTTCTTACCTCGGCGCTACGGCTGCAACACGCGGCCTCGGGCATCTCCTTAGATATCAGCCTCGACTTGTACGAGACCCTAATGAGAATTCGGGAGGGCTATGTGCCTGCCGCCGGGGAGATGAAAGCCTTTTTCTTGAATCTGTTGATGTTCAAGAAGCAGTTGATGTCATCACCGTCCGAGCGCCTGCTACTGGCCGAGAGTGATTACCAGCTCTACCAGATAAGGCGGACGCCCCAGAACGGCATTGCTATGAGCCTCGCCTAAAGGACGCCTAACATGGCCAAAAGTATCCTAACCCGTCAACAGAAGCTCTTTCGCATGGAAAGCGTCTGTCCGTTTGACGCCAACAACGTCAGCCTTGATGAAGCAATGGCGAAGCTCTTCATCTACCTGAGGACTGGAGGCCGGAAAATCGCAACAACCTCCAAGCCGTTCTACCTGGCCGACGATCAAGCGGTTCCGGAGACTCTCATCGACATCGTTCTGGGCGAGAGGCCCCAAAACTTCCAGGGTGTCACGGACGCGCAGAGGAAGGAGTTACTCAGCGCTTGGGTGGGTTCCCACTTCGCCATCATGACGAAATCGCGGAAGCTGGGCGAACAACGCATTACCGGGATGCGTCCGCTTCACTTCGCGATCATTAAGCTGTTCAACCCTCGCGTCCGGTCTCAGGACCGATATCTCAGCGATTTTTTCTACAACGCACTGAAAGACGATCCAGCTCTCGCATCGAATCCGGATTCGCTATTCAAACAGTTCTTCGGCGTCTGCGTTCGTCCTTTTGGCAACACTGACTTCCAAGTGGACGAAGCTGAGATCGCGAACCTGGCGACGTCCGGGGGTATCGACATTGAGCTTCTGTTTCTGCTGCGACTGCTCGAGCCATTCGAAGCCGACACCTTCGGGTTGAAGAAAGACGAACGTGCCGCTTCCTTCTCCTTCCTGTGTCCGGAGCAGATCGCGCTCCTGCGGCAGGATCTGCAACTGCTGTTTCTCTACAAAGGCAAGATTCCCCGCCGCGAGCTGATCAACTACATGATGACGCTCCTGGCATTCCACGCGGCCCTGTATTTCTTCCAGGTGGTTCGCATCACCAACTACATGGTGCAGAACGGCAAGCTGCCTCCTCCACGGGGCGCCGATCCGAAACCAGGAGAGCCGCGGAGCAACGCACCCTTCAAACTTGACTTCTTCTGCGACCTCACGGGCGGCCACGACGCCAAGGTGAAGGAGATGGCGGAAAGAAGGTATACAGAGCACTTCAAAGAAGTGGAGTCCTACTTCCACTCCGCCTACCTCATGAAGAAGCTCGAAGAGTTCGCGCTGAGTGGTTATATCACCAAGGATCAGCGGGAGATGAAAGGCAAAGACTACGTGGCTCTTCTGCTTGGACTCTTGAAGCACAAGGATCTGGAGGGCTTCTTCGCCAAGAGTATCAGCGATATCCAGGCTAACGCGCGGGACGACGAAACGGGGGAAGATGATCCAACGATTCAACGCATCATCGATATCGGCGCGGAGCGAAAGCAATCAAAGCTCCATACCTACGTGGACATCCTCTGCCACTTTCAGCACAGCCAGCTCCGAGACCAGCATAGGAAGCTGATCTCTTCTCTTTGCGGCTTCGAGCAGGATCGGGGGTTCCTTACCGGCGTTGGCCGGGGACGTGCCAAACGGCGCTATGCGCTGGGGAATGAGCTACTCGAGGTGCTTCTGCAATTGGCCGTGCTCAGGAAGAGAGCCAGCGATCAAAAATGGCATTCACGCGAAATTGAGATCGGGGAGTTCGTTCACTGGCTCCAAGAGCGGTATGGGCTGTTGATCGACAAGTACGGCGATGACGTCCCGGAGGACGAACAAACAAACCGCGCCTTGGCAACCAATTACGAACACCTGAAAACCCGTCTGAGGCAGCTTGGATTCTTCACCGCTCTTTCCGATGCCTCGAATTCTCAAGTGATCCGCCCGCGTTTCCCCATCGTGGAGGAAGAACCCGTGCTGACAGCGGCAGGGTTATAGGAAACAATGAGAACCAAGAAGAAACTCCCCACACGGACCGTGGATGATACGGCGATCCAGACAGCCGATCCGGAGATTGCTGAGGTTATCGGCGCTGATGAAGAGCCGGAAGCCGACGAAGGCCAGGTCGTAGACCTGATCACCGGGAAACCCGTAAAGCTGACCTCCAAAGAAGCTGTCCGCCAGGAAGAGGAGCGGAAACTGCTGGAGGAGTTCGGCTACCCCGAATCGGAGAAGCAGGATCTCATCCGGCTCGACTTCCGTGTGAAGCCTCAGCAAGGCAAGGCCAGACGGCTCCCCCTGGTGGTTCTGCGCCCGGTCGGAAACGGTGGTTCAACAAAGCCCGAAGACAGGTTATACATCCTGATCGACATCCAACCGGAGAAGACGCGCCTCGACGATCCGAAGAATGGTTCAGAATCGTTGGCGGAGCTTCTTCGAGACACGCCCAATGCGGAGTTCGCCGTCTGGACGAACGGCACAGAGCGGATCGTCTGGTGGAAGGAAGCTGGCCGGATCAAGATCCGCACTAAACTGATCAGCGATATCCCGCGCTTCGGAAAGGGAGCAGAAGATTGCTTCACCCTCGACAAGCAGGCGCTTCGGCCGGCGGGCGGCCTCTCGCTGCGCCAGGCATTTCAGCGTTGCCACGACCACATCTATGCCAACCGCGGCGGCTCCAATGAGGCAGTCTTCTGGGAGTTCCTCAAGGTCGTCTTCGCCAAGATCCAGGATGAACGCCGGCTCCAGCAGGCTGCCGCCGCCGGACAACCGGCGGAGCGTCTGTTTCGGATCGCCAGCCTGGAGGAACGCAACGACGAGAAGAAGGCTGAGGCCGTCAAGCGGCGGCTGGAACAGCTCTACGGTGAGGTTCGGGCAGCCTACCCCGAACTCTTTGGCAGCCAAACGGACGAAATCGACCTAAGCGGCCCGATCTTGTCCTACGTGGTAGCACAGCTCGAGCTGTATAGCTTTCTGGAGTCGTCCGTCGATGTCAAAGGCGAGGCGTATGAAGCCATCGTCGGCAAGAACCTTCAAGGGACTCGTGGGGAATTCTTCACTCCCCGCAACGCGGTGAAACTCGGCATTCGCATCCTTGATCCGAAGCCTGGCGACAAGTGCATCGATCCGGCTTGCGGCACCGGAGGGTTCATTGTTGTCATCATGAATTACATCGCCGAGCGCCTGAAGCGCGACATCCGCGCCAGAGGCGCCGACCCGGACGGCCGAGACAGCGCCGACTATGCGCTTCAGCTTCGGCTGGCCTCCCAGCGAATCTTCGGCATCGACATCAACCCGAACCTCGTCCGCGTTGCCCGCATGAACATGGTGATGAACAACGATGGACAAGGCGGCATCACGCACCTCAACTCCTTGGACCGGCCAGAAAACTGGCGCTTTCCGGAGGGGAAGCACCGCTTCTACCGGGAGGACGGTTCGGTGGGCGAGGAAAGCATTGAGGCGTTCTTCCGCCGGGAGCTCGTGGAGGGGACGTTCGACATCTGCGCCACGAATCCGCCCTTCGGAACGAAGATCAAGATTGAAGGCGCGCTCCTCTCGCAGTACGAACTGGCGCACAAGTGGACTTACGACGCCAGCCGAAAGACGTGGTCCCCTACGCCCGTGCTGCAAACTGGCGTTGCGCCGGAGATCCTGTTCATCGAACGCTGCGTTCGTCTGCTGAAGCCGGGAACTGGCAAGCTTTGTATCGTTCTCCCAGACGGGATCCTGGGAAACCCGGATGACGAGTACATCCGGGTGTGGCTGCTCAAGCATTGTGAGGTGCTGGCTTTGGTGGACATGCCTGTGGAGCTGTTCCTGCCGAAGGTGGGCATCCAGACACACCTGGTATTCCTGCGCCGAAAGAGCACTGATGAGATGAATCAGGAGAGCCTCAGCGGCGAACCGGCTTCCTATCCGATCTTCATGGCCGTGGCCAAGAAGGTAGGTAAAGACCGCCGCGCCAACCGCCTATACAAGCGCGACCGGGATGGCCGCGTGTTGGAGCATTTCCGTCATCTGGACGGCGTTGACTACTACCAGATCAGCCGGACCTCGACGGTAGTCGATTTTGAACCAGAGGTGGACGAACACGGCCGCATGGTGGACGACGATCTGCCGTTTATCGCCAAGGCTTACCACGAATTTCTGGCCAAGAAGGAAAACGGGCAATTGGACTATGACCGTTGAGCGGCCCAATTCGCTGACATCCACTATGGCGACACTCCATCCCATCGAAGCGTTTACCGTTCCCTCTGAAGCCGTATTCAAGTCCGGTTGCCGGCTGGAAGGGAGTTTTTATGGGTCGGATGGGTATCGGGCTGCGCGATCACTTTTTCGTTCGGGCTTCGAGCTTGTTGAGCTTGGGTCTCGCGCTGCAGTTCGCTGGCCTGGGATATTCGCGCGGCAGTTCGTCAAAGACCCCAACTGTGGCATCCCATTTCTCACGACTTCTGATCTGTTGGAGGCAAGGCCGCCCAATCGGCGATACGTTTCCGTGGCTCTGACGTCTGACCTGCCTAGCGTCACGGTCCCTGAAGGTGAAATACTCGTCACTCGATCCGGCACAGTAGGTAAAGTGACAGTTTGCACCCGCGACCATGCTGGGAGTGCAGTCTCTGAGGACGCTCTCCGAATTTCCTCTTTTTCCCCGGACGCCACGGGTTTGATCTACAGCTTCCTTCAGAGTGCGGCAGGCCAATTCCTGGTTGTCCGCAGCAAGTCCGGCTCGGTTGTCGAGCACCTCTACGAGGACGACTTAAGGCATCAACTCATACGTGAGCGCTACGTGAACCACAGGTCCCCGGAGGCGGAAACGCCTACTTCGGAACGCCGGCCAGCGGAGCGCTCTGCCTCCGCTTCCATTCATCGGGCAGCCAGGCCGGAAGATCACGCACGCGCAGCGACGGCAAGTTGACCAGCAACTGCGTCAGGTACAGTTGCGGATCCACATCGTGCCG
>Ga0078972_1008774_pt1 | contig 20706 bp, 15 predicted proteins | sample YelNatPaOPGAMG01_FD_67568 | JGI IMG/M metagenome (GOLD analysis project Ga0078972, IMG submission 67568) | Hot spring thermophilic microbial communities from Obsidian Pool, Yellowstone National Park, USA - OP-RAMG-01 (SPADES assembly) (version 2) | ecosystem: Environmental > Aquatic > Thermal...
AGGTAATAGGTCAGAAGGATATAGACAAGATGCTCTTCTGGGAGACGAATAAGCAGTTAAAGAACTGTACAGAGAGCAGTTGTATGATGCAGATAGCGGGAGCAATGGGGGCTGAATACTATGTAGAGAGTTCTATTGGGACGGTTGGGGATAATTATGTCATATCGATGAAACTCATAGAGACGATGAAGGTGGAGATAAAGGGTAGGTCGATAAGGACGATAGTAAAGGATGAGAACAGGCTAATAAAGGAAGTAAAGGAGATGGTGAAAGAGGTTTTGACTCAGACAGGGATAGGGGTGAAGGGGGAGACCTGTCAAGGGGGTTGGGTTATTTATAGTGTATCTTTTCTTCGATTCTGTTGAGCAGAAAGGAGACAAATTTGTCGAGATAATCCCCATTTAATTCCACATAATAAGAGTAAATACTTACAGCAAATCTATCCCCCTTCATATAATAATTAGAAATCTCAGTTAGGGGTTGAATAGAAAGTTCTACTATCCTCTTAGATTTCAGGTCCAGAAGTCTCAAGATTATAAGATTGTTTTTTGAATATATCTCTTTTAGATCGAAGCCATAACCTTTTATGTCTTCTCGTAATGGATACAATCTCCTCCTTATCGTATTCAGATTCTCATTTACTCTCTTAATCTCAGGGAATACCGGCAAATAGTACCGGGATGCAGAAAACAGCAAACTCAAAAATCTATTCCAGAATATTCTATGAAACGCCTTTTTGTAATACCAGATATTCGCATCAAAGTAGAAGGTGAATATATTTTTGCTACCCTTAAATACCCTGATAATGCCGTTCTTGAAATATAATCTATCCCCTTTTTCTATATATCTCAATCTATCATCGATCCCCTCAACCCATTTAACAGAATACCTGAATCCATTACATAATTTATCCTCAAATCTTATAATTGCAAAATTGTACTTGCTCTGAATTCCTCTGACAGAAGGTCCTTTGAGGTCTGTGTTATACAGGAATAGAACAGGGTAATTTAATAGCGCCCTTTTATCTTTATCCATTATAGTCTCTTTCAGGACAACAAGCCTTTTTAATGTCTCTTTACAGGTAAGGTCACAGGGGAAATAATTAGGACCGAGAAGAAATGGATTAAAGAGAGCATTTATCCTATCAGGTGATCTGTATCTCTTGTACATCCATTTAATCAGGTAATTTGGCATAAGGTGGAACCTGTCCCCAATATAGGACTCAGAACAGCATCTTGGATAACCAAATAACTCCCCTGTCTTTATTATGCTATCTCTATCAACTACATTATCCACATTAGATATCATCTCGGCAATCTCGTCATCAAGGGAGTAATACAGGTCGATCATACCGTTATCTCTGTAAACAACCCGATAAAAGGGGAAATACCTTCTCACAGACCCCTTAGCAATCATAAGCTCCTGCCTGCTATTCAACTCGATCTTGCCAGCAGGTCTCATCCCTCTTATGGCAAGGGCATAATCACCTCTCAAAAAGGAGAAACTATTGGTGTCTACTACTCTACTCCTTTCCATGGCAATTTTATCATTTGAATCAAACTCTTCCTCCTCAATATGAGGCATATTATCAAAATCAAACCACCTTTCACACTTCAACGCCTTAAAAAGTTTATTAATTATTCTGAGTGACTCATAATTCTTAATTTTTATTCTCTTATCAATCCTGATTATTCGCTCTGCCTCACCGATCAGATCCTGGTAATTAAGGTGAATCTCATATAGCGTCTCTATCGTCTTCAAAAGATTGGATATAAGTTCATAAATATCCCCTTCGAGATCATCCCTGTCAATAATTATATTTATCCTGTTAAGATCGAATATCTCACATCTCTCTCTTCCTTTTTTCAAAGACACAATTATCTTATTTCTGTTGCCCGCAAAGTCTCTGAGACTAAAACTTAAATCCGTCATATCAGCCTCGAATATAATTATTCAAATGGCTCAATAATATGCTCGCAGAACTTGCCATTTCAAAAATACTTTACTCTAAAATCTAATCAGTCTTAAAATACATCTATCTTTTTACTCTGAATAGAAGAGTATCATCTTCTCGATAGACCTTTTGCAGACCTCGCAGAAGGGAATTGAGCCTTTTGAGAACATCTTGCAGTCCATCTTTGGTCTGTAGAGATCCTTTGCGGCATACCCCGCCCCTTCGAATAGCCCGACCTTATCTTTATATTCATCCTTCTCGGGTGTTGGAATAGGGACTCCCTTTGAGATCAAATCACCCCATTTTATCCTGTCCTTGTTCAGATAGGCAGTGATGTTTGGCTCCCAGGGCTCTACTCCTTTTGGATAGAAATCAGAGTATGCCACCTTGGAGGTGTAGTATTCGTCAGCAAGCCCTCCGAACGAGTGTCCGAATTCGTGCAAAAATACATATTCGTCGTATTCATTGTCAGAGGGGAATATTGCCCATTGATTGAATATGCCCGCCCCACCATATCTATTTGTGTTAACCATAATGTATATTGTATCGTAGCAGGTGTTTGCCGCTGCGTCTCTTACCTTCTTATTATCCGGGGCTGTGAGGTATCTCTCTATCTCGAAAGTATTGAAAGTGAGTCCCAGGGCAGTATCTTTGTAGATCTCCTTTCTTGGTTCACTCACGCCCGAATCGTTGCTAAACAGCCTGACGAGCCGGATATTTATTTTATCTGCATAGTTTTTGTATGGCTCGTTCGATAAAAGAATATCTCTATATCTTTCGGCATCCTTGAGCATCTTCTTCTCCTCCGATTTGGTATAACCCTCTGGCAGAATTACTATATCGAGTTTCTTGTGGCAGTCGCCGGATTTGTGCAGATCGACTGTCTGGTACTTCTTCGTATTCAGTCTCCTTATCCTGTAATCTTTTGGGTCGATGTGAATGGTGAATATCTTCTTCTGCCCTGAAGCAATTACTACTTCTACGGGATTTTTGGGGTAGGGGAATCTGACAGAGTTGTGAAATGTTCTCTTAATCTGTCTTGCCTCCTCGGTCGTCTGCCACTCCCCAAACAGAGTACAGAAACCCCTCGAGTATATCATCCTTGAGGTCTTGCTGTCGTAGACCCTCAATTGCTCACACCCATAACCCGTATAGTCTATAAGATTTACCTTCGAGCCCGCCCATTCACCCTCCTCTACAACCTCATCCAGAGATATCACCTCCTCAAGGTAATTCCCTGTGATATACATATCCACACGCATAGTCTTATCCAGAAAGTAATCATCAAAGTTTACATCCTGAGTCACCATAAACAGATACATAAATAAAAACTCCATAATTTGAACCTCCCTTCATTCTACAAGGGTTATCTCCCTTGCAGATATACTGAAATCCTTCAGGATCCCCTTTATCCTCTCCCTCTCAAGACTCAACTCCCTCCTCTTTCTCAGAATATCTTTGATATTAAACAACACATCCGAATACGCCATAAACATAAGGGTATACAACCTCCACAGAGAGCCTTCCCTCAGATATCCTGCGGTACTCCCTCTTCTGGAGATGGCAGAGTAGTTGTGGAGCAAAAACCTCTTCAGGGTATAAAAGAGGCTTTCAGGTATCATCCTGAGAGGGAAGTATTTTAAAAGGATGTGGAGTCTGTTTCTCTCTACGAAGTACGCCTTCAGGTCCGAGTACTCTCCAACCGACGAGGAGTATCTGTGATACACCACCGAGGTGGGCTCAAAGATACACCTGTATCCCGAGAGCCGGAACTTGAGTCCGATATCAGTATCATCTCCGAATAGGAAAAGGGATTCGTCTATGCCTCCGAGTTTCAGATATATATCTCTTCTATAAAAACCTGCTGAGCCACTCGGAAATGCCACCTCATCTGTCACAGAATATTCATCTCTCCTGTTGTGGCCCCTCCCCCTGTTGAGCCCATCAGAGTAGAGTAGATGGCCGGTGGAATCCACAGTATCCGGCCTATCTTTGAAGAGAACCTTAGAGGCAACCATCCCCACATCCGTCCTCCCAAAATGTCTGATGGCATTTTTTATCCAGTCTACATCCACAACAGTATCGGGGTTTAGGGATGCCAGTATCTCCCCCGATGCAAGATCTGCCAGCCTGTTCAACCCAAACCCGAATCCCCTATTGTATCCCCCTTCAATCAACCTTACTCTGTCCCCAAATACACTTTTAATCAAGTCAACCGTATCATCGCTGGAAGAATTGTCGTAGATAAGTATCTCAAAATCCCTGTATGTCTGGGAGAGGACAGACTCGATACACTCAGTTATGAATCCAGAGCTGTTGAAGGTGACTATGAGGACAGAGACCTTCATCTATACCCTAAAAGAGGGTTGTGCAGCTACAACCATCGGAACTGGTCTTCTCATAAGAACCATCCTCCACTTTCACATCAATTGCAGGAGTGGTATCCCCTGATGGGACTATCTCACCATCTTCTGTGATTACACCCGCATCAGTTATTGCCGCTCCACAGGGCCGGGGATTCAGATTGCAGATCTCATCTATAAGATAAGTCGAGACATTGCTCAACTGCTTAGGGGTCAGCACCGCGAGATCCGTATTGATCTTTATCTTCCCCCCATTTGTATCGAGCACATCCCCCTCGAGATCCCTGATTCTCAGTATCTGCTCACTGTCATTGTATGAGATCTGTGCCGAAATATTCGAAGCAGTAAACTTTATCCCCGAATACCCATAGAGTTCTGACACCTTCATAGCCGGTGATATGGAGATTTTTATGTAAGTTACATCCTCTGTCTTATTATTTGCCGCATCCCTCGCCTGTGCAAGGGTCATACCCTCCTTGCTGCCCATAATATAACCAACAAAGGATGTCCCATTGACCAGTTCGGCAAAACCCACATTCGGCTTGAACTCCTTAAATGAGCTATCCCCTATTCCTTCCATACATACCTTTGAATCGAGCAAAGGCAGGATCTTATCTGATGGGCAGGTAATTACAGGGCCTGTATCCTCAGAGATGTCCGGGATCTGCCCATCGGGATATGTTATGTCGGGACTTATAGTGTCAGTTACGCCTGCATCCGGACTCTCCTGCTGGTGGCACTTGCCGAGCATACACTCCACACACCGGTGATTTTCGGAAGAGGCATTTTCATTGGTGTATTTTGCAACAAGCAGATGCTGTCCCACAAGATAACCGACCCTTTCTGAATAGAACTTCATATCATAGATACAGGCATACTTTACAAAACCCGAAAGTCCATTCGCATAAGTATCATCAATCATCCAGGTCTTACCACCATCAGAGGTCTTAAAAACAGCCGGCATACAGGAAGAGCCGTCGGGTGAGGTAATGTAATTGGCAGCAAGGAATCCATCATTTGGATTTAAAAGTTGAATGGCTGAGACAAAATGGGGGACAACCGAATCCTTCCCATAGGAGATCTTTATATCCCCTGATGGATGAAGGGTCTTACCACCGTCATTAGTATAAAAGACATAGGCCCTATCTCTATCATAGCCTGTGATCAATCCATTCTGACAATCTATAAAATGCACACCGTTAAGGGCGATAGAATCATTTGAATATATCTCCTTGAATGTCTTACCGCCATCGGTTGAGACCAGTAAGAATCCTTTTGATGGGGTTCTTATATAATTCCCCTGCTCATCCTTATCACCAATATCACCCCCCACGATCCAGCCTATCCTGTCATTAATAAAAAACACCTTACTTATAGTAGTATTCTCCTTATAGGGGAAGAAATCCAACGTCTCTTCCCAAGTATTACCACCGTCTGTGCTCTTTGCGATATAGAATTTATCATTACCGCCTCCGACTATCCACCCTGTCATTGGGTCTGAGAAATAGATTGAGCTCGCTCCCATATCCTTTGAATTTTTCAGGGCATCTTTTAAGATTGTAAAACTCTTCCCTCTGTTAGTTGAGCGTGCCACATCGATTATAATGGGAGGTGGAAAACCCTTGAGCAAGGACATACCAGCCATACAGGCATTCGTACCTGCCCCTGAGATATTGAAAAATACCGAGATCTGGGCATCTGGATTCTGTGGTGGCTGCCCCATCGAAACAGAATTTCCGTCCGATGAATATCCCAGAACTGGTTGTGAATTCCCCATATTGTCTATGACTCCAACCATTGCTATATTATTCTCATCAAAGACCTCCACACCCGCCCAGACATTCTTATTCCCCATCTGCGTAAATATGGACTTCCACTCTGCAGATGCATAGGGGACAGATACAAGGCTAATCAATAATACAAATAGTAACTTCTTCATAGCATCGCCTCCTTTAATGCAAAAATAGTATCAATTTTTATCACCAAAAGCAATAATCAAGCTCCCCTTATTTAAAATCTATCAAACTGCATCCACAACCCGTGCTCGATCCATCTCTGTCATATAAATCTCCGCGGCTATCCTCGTCAGGCTGATCTGTATCTATATACGGGATTACATCAGCATCTGTCATATTCATAGTCTCAAGAGTTGTATCCTGAGACTCCATCTCCTCCGCCACATCGACTCCCCCATCTCTCTCTGAGACTACCTCGCAATTTATAAAATTCGCAGACATCTTCGAGAGTATATATGCCCCTGCGCCGAATCCTATCATAGGTATGGAACCTGCAACAGCCCTCCCATCTTCGGTTATCAATTCGGGGAATTGATAGTTATTCGCAATTGTATAATCCCTCACCCTGCCTATCAAAGCCTTCGAGGCATCAGGTCCTGAACCCCGGTTGTATGCATCTGCAATCCTGAGGTCTATAAATACCCACTCCTGTCTGTCATACCACTCCCCATCATCATTTCGCTTATAACCACCCCCAACGGTCCTCAGATTCTTCAGGATATTCAATGTGCTTGTGGCAATCCTCCCCTCTGGCTCAACTAACCCGAGATTTATAGCCTCTACTACTGAGGCATCCAGATACCCTGCATACGCCTCGAACTCCTCGAGGGAAGAGACTAAAAACCCCTCTTTGTGAACGAGCCTTTCAAACAGACTCTTCTTTAGAGTGCTATATGCCTCCATATATCCCCTTGATCTCTCATAGTCTTTATAGTCTTCAGCAATACGAGAGGCGGCACAGAGTCCGGCAAGGGAGGTAATCTGGGTATAGGTAAAGTGTTTCTCCTTCCCATTTAAGTGTCTCTCCCATATAGAGGAATCCTTTTTAATAAGCCCATATTCATCAATGAGCGATACGAGGACATCTGCAAAACCATTGTATATTATCTTTCTATACCCTTTCAGATCCAGAGAACCGAACCTCTCAATATACTTTGCCAGAGCGATCAGGAAGAGACCGGGACCATCAAACTCTATATTCGGCCCATCCTCATTTATATCACTCTCCTCCATACCATCCCCATAGTATCTGCATACGGAGAATTTATAGTCCCTCCCTATATAATCCCTGAAATAACCTGTATCTGCATTCAGAACAAAATTTATGGCATTTATGGCCTCCCTCTTTGCCCCTATATCAATGAGGGCAAAGATAGAATATACCATATCCCTCAGCCAGGTGATATTCCACCTCCCTGGTGGTAGTGATGCGAGGATCTGTCCATAGGGTCTCCTCTTATCTGAATTCTCCTCTCTTACCTGTGCCATCTTCAAGAATACCGCCGATGTATAAAGGAGGGAATCCTCCTCTGCCATACTCACAAATCTCCCATCCAGCAAATTGAAGTATTCCTCCCAATATTCCCTCTCGCCATTCAGGATATCCTCTAAACCCCTACCGCCTATGAAGCTCTCTGCAGTAGAGACAAGACTATCAATGTCTTTATCATCCCTGTAAAGTATAAGGACACCGAACCATCGCTCCTCACCAGCACTCAAATCCCCATACTCCATCTCAAATCCACATACTGCATCATCAATCACCCCCGAATCATCCACATCAGTAAGCCGATTTCCGGATTTGAGGGCAATATATGGATTTACTGGATTTGTAGAGTGAATCGCCTTTTTAACTATGGGTTTATATGCCACTGCATAATTAGAGGAGGAAGAGGTCTCTATGAACATATCTGATGGGTGATAGAGAATCCGTTCTGAATTGAAATCTACGCCCTTATCCGATAGACCCAGATGGAAGTTGTGGAGGGAGAGGATAGAGAGGTCCTTTATACTCTCAAGGGTCTTGACTCTGATTAACATCACCATACCGCTTGAATTGAGACTCATCGGGGAGAAGTAGTATTCATCGATCATCAGATTCTGGATCACCCTCTGAGAATGGATTATCCCGCTCTTTGAGAGATAACCCAACTCAGTTACAGCCTCATCTCTCTCAGGCAACCAGAAACCCATAGACCCCACTCTAATACCAAAGTATGTATCATAGGCGATATTCCTCACCTCTGTATTCTTATCGTAATTTTTGTATATATGAGGATAAAACCCACTTATCCTTCTACTCACCTCATCATATACAATAGCCGAATATCCATTTGCAGAGGTCATATAGTAATATGTCTTTTCCATCGCAAATGACCTTGTGGGATAAAGGATCAACACTAATGCTACGATAGAAAAGATTTTTGGCATTTTTATTCTATGAGAGTACAACCGCACCCACCCGAGTCTTCATCTCTCTTACCCTCACCACCCCCTTTATCAATGGCGATCTTTATATCGAGGGTAGCATCATTTAAAGACCCCGTGTCCTCAGGCATCCTCTGAATATCTTCCGACTGACTATCTACTAATCCCGCATCAAGGGTCTCCTCAGGGCTGAATACATCCTTATAATCCTCACTTATGGTTATATCGGAATATGAATCAGGATACACCTCCTCCCCACCTGTACCAGCGTCATAAATATCTACAACATCATAGACAGCATCCGATGGTGTGATATCGTATCCCCCATCCTCCACCGCCCCCTTTGTCACAGTTATTCTAACAGGGATCATAAGGGGTGAATTCTCCGCTGCATCGGCTTTAATATTAATGTAGCTTGTATATGTACCCGAAGATAGTGTCGATGCCTCAACATACCCTCTTACCTTAGAGGGATTTTTGATAGCCACACCTGATCTGTCAAGTATCTGAACATAGGCATCAACTGTAGATCCACTCCACTCAAAGACCCAGCTTCCACAATTGAACAACTCAAATTCAAAATCCTCCCTCGTACTCTTACTGAGATCTATTTTTAAGTCTATCTCAGGCTGGTCTGAGCAAAGCCTTGGCTTAAGGTCATCCCTGTATATTATGTATTCGGTCCCCCACCCAATCTTGCTATCCCCCTTCTTTATCCAGAAATACCCGTTTTCACCAAAGTTCTCACCCCAACTATTCTTGCAGAGCCAGGCATCCTTTGAGTCGTCCCATCCAACGAATACTATGGCGTGCCAGCCCTGATATGTCCCGCTGGAGGTCCTCTGATATACACCACCTTTGTAGGCATAGAAGTCTGAATATACCTCCATTGAGGTGGGGATTGGACCGTATTTTATCAGTCCTGTTTTGATATCCTCTTCACTGGCAATTGAGAGAGTCCCCAGCATCCCCGTATCCTTTATATACTCCCGGACCTTCGGGTTCTGACATCTGTTCTTACAATCCCCTTCCTGGGCAATATAAGGGAAACACTCCTCATCTGTAATACCGTTAGACTTAATATAATACCCTGCAAACAGTTGAGAACCCCCGTATGAGCAACTCCCTAAGACCGTACAGGAGATCAGCTCCTGCTCTGATAGGTCAAGATCCATATAAGGATCAGACTTATAGAGTTTTATAATTGCCTCGAGGGAGCCGATGGTGGAGAAGGCCCAGCAGGAGCCACAGGAACCCTGATCCTTCACAGGGGTCATCCAGTTGTACCCGAGGTAATCCCTGTAATCAAGTCGGGATGGATACTGGGCAAGGGGTTTTATTTTTAAAACCTTAGTACTCTCAAAGTCAACCCTTGGAGGCTCTTTCATAAGATATCTCCTCCGCTCCTCTAAAGGAAGTCTGAATATATCGGTCTCCCCCGCTACCCAGTTCAATCCCTCCCTCTTAATGGCATCTCTAATACTATTCAGTTCATCATTTGCATAGAGATTATCTATTAGAATCAAAAAGGCAAAAATTAGATAAACACCTCTCATCATACACCTCCATACTGAAGCTAATATTACCATATTCATTTATTTCAACCAATTATTTTTTTTGCAACAATTGGGTTGCCTCCCGGGCAGCATCCTTCGCTGATTCATAAGTTGCCTTCGCTACTCGCGAGCTCCTCTATCCCTTTTCTACCTGAAGTAGAAACTTAAAAAGAGACTCCTTCTGTGGGTTTATTCCCTAACTATTGAAGATAGCACATCTATAAGCGTCGGGTATTTGAACTCAAACCCATTCTTTAAGAGATTTTCAGGCATCGCCCTCTGACTGAAGAGCAAGGTATCCGCAAACTCTCCCAAAATCAGACGCAATATTAAAGAGGGGATAAACGGTATGATTACAGGCCTTTTTAGTATAGAGGATAGACTTAAAGTGAGCTCCCTGTTTGTTACAGGATCAGGGGTGGTGAAATTATAGATAGCCCCTTGTGGGAGTCTATCAATAAGAAATTCTATCCCCCTTGCAATATCTTCTATGTGTATGTATGAAAAGAACTGTTTGCCACTACCAATCACAGAACCCAGAAGGTACTTATGATTCTTTATCAGCCTCTGAAATGCCCCTCCCTCTGAGGATGCCACCACACCAAACCTCATAATAAACACCCTGGCTCCTTTATTATTTGCCTCCAATGCCTCCCTCTCCCAGTCTTCACAAACCCTGTGCAGAAAATCATTGGTACAGGGTCTGCTTTCTTCTGTAAGAATTTTCTCTTTACAATCTCCATAATATCCAACTGCGGATGTACTGAATAATATTCCGCCTTTCTCAATCCCACTCACAATATTTCTGGTCGTGAGAATCCTGCTTGAATATATCTCCTCCTTATATCTCCTGTTCCACCTCTTACCTATAGTGGCACCCGCAAGATTTATTACAATATCATACGACTGAATATATTCCTGCCACCTTCCCTCTTTTGTGGTGTCAGCCTCAATAAACTCATCCGCCACTGATGAGGTCCTCTTTCTTGCTATAACCCCGACATATTCCCCCCTCTTCTTGAAATAATCAGTCAAAAAACCTCCTATAAGCCCGCTACCCCCGACAATAAGAATTTTCTTATTCATACTCCTCAAGCCTTTTTATAGCATACTTCAACATAAAGACGGTTGAAACTACAGTTATGGCAATAATCGCTATAATATGCAGACATATTATTATGTACATCTGGTATCCTCCGCCCTTAGATAGAGATGGGAATCTAAAAAGGGCGGTAGGATAAACAGTTAATAATATGAGCAGTATTATGACACTTATGGACGAAATCATATAGATTACCCCTCCTGTGGATGCGGGGATCGCAGCAGGGTCAGTTGCCCTGAAGTTAGGATATATCCCTCCGATAGAAATCCCGAGACCGGAGACAACAATACCTATAATGAATGACATCACCGAGGATATGATGAAGTATTCGTATGAGGATCTTAAGATGAGGTTACTGATAATTGTAACAACCACACTTGAGATGGTAATGGGGATGGCATATATCAGGAACTTAGAGTATACAAAGTTCTTCATACTCACCGGCGCCGCCTTATACAGGTAAAAGGAACGCTGTTCAAGGGAGATAGCGGGATAAACAAATCTTGCACCAAGAGAAGCAATCACCAGACCGCAGAGTCCCATATTCAGGAAATAAAGACCCCACTGGGAGATGAGCCCTGTGAGTTCGATATTCTTAAAATATTTGAAATTGTAGATATATACGACCAGGAGTGCCAGAAGGAGTATCAACTGGGACCACTGAGACGGTTGCCTTACAAATTCAAGGAGGTCCTTGGTAAGAATCACCCTGAACAAAGGTGGCAGTGGGAGAGAATCGGCGATTCTCTGAGCCATAAGGCTCTTTACATAACCTCGCTTTCTCCCCTCACTCGTCCTCGAGTAGGCCTCCAGATAGAGACTATCTATGAATAAAGAGGCTATCATAACTGAGGTAATAGATGTGGAGACGAGGGCAAAGAGGAGAGAGAGATTGAGGGGACTATTCTTTATACCCTCGAATATCAATTCACTCGCCCAGGTAGATGGGATGAGAAGAGAGCCAGGCACATCAAATTTTACTATAAACTCCACCATTGTAGATAGTCCATCGGGGTTCAAGAACCTCTCAGGTTCAAAGAGCCTGAACCATATATACAGAAGGGAGAATGCAGTAATCCCCCCTATTATCAAGATCTCCTTTATTCGGGTGGCGGGGAATAATCGCACTATGAGAGTTATGAATATAGAAGAGAGGGCAACAGGTATAACCAGAAAAAATATGAGTATGAAGACAGAGAGAAAGTATATTCCTGTCCCGCTATTCATTGCAGAGGCAAAACCGAATATAACGGGGAGGCTAAACCCGAACGGCATCCACGAGGAGTTTATGAGGGACTTTATAAACCTCGAAAAGAATATAGACTCAAAGCCCAGAGGGAGACTGAGGATGATATTCAGATCATCTGCAACAAAAAAGGAGGTCAACGAGGTAATTGTGGCAGAGAAGAATACCATAAAAAAGATGGTCATCAGAAGCATTGAAAGGATTCGCTTTGCCACAACCTCTCCAATGATGTCTATTAAAAGAACCTTGATTACTATAAATCTGGACAGAAAGAACATACCTGCCACAAATCCAATCCCGAGGAGGAAAAAGAAGAGATTCTTGATGCGATCTTTACCGTATAATGAATCCACAGTCGCATTTTTCAAAGAGAGTACCAGCGGTAAGAATATATATTTGTTGAAATGCATAATGGATTGTTCTTGAGGCTAATTCAGGTTCCTTATTATGACCGCCTTCCCCATACCCCCACCAACACAGAGTGTGGCGAGTCCGAGCTCTACTCCCCTCCTCTTCATCTCATAGATGAGGCTTACGACTATCCTCAATCCTGTACAGCCTACTGGATGCCCGAGGGCGATTCCGGAGCCGTTGACATTTGTAATCTCCCTATTCAGGCCCAGCAACTTCTCACAGGCGAGGTACTGTGCAGCAAACGCCTCATTCAATTCTATGAGTCCTATGTCTTTCAATGTGAGATTTGCCCTCTTTAGAGCCTTCTGTGTGGCAGGCACAGGACCATAACCCATCAACTCCGGCTCCACGCCAGCAACAGCATAAGAGACAATCTCCGCAAGGGGCTTTATGCCCAACTCCTTTGCCTTCTCCTCAGACATAATCACAGCAGCGGCGGCTCCATCATTGATCCCAGAGGAGTTACCCGCTGTGACAGTACCGTTCTCCTTGAATGCGGGTGGTAGTTTTGCCAGAGACTCCAGGGATACATCCCTGCGGGGGTGTTCATCTGTATCGAGTATCTTATCCCCCTTTTTGGTTTTCTGTACAACCGGGACTATCTCATCCTTAAACTTCCCGGCATCTATCGCCGCTATTGCCCTCTTATGGCTCAGATATGCCACCTCATCCTGCTCCTCCCTCGTAATTCTATACTTCTCTGCAAGGTTCTCCGCTGTTATCCCCATAATCTGCCCGGTAAGGGGATCCGTCAGTCCTTCCCAGAGCATATCTGTCAGCTCCGAGTGTCTCAGTCGGGTTCCCCATCGGGCTGTCTTGAGAGCATATGGTATCCTGCTCATATTCTCAACACCACCTACCAGAACAATATCATTCTCCCCTGTCATAATCTGCTGAGCCCCGAAGACGAGGGCCTGCATACTCGATGAACACTGCCTCTGAATGGTTACTGCCGGGGTCGTAAAGGGTATACCACTCTTCAAGGATATACACCTCGCAATATTTATCTCATCCGTCCGCATAAAACAGTGTCCTACAATGACATCCTGAATATCCTTCTTCTCAATCCCTGCCCTCCTGATCGCCTCCTGGGCTACCACCACACCGAGGTCCATAGCGGGTATGTCCTTAAACATACCACCAAAAGAACCTATTGCGGTCCTGACTGCGCTAACAATTACTACCTTTTTCATACAACACTCCTTTTTTTATAAATGTTTGTTATTTGATACCATACTCCTTCATCTTATAGAGTAGAGTCCTGTGACTTATATTGAGTAACTGTGCAGCCTTCGTACGATTCCCATTAGTGGCCTTTAAAGCCTTAATTATCCAGTTCCTCTCAAACTTTGCAACGGCCCTGCTCAGGGACATATCCTTCTCATCCAATTCGACCTCCTGATACCCCTCTGTGCCTGTCTTCAGATGTGAAAAATGGGAGGGCATAAGGACACCCGAGTCACAGAGGATAACGGCACTCTCCACCGCATTCTCTAACTGCCTCACATTCCCTTCCCAATCGAGAGAGGTAACAAATTCGATAGTATCTCTATCTATTACGGGCTCCTTTATATTGTGTTTTCGGCTGAATTTCTGAACGAAGTACCTCAAAAGTACAGGTATGTCCTCTCTCCTCTCCCTGAGAGGTGGTATAACGAGACTGAAGACATTGAGACGGTAGTAAAGATCCTCTCTGAATCTCCCTTTCTTCACATCCTCGAGGAGGTTGCGTGATGTCGCCGCGATAATCCTCACATCCACCTTTCTGTCCTTTGTCTCTCCAATCCTCCTTATCTCCTTTGTCTCTATGACCCTCAGGAGTTTTGTCTGGAGAGTGAGGGGTAGTTCCCCTATCTCATCGAGAAACAGGGTAGATCTGTGTGCCTCCTCAAAGAGTCCCATCTTATCTGTATGGGCGTCAGTAAAGGCCCCGCGGGCGTGTCCGAACAATTCGCTCTCAATAAGATTCTCGGGTATAGCAGCACAATTTACAGCCACTATCGGATGTTCAGACCTCTTGCTCAGGTCGTGAACTGCCCTTGCCACCAGTTCCTTCCCTGTACCCGATTCCCCCTGTATGAGAACAGTTACATCCAGTGGGGCGACCTTTTTAATCCTCTCTTTCAACTCTTGAATCTGCACAGAATTACCTACAATAACATCCAGCCCTGACTCCTGCTTCAACTGCATCCTCAAACGGCTGTTCTCCCTCTTCAAACTCTCCCTCTCCTCCGCCTTCTTGAGAAGCAACAGGAGTTCTTCAGGCTTGAATGGCTTGGAGATATAGTCGTAGGCCCCTCTTTTTACCGCCTCGATAGCCGTCTCATAAGTGCCATACGCAGACATAATTATCACAATTATGTCGGGCTTAATATTTAAAGCCTCCTCTAAAAACCTCAGCCCATCCATCTCAGGCATCCTGATATCAGTAATTACAAAGTCATAGTCATTGCCTTTTATAAGATTCAGTGCATTCTTTGGAGAATTAGATGCCTCTACATCGTACCCCTCCATAGAGATATAAGTGGAGAGCATATTCGTAAACTCATAGTCATCATCTACAAACAGGATACTTGGCATATATAGTTACCTCGGGGATTTTTATAACCAAATTTTGAAAGGATGTAAAGTGATTTCCCTTTGAGAATTCCCATTGGACCCTCAAATTTTCAGGATTCAAATCTGACTGAGTAAATTTCTTGTAAAAATGGGCAATTCCATATATAAGTTCTTGAGTCCACTGGAAAGGATACCTTATGACAACCTCAGGCAGGGCGCTGTCTTTATTCCAGAAACTAATGTATTCCCTGGGCAATTTTGCTCAGGGTGTGGGACCGGCGATCATAATTGGCTGGCTCCAGTATTTCTATACCAGATCTGAGACCACCATAGATGGTAAGGTAATCCTCGAGGGAACGGCATTTCTGACCTATTCTGCCTTTGGATTTATCGCCGGAGGTGCGAGGCTTCTGGAGGCAATATCCAACCCATTCTATGGATATATCTCCGACAGGACGAAATCAAGATGGGGGAGGAGAAAACCTTTTATTATGTTCCTCTCTCCCCTTCTGAGTCTAACATTTATTGCAGTCTGGTTCCCCCTCTACCCATATCCTCATATAGCAAACGGGATCTGGCTGGCAATTATGCTTGGAATCTTCTGGCTCAGTTATGCAGGAGTAGTAGGTCCATATCTATCCCTCCTGCCAGAGATTACACCATATCAGGATGAGAGGATAAAACTCTCGGAGATTATGGGCTATTTTGAGGTGGCGGGTATGCTCGTCGCCACGATCGTGGCCGGGGGTGTAATTGAGTCACTCTCGAACGGTATAGAGATCGGTCCAGTAAAGATATCTGATGGATACAAAATCCTTGCATTGATAATAGGTATAATAACTCTGATCTGTTTCTTCTTATCCATACGATTCGTCACAGAGACCCCGCACGACTCAAAGAAGGAGGTCCCCTTCAATTTCATAGATGCCATAAAACACACATTCAAAAACAGACTATTCCCGCCCTATGTCGCATCGGTGGCGTTCTTCAGAATTGGGATCGACTCAGTAATAATATCTATGCCATATATGGTGGTAAATGTACTCGGCAAGAAAGAGGATCTCGCCGGGATTATGCAGGGAGCCGTCATTGTCTTCTCTCTTTTACTCTTCCCCCTTGTATCAAGACTCTCAACCCACTACGGGAAGAAGATTATCTACAATACAGGGCTGCTGGGTTTTGCGATAGGATTACCCCTTTTATACTTTACAGGTTCAACCCCATTTTTTGGGAGTCTGATAATTGGAATTCTATCCCTCTTCCATATCTCCTTCGAGAATATAATATTTGCAAAACAGATCACACACCTGATAGTGATACTCCTGATAATATCCTTTCCCATCTCAACAGCCTTTGTCCTGCCGAGGGCAATATTTGCAGATGTAGTTGACAACGATGAAAAGGAGACGGGATACAGGAGAGAGGCGATGTACAACGGTATGGAAGGTATAATCTCAAAGACAGCGGCATCCCTGGTGCCTGTAATAACCACACAGCTCTTCTCCATATTCGGGGCGACCTCGGATAGACCCCTTGGGATTCTCCTCGTGGGACCTGTAGCGGGTCTGCTGGTATTCTTTGGATTCCTCTCTTTTACCAGATACCCTCTCAAGGATTGATTAATCACTTAAACCCAAATAATGCATTTGAAGAGGTTAGTCTCTGAGATGTAGATTTTTCAAGCCCCCCATCCACCTCCTAACCGCAAATATAGTATTTAAGCCATTTCTACATCACCTCCATTCTCCTCTCTCCCCCCGCACCCAATCCAGATTCATTGCAGTTGGTTTCCCCAAGTGGGTTAAATCACTCTATTCGATTAAATAGGTATATTAACTTATATTCGATTCAGTGTCAGTTATTTTGAATTGTTTGCAAATGTAACTCTTATGGGAAGATATTAATGAAGACTGCCTTAACCCCCTCATCTATCCCGAACCTCTCCGAGAGACCGGCCTTTATCTCAAGTACATATCTGGAACTCTTCCTGACACTGATACTCTCCTCTGAGAGGGGTTTTGCATCTCTATATACTCCAACCACATTGAGGTCTCTATCTATGAAAATCATATCCAGCGGTATATAGGTATTCTTCATCCAGAATGTATGGTCAGCATCATTTTGAAATATAAATAGCATACCGTAGTCATCTGCCATCTCTCTTCTATACATCAGCCCCCTTGCCCGCTCCTCATTAGATATTGCCAGTTCTACCTCGAAAGCGTGGAGGATCTTATCCCCTTTTGCAAATTGAACAAATCTTTTCGTGTCTCCCCCATCTCCTTTCATTGTTATATTTATATCTCGAGAATGGCAAAAAGTAAGGATGCCTATTATTACAACTCCTGATACCAGACATATAAAAAAATTTTTAAGAATCATCAAATTGAGCTATCTATTCACCGCCATCTGTGGTAGAGGTACTCCCCGCATCAACAGTACCCGCTATACACTCAAGATTCTGCTTCGGAACACAGAATGATGTCTCTCTGAGTTCTGGATCCAGAGATGCAAAGCCCTTACTGCACTTAAAACCGGATGGACAATCGGAGTTACTGATGCAGGTCCTCGAGCAGAATCCATCTGAACCGAGATATGAAAGACACCAGTGGTGGATACAATCATTCGCTATATCATTATACGCCATATTGTTAGAACAGGAGACAGGGGTCTTAGGGAGTGTACACTTCTTACCGATATCATCCTCCGAACAGGCTACCACCCTGAATGCTTTAATAATTAAGACCATAAGTATCATCATAGCAACCGTTCGATTCATCTCTATCCTCCAGAAAGGTGAGTTATTACTACAACATTTAGTTGAATAAATCAAATCAAATTTACCATTTTATCCATTATCCCTTTGCCACTTCGCACTTTTTATGGTATCAAACCCACTCTGGAGAGTTTTATGTGGATGAACCTGATTAATCAGGCAGATATAGAGGAGGTAGCAAGAAAGATTTTACAGATTGGGGAGATCGTCGTATTGAGCGGGGCGGGGATATCAACTGAGAGTGGCATCCCCGACTTCAGGTCCCCTGGTGGTATCTGGAGTAGATATGATTTCAATGAGTATGCCACAATAGATGCACTTCTTGCAAATCCTGTGAAGGTCTTTGGATTCTTCAAACAATTTATTAAGCCACTCAGCAAGGCAACACCCAATCCAGCACATAATTCACTTGCAAGACTTGAAGAGGCTGGTGTGGTGAAGGTAGTAATTACACAGAATATAGACAATCTCCACCAGAGGGCTGGAAGTAAGAATGTAGTGGAACTCCACGGAAATGCCTTGAGGTCGCGATGTATGAAGTGTTTAAAGGTTTATCCTACAGATGAGATAGAAACCAACAAGTACGGTTTTCCACCGATATGCCCTGATTGCAATGGACTGATTAAGCCCGATGTAATTCTGTTTGGAGAGATGTTGCCCGAGGAGGCATTGAAAAAGGCTTACGAATATTCTTCAAATGCAAAGCTTATGCTGGTCATAGGTACATCCGGAACGGTTGCTCCTGCCAGCGGACTACCATATATAGCCAAAAAAAATGGCGCTGATATTGTGGAGATAAATATCGAACCTACAATATTGACAAAGGATGTTACAGACTACTTCTTGCAGGGTAAGGCATCTGAGATTATGGAGAGTCTCAAAGAAAAGATCTTATACGGGAAATAATATTTCATTTAATAGTTGGTTCTCAGATATTATGGCACCGCATAGAAAAATGGAGGAATTTGGGGGGAATTTGTAGCTGGCACCAGTTCTAACTGGCACCAGTTCCACATATTGCAGAAAATTCACCAATAATATCAATGAGTTAGCTCTTTCTACCTGACACTTTTTCACTTTTTCTAATACCCTTCTTCATTACACATTTTTATACAAGCCGATTAATATTTTTGGCTGGGGGAAATAAATTTACTATCTTTTCTCAAATAAATTGGATGGTATGTTTAGTAGTAGAATTTAATGAACAAAAGGGAGAGATTTCTATTATAACTTATATTATCTTTTGCTATATCTTTCCTGTCAGATATCCTGTTCGTGAATGTATCGCTCACTCCTGCCGAAAGCATTCTGTTTATCATAAATTCCAAAGAGGCATTTACATCCAGTACCAGATCCGTATTGCCCGTCAGGTTTGTATCTGTAATCAGCGGTTTACCGAATAGTTGGTAGGCAAATGAGCCTCCCAGATTGAACATTATGCGACCCGCCAGTAGATAATTCAATCTTGCATAAACCTTATCTTCTCCGTAATAGCCATACATAGAGACAGGTTTGAAGTCCCTCGAATAACCAAAAGAGGCTTTGGATTGTATATTGAAGTCGTATGTAAGTTCGAACTCGCCTATCGCTGATCTGTAACTATCCCCTTTACTGGCAAGTGTATCACCATATCCTATTTTGAGTATCGTGGAGAGTCTCGGGGTCAATAGTCCCATAATACCTGCTGTTGCTCTTATTCCCATCTGGTCCTGATTGGTAAATGTCTTTCCGTCTTGGTTGAATTGGTTCGGATAGCTTCTCATATCGAGTGATGAGTCCAATACAAATGCCGTCTTCGGGAAGAATTTCCAGGTGATAGATAAATATGGTTGGTGTGCTATCGAATCCATAAAACTCAGTCCGGTATCCTTGTCATACATATCAAAGTAGAATTTATATCCACTTTCAATAATGAATGCACCACCAGACGGAGTATAGTTGAGAGCTCCACCAGCAGAGTTGGTTGACCTATTGAAATTTCCTATTGCATCTGAACGGGGGTCATTGTTTCTGGAAAACAAATCGGAAAGAATTAATTTGACCTGCCCATTTGGATTGATAGTCAAATTGAGTGCTGCATCGGCGTTGAGAGTAGAATAGTCTGAACTCCTTGAGTCATCTATGCCAAAATATTTTACGATGTCTACTCCACCACCAAGTTCAAACAGTATCCCTTTTGGAGGGGTTATGAGTTTGAGGTTTGGCTTTATATGTAGAGTGGCGTCTTGCATTGCATAGGAAGAGGGTGAGTAATTTACATTCGTGTCGTAACCACCTTCCAGTCCAATGCCGAGATGCAATCTCGTTTCACCTATCAAAAGCCCATTGCCCTCAGCCTGCGCACTGTATGCATTAAAGGCAAGCCCTACTATGATAATTATTGATAATATAAATTTATTTCTCATCCAGTTAGTTGCCATAAACTACCTTATAATAACAACGCCTTCTACCATACCCTAAACAATATGCAAGAAAAAAATCGTAATTTTTTCAAAATTGTTTATTGATATGGA
>Ga0078972_1008777_pt1 | contig 20704 bp, 22 predicted proteins | sample YelNatPaOPGAMG01_FD_67568 | JGI IMG/M metagenome (GOLD analysis project Ga0078972, IMG submission 67568) | Hot spring thermophilic microbial communities from Obsidian Pool, Yellowstone National Park, USA - OP-RAMG-01 (SPADES assembly) (version 2) | ecosystem: Environmental > Aquatic > Thermal...
AACAACATTTTTTCCTTCATCATTTTCCCCCCGTTACCCGCCGCCGCGGGGTAGTTTTTCGTTCCGCCGCGAGCCGTAGGCGAGCGCTATAGCTGTCGCGCTCGCCTACGGCTCGCGGCTAAACGAAGGAGCCAACCATGATCCGACCCGCTATCCCTGCCGACACGCCGCACCTGCTTCAGCTGACCGAAGGCACCGGCGTTTTCAAACCCCACGAAATCGAAGCACTCCAGGAGGTGCTCAGCGATTATCATGCGGGAGCTTACGAGCACGGACATATCGCCGTCGTCTATGAGGATCAGGGGCGCATCCTGGGCTACGCCTATTACGCGCCGGCAGCCATGACCGACCGTACCTGGTATCTGTATTGGATTGCCGTCCGGCGGGACATCCATGCCCACGGCATCGGCAGCAAGCTCCTCCGCTATGCCGAGGACGATATGCGCCGGCGTAATGCCCGCGTGCTCTTCATCGAGACATCATCGCTGCCGCACTACGAACTAACGCGGAAGTTTTATCTCAAACACGGTTACGAGATCACGGGCGTACTGCGTGATTATTACAGCGACGGCGATGACATGGTGGTGTTTCGTAAGAAACTCGGCTGCTGAAAAATCTGGTACATCCCCTTGTCTGCGCCTCTACAATAAGAGTGGAACAGGACAGGCGGTTCAACTCCTTTGTTGCTCTTCTTTGTTAGCGCTAGCCCTCCGCCGTGCCGTCGCCGCAATAGCGGCAATTGGGGTAAGGAGTGGAATGGGCACAGCAAAGCAAACCGGCAGAACCTCCCCAGGCTATGGGCTTTTTCTTATCTTGGGAGGTCCGCGTGCCGATTTACTTCTGTAGCCGAGGCGGAAGACAACCCGCCACCCCCGCTCGCCAGCCCCCGCGCTGCGGTCCGGTGCCACGCGACGCTTGTCTGTCCCTTTGGTAGGCCCGCCTGCCAGTCGCCGGCCACGCTGGTCCGGCGTTGCGCGTGCCGTTGACCCGCGGGCGCGCCAGGACGGGCGGGAATACTCCCCAGCCGTGCCCCCGCGTCCGCCGGCCGGGGAGGGGACTCAGCAAATACTCGTTATGGAGTGCCTGCCATGAAAAAGGTTTTCACCACCGGGCAAGTCGCGAAAATCTGTAAGGTCGCGCCCCGGACGGTCAGTAAATGGTTCGATTCCGGCCGACTCCGCGGCTACCGTATTCCCGGCAGCCAGGATCGCCGTATTCCGCGTGAACATCTCATCCGCTTCCTCAAAGAACACGGCATGCCCTTGGGCGAGCTGGAGGAAGAAGGATGGCACAAGATCCTCATTATCGGCGCCGAGCAGCTGTTCATCGAACGCCTCAAAGAGCTGCTGCCGGAGGATGAGGATTATAAGTACGAAGTGGCCCACAGCGGCTTCGAGGCCGGTATCCAGGCGGAAAGCTTCCATCCGGATACCATCATCGTCGATCTGGCCATGGGACGTAGCGAGGCGCTGCAAATCGCCCAGAACCTGCGGCGCAATCCGGCCTACGAAACCACGCTTATCATCGCCTTGGCCAGCGAAGATGAGGCCAACCCCGAAGCCCTGACGCAGTACGGCTACAGCGAAGCGTTCAAGAAGCCGTTCGACATCGCCCTGCTCGCCGAGCGTATCCGTACACTCGTCGAGGAGAAGCGCGAGAACCTGTAAGCCGCTGCCGGACAAAATCTTATCCGCCGGAAGCGTAAGCGACGGATGAAGAACTCGTCGCTTACGCTTCCGGCTTGTCTCCTTGCCCGACAGACCGTGCTCCATGCTCCGGCGACCCTCCTCCGTCAACTCCAACAAGCGGCCCATCATCGGCTTGCGCTACAGTCCAGCTGCAACAAGGAGGGGAAGGAAAAGGCCGCTAGTCCTTAGCTATCGCCGAAATCTATATCGCAGCGGCAGTGTGGGGTGAAGTGCTCGGCGTTGCTCATCTGCCGATAGGCGTCTTGCGCCAGGGGGCCGAGCTGGGGCAACTCGGACAGCGGCAGATTGGCATGTTCACGGTACAGAAGAATGTCGTCGTCACCGGAGGCCATTTGCCATTCGACTTCTGGCACAGCTTTGACCGCCACAGCACGCAAATATTCGCCAGCTGGGCCAGAGGGCGCAGCCAACACGCACAGCTCGTCCACCGATCCTCCGTGTGGGTCCGGAATGCCGGCATAGGGGAATTGCGGAGCAGCTTGGGCGAAAAAGTGGGCGAAGGTTGCCGCCGCCTCGGCGTCTTCCGCGTGCTGCTCCAGAAACATCTCCGCCACATTCCACGGACCTAGCCGCTCGGCCACGAAATCCTCGGCAGTGCGTTGCATCGCTGCCTCCACTTCCTTCAGGACATTGTTGTTCTCTAAACATACGTTGACCAAAGCGGTGAATTGTTTCTTAAGCATCGCCTCCATGCGTCCATCCAACTCGTTCAACGCCTCTTCTTTCAGTTGCTCCTCGAAGCGCGTCACCGCTTCCTCGAGGTCCTTACAACCGGCCGGATAGAGATAGTGGACAGCCGTCGCTTTGGCTGGCGTTGGATTGGCCGTCCGGTCCAGCATGTGCAGCAATTCCCCCAGACGAAGACGACAAAAGTTGATCTCGCGCATCTCATCAGCAAGATGGCCGCGTAACGTCAAAAAGACATTGCCAGCCTGACGCAGTAGCAGACTCTGATACAGCGTCTTGGGATAGGCACGCAATAGCTCGGCAACCTCAGCAGAGGGCGGTAGCTTTCGGTTCGTTTTACCAGCCCGCAGCGCCAGCAGGGTCTTTTTGGTCTTCGCAGATGCTGGCGGTTGGGGGAGGTCAGGTTTTGTGCAGAGCTGCATCAGACGATCGTACAACTGGGCGGCGCGGCTGGACAATTCGCGTGCCAGCGGTTCGTGGTTCTGAAGCGCCTGCTCGACCGATGCGGTCATCTGCCGGATCGCTTCCTCAGCACCAGCCAGACGGAACTCTGGTGTTTCGATAAGGCGTACCGGCAATTCGGCCAACTTCTGCTCCCATTGCTGCACTAGCTTGTCAGCGGCCTCACGGAGAGCAACGATCAGGCGAGCCGAAGTCTCTGACAGACCGTCATCCTGCGGTTTGCCCAGTAACTGCTCGAATTGTTCGAGCACTTCCGCAAGCTGTTGCGGCGCAGGCTCTATCTCGACCAGCGGCTGGACGAGGCTTCGGAAGACTTCATCGGGATCTTGACCGAGTGCCTGCCGGCTCATCTCGCTGAGCTGTTCCATCAGTAAATTGACCCCAAGTTGCTGCTGCGCCCATTGCTCCTCGACCCAGGCGCGCACCGCCTCACGTATCGGCTTGCTATCCTTGCTCATCCAGCGCTGAACCAGACGGTGACAGAGTCGGCGGGCCAGCGCACTTGTCAACTCGTGCCGCGGCCAGGACAGTTGGTAAAGTCCGAACGTCTGATAAAACAGGCCGCGCGCTTCCCAGGAGGCGCCGATCAGCCCGCCGCGGCCCAAGTCGGCGGCGGGGCCGAAAGGCGAACAGAGATCGCGGGCCAGAAACAGGCCGGCTTTTTCGATGATTTGGCGAGTAGCCGATTCATCGGTTTCGTCAGGCAAAGGCAAGAGAATGGAGCGCGCGAAAGGCGGGTCGCTGTCCTCCAGGGCCGGCTCCCGTGTATGATATTGGGCCATGAATGTGGTGCCGTGGCGGGCGAAGTAACATAGTTCGCGCAGAGCGGCGTAGGCGTTGCCCAAGGGCAGAGTGCGCGTACGGTTACGGTCGACGGTGGGCAACAGAAACAACCCCACCACGTCAGGCTGGTGATAGCCCGCCTGCTTGAGCATGGCGCGGAGGGTGTAAGCCAAGTCGAGGAACATACCACTTCCGGTCCCCCCGGCTAAGCTGGCAAGGATGTAGACACGGACGCGATTCGTGCGTAGGCCGAGTCCTGTTTGGCTCACAGCCGAATTCAGGGCCGTGGGATCCGTACAGGCGTCCAGCTCGGCTTGCAGACGTTGGGTGATGAGGCGATAGTTATCGCAGAAAGCCAGGCGCCCCAAAGCCCGGACGCCGGTGGTTACCTGCGAGCGCGGAATGCGATAGAGCATGCGCGTGTATAGCCAGCTTTCCACCTCCGGCCGGCCGTCGCGCGGCTTCAAATAATGGCTGGGGCGATTAAGGGGGGCTAGGAGCACGTCGCTTTCGCTGAGGCGTGCGCCGTCGGCGCCGCGCGTGGCAGCGCGGATCGCTTCCGGGTCTGTATCGAGAACCAGCAAGCGCAGGTGTGGCAGGCGCTCCATGCTACCCATGCGCAAGTGCAACTCATGACGCAGCCGTTGCACCATGTTCGTACCGAGTTGTCCCAGACCGATGACCAGAGCAGGGAAGAGAATGCCGTTGCCGTTAATCTCCGGCGGCGCCGGCCGCAGCAGCCTGAACGCGCCCTTGCTGTCTCGCAATGCCCGCAAAGGATCGCTTTTCTCTTGCCTGTGCGGCGAGTTGAGTGGAGAGGCCTCCTGCTTACATGGGTGAAGACAAGCTGTCACCGTCTCAGCAAACACTTGCCCCCCAGGGCTGTTCCGGGTTTCTTTTGCAAGCGAAGAAGGACCGGAAGCGTCCACGACGGCCGATGGCGAGACCGGCGCTTCGCTGGTCGTTCCCGCCCGCAAAAGGGCGGCAACCAGGTCCCGGCAGCTGGAGAAGCGGTCGCTGGGAATTTTTGATAAGGCGCGGGCGATGATCGGTCGATCAGGAGGCGGCAGCGGTTCGACGTTGGGCGGCGTCTGCATGTGCTGCAAAATCAACTGGCGAACATTGGTCCCCGTAAAGGGGCGCTGCCCGGTCAAGAGTTCTTGATAGACGATAGCAAGACTATACTGATCGCAATAGCGACTGACCCAGCCATCAAACGTCTCCGGCGCTGCGTAAACCGGCGTGACGCCGCCGGTCATCGACGCCCTCATGCCTTCCAGATCCTTGACCAGGCCGAAGTCGGCGACTTTGATGTGATTGTGGACCAAGAAAAGGTTCTGCGGCTTAATATCAAGGTGCTGGAGTTGATATTCGATATTCATCAAATCCAGCGCCTCAGCTGTCTCTTCCAAATAGCCGAGCAATTCGTCGCGCGGAATGCCGGGCAGTCCCCGGGCGCGGCATTCCTTGAAGCGGTCCCACAAATTGCGGTCCGCCAACTCCATGACGATGATGAGCTGACCGTCAAGGATGTCATAGCGTTCCAGCGATAGGATGAAGGGATGCCGGACAGTCTTGACGCGACTGAGGGCTTTGAGTTCTTGTTCGGCACGACAGCCATCCTCTCCGGCGGCGCCCAGATCCCCATAGACGAACTTGATGGCTTTGTGCAACCCGCCGGGCGCTTCGCACTTCCACACTTCGCCAAAGCCGCCCCCACCCAGGCGCTCCAGGAGTCGATAGCCGGGAAGTGGTTCGGCCTGAAATTCGATACGGACTGCCATGAACAGATCTCGCTCCAGGCCCCGAGAGCGGGCAGACAGCGCAAGGCTGCCGTCGAGCCAATGGTCTGTGAAAACATAGCTTGCAGAGACAAGACTCGCAAACGCGCTGCTTGTTAATTTCCCGTCCGCGGTTTTCCGTATAACGAACGTTAAAAGCCGACGTTCGCCCCTAGACAACCGAAAACCGAATGTCCCCCCAATACGCCCTGTCGCTGAAGCAGCCCTGGGCTGCCCTACTGGTGCATGGTCGGAAAACTATTGAGGTGCGGCGTTGGCCGACGGCGCGACGCGGCCGCATCCTTATCCACGCCGCCCGCGTGCCGGACGATCGGCCGCAAGCCTGGAGCCACCTGCCAGCAGAATGGCTGGAGACGGCCCAGCTGCTCGGCGGTATCATTGGCGCGGGCGACCTCATCGACTGCTGCACTTATCACACCTTGGAAGCGTTTCAGGCCGACCAGCACCGCCATCTCAATGATCCCTCCTGGTTCCAGGCGCCCTTGTACGGCTTTTCCTTCACCAATTTGACAGTCTTGCCGTTTCGTCGCTATCCCGGCTGGGTGCGTTTTTTCGTCGTGGACAATGTGGAGAAGAAGGAGTGATGACACAGCTTTTGGTCAGTGTTCGGTCCTCAGCAGAGGCGGAGGCAGCACTGCGCGGCGGTGCAGGGCTGATCGACGTGAAAGAACCGGCGCACGGTCCGCTTGGGCGAGCCAATGATGAGGTGATTGCCAAAGTAGTGCGCGTGGTGGCCGGGCGGAGCCCAGTCAGCGCAGCGCTGGGAGAATTATTGGACACGCCAGGCAGCGTAAGCCCCCCGGACGGCATGCCGCTGACTTTTGTGAAATGGGGCCTGGCCGGCTACGCGGAACGCGGCGAGACGGGTTGGCGAAGCGCATTCCGGTCAGCCCTGCGCGAGTTAACAGAACGTCAGCTCCGTTGCCGCGCCGTTGCTGCGGCCTATGCGGATTGGCGACGCGCTCGCGCGCCAAAACCCGAGGAGGTTTGCGACTTCGCCATCGAACACGCGGCCGGAGCGTTCCTGATCGACACATGGAAGAAGGATGGTTCAACGCTGTTGCATTGGCTGCCCCTGACTGCGATCGAACGATTGCACCAGCGCTGCCGTACCGCAGGCGTACCGCTGGCCCTGGCAGGCTCCTTGGGTCCGGCGGAGGTTCGTGTGCTGGCGCCGCTGCGTCCGGATTGGATTGCGGTGCGCGGCGCGGTTTGCCAAGGACGACGACGCAACGCAGCCATCGACGAAGGCAAGGTACGCCAGCTGGCAGCATTAGTAAGGACCACCATGTCCAACCCAGGCGAGCCGGAAGCGTAAGCGATGAAGAAGCGTCTGGTTGCTTTCGCATCCGGCTCGCGGCCTGTGCTGCCGGTTCATTTTTGCAGAATCAGTTTCTTACGCCGGGTGATGCGCAGACGATAACGTTTGCCGTCGTGTTCGATGCAAATCTCGCGATGGCCCTGGAACAGATCCTCTGCGCGAAGAACAGGCGGAGGGGAGATTTCCTGCGGCCTTGGTCTTTTTTGTTGCGGAGAGGTTTCGCTTTTTGACATCGGATGCCTCTTGACTCAGGGGAACGGCGTTGCTACTGTAGCAAAGATACTGAGACTCAGTATCATCAGCAAGGGTTGCTGATGGATTTTCCCACCGAGGCTGCTCCGCTGCCGTGCGAGCTTCTCCCCGCTCCCGTTCGCAACGCACCTCGCTATCCTTCGTCTCAAGGAGTGCCTTCTCATGTGCAGGCGAACTTTCCGAACCGCTTTTACGTTGATTGAATTGCTCGTGGTTCTTGCCATCATCGGCATCCTGCTCAGCCTGCTATTGCCAGCCGTGCAGAAAGTGCGCGAGTCGGCAGCGCGGGCGCAGTGTCAGAACAATCTGAAACAGCTGGGCCTGGCCCTGCACAATTATCACGATGTCAACCGTTGTTTCCCCTCTGGCTATTTGGCGATGCTGCCTTACAGCGACGGGGCTACCGATACGGCCCCGGGATGGGGCTGGGGAGCGTTCCTCTTGCCCTACCTCGAGCAGGAGAACCTCTCTCGGCAACTCAACTTCGCTCAGCCCGTACAGAGTTCGCCCGCTATCGGGACGATCGTGAAGGTCTACCTGTGTCCTTCCGACCTCTATCCTCAGGGGCCGTTCCCGCTTCCCGACGGCTTCGGCCGTACCCTTTGTCTGGCCGCCCCGACCAGCTATGCTGCCTGCTGTGGCAATGACGACTCCGATGCCACTGCGGCCACGGGCAACGGCGTCTTCTTCCGCAATAGCCAGGTTCGCCTGACGGACATCACGGATGGGACCAGCGAAACGATCCTTCTGGGTGAACGTGCCTGGGCCAATGCCAACGGCATCTGGGCTGGCGCCGTCCCCGGCGGCGTGATCCAGCGGGGCCCGTACAACCCTTGTCAGCCCAATGTTCCCGGCGCCTGGTATCCGGCCGCTACCCTCGTCTTGGCTCATGCGCACGGCAACAACCCGCTCGTGGATGCCGACGGCAGCGCGGGCCTGGACGATTTCTCCAGCAAACATACCGGCGGCTCTAACTTCCTCTTCGCCGATGGGTCCGTCCATTTCATCTTCACCATGCCTAGCGACAATCCGGATGGCAGTTATCCTGCATTGGACCTCCAGTTCCAGGCGCTGGGCACGCGTGCCAATGGCGAAGTGGTCAACCTGGCGGATTTAATGGGCAATTGACGCGCGAGAGGATGGGCCGAACATGAAACGCCTTGTGATTGCTCTGTTACTGACTTCGTTAATCGGCTGCGGCAAAGCGCCGCCGACGACGCGAGTGAACTACTGGGTCCAGACTCTGCACGCCAACGATGCCAAGCTCCGCAAGAAGGCGGCGTTTACCTTGGGTAATCTCGGCACTGTCGATCCCGGAGTCGTGCCGGCCCTGCGCGGGGCGTTGACCGACGCCGACGCCGCCGTCCGTTGCGAGGCGATCCTGGCCCTTCTGAAGTGCGGTCCCGCGGCTGCCGAAGCGGTCCCGGCGCTCCAGCATCTCCAACAACATGATCCCAACGCCCAGGTTCGCCGCTACGCTGCCCAGGCGGTCGAAAAGCTCGCCCCTTGAACTGCATTTGCAACCAGCCCGCCGCGCCGGCAACGCACACCCCTTTGCCGAAGTGGCGGGCCTTCGTTTAGCCTCCTTTGCGCACCGTGCCTCTGGGTGCCTTGCCTCGATATTTACGGATACTACGGGTAGACAAAGAGGAGTATTTGGCTTCAGCAAACGTGGCTACCCGCTGCTCAACCGCCGATTTTCCCCGGTTTTGCCCAGGGTCTCTCCGCTGGCGACGCCCGGTCGCCTTAAGGCTAACGGACAAAACTCCCTCCCCCCTTGTGGGGGAGGGCTGGGGTAGGGGGTGTAAGTATAATGCAGACAAGGAGTTCTAACCCCCCACCCTAACCCTCCCCCACAGGGGGGAGGGAAAAGTCCGCCAGCCCTTACGCATCGGCACAAAGCTCCTTTGCGCGGCCACAGAGCTGCTTCGGGCAAGACGCCCGCCGCCTCCCCACGCAACGTCACCACCACGCCGCAGCGGGCAGGCACCGTCTCCGGTCGGTCGCAGCCAAGCAGGAGCAAGCGCTCAGAATAAGAAAGGAGGAAGGAAAAGGTGTTGATTCAAACGGGGCCAGTACAGGCCCCAGGAGATATTGTCTGGCGGCGAGTGCAGATGTCAACTCACTGACAGACGTTTCTCAGTTGTCAGCATATCTCGGGCGGCGGCGGCTATGCTTTCGGAGTCGAGGTGATACCGCTTGACGAGATACGGGATTGAGCCGCTGGCACAGAAACAATCGGGAATCCCTATCCGCTTGAGGCGAACCTGCAATCCGACTTCAGTAACCACTTCGGCCACAGCGCTGCCTAGCCCTCCTGTAATGAGGTGGTTTTCGACAGTTACCACATTGCGGATGTTTTCCACCAGCGAAAGCACGGCTTGGCAATCAAAGGGTTTTAAGGTGCTCAGGTGTAGGACAGCCGCCTCTATACCGCTCTCCGCTAATCGCGTCGCTGCTTGCAGGGCCCTCTCCGTTGTAAGTCCGGTGCTGAGAAGGGCGACGTCGCTTCCCGCGCGCAGCAATTTCGCTTTGCCGAGTTCGAATCGGTAGGCGGCTCACCATCCAGTCTTGGAGCATGTATTGAGTTGCTTGCGCCAAGGGATTCACTTGTGCATCGAAACCTCTCGCCGGGCCTTTCAGAGTTTGGTCGTGCCTTATGAGATACATGCGAAAATAGCTGAGGCTATTCGACGCCAACAATCGGAAACGGCCCGCCGCGCTATGAGTCAGCATATGAAGCTCGCTAGGGAAGCTTTGCAGAAACTTGAAGAAAACTCGAGCAAGTAAAGAGAGAGGGGTAGGATGACCGATGGGTCAAAGGTAGTTTACTTCTTGGGAGACCTTCAATGGCGTCTTTGTGTCCTCGGGCCGGCCCTTTTGGGGCGCTGGTATGCATCGGTTTTTCATTGATCTTGCTCGGATGCAGCGACCGTCCGCGACAGCTCGTCCCTGTCAAGGGACGTGTCTTGGTGGGCGATCGTCCACTCCGCCAGGGCATTGTTACTTTTTATCCCGATGTTGAGAAAGGCAACACTGGTAAATTCGCTCCCAAAGGCATTATTCAAGAGGACGGCTCCTATGTCCTCCAAACGATGGGCAAGGAAGGTGCTCCGGTTGGCTGGTATCGGGTCACAATAACTACGGGCGTTCCCCCCAGCGGCGCCGCGCCTTCTGGCCCATCCGCTGTTCCCGTTCGGATAAATCCGCGCTACAACGACCCGGCCAAGACCCCGTTGGTTGTTGAAGTGGTCAGTACCGCTCAGCCGGATGCTTATGACTTCAAAGTAACTCCATGACTATGAGGTCAAGAATATCTGTTTTTTGTATATCCGCTAACTTCGTTAATAGTAACGGAGTTCGGCTTTTCACAAAAGAGGTGACTTATGACAAGGTCTACACTCCGGTATGATGTGCAGAGATTTTCTCCCAGATGCGGTTTCACCCTGATCGAGTTGTTAGTGGTGATCGCCATCATTGCCATCCTCATTGGGCTGCTACGGCGATGGGCGCCGTTTGCACCACAATCGCACACGCCCACCGCCGATAGAATTTGCCGTGGCGGCGTAATGAGAATAGAATAGAAGAGACCTAACCTGCCAATCGCCCGCCTGCCTTTATCCGCCCCGAGTGTAGGGAATGTAGTTGCCATGAGGACCACTACGCCATTTTTCTCTCTGGTTGTTTATTCCCTCCTGCCGGCTGCGCTGCATGCTGCTCCGCCGACTGATCCCCAGGCCATCGAGTTCTTTGAGAAGCACGTTCGTCCGGTGTTGGTGTCGAAGTGCCAGTCTTGCCACGGGGCCAAGCGCCAACAAGGGGGCCTGCGTCTGGACTCGCGCGCCGCTCTGCTCAAGGGCAGCGATAATGGGGCCGTCGTTGTGCCCGGCCAGCCGGACAAGAGCCTGCTCGTCAAAGTCATCCGCTACGACGGCGATGTACAGATGCCGCCCAAGGGCAAGCTGCCCGATGAGACCATCGCTCATTTGACCGAGTGGGTGAAAATGGGTGCTCCCTGGCCAGAGGAACTTGTCCAGGCAGAAGCCCTTACCCTGTCCGTGGCTGAGGTACGGCGGACGCATTGGGCGTTTCAGCCGGTAAGGAAACCGGAGCTGCCGGCGGTGAAAAAGACCGATTGGGTCAAGACGCCGATTGATGCGTTTGTGCTGGCTGGACTAGAAAGGAAAGGTTTGGCGCCGGCGCCGACGGCGGATCGGCGCACGCTGATTCGCCGGGTCACACTGGATCTGCACGGTTTGCCGCCGACGCCAGAGGAAGTGGCGGCGTTCGAGATGGACCGTTCTCCTGACGCCTACGAACGTCTGATCGATCGTTTACTGGCCTCGCCACGCTATGGCGAACGTTGGGGCCGGCACTGGCTGGACGTGGCCCGCTATGCCGACTCCAAAGGCTACGTCTTTCAGGAAGAACGCCGCTATCCTTTTGCCTACACCTACCGTGATTACGTCATTCGCGCTTTCAATGAGGATCTGCCTTACGATCAATTCGTCCTCCAACAGTTGGCGGCGGACCAGTTGCCGCTGGGTGACGATAAGCGGCCGTTGGCGGCACTGGGCTTTCTGACATTGGGTCGGCGCTTCCTCAACAACATTCACGACATCATCGATGATCGCATTGATGTGACCATGCGTGGCCTGCAAGGATTGACGGTCGGTTGCGCTCGCTGCCACGATCATAAGTTCGATCCCATCTCGCAGAAGGACTATTATTCGCTCTACGGCGTCTTCGCCAGCTCCGAGGAGCCGAAGGACCTGCCGCTGATCGCCAAGCCCGAACAGACAGCGGAACTGGTCGCGTTCGAGAAAGAGTTGGCCAAACGCAAGGCTGAAGTCGAGAAGTACCGCGAGCAGCACAAGGACGAGATTGCCAAGGGTAATCGCAAGTTCCGCGACGGCTTGCGGGCGCTTGAGGCGAAAGTGGAGGAATGGCAAGCTAACTCTCCGATTGCGCCGCCGCGCGCTATGGTGCTGATCGATAAACCAATGCCTCAGACGCCACATGTCTTTCTGCGTGGCAACCCGAACAACCCTGGCCCAGAGGTGCCGCGTCAGTTTCTCGAAGTAGTCGCCGGAGAGAAACGTCAACCTTTTCGTCAAGGCAGCGGACGCCTGGAATTAGCTCGCGCTATTGTAGACCGTAAGAATCCGTTGACGGCGCGCGTCTTGGTCAATCGCGTCTGGCTGCACCATTTTGGCGCCGGCTTGGTGCGAACGCCTAGTGATTTTGGCTTGCGCGGCGACCCGCCGACGCATCCTGAATTGCTCGATTGGCTTGCCGCCACGTTTATGGACAACGGTTGGTCGATCAAGAAATTGCACCGCCTTATTCTGCTATCGAACACCTATCAGCAAGCAAGCAGCTGTGATCCGCGCTTAAGAGAGATGGATCCAGACAATCGCTTCTTGGGCCGCATGAATCGCCAACGACTTGACTTTGAAGCGATGCGCGATTCGCTGTTGTACGTCGCCGGCCGGCTCGACACCACGATGGGCGGCCGCGCCGTCGAGTTGACGACCCAGCCGTTCAGTACACGCCGCACGGTCTACGGCTTCATCGACCGTCAGAACCTGCCCGGCCTGTTCCGCACCTTCGATTTCGCCAGCCCCGACGCTACCTCGCCGCAGCGCTACACCACCACGGTGCCGCAGCAAGCGCTGTTCCTGATGAACAGCCCCTTCGTCGTCGAGCAAGCGCGGTATTTCTTGCGGCGGGCGGACGTGGCAGGACAAGCAAAAGAGGAAGAGAAGATAAATCGGATGTATAAAATAGCATATGGCCGCGCCGCCGAAGCGGATGAAATCGCGCTGGGACTGCGGTTCCTCGCAGAGGTGAAGAAGAGCGCTGAGGCGAACAAGACCACGCTTCCCCTATCGGCGTGGGAGCAGTATGCTCAAGTGTTGTTGCTGTCGAACGAATTTGCGTTTGTGGATTAAGAGAGAGGGGAGGGGGTATGAGCGAGAAAGCGAGGCCGGATCGAAAAGTTTATGTCGAGAACCGGGCAAAATTTTTGCCGGAAGATTTGCTGCCCTATGCCGATCAATGGGTGGCCTGGAGCGCGGATGGCTCCAGAATCGTCGCTCATCATCCTGATTTGGCCGAGGTGGCGCGACAGGTTGAGGCCCAGGGATTAGAACGCGAAGACGTTGTCTTCGATCACCTCCCTCTGGAGGGGGAGGCGACGACGCTTCTATGAGTCTGGTCTTTCCATACCTGCAAGTCGCCAGGGGACGGCCGATTGTCTCGTTGGCTGGAAAAGTGCATCGGCCGCGTCCGGTTATCGGTGTGACAATCCTGGGGCCAGCTGGCGCGGTCCCTTATGACGGACTTCTTGATACAGGGGCCGATGATGTGCTTTTTCCTGAAGATGTCGCAGCTTTGATCGGCATCGATTTAACCAATGCGCCGCAGGGAACAGCAAGTGCTTTCGGACATGGGGGCCTCCTCGTTCGCTATGCCGAGGCGACTTTGCGCATTGCAGACAATCAGGAGCGCCGCGAATGGCGTGCTTGGGTGAGTTTCGCTCCTGTAGTTCGCCGCTATGCTTTATTGGGCTTCGCCGGGTTCCTGCAATACTTCACGGCGACTTTCTATGGTGATCGTGAAGAGGTCGAATTGACGGTGAACGGCCTGTATCCAGGGACTTGAAGCCGCCCTTGGAGGAGAGCACAAATGTCCGTGGATCCTGCTATCCTTATTCATGTTGTGCATATTATTTTCTGTGTGCTGATTTTTAGCCCGCTTGCTGCCATCCTGGCACTGGTGATCCGCGACGCAATCCGGAAACGTGGCAAGTGGGGCATCAATTTGATGCCTGGCGCCTGTCACCAATGCGGTACACCTTTGCCGATGATTCGCAAGCTTGCCAATTGGCGGCCAGGCAATGTGGAGCGGCAGGACGTGTCCTAACTAAATGTGGCCTTGAATTGGACAAGTGGAGCCGCCCTTTCGAGAGACAAGCTTCCGGCAAATGGGCCGTCTTCCCAGCTATTGAGGAGATCGACCAGGACGAACACCAGCCGCAGCACAGGGAAGAACGAATCCGAATCGTGAATGACCCGATGCAACGAGGAGACGTATGAAGAACCCTATCGCTTGCCTACCGCTCACACGCCGCGATTTTCTCTGTCGTTCCGGCATGGGCTTCGCCTCGCTTGGTTTGGCGAGCCTGATGGCCTCACAGGGGTTGTTGTCTGCGGCAACCGGCACAGACCGCTCCATCTCACCATTAGCGCCCAAAGGACCACACTTTACTCCGAAGGCCAAGCGCGTGATCCACCTGTTTATGAACGGGGGGCCTTCGCATGTCGATACCTTTGATCCCAAGCCGTCGCTGCAAAAATATGCGGGGAAACTGCTGCCGCGCACTAACCTTCGCACCGAGCGTAAGACGGGGGCCGCCTTCCCTTCGCCGTTCCAGTTTCAAAGATATGGAAAGTCCGGAATCGAAGTGAGCGAACTGTTCGCGCACACGGCCCGCTGCATCGATGACATTTGCGTCATTCGCTCGATGTATGCCGACGTGCCCAATCATGAGCCGTCGCTGATGCTGATGAACTGCGGCGAGGCCCGGCAGATCCGGCCCAGCATGGGGTCATGGATCACTTATGGCCTGGGCAGTGAGAACCAGAACCTGCCCGGCTTCATCGCCATGTGTCCGGGCGGTTATCCCATTCAGGAAACACAGAATTGGCAATCCGCCTTCCTGCCTGGCGCATACCAGGGCACTTACATCGATACGCGCCATACCGACGTAGACAAGCTCATCGAGAACATTCGTAACACGTCGCTGTCGCTGGCCGAGCAGCGCCGCCAGCTGGACTTGCTGCGTCAGCTCAACGAACGGCATCAGGAGCGCCGCCAACACGACGCCCAGCTGGAGGCGCGCATCCAATCGTTCGAGTTGGCCTATCGCATGCAGATGGATGCCTCGGATGCCTTCGATGTCAGCCGCGAGCCGAAATACATCCGTGAGATGTACGGCCCCGGTACACAAGCGCGGCAAATCCTCATCGCACGCCGCTTGCTGGAAAAAGGTGTACGTTTCGTGCAGGTCTGGCACGGGGCCGGCCAACCCTGGGATAGCCACGACGACATCGAAATTCAGCACCGCCGTCTGGCCAAAGAATGCGATCAAGCCATCGCCGCCCTCTTGCTGGACCTGAAACAGCGCGGCATGTTGGACGACACGCTCGTTATTTGGGGCGGCGAATTTGGCCGCACGCCGACGGTCGAGTTGCCTTCGCCCGGCAACAATGCCGGCAAGGTCAACGGCCGCGATCACAACCATTGGGGCTTTACCATGTGGTTGGCCGGGGGCGGCGTCAAGGGCGGCTATGTTCACGGAGCTACCGATGAGTTCGGCTTCCAGGCTGTCGAGGACAAGGTCCACGTCCACGACTTACACGCGACGATCCTGTACTTGCTCGGTTTCGATCACGAACGTCTGACTTATCGCTACGCCGGCCGCGACTTCCGACTGACAGATGTATATGGCCGTGTCGTCAAAGAATTGTTGGCGTGAGGGACCGCTCTTCCGAGAAGCTACATAAGGGCGAGTGGGGTGGCGTAAGCGCCCCAAGTGAGAAAAATACTCGGGGGGCTGACGCCACCCTGCTCGCCCTTGTGTAATATCGCTCACCCTACTGTTTCAACTTCCAGCACACCAGTTTTTTGTTGTCTCGCGCATATAAGCGCCCGTTTGCCAGCGCCAAGTGGGCTCGGCATGGTCCCGTCAATACCGCCGCTCGCGCTTTCTCACGATATTGATTCTTGCACTCCACAAGCACGAGATCGCCGTTCTCGCTGAGGACAATCAGGTTCCCCTCAGCGAGAATTATTGAGCCGCAGCCGAACCCTTCCTTGCTCCAGTGGACTTTGCCCGTCTTCGCCTCGACGCACCGGAACTCTGTGCCGCTTTCCTGTCGGCCATCGAAACCGTACAAGTAGCCCTCGTGATACACGGGCGTGCTGAAATGACAGGACAAGCTGCGATCGTTGCTCCACACTTCGTCGATGTGGTCTTTTTTGGCGCGCACCAGGATGGCCCCGGTCTCATAACAAGCGGTGAAGAAAAGGCAATCGCCCACTACCACCGGGGTGGCCGCGTTGACCGAAGCGTCCATCCGCGAGCGCCAACGCTTGGAAAAGCGGACCTTACCGTTGGCCGGATCCAGCGAGACAATGCCCTGGCGCGTGAAGAACACGACGTGACGCACTCCATCGATATCCGCGGCCACTGGCGAGGAATAGCTGGCGCCGTCCTGGGTCGCCTTCCACACTTCCTCGCCGCTATCTTTGTTAAAAGCGACGATACCAGCGTCGCGGCCGCCAACGTTGACTAGCACGCGGCCGTCTTCCAGAATAGGCGATGTCCCCACTCCGAAATAGCTCGGCGGCACCTGGTAATCTTTCTGCAACTCTCGTTGCCAGATCTTTTTCCCTCCCGCCAGTTTCAGGCATAGCAAGCGCCCGCCGGGACTGAGTGTGTAAACATACGGGCCAGCGATCAACGGTGTGGAGCGCGGGCCATCGCCTTTGCCCAGAGGATCGCTATAGTTCGTGGCCTCCCGGTGCTTCCATATCTCTTTGCCATTGGCGGCATCCAGGCACTCTACAAGCTCTTCGTCGCCAATACGGTGAAACAGGAGTAGACGCCCGCCGGCAACCACGGGAGAGCTATAGCCCTCACCAACCTCCTTTTGCCAAAGGACCGGCGGCCCCTTCGCATCCCAGCTTTGTAACAGACCGGTTTCTGTCGAGGTACTGTTGCGCTGAGGACCGAGAAATTGAGGCCAATCCGCAGCAAGGCTTATTACGGCCGCCAGACCAATCAGGGCCAGAGAAAAAGGGCCAGCTTTCATAGCAGTTGTATCTCTTTATTTTGACGATTTGTCTTCCTTTCGCTTGTCGTACTCTGCAAGGCGGTCGGCGACCAATCCGCGCTTGATTAGCTCGCGTTCTGGTATGGCACCGAGGTCGTTCGTCTCCTTCAACCAATGGTCGAGTGCAGCCCGCATTTTGGTGAGTTTGTCTCTGTATTTGGGGTCCGCGGCGAGATTGTGTACTTCGTCGGGATCTGTATCCACGTCATATAATTCCTCGCGCGGCTTGGTGGCGGCGAAGAAGGCGTCTTGCACCGAGTTCAATTTGCCCTCGGCGTGGAGCTTGCGCCATACTTGCATGGTAGGCATCAGTTCGCCATAGGCGATGCGTTGGGCGTAGGGCAAATCCGGCTCGAAATTGCGGATATATTGGCAGTGTTTGTCACGCACTGTACGGATGCGGTCGTAGGTTTCATCCATACGGTCACGGGCGGCAAAAATGTACTTGCGCTCCGGGGCCTGCTTCGGGCCGAGGAAAATTTGTCCCTGCATCTCCTTGGGCACTTCAACACCTGCCAGCGCCAGTATGGTCGGAGCGAAATCAAGGAAACAAACCAAATCATCACGCACTGTTTTCGGTTGGATGCGTCCCGGCCAACGAACGATCAGGGGAACGTGAATGCCTTGGTTATAGACCCAGCGTTTGCTGCGCGGCAGACCGCGGCCATGATCGCCGGTCAGAAACACAATGGTGTTATCAACGATGCCGGCTTTCTCCAAAGCGTCGAGGACCACGCCGACTTGGTAATCGACTGCTGTGACCAGTTCATAATAATTGGCCAAATCACGGCGGACTTCTGGGGTATCGGGATAGTAAGCCGGCAGTTTCATTTTCGCCGGATCACGACGCTCCGAAGGTTTCAGGCGTGCCGTGAGCCTGGCAAATTCAGTCGCAGGAGCGCGGATCTTGCTTTCGTGGCTGGTGGTTATGTTATAAAAGCCGAAAAACGGTTGTTTGGGTATCTCTTTCGTCCAATCCGTCACCCGGTCGAATGCTTTAGGCGGAACGGCGAAATTGAAATCGGTCTTCCCGTAGGGCGACTTGGTTGGCCAGGCGATAGTATAACCGGCTTTTTTCAGATAATCAGTGAATAGGGGCGGCGGCTTGAGCAATGTCGAGCGCATGTGATGTGTGCCGATGCTGGTAGGATAGCGTCCCGTGATGAGTCCGGAACGGCTTGGCGCACATACAGGAGCGTGCGTGAAACAGCGCGTGAAGCGCATCCCTTGCGCCGCCAGTCGGTCGATGTTCGGCGTGATGGCATTGGCGTCTCCGTAGCAGCGCAGCTCCGGTCCCATATCTTCACCGACTATCAACACGATATTGGGAGGATGGCTCCGCGGCGAAGCGTCCGCACGGCACAGGGACAATGTCACAAACACCGCAAATACGGCGAATATATACTGTCTCCAGTTGAAATTGGCGCAATTTTCCTTCTCTCCATGTAAGGGAAGGGCGAAATGAGAGGGAGGGAGAAGAAGCGTCACAATTTATACCCGTATCAAGTATAATGTAAAAAGGGAACCAACTCAGGCCGCAGGGAATTCCCTCTGCGGCCTGAGTTGTCCTTATCCTACTTCGCCAACGCGGAGACGGACAAACTGGACCAGTTTCAGGCCGGCCGATTTGAGCAGGTCGCCGACTGTCTTGCTGTCATCTTTAACGAACGGCTGCTCGACCAGTACATTTTCCGCATACCAGGTCTTCATCTTGCTCTCGGCAATTTTCTCGACGATATTGGCAGGCTTGCCGGTGGCCTCTGCCTGGGCGCGGGCGATCTCTTTCTCTTTGTCGAGGACGGCCGGAGGGACGTGTTCGCGCAGGGCTGCCACGGGGTTTTTGGCCGCAATGTGCATGCATACGTCGCGCAGCAGCTGGGGATCAGCTTTGGCGCCTTCAACCTGCACCATCACTCCGAGCGAGCCATCGTGATGGACATAGCTTCCCAGTTGGCCCTTCAGTCGGACCAGCCGTACCAACTTCATGTTCTCGTGCATCAAGCTGACGACCTCGGCCACACGCTCGCCGACCGTCCTCTTGGGATCTGCGACGAAGGGCTGCGCCAGAAGCGCCTCCGGCGTGGCTGCCTCTTGCAGGGCCGCCTGTTTGGCCAGGTCGTTGGCAAGCTGCACGAATAAATCGCTCTTGGCCACAGGCGCTGTCTCACAGCGCAGCTCGACCAGAGCGCCGACTTGTTTGTCCACATCGATGTAGGCGCCGATGCGGCCCTCGCCGGCCTCTCGCTCGGCCAACTTAGCGACAGCGCCGACATTCTCCTTACGCAAGATCTCGATGGCCTTCTCCATATCGCCGCTGGCTTTCTGGAGGGCGGCCTTGCACTTCATCATCTGCACGCCGGTCAGGTCGCGCAGTTTCTTGACCATTTCAGCAGTAATCTCCATGATGTCACCTTTCTTCGTCTGTCCAATTTTCCTCTTGGGGCCCCGCTGAATCGATACCGCGCAAGTCCTTGACCGTATCCGCAGTAATCTCAGCTTGCTCAACGCCTGACGGCAACCAAAATCTTGTCTTGGATTTACTGGACAAGCCCTCTTGCTATTCCACGACCGCCGAAGCGGGTTTGGGGTTTACTGGGGGAGCATTGCCATTACCAGCGCCCACGTGCGTTGGACGCGCACTGGTCGGCGCTGGTCGGGCTTGCGGTCCAGGCGGTTCCGACGGCAAAGCCGCTTTGCCTTCCAAGACCGCATCAGCCAATTTGGACAAGATCAATTCAATGGAGCGAATGCTATCATCGTTGCCGGGGATGGGTAGATCGACTTCGTCGGGGTCGCTGTCGGTATCGATCAAAGCGACTGTGGCCACGCCCATGCGTGCCGCTTCCTTAACGGCAATGTGTTCGCGCTTGGGATCAATGACGACCAATGCATCCGGTAAGCGGTTCATCTCGCGGATACCGGACAGGTTGCGCTGGATCCTCATCAACTCGCGGTTGAGGGTGGCGACCATTTTTTTGCTATACCTGCGGATCTCCGCCGTTTCGGGGGCCTTGCTCAATTCGAGCTTGCCGGCCTCGTTGAGCATGGTCTTCATGTAGGCAGGGAGATTGACCTTGGCCGGGTTTTCGTTGGCCGGCAGCCACATCGCCTCCAACTCTTGCAGGCGCTTCAAACGATCCCGGATAGTACGGTAGTTCGTCAGGGTCCCGCCCAACCAACGTTCGTTGACGAACGGCATACCGCAACGAGTGGCCTCTCGCTCGATGGCTTCCTTGGCTTGGCGCTTGGTGCCGACAAACAATACCAAACTGCCCTGGCTAGCTACCTTGGCGAGAAAACGATGCGCCCGCAGCAAACCGCGGACGGTCTCGCGCAGGTCGATGATGTGGATCAGATTGCGCTTGCCGTAGATGTACGGCCGCATCTTGGGGTTCCAACGACTGGCTCGATGACCGAAGTGAACACCGGCCTCGATCAATTCAGTTACTTGGACAATGGCCACGCACTGCCCTCCTGCTCCCAGGCGGAATGAAAGTTCGGGTGAGTTAGTGAACAAACGATCGCCACACACATAGCAAAACCCCTTTCGTAAAGGGTGAAGAAGGTCATCCTAGCAATGCGCGGGGTAAGGGTCAAAGGGTTTTACGGGAAAAACTCCTTCCGCAATTCGTAACCCCGCCGAGGGCCGCAAACCCTTGCTGTCCTGGGCAGAGAAGACGACTCGGAACCTGAGCAGTCTAAGGGCTGGCGGACTTTTCCCTCCCCCCCTGTGGGGGAGGGAGTTGTATTTGTTCCCTCCCCCCTTGTGGGGGAGGGTTAGGGTGG
>Ga0078972_1008780_pt1 | contig 20697 bp, 21 predicted proteins | sample YelNatPaOPGAMG01_FD_67568 | JGI IMG/M metagenome (GOLD analysis project Ga0078972, IMG submission 67568) | Hot spring thermophilic microbial communities from Obsidian Pool, Yellowstone National Park, USA - OP-RAMG-01 (SPADES assembly) (version 2) | ecosystem: Environmental > Aquatic > Thermal...
ACCTTAGTTATAGCCGCTGTTAATGTCGTCTTACCATGGTCTATATGCCCTATTGTCCCCACATTCAGGTGCGGCTTCGTCCTCTCAAATTTTGCCTTTCCCATCTTTGTTTCTACCTCCTACTCTTTATTAAATACCTTGCAACTTCTCCAAAATACCAGAAGCAATAGCTGTTGGTACAACCTCATAATGAGAAAATTCCATAGTAAATGTCCCCCTTCCCTGAGTGTTGGATCGCAGATCTGTAGCATAACCAAACATCTCAGCTAAAGGTACCTCTGCCTTTATCACATGCATGTTGCCTCTCATTTCCATACCCATTATCTTTCCACGCCTTGAACTTAAATCTCCTATTACCTCACCCATAAATTCTTCCGGAACCGTTACTTCCAGCTTCATAATTGGTTCAAGAAGCACTGGTGAAGCATTACTTACAGCATCTTTGAAAGCCATAGAGGCTGCTATTTTAAACGCCATCTCAGATGAATCAACCTCATGGAATGATCCATCGTATACTTCTACCTCAACCCCAAGTACAGGATACCCTGCAAGTACACCATTTTCTGCCGCTTCTCTTACACCTTTTTCTATAGCAGGTATGTATTCCTTGGGGATTGTACCACCAACTATTTTGTTTACAAATTTTATCCCATTGTCAAGTGATACAGGTCTTACCTTAAAAACAACATGTCCATACTGACCTCTACCACCTGTCTGTTTTATATATTTGCCTTCTGCATGAGCTTCTTTTGTTATTGTTTCTTTATAAGCAACCATTGGTTTACCAACATTTGCTTCTACTCCGTATTCTCTTTTCAACCTATCTACAATAATCTCAAGATGTAATTCTCCCATCCCTGATATTATTGTTTGTCCTGTTTCCTGATCAACCCTTAACTTAAAAGATGGATCTTCTGTTGCCAACTTATACAAAGAGCTTGATAACTTATCCTGATCCGCCTTTGTCTTAGGCTCTATGGAAATTGATAAAACTGGCTCAGGAAATTCCATAGACTCAAGTATTACAGGTTGTTCTTTGGTACAAAGCGTATCGCCGGTTGTTGTATATTTTAAGCCTATAACCGCAGCAATGTCACCTGCTTCAACTTTCTTAACATCCTGTCTGGCATTGGCATGCATCCTTACGATTCTGCCTATCCTCTCCATCTTATCCTTTGTAGAATTATAAACATAACTTCCAGAAATAAGTACGCCTGAATACACTCTTATATATGTCAGCTGACCTGTAAATGGATCGTTCATTATCTTGAATGCAAGAGCTGAAAATGGTTCATCATCCGACACCTTTCTCGTAATTATATTACCTGAAAGGTCTTTACCCTCAACAGGCGGCAGATCAACAGGCGAAGGTAAATAATCTACTATTGCATCCAGTAGTGGCTGAACTCCTTTGTTTTTAAAAGATGAGCCACACAAAACCGGTACAGCCTTAAACTCTAATGTTGCTTTTCTTAAAACCCGTCTAAGTTCATCTTCACTGATAGGTAGCTCTGATAAATATTTTTCTGTTAACTGTTCATCAAGTTCTACTATTGCCTCTACTGTATGCGCTCTATTTATTTCAGCTTCCATACGATATTCCTTAGGAATCTCTATTTCCCTGTACTTTGCTCCAAGTGTGTCTTCATCATAAATAACAGCTTTCATTTTTAAAAGATCTATTATACCTTTAAAATCACTTTCCTTGCCAAGTGGTATTTGTACCGGAATAGGATTAGCATTTAACCTTTTTCTGATCATATCAACAGACATAATAAAATCTGCTCCAACCCTATCCATTTTATTTATATAGGCAATCCTTGGTACTTTATACTTATTTGCTTGGCGCCATACTGTTTCAGACTGTGGTTCCACACCGTTCACTGCATCAAAAATTGCAATAGCTCCATCAAGAACACGGAGGGATCTTTCAACCTCTACAGTAAAGTCAACATGTCCAGGTGTATCTATAATATTTATCTGATAGCCCTTCCACATTGCTGTTGTAGATGCTGATGTTATTGTAATACCGCGCTCCCTTTCTTGCTCCATCCAATCCATTGTTGCTGTTCCTTCATCTATTTCACCAATTTTATAGTTTACACCCGTATAGTACAGAATTCTTTCTGTTGTCGTTGTTTTTCCAGCATCTATATGTGCCATTATACCAATATTTCTTATTAACTTTTTATCCATAAAAATAAAGAGTAAACTCCTTCTTTTTAGCTACTACTATTAGTTGGTCCGGGGATTACCACCGGTAATGAGCAAAAGCCCTATTAGCTTCTGCCATTTTGTGAGTATCTTCTCGTTTCTTTATTGCATTCCCTTTGTTATCATAAGCATCAAGTATCTCACCTACAAGTTTATTTATCATCGTCTTTTCTGATCTTGCCTTTGCTGCCATCAGTATCCATCTAAATGCAAGGGCGATTTGCCTGTTTTCTCTCACCTCTACTGGCACCTGATAGGTCGCACCGCCTACCCTTCTTGACCTGGTTTCAAGTAATGGTTTCACATTATTTACCGCTTTAATAAATATTGCTAAAGGATCTTCTTGTTTTTTTAATTTTAGTTCATGCATAACTGCATTAAAGATCTTCTGTGCTGTGATCTTCTGTCCTCGCTTCATTATGTAATTAACAAACTTCTTTGCTAATACTTCTTCGTATCCAACTTCTGGTAAAACAAATTTAGGTATTACTTTCTTCTTTCTCGCCATCTATTACCGCCCCTATGACTTTTGTTTTTTGGCACCATATTTCGAGCGCCCCTTCTTTCTATCCTTAACACCTGTTGCATCCAGAGAACCCCTTATTATATGATATCTCACTCCAGGTAAATCTCTTACCCTTCCACCTCTTACAAGTACAACTGCATGCTCTTGAAGTTCATGTCCGATTCCTGGAATATAGGCTGTTATTTCAACGCCATTTGTCAGCCTCACCCTTGCTACCTTCCTTAAAGCAGAGTTAGGCTTCTTCGGGGTTGTAGTATAAACCCTTATACACACACCACGCTTCTGCGGGTTGCCCTGTAAAGCAGCAGCCTTACTTTTAGATTTCACTCTTTTTCTTGCGCCTCTTATAAGCTGGTTAATTGTCGTCACTTATTCTTTTCTCCAAAAATGAAATTTTTATTTCGTAGCATACATATTTATCTATGTCAACAATTTTTTAATATAACTTTACTTCTATACATGTTCAAGTACTTGCTTTGATACCTCTATGAGATTCTGAAAATCAGAAGGATTATTGACTGCCAGTTCTGCAAGAATTTTTCTGTTTATGTCTATATTTGCCTTCTTTAAACCTTTAATAAAAGTGGAATAATTAAGTCCATACTCTCTTGCCTTCGCATTGATCCGTATAATCCACAATGCTCTGAAATCCCTTTTTTTTGCCTTTCTATCCCTATAGCTATACTTCAGCGATTTTTCTACTGCTTCTCTTGCTGTCTTATACAGTAAATGTTTTCTTCCCCAATATCCTTCTGCTAATTTCAAGTATTTTTTATGCCTTCTTCTCGCTGTCACTCCTCTTTTTACTCTCATTTCACACCTCTTTGAACATTTTTATAACTTTAATTTTATTCTAATTAAACACTTGGTATGAGCCTTTTTAATTGCTTTTTCACACCACCAGAGAATATAATATATTTTTTCAATCTCCTTTTTCTACTTTTGGACTTATGCTCAAGTAAATGTCGCATCCCTGGTCTTTTACCTCTTAGTTTCCCTGTTCCTGTGACAGAAAATCTTTTTTTCGCTCCTGATTTTGTTTTTATTTTTGGCATCTCAAACCTCTTCTTAATATGTTATCATTTTTTAGGGGCTAAAACAGCATAAATAGTTTTACCTAAATGCTTCGGCGTCTCAATTACAACAGCATCTTCAGCGAGCATTTTAATTAATTTATCCAACACTGCAAAAGCCCTATCTGTATACATCATTTCTCTACCTTTTAAAAATACTCCAACTTTAACCCTGTTCCCTTCTTTTAAAAATTCTTTTATCTTCCCTATCTTAACATTCACATCATGCTCATCCGTTGTAGGACGCAATTTTACCTCTTTTACTTTTATAACCACCTGTGATTTTTTTGAATCCCTGCTTTTCTTCTTTAACTGATACTTGTACTTTCCGAAATCCATTAACTTACACACAGGAGGATTGCTATTCGGTGACACCTCTACCACATCAAGTCCTACTTGTTCTGCTATGGCTAACGCCTGGCTCAAAGGCATATTACCAAGCTGTGAACCATTAGCATCTATAAGTAATACTTCTTTAGCCGTAATCTTTTTGTTATAACGTAATTCTTTTTCTATGAATTTATCCTTTCTATATTTTTTTTATATAATAATTCTATCAGTTCATCAACTGATAAACTAACTTGTTTTTTCTCTTTATACTGCCTTACATTGACAGTTTTTGTTTGTTGTTCTTTATCTCCAACAACAACTATATAAGGAACCTTCTGCACGGTTGCTTCCCTTATTTTATATGAAAGGGTTTCCTCGCGGTAATCCGACTCTACCCTTATCAACTTCTTTTTGAGGTTTAGCATAATTTCATTAGCATAATCAACATTTCTTGAATTTATTGCTATAAGCTTTACCTGAACTGGTGAAAGCCAGAAGGGAAAAGCTCCGCCATAATGTTCTATAAGCACTCCTATAAATCTTTCAAGGGATCCCATTATAGCCCTATGAACCATAACTACGCGATGCTTCTGATTATCAGCACCAATATATGTAACATCAAATCTTTCAGGGAGATTAAAATCTATCTGAATAGTACTACATTGCCATTCCCTTCCGAGTACATCTTTTATTTTAATATCTATCTTCGGCCCATAGAAAACACCTTCACCAGGATCTATTGAATATGGGATTGCCCTTGATTCAAGTGCGGCTTTAAGTGATGACTCTGCCTTCTCCCAATTCTCAAGAGTGCCTACATACTTCTCTGGTCTTGTAGAAAGATAAACATTGAATTGTTCAAATCCAAATGTTTTGAGGTATTGAATTGCCAGATCAAGTATATTGGCAATCTCATCCTTAAGCTGTTCAGGTGTAGCAAATATATGAGCATCGTCCTGAGTAAAACCTCTTACCCTCATAAGTCCATGCATTACACCGGATCGTTCAAATCTATAAACCGTGCCCAGTTCTGCCCACCTTAAAGGTAAATCTTTATAGCTTTTTGTAGCACTTTTATATATCGCTATATGAAATGGACAATTCATCGGCTTTAACTGATAATCCACATTCTCAAGCTCCATGGACGGGAACATATTTTCTCTATAAAAACCAAGATGTCCACTCGTTTCCCATAAAGATAATTTTGCCACATGAGGGGTATAAACAAATTGATACCCTGAAGCATTATGAAGTTCTTTCCAATAATTTTCTATAATGTTTCTAAGGAGTGCACCCTTTGGATGCCACAAAACCAAACCAGGTCCTATCTCTTCCTCTATAGAAAATAGATCCAGTTCTCTGCCAAGTTTCCTGTGATCCCTCTTTTTGGCTTCTTCCAACCTTTCAAGATAAGCCTTTAAAGATTCTTGATCAGGGAAGGCGGTACCATATATCCTTTTTAGCATTTCGTTGTGTTCGTCTCCCCTCCAATAAGCACCTGCAATAGAAAGCAATTTGAATGCTTTAATATATCCAGTAGATGGCAAATGAGGACCTGTACACAGATCGATAAAATCTCCTTGTCTGTAAATTGAAATTACGCCATCAAGCCCCTGCAGTAATTCTATTTTGTAATCTTCATGCCTTTCTTTGAATATCTTTTCTGCCTGCTCTTTTGTAACCTCTAACCTTTCTATTGGTATATCCTTTTTTGCAAGCTCTTTCATATGTTGTTCAATTTTCTCAAGATCCTGAGGGGTAAAGGTGTCTTTGACAGAAAAATCATAATAAAAACCATCCTCTATGGAAGGACCTATAGCCAGCCTGGCATCCGGGAATAACTCTTTTACAGCCTGTGCCATAAGATGCGAAGCAGAATGTCTTAATATACCTAACACCTGTGGATCTGTAATAGACAATGCCTCAAGCTCAGCATTGTTTTCGTGAATTTTATGAGATAAATCTACATACCTACCATTAAGTTTGGCAACCACTATAGAAGGATCAAATTTTTTAATACCCTCTAAAAAGCCCTTAATTGAAGTTCCTTCTTCTATCTTATACTGTTGATTCTGAAAATTAATTAGAAGCATAGCTGACTACATGGTAGGCACGGGCGGTCTCGAACCGCCGACCTCTACCGTGTCAAGGTAGCGCTCTCCCCCTGAGCTACGTGCCTGTTAGACCTCCGTTCTTTTTTCCCGTTGAAGATAATACTATATTGATACATGGTAGGCACGGACGGTTTCGAACCGTCGACCTCTGCCGTGTGAAAGCAGCGCTCTCCCGCTGAGCTACGTGCCTGTATATAAATTCTATCATGCTATTTTCAATATGTTTCATACATGTAATGAGCTATCAGTAGTTTTTAGCTATGTCAAGTAAATGTAGGGTTTACACTGGATTAACCTTATTCTTTAAACATCCATCTTTACCTGTATCAGAAATACACCTTTAAAAGCAACACAACCAAATAAATATGTAAGGCGTAAAAACCTAAACCGAAAAAAGGATTCTAATCAATAAATTTAACAGTGTTTTCTGGAGATTCTATAACTATTTTCAGCAATGATTATGCGTCTTTTCCCGGACACAACCTAAAATACTATCTGATTTCTTCCTTTTTCTTTGGCAAGGTATAGCTTTTCATCTGCAAGTTTAATGAGTGATTCTGCATTTGCTATATCTTTATTCTCATTGCTTGCGAGCCCAATACTCACTGTTACACTTATAGAATTCCCTTCGTATATTGTGCTATGATCCCTTATCACTTTAAGTAACCTGTTGCAGATCAACTTTGCATCCTGCAAGGAGGTTCTATCAAATATAATCAAAAATTCTTCGCCCCCGAATCTTCCAATTGTATCCATTGATCTCAGGTGCAAACTAAATAACCTTGCAATGTCTTTTAAAATCATATCACCTGCAAGATGTCCATATGTATCGTTAATCTTTTTAAAAAAATCTATATCCACCATTGCAACAGAGACCTGCTTTTTATTATTAGCAGCCTCTTCAAGTATAGTATCCAGCAACTGCATCACAGAGGTTTTATTGTATATGCCTGTGAGTGCATCCTTTTCAGCCCTATCCTTTAGATGTTTAAAAAAAACAGTATCATGTTCGGATAATGATGTAAGTTTTAACTTATATATACCAACTGAGAATATATCACCATCGTGTAACTCTGCTTTCAGAATTCTTTTCCCATTTACATATGTCCCATTACTACTATTCAGATCTTGTATGATGATACTACCTTTGCTATTTATTATTATCTCCGCATGCCTACGAGAAACAGTAGATGAATTTAAATGAATGTCAGCATCTTTTGTTCTACCTATGATGTTATGCTGTTTGTTAAGGTCAAAAACCTTACCTATCTGGTCACCTTCAATGATAATACAAGATTTCCATCTTTCATTTTTGAAATTATTAAAATTTACATTGATTATAGTTGTCTTCTCATCACTCATTACAAAAGCCCTTTTTATTAATTAAACTAATACAGGGCGTCAAAACATTCAACCAAATTGTGAATAAATTGTTAGTAACTGCGTTGAAATACAATGGAGATCCTTGTAAAAAGCCTATCCTACACATTTTGCTAAAAATTTAGGCAATGGATCTTATTGATATAATTTATTTCTTGTAATTTTGATAAAACTATTTTAAGGAAATACTTTATTAATGAGGTTTCAAAGATGGTATCAAATGACAAACTGCTAAATATAGCTATTAGAGCAGCGAGAATAGCTGGGAATATTATAAATAAAAGGATTGATACATCAAAAACTGTCTCATACAAGGGAATAGTGGATTTAGTGACAGATGTAGATAGGTGCTCAGAGGAAAATATTATAAATATTATAACAAAAAGTTTTCCGGATCATTCTATCCTTTCTGAAGAAATAGGCGCTATATCTAAGCAAAGCAATTATAAATGGATTATAGATCCACTTGATGGCACTACCAATTTTTTTCATTCCTACCCTTTTGTTTCTGTTTCTATTGCTGTGGAGTATAAAGGAAAACTTATGGTAGCGGTTGTATACGATCCCATAAAAAAAGAACTTTTCCATGCTGTAAAGGGAAAGGGCGCATTCTTAAACAATCAAAAGATCCATGTCTCTCACATAAAAAACATTGAGCAATCCCTTTTAGCGACAGGTTTTCCTTATGATATAAGAACATCGCAGGAAAATAATTTAGATAACTGGATCAAATTTATCAAAAGGGCACAAGCTATAAGACGCGACGGCTCTGCAGCCCTGGATCTATGCTATGTTGCAGCCGGAAGGTTTGATGGGTTCTGGGAGATTAAACTGAAACCATGGGATGTGGCTGCAGGATGCCTCATAATAAAAGAAGCAGGCGGAAAGGTTACAAACTTTGAAGGCAAACCTTATTCTATTTATACTGATCAGATCGTTGCTTCTAATTCTCATATCCATAATATATTGATTGATGTACTAAACAACAATTAACCAAAAAATGAAACAGGGAAGTTTGTGTAGGTTGTGGACTTCTATATTGAATTTACTATCAAAATACAAAATGCTAATAAATAATAAGCTTACTTGATTGTAGTCTCATTATCTTATATAAGTGTAGCATGTATTTTAAGGAGGCTAAAAGTGTTTAATATTAATATAAGAATAAAAATCACCTTATTGATTGCTGGATTATTATTTTTATTAGAGGGTATTCAACTGATAATTGGTTGGTACAACCTTAAATCACAATTTGATACTCTTATAACCAAACAAACTGAAAACCTGTTGCAACAAAAAGCCAGTAGCATTGGACAATCGTTTACAACTGGTGCCTCCACAATCACTGAAACTACAATATCAGGTATGGTAAATCTGGTTGAGGGTATATCTTCTGTAAATGTATTTGCCCCGGATGGTACCATCATAGCCACATCATCATCACAATTATCTAAAGAGCTAACATTACCAGAACAATTAAAAGATTATTTCAAATCCCCCAAACCAGGTATAACCATCATCAACACGCCGAGATATAGATTTTTTATAACACCAATCTTGGATACCAATGCCAATACAACAGGGTATTTATCAATTGTGTTATCAAACCAAAGAGTTAATTCTTTTATGTTTAATATGTTTGAACAAAATATCTGGACAGCAGTACTTGCATACTTAGTCATCATATTTGTTACATACTTTGCCGGACTTATCATTACAAGACCTGCAGCGAAATTATTATCACACACAACATGGATAGGAAATGGAGATCTAACCCATACTGCTGAGGTTTACTCTTCAGATGAATTTGGTATTATAACAAAAGCATTTAACGATACAACCCTAAAGCTGAAAGATGTTATTCTAAAAATCAGGAATGTTACAAAAGAAGTCGTCGGTGTAGCCACCTCTTTATCAGAAACATATAGCAAACTTGAGGCTGCTTCTTCACGAGAGATAGCGGAGTTAAAAACAGCTTTTGGTTCTATCAACTCAACTATATCTGCAATAGACAATATAGCTAATACGATGGACAATATAGTTACTCAGTATTCTGATCTAACTTCAGCGCTAAATCAGTTTACAAGTTCTATAGGTGAGGTGGATAACTCCGCGGAGCGATTAACTGTTTCTATAGGTGATATCTCTATATCCATAGAAGAAATAGTAGGCTCAATAAAAGAGGTTACAAATAACATAGGTGAGCTTTCAAAATATATTGAGGAGTCAAGTTCATCTATACATGAGATGCGATCTACAATAAAGGAGATAAGCGAATATTCTATAAACAATTCAAAATTGTCCGAAGTCGTTGTAAATGAATCTCTTGATGGCTTAAAATCTGCTGATATTACAATAGATGGTATAGGCAAGATAAAACAAACAACAGATGCAATAGTTAATTCTATAAACCAACTTGTGCAGAATTCAAATCAGATAGTTGAAATCCTGGACAGTATAAACCAGATAGCGGATAAAACAAATTTATTAGCCCTGAACGCTGCAATAATAGCAAACCAGGCAGGAGAACATGGAAAAGGGTTCGTTGTTGTAGCGCAGGAGATCAATGAACTTGCTGAACGCACAAGAATATCAACAACAGAAATAGATAAAATTGTTAAAAACATAAACGCGGAAATGCAAAAGGCTAAACTGGCTGCTGATGCAGGAAGAAGGGCTGTAGAAGATGGTATCAGTCTAACCCGAGAAACACATAAGAAGCTGTCTGTAATAAATGAGAGTACAAAAAATGCCCATAATGTAACTATGTCCATAGAGAAAATGATAAAAGAACAAGCAATAACCATAAATACTATTGCAGAGGCTCAAGAAATGATAACAAAGGTGTCAAAGCAGATACTAAACGCCATGAATGATCAGGTAAACGGCACCACGCAAATAAGCCAAACAGTAGAGGGAATAAAAGAGCTTACAAACAAACTTCATATAGCAACTTCAGAACAAACAAAAAGCATTCAACTTATAGCAAAAAACGCAGACAATACAATGCATGCTATAACAAATGTAAATCAAACGCTTGGTATACAAAAGCAAGAAAACAAAACAGCAGTAGACACAATAGATAACAGTTTGAAGGGTATAGAAGAAAATATTGCTATGATCAAACAAACAGAAATGTTATTGACAAAATTAAAAGACACCCTTTCTTATTTAAGGGATAGTGTGGAATGGTTTAAACTGGAATAAACATTTTCTTAATTTTAGAGATTGACTTATTGAGAATAATGATTTAGTTTTAACACAAAAAAAGGAGGTAAAATGAAGAAAATAACTTTGGTTTTGGGTCTGCTCGCTATTTCAGGTTTTACGATAGCGGGCTGTGCAAAAAAAGAGATAGTAAAACCAGAAGAAAAGCCACAGGCAAAACAAGAAGCTCCACAACCTGCACAACCTCAAGCACCTGCTGTAACAGCTCAAACGCAACAACCAGCTGTGAAATCTATTGAAGAGATCCAGAAAGAGCTTCAGATGATCCACTTTGATTTCAATAAGTATAATATCAGGCCTGATGCAAAAACTATACTTGAGCATAACGCAAAGGTATTAGAGGAAAATCCAGACATAAAGGTGCAGATAGCTGGTTACTGTGATGAAAGAGGTTCTGTAGAGTATAACCTTGCACTCGGAGAAAAAAGAGCACAAGCCGCAAAAGATTATCTGGTAACACTGGGTATTGCCCCTGGCAGATTGTCAACGATCAGTTATGGTAAATCCGATCCTATAGATCCAGAGCATAATGAAAAGGCATGGGCAATGAACAGAAGAGATGAATTTCATATTGTAAAGTAATTTGTTTATATGATTTAACTAAATATCCCCGGTCATAGACCGGGGATATTTTTAAAAGAAGATATAAAAATGGATAATATAATAAATATTTTAAGATTTAGTGTTGTGGGTCAAAATCAAACTGGATCGATAGGTTCAATGATACTTTCTGCGGGTCCAGTAGCCAAAGGTGTTTTAATTATTTTACTTATAATGTCTATTATAAGCTGGGCAATCATTATTTTTAAGTATATTTCTTATAAAAAGATCTCAAAGGCTGCTGATAAATTTATGGACATATTCGCTGGTGGTAAAACATTGAACGAGGCTTATGAGGAAACCAGATCATTACCTGCCTCTTATTTAAAATCTATCTTTGATGTGGGTTATAAAACCGTAATGAGAAAAAGAAGTACAAAATCTGATCAGTACGATGAATCACCTGTAACCCTTGATATTATTGAAAGAGCCATGAGAAAGGTAACCCTCGTAGAGGTCAATAAGCTTGAAGATCTCCTCTCATTTCTCGCATCCACAGGTAGTGCTTCTCCATTCATTGGCTTATTTGGAACAGTATGGGGGATAATGTCTGCATTCAGGAATATTGGTATAACCGAGGCCGCAAGCCTTGCAGTCGTAGCGCCAGGTATATCCGAGGCACTTATTACAACTGCTATGGGTTTGTTTGCTGCTATTCCGGCAGTACTTGCTTATAACTATTTTGAGCGAAGAATAAAGGTCTTCATGGATGACATGGATGCCTTTATCATTGAAATGCTTAATATGTTTGAAAGGCATTTAAACATTAATGGCTATAAACACGAATAGTAAAAGGTCTTTTTCTGAAATAAATGTTACGCCTCTTGTTGATGTAATGCTTGTGTTACTTATAATATTTATGGTAACCGCACCAATGCTTCAGCAGGGAATAAAGGTGAATCTACCACAGGCAAAGGCACAAAGTCTAAAATCCGAAGAACAAAAGATTATGATCACCATAACAAAGGATGAAAAGATTTATATAAACAAAAATCCATATACAATTGATGAATTAGGAAAAACATTGAAGGCTATTGAGGCATACAATAAAAACAAACAGGTATTTCTAAAAGCAGACAAAGATGTTCCTTACGGCTTTGTTGTAAGGGTTATGTCAGAGATAAAATCAGCAGGTATACAAGAACTCGGCATGGTGACAGAACCTTTGCATGAAAGATGAAGAACGATTTTCACAATTATGACAACCTATTTTACAAAACCATTGCTTTCTCTGTATCCATACACCTATTATTTCTATTTGCTTTGATGTATGGTAACCTGTTACCTTCAACACAAATTAATTATACACCAGTTTACACAGTAAGGCTTGTATCCTCATCACCAGTAACAAATAACAATCAATCTGTAGTAGAAAATAAGGGCAATCAACCTCCTTCCATCCCTGCTAAATCACAGGTTATAGAACAAAAGCCATCAGAAATTAAAAAGGAAATGATACTACCTATTGAAAAGAAGGCACCAAACAAAAAAGAACTCCTATCAGCAATAAAAAGCGTCAGCAATGAATTAAGAAAACAACAACTTTTAAACGCAATCCAACAGATTACTAAAACCGAAACCAGCCAGAGTACTACAAATTCTCAGCAGCTCGGTGGAGGAGCTAATGGTGAGGGTGGGCTACCTGCTGGCAGTGTAGCTGATGAATATTATTCCTTAATATGGCAAAAAATCCACGATGCATGGCTGATACCATCAAGTATGGCTGCATCAAGTTATGGATATGAAACAGTTATCTCTGTAACAATAAACAGAGATGGTACTGTATCTGATTATAATGTGGAAAAGAGTTCTGGAAATAGTTATTTTGATCAAACAGCTATTCGTGCTATAAAGAGGGCTTCTCCTTTGCCACCTTTTCCACCAAGCTGGTTACAAAAAAGTATTAATATAGGAATAAAATTTAGCTGTAAGGAAGGTTGCCAATGAAAAAAAGATTTATATTTATTCTGTTTGTTATATTGTTTATGACTGGTCTTAACAACGCATATGCAAAGATCTATATAGACATAAATGCACCTACCATCAAAAGACTACCCATTGCTATAACAATGCCTGTTGCAGAACCAGGAGCTAATCTTAACGATATCCAAACACTGTACAATACTATATCAAATGCACTGGATTCATCAGGATACTTTGCAGTCCTGAATCCGGCTATGTTTATAGAAAAGAAAGGTGGATTATTGCTCGGGCAATTCAATCTCAGTGACTGGACAGACATAGGTGCAGAAGGACTTTTAAAGATGTTATATCAGGTTAATGGAAATGAAGCTATTGTAAAGGCATATCTATACGATGTAGTACAGGGTAAATCATTATTATCAAAACAGTACAGTGGCTCTGTTAGTGATGTAAGATATATAGCAAATAGCATAGCAAACGATGTTATTTACGCCTTCACAGGGCATCCTGGACTTGCTGGTTCAAAAATAGCATTTGTAGGAAAGAAAAATGGAATAGAGCAAATCTATGCAATGGATCTTGATGGAAGCAATATGGTGCGTCTAACTTATAATAAAAGCATAAATCTATCCCCTGTTTGGTCCCCCGATGGCAATAAACTGCTTTTTACTTCTTATATGCAAAAAAATCCTGATTTATACATGCTTGATCTTTTAGACGGAAGATTAACCACGATCTCCAAAAGACCAGGACTAAACATCAGCCCGAGTTTCTCTCCGAATGGTAGAGAGATTGCTGTTTCATTAAGCTTTACAGGTAGCCCGGAAATTTATCTTATAAATCTTCAGGGCAAAATATTAAAACAACTGACAAACACATCTGGTATAAATGTCTCACCAAGCTTTTCTCCGGATGGTAAAAAGATAGCTTTTGTATCCAATAGAGCCGGTGGTCCCCAGATCTACACAATGAACATAGATGGCTCGGATGTCCAGAGGGTTACTTTTAAAGGGGATTATAATGCATCATGTGACTGGTCGCCAAACGGTAAACGAATAGTATTTTCAGGATTGTCATCAGATGGGACATTTGATATTTATACAGTATCACCGGATGGCTCTAATTTAGAAAGATTAACACAAAATCAGGGTGATAATATGAGCCCAAGATGGTCACCGGATGGGTATTATATAATTTTTGTATCTACAAGGGATGGGCACCAACAATTGTATGTTATGAATGCAAATGGTAGTAATCAGCATAGAATTATAGCTACTGAATATGATATGAGCTCTCCAAGCTGGTCAAGTAAGATAAATTTTAAAATAACTATAAAATGAGGTTAACTATGAGAAGATTATCAGTCATAAGTTTTGTAATCTTTCTAAGTTTTGTTATGACAGGCTGTATAAGAACCAGTGAGGATATAAGACTCGATAATGAGTTGAGTGAACTCAAAAAAACAGTAGAGCTTAATAATCAACAAATAAATACTAAACTTAATACGCAGATTCAAAATATAAGAGATAATCAGGCTAATCTATTATCCAGGCTTGAAGATAATAGCAATGATATTAAAGACCTGAGGAATAGAATAGATATACTTCAGCACAGATTGAATAATCTACGCCAGGATTTAGACCTTTTTACCACAACAGGAGGAACATTAAGTAACAGCATTGAGCAAAGATTATCTGCACTTGAAGCCTCCATGACCGCTGTGGAAGCATGGATGGCATTCTCTCGCGCTTACAACCAAAAAGCTGTTGCACATAATACAGAAACAGCGATAAAGCATCGTACACTTAATATAGATGAGGCTGTAAAACTTTTTAAACATGATAAACTTGAAGAGGCAAAGCCTATCTTTGAGAGATATGCAAAAAGTAATAATTCAACAGAAAAAATGAGGGCTATTTTTTATTTAGGCGAAATAGCTTACAGAGAAAAAGATTACAAAACAGCTATTGCAAACTATGGCATCATAGTTGAAAAGTATCCTGACAGTCCATTAATTACAAGTGCTTATTACATGATAGGCAAAAGCTTTGCTAACCTCGGAGATAAAAACAAGGCAAAGCTATTTTTTGAGGAACTTGTTTCGCGTTATCCTAAAGATAGATTAAGTATTGCTGCCCAAAAGGAGCTAAAGCATTTAAAATGATCCTGCTTGGTATAGAAACATCCTGTGATGAGACTGGTGTAGCTATTATAAAAGATGGAGATATACTTGTAGATCTTGTGTCAAGTCAAATAGATATTCACAGCATTTACGGTGGTGTGGTTCCTGAATTTGCCTCAAGACTTCAACTTGAGGTGATAGGCCCTCTTACCAGTAAAGCGTGTATGATAGCAGGAATAAAATTAAATCAAGTTGATGGAATAGCTGTAACCATTGGTCCTGGATTAATTGGCTCTATCCTTGTAGGTGTTAATTTCGCCAAGGGACTCGCATATGCTCTGGATAAACCATTCATAGGTGTCGATCATGTTCAAGCACATCTATTTTCACCTTTTATAGAGTTTCGGTCACTTTCTTTCCCGTACATAGGTTTGGTGGTATCAGGGGGACATACTGAACTGTACACTGTAAACTCATTCACTGATGTAGTTCTAAACGGGAAAACTATTGATGATGCTGCTGGAGAGGCATACGATAAAATAGCAGGTGCGCTTGGACTTGGCTATCCTGGTGGTCCTTTAATAGACAGTATAGTAAAAAAAAGCAAAAATATGACGAAGGATAGTGCTATCAATGAAAAAAATATCAAGGGGGACAAGCATATAAAATTTCCTAAGGCACTCATGAAAAAAGGTAATTATAACTTTTCATTCAGTGGGCTCAAAACAGCAGTAATAAGATACATAAAAGAACAGCAAAGCCCTCTAACAGAGCATATTATTTCTAAAATAGCCATTGCTTCTCAGGATGCTATAACAAGTGTACTTGTTGAGAAAACCATAGCTCTTGCAAGGGAGAAGCATATTAAGAGGATAGCTGTTTCAGGAGGTGTAGCAGCCAATTCTCAATTGAGAAATATGTTTATGTCATATAAAGATGAGTTTGAGGTCTATATTCCTTCCATTAAGCTGTGTACGGATAATGGGGCGATGGTTGCTTTTCTTGGTTATCAACTGTTAAAACTTGGTATCAATGGTAATATTGATATGGATGCCTATGCAAATAACACACACATTCCTGAAAGAACACGGATTACTGCCCCATAAAAAAATAGCACAACACCTGCTTATTGATGAGTCAGATGTAGACACTATAATAAAAGCACTGGATGTACATCCGGACGATAATATCCTTGAAATAGGTGCAGGCTGTGGAATTCTAACAGAGCGTATACTTAATGAAATAAATCAATCAGAAACCGCAACAGGATCCCTTATATCTGTGGAAATTGATGACAGGTACGTAAATTATCTAAAAAAAAGATTTGCTAACAATAAACATTTTAAAATCATAAAGCAAAACATTCTCAATATTAAGATACCAGAGCTTTTTAAAAACCATTTAAAGGTTGTTGGTAATATACCGTATTACATATCAAGTCCAATTTTAAGATTATTATTCAATAATCATACCTTAATCACTGACATTGTTATTATGTTACAAAAAGAAGTAGGAATGAGGGTGGTAGCAGAACCATCAGATGAATACTTTGGATTACTGTCTATTATACGTATGCTGCACTATGATGCATCTATTGCCAAATATGTGGATAGAACACATTTTATCCCACAGCCAAAGGTGGATTCCATTGTCTTAAAGTTAAATGTTCATAAACCTATAATAAGCTATTCAGACGAACAAATCCTTATCAGGATATTAAAGTATGCCTTTGGAGCAAGACGCAAAATGATAAAAAACACCTTAAAGCCTCTTGGCTCTCCTGAAGATATATTGCAGTGGTGTGCAAGTGCTGACATTGATGTAAATGATAGAGCTGAAAACATAGACCTGAATAAATGGATAAGATTTCTAAATGTCTATAAAAATGATAAAAAAATCTTATAGCCTTCAAAGCTAATTGTTGACTGTGCATCTATATATGATTTTTATTGACCATGAACGCAATAGAGGTAAAAGAACTTTATAAAACATACGATGGTGTTAAGGCTGTTAATGGCATTTCAATTGAAATAGGCTATGGTGAACTATTTGGATTTCTTGGACCCAATGGCGCAGGTAAAACAACCACAATAAACATTCTATGTACATTGTTAAAACCTACATCCGGTCAGGCTTATGTCGCAGGCTTTGATGTTGACAAGGAGTCTGAAAAGATAAGGGAACATATAGGACTGGTCTTCCAGGAAACAACACTTGACAATGAACTAACAACCTTTGAAAATCTTTTATTCCATGCATACCTGTATGGTATTGGAAGGGCTGAAGCCACAAAAAGAATAGATGAACTCCTCTCCATGATAGGTTTAGAGAATAAAAAAGATCAACTTGTAAAACATCTGTCAGGTGGTATGAAACGGAGGTTAGAATTAATAAGGGGACTATTGCATAAACCAAGGGTCTTGTTCCTTGATGAACCAACTATAGGACTTGATCCACAGACAAGGGCAAATGTCTGGAGTTTCATAAAAAACATGAAAGAAAAAGAGGGAACCACTATATTTGTTACAACCCATTATATTGAGGAGGCATCAGATTTTGACAGGATCGCCATTATAGACCATGGCAAAATAATAGCAGTAGGAAATCCTTATAGATTGCTCAGCGAGATGGGTAAAGCTACTGTTACTTTTACTACTGATGATAAAACAAGCAAAGAGATATTGGTTAAACATGGCATGAAACAGATTGGAGAAAATGAGTACCAGATCAAGATAGATGACCCTGATATATTTTTGAAACAGATACTTAATATGTCAGGATTAAAAATAGATAATTTAAGGATCAAGAAACCAGAGCTTGAGGAACTGTATATTGCACTTACAGGTTCTGAGATCAGAGATGAATACACCAGCCAACCTTATGTTAGAAGAGGACATCACGGATGAAAAAAGTCTTGCTTCCTATTTATGTGATAACATTAAGGGATCTCAAAAAATTCTTCAGGCAGAGATCCAGATTAATAGGCATGATCGCACGACCATTAACCTGGTTATTTCTCATAGGAACAGGACTTAATCAAATCATCAGGGGAGGTCTTGGTATCAATTACATCCAGTTTATCCTTCCGGGTATCCTTGGTATGACAATCCTTTTTAGTGCTATGTTCTCTTCTATATCAATAGTATGGGATAGAGAATTTGGCTTTATGAAGGAAATACTTATAGCTCCTGTTCCAAGGCTTTCTATAGCATTTGGTAAGATAATCAGTGGCATGCTGGTATCTACAATTCAGGGGATTATTATTATGCTGGCAGCACCTTTTATAGGTATAAGGTTTACCATCTTTGAGGCTTTATTACTTGTGGTCTTTATTATGATAGTTTCTATATGCATATCTGCAATAGGTGTTTTTATAGCATCAATGATAACATCATTTGAAAGTTTTAATATTATTATGAACTTTATTGTAATGCCTATGTTTTTCCTGAGTGGTGCAATGTATCCTATAAATGTTCTGCCCAAATTTATGAGATATTTAATGTATTTGAACCCGCTCAGCTATGGTATTGATAGCTTCAAGCATATTATGTTTGTAGAGTTTTCTCACTTCCATTCAGACTTTTCTATGCTTTCTGATGTGCTACTCATGATAATATTCACGATTGGAAGTACTGTACTTGCTGCTATCACTTTTAATAAGCGTCAGAAAGAATAATAAAATCTATTATTTTATCCTCTGGTTAAGCAAAAAATGTATAATGGATTTCTGTCACTGGATCGCCCTGGCACTGACATTTAACTATCTCTGATTTTACATCCTTTAGCTTAAAGGCTGTTATAAAGAACTGTTCTACCCAGCCCTGAACATTTTTTACATGTGCCATATCTATATCAGGAAAATCCTTTATCAGGTAATTAGCTTCTTTATCATTCGGAAGCAGTATCTCTACCTTTCCTGTATCATAATAGCTTGTCCACGCTACCATAACCCTTGATAACATACTTTGTTTACTACTGAAATTCATAAAGATCTTAAAGATAGTAGCAAGGTCATGTTTTGCAGAAAGCCTGCCCTGTTCAATACATGTAGAGAGATCCCCCTTTCCTATTATCCTGTCATAGGTTCTCAGGAGATCTGTGTAAAGTTTATACGGGTACCATTCTGTCATCAATATATGCTCTTCCATATACTTTGCAGATTCAGCAGGTAAAGCCTTAACAATTTTATCTAACTCATTTTTATGAAACTTTTTTATATACTTTATCAAGCCGAGTATTGCTACGCCTTTTACCTGAGCCATATATATCCTCCTTTGCAACATGATCTACCACTTACCAGTATTAAGTCAATCAATATGCGAACAGCTTAAGGTTATTGGTAAGAAACACCAGCTTTTTATCCTTTTTGGGCTCTTTATAGCTGTAGAAATCCATGCCATATTGGACCGTACCGGTTGTCTGGCAAACTTATTTACACCAGTGCCAACCCTCTTTGAGAAAGTTAGAGCCTTTTATCTCAGCACAATTTGTAGCAATTCATAAAGAACTATGTTAAGAGGGCTTATAGCTTGAACCTTTTTGATTATCAATATTATCTGGCGATAGAGTAATGATTCCATTGGAGGATTCAAGCTTGTTATAGTTTCTTGCGGACACGGGTGATACTATGAAGGATTTAAAGGCGATTATATACAATGGATAAATCATCAATAATACAACATAATCATAACTTAAATCATGTTATTGCATTACATGCATCTGCTGGTTCCGGCAAAACCTATGCACTCTCCATACAATTCATCAAAACAATTTTATCAAATATCAGTCCGCATACTAAATCCCTGATACCGTTAAACAGGCTGCTTGCAATAACATTCACAAATAAGGCTGCAAATGAGATGAAGGAACGTATTTTAAAACAGCTTAAATTAATTGCCCTGTCCTCTCATGTTGATTCATATAAATCAGAAGAAAAAACACAAATACCGAAGGAATTGCTCAAGCTTAATATAGATACGGATAATATAGGTAAACTCGCTGATGAACTAATAAGCCAGATTTTAAAGGACTACTCAAATTTTCAGGTTCGCACGATTGACAGCTTTCTTAGAAGCATCATTGTTGCATCTATAAGGGAGACTGGTCTACATCCGGATTTTCAAATAGATATGGATCCTTCTCCATATATAGATTATGCTGTTGACAAACTACTTTCAGAGATAAAAA
>Ga0078972_1008782_pt1 | contig 20685 bp, 15 predicted proteins | sample YelNatPaOPGAMG01_FD_67568 | JGI IMG/M metagenome (GOLD analysis project Ga0078972, IMG submission 67568) | Hot spring thermophilic microbial communities from Obsidian Pool, Yellowstone National Park, USA - OP-RAMG-01 (SPADES assembly) (version 2) | ecosystem: Environmental > Aquatic > Thermal...
GGAGATCGGCGTGTCGGTAAGGTTGAACGCGTTCATCACGCACTTGCCCTGCTCCCTAGCGCGACGATAAGTCCCTAGAGCCGAATCGGGGATACGCGTGGGATTGAAAGCCATCTGATGGCGATACTTGAGCCAGTCCTCTCGCGTCTTGATGGTATAGTCCAGCCACTGCGAGGTCCAGCCATCGGGCATGCGCGAGTCCTTGCGCAAGGCCCCGTCGCGATCCCAGTAGGTGCGCGTGAACTCGGTCTCCTCCAGGACGCGCACTGGGAATTGCATGGTATAGTCGCCGCCGATGCGCACGATATCGGTTTGGAAATAGTCGTGTGGGTGCACGCCCTTGGGCAGGCCCTCTTGCCACCAACGCTGCAAGGTGCTCTCCCAATAGCTATCATCCAGAGGGATGCGATCGGGCACATCCCCTGTCAGCACCCGCAAGACGCGCTCTCGGCCATCCATAAAGTTTTGTCCCTCCTTAAACGAGATCTGGGCTCATCAGTCCAAACGGTAGTGACAGCCGTGGCTCTCACGATTTTCCCAGGCGGCACGGGCCACGATGAAGGCAGCCAAAGCCGCGTTGCGCAGGCTAATGATCTTGGTGCCCAGCCGGGTGGTGCGATAAAAGGCGTCAATATCATGACGCAGGTTTCCCAGATCGCCCAAGGCGCGCTCTAACCGCCGGCGACTGCGCACCAACCCCACATAGTACCACATGGTATGCTTAATGGTAGCCATATCATGCTCAATCAAGGCGGGGTCGGCCGGCTCGGTCGCACCCTCCGCATTCCATGCCGGGATGTTCTTGGAGGGAATCAATCTCAAGTCGCCCAGCCGAGGAAGGAGGTCTTCGGCCGCACGCCATCCCCACACGAGGCCTTCCAAGAGCGAGGCGCTGCCCAAGCGGTTAGCGCCATGAACGCCCGTGCACGATACCTCGCCGATAGCATACAAACGCTCAAGATTAGTATGCCCCCACTCATCAACCCACACTCCTCCACAAAAGTAATGGGCCGCCGGGACGACAGGTATCGGCTCCTTGGCCGGGTCTACCCCATATTCTAGACAGCTTTGGCGGATATTGGGGAAACGCTCGGCGATCTTCTCCGGGGACATGACGGAAGCTATATCCAGATAGACGAAATTAGTCCCTGTGCGCAACATCTCCAGATGGATGCTTCGCGCTACGACATCACGAGGAGCCAGCTCTTTCCACTCCGGCTCGTAACGCTCCATAAAGGGCTCGCCGAAGGCGTTCAGCAATCGCGCCCCTTCACCGCGCAATGCCTCGCTGATCAAGAAGCGCGCCTGCCCTCGGTGGTAAAAAGTCGTGGGATGAAACTGCACGTATTCGGCATTGATGATCCGCGCCCCTGCCCGATAGGCCATGGCCAAACCATCTCCCGTAGCCCCTTCGGGATTCGTCGTATGCAGAAATATCTGGCCCAATCCGCCACTGGCCAGGATGGTGGCTTTGGCCAAGATGGTGCGCACCACGCCGGTTACCTGATCGAAGACGTAAGCGCCGACGCAAGATAGGGGTTCGTAGATCGCCAGCCGATCCAGCGAGTGATGCGCCGGCGTCAGTAGATCCACAGCGAGATGATCAACGAGAAGCTGAATGTTCGGCCGCTGGCGCAGGGCCGCGACTAACTTTTCCTGAATAGCCCGGCCCGTTGCGTCACTGGCGTGGAGGATGCGGCTTGTGGAATGGGCGGCCTCGCGGGTCAACTCCAGGTGGTTCTCGGCATCAAGGGTAAAAGGGACGTGATACTTCTCAATGAGCAACTCCCGCACTAGCCGCGGCCCCTCTGTGGCGAGGATCTCCACAGCTCGACGATTGTTCAAACCGTCCCCGGCGCGGATCAAGTCCTCCTGCAAGCGCTCCGGGGAATCCTCTTCCCCTTTGTAAATAATCCCTCCTTGAGCGTAATAGGTATTGGACTCCAAGGGATTATCGGCCTTGGTCACTACGATGATGCGACAACGCTCATCTTCGGATAATCTCAGCGCAGCGGTTGCCCCGGCAATGCCACAGCCGATGATTAATACATCACACTCAAGGAGTTCGGGAATCTGAGAAGACATATCAGCTCGCCTCTAGCATCCTTTCTAGGGCTAAGCGTGCCCACTGAGCTGTCTCGGGGTCCACCGAGACCACGTTGCGCACTTCGCCCTGAACAAGCCTCTCCAGCACATAAAGCAAATGGGGCATCCTGGTCATGGCCATATTCACACAGACCGAATGATGCAAGGGGATCACGGTCTTATCGGGGTGCTCCTGTTGCAAACGATGGACCAAATGCCACTCTGTGCCGATGGCGATGACCGCTCCTTTGGGCGCACGTTCCACAGCCTGGACGATGCCCGAGGTAGAGGCGGCCAGATCAGCCTTGGCCACAACCTCACGCACACATTCCGGATGCACGATGATCAAGGCGCCGGGATAATTGCGACGCACCTCATCAACTTCCTCGGGCGTAAAGGCCGTATGCACGTAACAAAAGCCCTTCCACACGACTATCCGGCAACGAGCCAACGATTCGGGCTTGGGTGGATGAAGCGGATCCCAAATGCCGATCTCCTCCGAAGGGATGCCCATCGCCAGAGCAGTATTCGTGCCCAGGTGCTCATCAGGGGTAAAAAGGATGTGATCGCCTTTCTGGAAAGCCCACTTAAATAGCTTGCTCGCGTTGGCTGAGGTACATACGGCGCCCCCACGTCTCCCAACGAACGCCTTGAGGGCAGCCGTCGAGTTTTGGTAAGTGATGGGGACAAGCTTGCCAGGCCACAAAGCCGAGAGCTCTTCCCAAGCCCGCTCGGCGTCGGCCACGTTGGCCATATGGGCCATGGGGCACATGGCCTCAATCACCGGCTGAATGACCACCTGCTCCGGCTGGCAGAGAATTGCGGCCGTCTCGGCCATAAAGTGCACGCCGCAAAAGACGATATATCGCGCCTCCTCAATTTGAGCCGCGCGCCGCGAGAGCTCCAGTGAATCTCCCCGATAATCGGCGAACTGAATGACCTCATCGCGCTGATAGTGATGGCCTAGGATGGTCACTGACCGCCCCAAGGACTGTTTGGCCTGTTGAATCGCCGTGACCAGCTCGGTTTCCGACATTTGATTATACCTTGCGAGCAAAGCCACGCCTCTCATGCCCCCTTTCTTGGCCTAGATACGGTGATCTCTAGGCTGATATCTAGCCCGCTAACCGAATGAGTTAACGCCCCTACAGAGATCAGGTCAACGCCCGTAGCGGCCACTTCGGCCACATTCTCCAGCGTGATGCCCCCCGAAGCCTCCAGCTCAGCGCGCCCGGCCACACGACGAACGGCCTCTCGCATCATCTCCAGGCTCATGTTATCCAACATGATCCGTTCCACGTTTAACGCTAAAGCTTCATCCAACTGCTCCAATGAGGTAACCTCTACTTCAATAGCTAGCCCCCGCACGCGGTCGCGCACTCGTCTCACGGCTTCGGTGATGCTGCCCGCGGCAGCAATGTGATTATCCTTGATCAGCACCATATCATACAAACCAAAGCGGTGATTATAGCCACCACCAAGCTTCACAGCGAGCTTATCAAGCACGCGCAATCCCGGTGCCGTCTTACGCGTATCTAGGATCTTGGCCCGCGTCCCAGCGACCGCTTCCACATAACGTCGTGTCATCGTGGCAATGCCGGACATACGTTGTAAAAAGTTCAGCGCTACACGCTCCGCAGCAAGGATGCCCGGCCCATAACCTTCCGCCCAAGCTACGACATCCCCTCTGGCCACCAACGCCCCATCTTGTACCAAGGGAACATAGACAATCCGCTCATCAACCTGGGCAAAAACCTGTCTCACAACCTCAAGGCCCGCGATAACCCCCGGAGCCTTGACCAGAAACTCCCCTCTGAGATAATCATCCGCGGAGACGATCGCCTCACTCGTCACATCGCCCGGTCCAATATCCTCGGCCAACGCTTCCGCAATGATATGCTTGATCTGTTCAGACACTGTCATACTTACTCGCCTCGTAAGCTCAAATTCTACTCCCAATCTAGGAGATCGGCAAAGATTTGCCCAAGCCCGGCAACATGCTAAAATGCTCTAGGCGCAAAAGCACACCATATCGTGCACGGCGTCACCAGCCCAATCAGAACTGCTAGGAGCCCTCTATGCACTTGCGGCTGCTCATGCAGCGCGCCATACAGCAGATCCATAGATCCCCTTTGGTGCACCCTCATACCCGCGAAGAACACAACGCGCGGCTCCTGTTACTTAACACCAGCATGATCGGCATCTCTTCGGGCGGGATCGTGGCCTTTATGCCCGTGTTCCTGGCCAGGCTTGGGGCCTCGCCCACGTTATTAGGCTGGCTGAATTCTGCTCCTGCGCTCCTCGCCGTGTTCCTGCGCATCCCCGGGGCCATGATCGCTGAGCGCTATGCTAATCAAGTAAGGGTGCGCTCAACTGTAGCCAGCTTCGTCTATTCGGCCTATTTGCTCTGTGGCCTGATGCCCTTCTTTCTGCCAGCACAGCAGTTACCCACTGTCCTGGTTGCCATATGGACTCTCCAAGCCGTAGGAGAATCCATAACGGTGCCCTCATGGATGGCCGTCCTACATCAAGCTGTATTGCCCCAACATCGGGCGCAATTGAACGGCATCCGCTGGGCCATGCTGAGTCTGCTCTCTGCGGCTAGCAGCGCGTTCTTTGGTTGGCTCCTGGATCACATTGCCTTCCCGTTGAACTATCAAATCGTCTTCTTTATCTCGTTTGCTACCGCTCTATTAGACCCATTTTTCTTCTCGTTCATCAAAGTCCCCCCTTTGGAAAAGCCCGTTGTGAATGCTGTCCGCGGTTTGGGCAAACGCGTTGCCGAATACTTCAACCCCGTGTTTCATTACAAACCCTTTATGGTTTACCTTGCGGCGACCATGCTCTATCGTTTAGCGCTCAACCTCCCTAGTCCCCTATTCAGCCTCTTCTGGGTCAACGAACTACACGCCTCAGATACCCTGATCGGCCTGCGCGGCACGATAGGCCACGCAGCGTTGGTGGTGGGATATATCTTCTGGGGACGATCTGCGAACAGGTTGGGACACCGCAAAGTGCTCACTCTGAGCGCTCTTACCCTGGCCCTCTATCCGTTGGTAACCGCCTTGTCCTCCAGCGCGTTCTGGTTGTTGCCCGCGGCGGCCATATGGGGACTCACAGCATCAGGAGTGGATATCGGTCTGTTTGACCTGATGCTAGCTTCCTGTCCTGAACGGCGACAGCCCCTCTTTGCCGCCTTTTGGAGCATAGCCGCAAATATGGCAATATTTATTGGCCCTCTACTAGGGGCGATGCTCTCGGAGGCTACTTCCCTTAGTGCGGCGCTGATCATCGCCGCCGTCGCACAGGCTTTAACGACCATACCTTTCGTCCTATTGCCAGGCGATGTCTAAGTGATGTGAGCGCCGCGGTCAAGGCAAAGCAAGTTGGCTTTGCTCGGTGTTCATATTCAACGCAACGAGGAGGTTGGCTATGCCCATCTATGAATTTGAATGCCGAGCCTGTGGTCACCGCTTCAGCGAGTTCTATCGCACCATGCATAGCTCCACAGAAAGACGAGCTCCGGCTTGTCCGTTCTGTCAGAGCGAGGACGTCCAGCGTCTGGTCTCTTCTTTTGCCGTCCACGGCCCACCGCGCCCTGATCCCGCAGAAGTGGCCGCCGAAAAGGCCGCCGCAGAGAGGCTGGCCTCTATCACACCCAAAGAACAGATCGAGAAATGGCGTGCTGGCAAGAGATAAAACTAACCCAGAAACCGTTTCTCCAGCTTTAAGACGTTGCCCGTGTGCTGCGCCAGATCTGCCAACAAACGGGCTAGATCATCGCCGTATCCGAGGCGACGTGCGAGGAAAGAGAACTCTTCGCTATCCGCAGCAGGCACCGTCAGGTCTCGGGCGTTGCCTCGGACAATGCGCAGCGCATCAATAAGCTTTCGTAGCCAAGCATGGGCCTCAACGAGTTGATGATGTTCTTCGGGGGTCAGAATGCCCGCTTCCGCTAAAGCGGCGATCGCTTCCTCTGTGTTTGTAGAGCGCAACGCCGGATTATCTCGTCCATGGCGCATCTGCAGGGCTTGAACGAGGTACTCAATATCTACCAATCCTCCCGGGCTAAACTTGGCGTTGACAGTGCCGGCCGCCACCAGATGCCGTAACTGCCGCTCGCGCATGGCGCGCATAGCAGTCACATCAAAGCTTCCACCACCGTACACGTATTCGTCGCGCAACTCGATCAATTGTTGCCCCAGCGTCATATCGCCGGCGATGGGGCGTAACTTGATGAGCGCCTGTCGCTCATAAGGCCAGGCCGGACCACCTGGGGCAAAGTAACGCCGGAACGACGCGAGAGACACCGCTAGAGAACCCGATTTCCCATAAGGGCGCAACTGTAAATCTATTTCAAAGATGCCTTCTCGCTTGGCGCGAATGGTCTCTAAAAAGCGTCTCACCAGCCGCTCATAAAACTCAGATGTAGGGATCACCTTAGGCCCCAAGGTCTTCCCATCACCCGCGTAAACGAACATCAGCTCTATATCCGAGGCGAATCCAAGTTCCCTACCACCGCATTTGCCCAGGGCACAAATAACCAAGGGGCAAGGCGAGCCATCTTCGCAACAAGGCGCCCCGTACTGCTGCCGCAACTCCTCCTCACACAGGCTATAGGCTCCCTCCACGACGACCTCGGCCAAATCGGTAAGCTCGGCCGAGAACTGCCTGAACTCTTTGATGTGCCCTAGAATGTGGCGCATATCAATCCGAAACATCTCGCGATCCTTGAAGGCATTAAGCGCCTCCCGCTTCGCCGCCCCATCCACGACTCTCTCTATGGCAGCCGTTAATTCGGCCCGCAATTCCTCCTTCGTCTTACCAACGGCTAGGGCCTTCACATCACGGACCACCGGAAAGAGGTTCGCATATTGCATGCGCAGAAAATCATCCCAAAGGAAGTCGCTTACCCCTAACAGCCGAGCAAGTGCACCCAATACCTCCGGCCGCTCTAACGAGGCCAATTCATCAGGCCAATCCGGATTCATGAATAGCTGCCCCAGGAGCTCCCGAAAGTGCAACAAAGCGGCCTCCGGATTCGGTGAGTGTGGTAGGACGCGAATAAAGTGCTTAACGAGCACGGTCGCTGCGCGTAATTCCCGTTGTTTTTCAGGAGAAGTTATCTTATGTCCATTAAAGTCGGTGAGGTAGAATATATCTTGAGCGCGATTCCGCGTTGAATTGACCACTACCTGGGCGATGTGCATTCCACTTAGGGCGAGGGCGTTGGTGAACTCATACAAAAAGCCCACGGTATCCGGGGCATCGATATAGAGCACCGTATAACGATCCGAAACATCATTGTTGATCTCAATATCTACAGGATAAAGTATCGGCGAGCTCCCCGCTATCGCACGTAAAACCTCGGTGACTCGCCTGGTCAACTTGCCCTGCGCCTCGCGCAACTCTCCCGCCTGCAAATGTTGCAAGAGAGCCGCGAGATCTTCAGCATACCGAACCCAAAGGTCCGGCGTAACCTTCCCGGTAACCGAGTGCACGGTGAAAACATCTACGATCTTTCGGCGCAAGTCCTTGGCCTCCAGGCCAATATACTGAGCCTCGCGGCCTTGTGCCGGGCCACCTCGCGGCATACTCCCCAGCGGTTCATAGGTAAACGCGAATCCATCACGGATGTTGAACCCGTAAACGAAGAGCAGTCCACAAATCAGCGAAAGCTCCCCTACGTAGTCGTATCCCACAATAGTTACGCGCCAGAGGTCGTCACCGAGCGGTTTTGCTTCCACATTGACCAAATGCTCGTCATCTAGGCTATCTGCCAATGCGGCATGACGCTGGATCTCCTCGGGGGTAAAAGCCGAACCGTACGAGGGGACCATACGAGCCAGATGACGATGCACATTCGGGATCGCTGAGGAGGAATCGCCAGTCATGTTCACCTCACTCTCTTCCAGACATCGCCGGTAAACAGCCCGAATTGCCGCACTGTGCTGCTGATATCGCGTGAGGAATAGCTCTCCGGCCTGAGCTCCCTGGAAACCCAGGCGACGCGCCAGATAATCCAACTCCCGGGGATCAGCGGGCAAAAGGTGAACCGGCTGATTATGCATCATCTGCAGATAATGCTCTACGGGGCGCAAGAAAGTGTAGCCGTCTACCAGCACGCGATAATCCTCGGCCGTCAAAAGCCCCGCCGCAAACAACCGCGCCAGCGCGTCCAAGGTGTTCGGGCTTCTCACTTCAGGATGCGCACCTCCATGGCGAAGCTGCAAGTATTGGGTTACGAACTCCACATCGCGAATGGAACCCTTCCCCAGTTTTACCTCTCCCCATTCGCGCCCAAGGCGACGCAAGTCGGCCTCAATGCGCTCTTTCATCTCGCGCACTTTGGCCCGTAAATCCTGCGCCTGTCCATCCAGCTCAAAGATCAGGGGTCCGATCCAATTTAAGAACTCTTCCCCCAAGGCTATATCTCCGGCAACAACGCGGGCTTTAAGCAAAGCTTGTCTTTCCCATAACCGCGCGTGTTGACGCAAATAAGCCTCATAGCCCTCAAAAGTAGAGACCAAAGGCCCTGTTCTACCCCAAGGCCGCAGGCGCAGATCAACGCGGTACAGGAATCCTTCAGAGGTCACGCGTGCTAGGGCATCCACCAATCGTTCTGCCAGTTGCTGATATGGCTTAGAAGCCGAGGCGGCGAGAAAGAGCAAGTCTATATCCGAGCTGTAATTCAGCTCGTTTCCTCCCAACTTGCCCAATCCCACCACGACAAAGCCCTTGGGGGCTACTGCCGTCTGGCGAGCAACGACGTCTAGACAGACTTGGACAAGACCGTCTGCAAGATGCGAGAGCTGCCTCGTCACCGTCGGCAGATCAACAAGGCCCAGTAGATCGGCTAGCCCGATACGCAACAACTCCAAGCGCTGAAAGCGCCGCAGCGCATCAAGTCCCCTGTCATATATACTGGATTCAGAGGCAACAGCCGCCTCGGCCTCCATACAAAGCTGTTGGGGACTTTTCAGTTCTGCCAGGCGCTGAGGATCGGCCAATAACGGCAAATGGTCAGGATCACGCAGGAGGATCTCGCTGAGGAATTGACTACCGGCGAAAAGGGTTACCAGCGTATCCAGCAACCGCGGTTCGTCAGCGAATGCACGACACAACTTCAAGGGATCGGCGACGACGGAAACCAAGCGCACCAGATTGACCAATACGCGGTCCGGACTGGCTGTGTTGCTCAGGGCTTTAAGAAGTTGAGGAAGACACCGAACAAAGGCCGCTTTGGGTTGCACACGATCGCTTAGGCAGCGGAGATGATCGTATGCAGCCCGCAAATCGGCAAAGCCGACCGCAGCAAGCAGATCCTGGAGCTGCTCATCGCTAAGCGTCTCAGGTGACAGCAACTCCCAATACCTATCAAAGGAATTCAGGGCCATCTCAGTCGCCTTGTACCGCCTCCTCGGTCAAGTATAGTACGCCCGTTACCACAGCGCCAAACTTCAGCACCCTAGATTGCCTGCCCCAAGAGAGCCTCTGAATGACCGACCTTGCGCACCGCTGCATAAACCAACTCTATCCCCAAAGACATTGCACAGCGTACTTCCTCATACTATAATGGCATTAATTTCGGCGAAGCGATCTCTTGTCTCCCATTGTAACAGCCAAGACTGGAGCGAAACATGAACACACGCACGGTCATTTTACTCTTGTTGTGCCTATCGGTGAGCATCGTGGGCTGTAGAAGGCCCAAACCCGTGACAGGACTCCTCACCCCAACCGCAGTAACCCCAGAGCCAACGGCGAGCGCCACCCCCGAGACACCTACCCTCACGCCGAGCACCACCCTCACCCAGCCGCTTCCTCCGGCAACACAGACTCCAGAGCCCAGGCCCTCCGAGACCCCTAAGGGTCCCGGTACTCCGATCATTCTTAGGCCGCCCGATGGCGCAGAGGGCACCGTCCTAGATCTGGAATGGTTATGGGAGGGCGAGTTGAGTCCAGACGAATGGTTTGAAGTCCAACTATGGCCCGATTCGCCAGACAGCCAGCCAAAGATCATCTGGGTTCAGGAACCCAAGTTACGTCTCACTTCTGCCGGTCTACTACCGGGGCCCTATAGATGGCGTGTAGGGGTCGTGCGTCGCATTGACCGCACCCGCGTCGAGGAAATTAGCGCCTTCAGCGGATGGCAGACTATCGTGCTCGCCCGTCCTTCTACCAAAGGAGAAATCACGCTCACACCAGCACAGGCAACGCCCACACCGACCTTGACCACAACCAGAACCAAGACTCCCAAAGTGACTGCTATCAAGACCAAGACTCCTACACGAACACCCACGCCCAGCCATACGCTGACCCCAAGGCCAACCCTCACGCCTACGATGACCAGCACGTCCACGGCAACAAGAACGAACACATCTACGAATACGCCTACAATGACAAATACGCCGTTGCCACCTACGGCGACAAGCACATCACGGCCACCTACGGCTACGGCGACATATACGCCCTTACCGCCCACCCCAACGAGCACATCGACAAGGCCTTATCCCTACCCGGTGGCCACGGCAACGAACACGCCCCTCAGGCCGACGCCGACCAATACTCCCGTTGCGTATCCACCTTCCACGGCAACGAACACGCCCGTCAGGCCCACTCCGACCAGCACCCCAACCAACACCCCTAGCCAGTATCCCCAAGAGACGGCTACACGTACGCCCATACCCAAATACACCGATACCCCGACGCCCCAAAAGAGGTCTAGACAGCTCTGACCCCTTTGGAACGATCTGCGCCTCATGGTACAATGCGCGCCAAGCTAATGTACCATGAGGCGCTTTTCATGATCTCGCTTGACGATTTCCTTGAGGCGACCGGTGGCCAAGTCCTCGGAGAGCCGCGAACTCGGGTCTTTACCGACTTTGCCTTTGACTCCCGCATCGTTGAGCCGGGTCAATTGTTCCTCGCTGTAGTGACCGAGACGGGCGATGGGCACGATTTCATCCCTGAGGCCCAGCGTTCTGGTGCGACCGGCATAGTTTGCCAGCGTCCGCCCACTTCGTTGCCCGCCGAGATCACCTGTATCTTCGTGGAAAACACCCAGCAAGCTTTGCTTGATTACGCCCGTTATATCCTCGCCAAGAGGCAGATAGAAGTCATCGGCGTCACCGGCAGCTTGGGCAAGACAAGTACCAAAGAAGCCATAGCTGCCGTGTTAGGCGTCTCCAAAGCGGTGTTCAAGAATTACGGCAACTATAGTGGCCGCTTCGGGCTACCGATCGCCCTGGGGAAACTCGGCGAAGAGCACAAAATCGCCGTGCTAGAGATGGCTTGCGATTCTTTCGACGAAATCCGCGATCTAGCGGATATCACGCGCCCCAAGGTCGGGGTGATCACCCTCATCAGCTATAGCCATCTACAGTACTTGGGCACACTGGAAAATATCGCTCGTGAGAAGGGGCGTTTGATTGAGGCCCTACCCGCTGAAGGTACAGCGATCCTCAACGAAGATGATCCTTTCGTGAGAGCTATGGGCAAGCGTGCCGTCAGTCACGTGATCACCTATGGCCTCAATCCCCAAGCCGAACTTTACGCCGACGAGGTGAGCACCTCACCCGAAGGCACGACCATGCGTATCCATTGGCATGACCACGTGTTCCCGATACGTATCCCCTTTATCGGCGTGCACCACGCTTACACTGCCCTGGCAGCGGCTGCAGTAGGCCTCACTTACGGCCTCTCCTGGGAAGAGATCGCCCATGGATTAGAGAGCGTCACCCCCCTGCCGGGGCGAACCCGACTGTTAAAAGGCGTGAACGGCGCCCTACTGCTGGACGACAGCTACAATGCTGATCCCACCTCTGTGTTGGCCGCGCTTCGCGCCTTGCGCGCCCTGCCTGCTAGGCGGCGCCTTGTCCTCTTGGGAGACATGGCGCACCTTGGGGACTATACCGAAGAAGCCCATCGCGTTGTTGGACGTTATTGCGCGGAGATGGCCGACTGGCTTATCACGAAAGGTGAGCTTGCCCAGATCGCGGCTGACGAAGCTTTATCCAAAGGCATGCCGAGGTCTAGAGTTCAGATCACATTTTCTCCAGAGGATGCCATCCGCGCCCTTCGGGAGACCTTACAAGCCGGCGATCTGCTTTTGATCAAGGGAAGCGGTGAGGCCCGCCTGGAGATGATCACCCGTGAACTTTTAGAAAACCGCAAGACGGCCTCAGCGGTATTACCCCGTCAACATCGCGGTTGGGCTCAGGTGCGCTTGGAACGCCCCGGTCGCCCTACGTGGGTGGAAATCTCCTTAGATGCTATCGCAGAGAATGTGCGCCGCATCGTGGAATGGGTTGGGCCCCATGTTCACGTCATGGCTGTGCTCAAGGCAGATGGCTACGGACACGGCGCCCTTAGGGTGGCACATACCGCCCTGAATAACGGGGCCACTTGGCTTGGCGTGGCCTGTCTTTGCGAGGCTATTGCCCTGCGGCGGGCAGGCGTCGCGGCCCCTATTCTTATCTTAGGCTACACGCCGGCATGGCAAGCTCGCGATGCCGTACTACACGACGTCACTGTGACGATCTTTTCTCTAGAGGTTGCGGCGGCCCTTTCACGCGCCGCGCAAAACCTCAACCGCGTGGCCCGCGCGCATGTCAAGGTGGATACGGGGATGGGACGACTAGGCCTCATGCCGGAAGAGGTCTTACCCTTTGTAAAAAGTATGCACAAGCTCCCAGCCCTAGAGGTAGAGGGCATCTTTACTCATATGGCCGCTGCGGATGATGCCGACCTGAGCTATACGTACTGGCAGCTTGAACGCTTTAACCAGGTACTTGCTGCGCTACGCTCGGAGGGTTTGCTGCCGAGATACATTCACGCAGCCAACAGCGCCGCCATGTTGCGCGTCCCCGAAAGCCATTACAACATGGTGCGACCGGGAATCGCTCTGTATGGGCTAAATCCCTCGTCGGCAGCGCCTTTGCCGGAGGGATTCCGGCCAGCCCTATCGTTCAAATGCCAGGTAGCTCAGGTGAAAGAACTCCCAGAGGGCAGCTACGTTGGCTACGGCTGCACCTATCGCACCAAGCGACGAGAGCGCATCGCGGTGATCCCTGTGGGCTACGCCGACGGCTTCCGCCGGGCGCCGGCTCACTGGGGCGAAGTGTTAGTTAGGGGACGGCGAGCGCCTATCGTAGGGCGGGTTTGCATGGATCAAACCATGATCAACGTGACAGACATCCCCGGCGTTCGCCAAGGCGACGAGGTAGTGCTCATCGGCTCACAAGGTGAGGAATGCATTACCGTAGACGAAGTGGCCCAGCGCCTAGGCACGATCAACTATGAGGTGATCTCCGAGATATTGGCTCGGGTGCCACGCATCGCCTAACGAGAGAGCTGGGTGACTAAACCTATTCAGCCTCGCTCACCTGTCGCTCCGCACGAGCTAACCACTCAGGGTTAACCTCCACTCCCCATCCTGGGCCTTGAGGGATCATCACCTGGCCATCGTGCACCTCTAAAGCCGGCCGGTAAAGACCTTGGGTCCAAGGAGTCTCCTCAATAGAGAACTCAAAATGTGGCCCAGCGTTGGGAATAGCCCCCATGAGATGCAGGGTGAATACGGTTACCAGAGAGAGATTGGCGCTATGGGGCACACAGAGCATGCCCACCTCTGCCGCCATCTTGGCCACGCGCAACGCCCGCGTCAGCCCACCGATATAGCAGATATCGGGTTGAACGATGTCTACGGCATGCATCCAGATTATGCGCTTCCATTGTTGAAGATCGTAATCCTGCTCGCCACCGGCCACAGGTATATTCAAAAAGCGCGTCACCTCAGTGGTCCATTCCAGTTCCCAATAGGGGCAAGGTTCCTCAAAATGCGAGACACCGTAATCCTCCAGCATATGCCCCACTTCAATGGCTCGCCTCGGCGTATAGCAACTGTTGGCATCCACCTTGAGATCAACGTCGTCTCCAAGAGCCTTGCGTACCGCGGGCACGAGGGCTTCTGTGCGGCCGGGCCATTCGTCCTCGTCATGTCCGACGACCTTGCCGATACGAACCTTGAAGGCGCGATAGCCATAGACATCCCGCAGACGCGCCAGGCGTTCAGCTTCATCCTGGGGCGTGATGTCACGACGCATAGAGGATCCATAGGGCGTCAGAGGACGAGGCTTCCCACCCAATAACTCGCAGATGCTTTTACCCTCCAGCTTGCCGCGTAAATCCCAGAGAGCGGTATCCAAGCCGGCCAGCGCACGGCAGACATAAGTGCCGGGGAACTTATAGGTGCCCTCGATCACCCGGCTGGCTAGCCCCTCAGTGTCCAATGGATCCGCGCCCAAAGCAAGAGAGGCCACTTGGCGGTGAAAAACCAACGCCGAAATATCGGCGTTAAAGGGGGCCATTTGCCCGATCCCCTCTGCGCCACTATCGGTGTGAACTCGCACAATGCTTAGATGTCCGCGTGTAAAGGTCTCTAGGCGTTTGATAAACATCTTGGACCCTCCCCTTAACCGTTCTCAGTTAGGGTTAACCACCGAACGAGAGGCGTAAAATAGGCTGCGCAGACGATCCACTTCGGCCAAGACCTCGGTTGTTACCCGTTCAGCGCGCTGGAATTGCTCGCGCACCACATCGTCAATAAAGAAGGCCAACTGAAAGGTGAGAGCTCCGTCGTTGGCATCCACGAGGTTTGCCGAGGGAAGCTGCCAGTAGCTGACGCGCAATAAAAAAGTGTCTGAAAAATGGCGTTCTATGGCATGGATGCGCTCATCTAGGCGCTGCTCTTGCTCGCCGCGTAAACGTTCTACGTGATACGCCTTTTCCAAGCCACGATAGACGTGTGTGATATTGCGATGCCAGATGCTGTAGAGGCGCTTATAGTCCACATAATGGGCACGGTCACGAAATTGCGCGCGGTCAACCGCCTTATCGGCCTCGATATCCGAGGAGAGAATCTTGTTCAGATCGCTGCGCTTGACCATGGGTTCCGTCGGCGCACCAGGGGCATTGCATTGAGCCAACTCCTGTAAGGTTAGCTTGCCGTCACGCAATAGGTCACGCTGGATGAAGGAAGCAATTGAGACACTATAATCCGTATCAATTAACTCACACTCAATAATCTTGACCAGATACAGCCATACCGTGATTCGCTCGATCAAGTCATCGAAATGATCCATCGCCTCCAGTATGCGCCGCTTGATCTCCTGGCGCTCATTGGCGCTAAAGCCGCTATCCTCCGCATAGCTACAATATTTGATCAGGGCGATCAGTTCCTTGCTGAACTCTTCGCTTCGCGCGCGCAAGTCGTGTTCTACCTCTAAACGAACCAGTTCGCCCTCCAAACGCGTCAGGTGCTCCTCAAGCCAGGCCTTTTGAACTTCCTCGGCGAAAGAGAGCGTCCCAAGCGACAGCAGGCGTTGGTACTCGCCGCGATAGAATTCTAACCGACGGCGCATAGCGGCCTGCTTCTTGGGCCATTCCCCAAGGACGTTTTCGTGGCTGTTACAGGCCTCGGTGAGCAAGGCGGTGGCCGTCTTGAGATCACAGGGCTTGCTAATGCTCACGTTGAGCACAACGCGCAACTCCACGCTGGGCTTGGTCAAGTTGACGATCCGGCTGGCAGCCAGCCGTGCGTTGGGCATAAACAACAGGATATGGCGCTTGACATCATAAAGCTGAGTGACGCGCACGCCGATACTGCGCACCTGACAGGTTGTGCCATCCTCTAGGATCAACAAATCATCCTGGCGGAAGGGATTATCCAACGCCATATAGGTGCCGCTAAAGAGGCCCTGGAGTGGCTCCTGAAAAAGATAACCCAACACCAAGCCTAGGAGGCCCAGGCCAGCTAGTAGTGTGCCCAAGTTGCCTCCTAATGCGGCAACTACGGCGTTGGCCGCAGCGATAACGATAATAACCGGCCCAATACGGCTGAGGATAGGGATGATGATATCATCCGCCTGACTGTCAGACTCTTGGACCTTGGGTTTGAGATAAGCGACAATGATCTCAAAGAGGATGCGCCAGGCTACGTAAGCACCGGAGATGATCAACAGACCGTTGTAGATGCGGTGCAACGCCAAGCTAAACTTGGATTCGCCCCAAGCTAGCTCCCAGGAACGCAAGATGCCATAAGCGACAAGCAAAGTAAGCAAGGGCTTGCGGATAAGGCCAATGATCAGATCATCAATGCGCGTGCGCGTGTGGCGGGTAGCATACTTGATGAGAAGATAGGTGAGGTAGTAAACCAGCAGGGCAATGATCACCCAGCCAAACAAATTGACTAGGAACATCCCCAAAGGATGAGCAGCAAAGTTGAGCCAAGCGGGCAACTTGATCTCTAAACCAAGGACATCCATGGAGACTCCCTCTCCTCGGCTCTACAGTCCGAAAGGCCCAAAAGCCCAGCGTAAGAGAGGCTGAAATACTCAAAAACAAGACACACTCAATGGACGACTTCTAAAAATCCCTGCGTAGCCCGCTATCACGGGCCAAAATCAACGATCCTGTAGGCTCAATAACGGTTTGATTGGCTAGGCCGCAATACCTTTCCGAATCCCGGCTCGGCCAACAGGCCCCTTTCCGTCCATACCACTTGTCCTCGCATGCGTACACACACGACGCGGCCAAGCGCCCATTGTTCAACGAACGGGGACCAACCACATTTCGTATGGTAACCCTCAAAAGGAAGCTGATAAGGCTCGCCAATCTCAACCTCAATGTTGCTCTGCTCAGGCGGCTGCAGGCCATAGATGCGTAAAGGGCCATAGTAAGTCAATTCCAGCAGGCGCTCCAAAGTCAGACGCCCCTCATTCATGGCATAGAGTAGCAAGGGTAAGGTGGTCTCCAGGCCAGGGACGCCAGGCGGGGGAAAGGCCGATTCCTTTTCAACGCGCGTGTGCGGCGCATGGTCGCTGGCGATGATATCCACCAGATGCAGGCGTTGCCAGAAAAGCATCACGTCGCCGGGGGAAACAAGCGGCGGTTTCATGTGCGCGTAAGCTCCCAGCCGAGCCACCGCCGCGTCGGAGAGGAAAAGGTGATGGGGCGTCACCTCACACGTGACTTGGATACCCTTCTGGCGAGCATCATCAATGCGTACAAGATCGTCAGGATGCGGGACGTGACAGATATGCAAACGTTGTCCGTAGCGCCGTGCCAGCTCCAGAGCGATGGGAATAGAGCGGCTCTCAGCGTGGATGGCAATGGGACCCGGGCCGGGCCAAACCTCAAAGACCCTGGCCAAAGCCTCCGGCTCATGAGTGGTGAGATCACCGAAAGTCTCATCTAAATAGAGCTTGAGGCCCACAGCCCGGTGGCCAAACTCCCGGATAGGGGTGACATCTCGGCCATCGTAGCCCAAGAAAAGGCCATAGTCGCAAACAGCTTTACGGGCGAAAAGCTCTTCCTTCCACAAGAAGGAAGGCCCATCCACGATGGGCGGAGTGTTGTTGGGCATATCCAAGACACCGATCACACCCCCCGCCAGCGCCGCCGTCGTGCCGGAGAAGATATCCTCCTTATGAGTGGCTCCGGGCTCGCGCAAGTGAACATGGGCATCGATGATCCCAGGCAGGGTCAAGAGGGCCATGTGCCTCTCCTTGGGCTACCTCGTCTCTCCCAATTCATCGCGCCGCGAGCCATTTCCGCAGCACCCCTTTCATTTGAGCCCTCAGTCACCTCGCGAACTACGCAAACAGAATAGGTTTAATAGTCAAAGTCAACTACTCGTGGATGATAACCCAGGTGCCGGGATTCTCTCTCGTCGCCGTGACCGACTTGGCATTAGCGGGCACGACCGGCCCGGTCCATTCGTAGAGCCACTTGGCATCCTCCTTACGCAGATTAACACAGCCGTGGCTCATCGGCGTGCCCCAATTGTTGTGCCAGTATGCGCCATGCAGGGCATAGTTGCCATAAAAATACATCACATAGGGCACCGCCGGAAGATAGTACCCTGGCCCGCTCATCAGTTGCGACTCATATTTGCGCTGGATGCGAAACTTGCCCGTGATCGTCGGCGTGCGGCTGCGCCCACTGGAGATTTTCGTGCTAAAGACAACCTCCGTCCCCTCATAGGCCGTGAGCCGCTGTTCGCTCAAATCAACCTCAATCCACTTTTCCTCCAAGGGTAAGGGGAGAAAGCGCGCAGTAACCCAAGAGGGTGTCAACGTAGGGGAGGGAGTAAACGTCCCGGTCGGCAAAGGCGTCAGCGTGACCGTCGGCGTACGAGTCGGCGTCGATGTGGACGTCGAGGTCGGCGTCGGCGTGTAAGTCGGCGTCAGCGTAGGGGTGGGCGTAAGCGTCATAGCCCCCAACGCGATGCGCACTTTATCTGCCCTGGATTCGTCGGCCACTAAAAAAGCCAAACCCGAGGCACCCAACAAGACGATGCCCAACATAAATAGCATAGCTACATCCCGCAAGACGCGCCATTGAGCTCCTCCTGAGCGACGCTCAAGGCCACCTCGGTTGGGCGGCCTGAAAGCAGCGCGAGCCTCAATAGGGGGCTGTATGGCCTCGGGTTGGTCAAGCGTTTCTTAGGGCATGTTCGTTAGGGTAGACTCCTCTGGGATTGGTTTCTCTTCAGCGGGCGATACCCCGCCCTCTGTGGGCAAAGAGGCCTCAGGGGATGTTTCAGGTGACGCCGCAAGCTCTTCAGGCTGGGGCATTGCGGCAGAACCGACCACGTCGGACATAGCGGGCAACTCGGCCTCCCCACCAACACCTGAAACGGCATGAGAAGGGCAAGGTGAGATTTCCTCGCCCTCGCGCGCGACCTCAGGTGATGCGGCCTCAGATGGAGATATCTCCGAGGCTCCTTGGGTAGTCGTTATGAGCGGCTCAGGAATAGTCGCCCCAAACGAGGGTGATTCCATGATGGGGATAACAGCTCCTGTTTCCCACGGGGGGACGAAGAGCGCCGGCCCCTCCAATTCCGCAGGAGGCTGTGACGGCTCCTGCCTTCGCTCTTCCCGCCCAACCTCTTCCGTTTGGGCAGTCTTTGGCTCGGTCCCTGGCTCTTCCGGCTTAGAAACAAAGGGCTGGACATGTGAGGTAGCTTCCTCTAACCACCGCAGAGCCGTGCGCGCCCGAACGCTGTCGGGGTGTGCCTCTAGTACACGTTGGTAGATAGCCCGAGCCAAATCGCGGTCCCCGGTCAGAGAGGCTAATCCCAGCCAGGCCTCTTCATTATCATGATCCATAGCCAACACGGCCTCAAATCGGCGCCGGGCACGCTCGTATTGGCCGCGTTTTGCGGCCGCTATGCCTTGGTCGAGCAAAGCACGTATGGAGACATGCTGCGAGCGGGAAGCCTCTTGCCCCTGATTAGAATCCACGTCGTCCAGTACCATGAAAACAACACCCATCCTAAATTATTTTCATGCGAGCTAGAAGTCGGCCCCTCACTTGGGAAGCTATTGTAATACGCCCCATAACCCGATGCAAGCGAAATGTCTCCAAGAGGACGACAGGCGGCGTAAAGAGAGGCTTGAGATGAAGCGAAGCAGATTTGACACTCGGCTATGCCGCCATATAATCGGCTCTGTAGAGTTTACATGGGAGCAAGATCGCTCGACGGATCTGAGAATCCGTTCGCGCGATCTTTTTTGGGCGAGGCCCTGGTAGTCTCACACCTAAGGCATTTCAGATGGCTGAACGGATGAGGTGAGGTGAGCGGACGGATCGCTTATTTCGATTGTTTCTCTGGGGCAAGCGGAGACATGCTCTTGGGCGCACTGCTTGACGCCGGGCTGGACCTAAAGGACCTCCAAGCGGATCTGGCCAAGCTCGGTATCGCGGGTTATGAGCTTACCTTGACACGCCAGGTGCGCCACGGCATCAGCGGCAGCCAGTTTAAGGTCTTGGAGCTGAACAAAGAACGCCCTGGGCACAACCTGCAAGCGGTAGAGCAAATCCTTCAGCAGAGCACGCTCTCCCCTGAGGTGATGGCCATGAGCTTGCGTGTCTTTCGGCGGCTGGCGGAGGCCGAAGCCATGGTGCACGGCATCCCCATAGAGGAGGTGCACTTTCACGAGCTGGGGGCCATTGACACGATCGTAGATATCGTGGGCTTTTGTTGTGCGGTAGAACGGCTAAGCCTTGTGGCCCTGTATGCTTCTCCCTTGCCACTGGGTAGCGGCCAAGTGGAGACGGAGCATGGCTTGTTGCCCGTACCGGCCCCGGCAACGCTGGCCTTGCTCGCCGCGGCCAAAGCGCCCATCGTCCCCTCCGAAGCCCGGACTGAGCTGGTCACTCCGACCGGCGCGGCAATCCTCAGTACATTGGCGAGTTTTCGCCAACCGCCCATGAGCATTGAAAAGGTGGGTTACGGTTTTGGGGCCAAGGAGCTACCTTGGGCGAATGCACTCAGGGTATGGATCGGCGAGCCGTTGCCTGTTGCTGGGAAGGCCGATCCTGAGGGGCCAGGGCATGCTCACGCCTTAGGGTGTCACCATCAACATGAGCATGCTCACAAGCCTAACTTGGCCTCTTGAGGAAAGACACATCTCTTGGAGGAAGTGGCGATTTGATGAGACCCATCGTTGTGAAATTGCCTCGTTTTGCATCCCTGTATGGCTGGCGCAATCGCATCTTGCGCGTTGATCTTTCGGAAGGACGCATCTGGGCCCA
>Ga0078972_1008783_pt1 | contig 20684 bp, 19 predicted proteins | sample YelNatPaOPGAMG01_FD_67568 | JGI IMG/M metagenome (GOLD analysis project Ga0078972, IMG submission 67568) | Hot spring thermophilic microbial communities from Obsidian Pool, Yellowstone National Park, USA - OP-RAMG-01 (SPADES assembly) (version 2) | ecosystem: Environmental > Aquatic > Thermal...
TTCCCTCCCCCTCCGCTGGCAAAGCCAGACGGAGGGACCCCCACCCTTGGACGCCTTTTTCGCCTTCGGCTCAAAGGCCCCCAATCCCTTATCAGGTGAAAGAGCATTGAAGCTAAACCACGTGTTCATCAACATTTGGGGGCTCCGTTCCGGTTCCATCGCGGGATTGGGGAAGAGGGCTTCTCTTTCGTGCTCCGCTGGGACGGCCAGACGGAGCGCTCGGTTTGCCCTTCGGCCTTTCCGCTTCGCGGGCAGGCCCGCGGAGCCTCCCCCCGCCCTTCGCCCATTCTTCCCCCGGATCCAGTCCGGGGCCGGCTGCCCCCGATCCCTCGGCAGGTGGCCGTACGGTTGGCGATCAGCAGGCTCCGCGGGAACCGACATCGTCCTTTGGGCATCCGTCGCGGGATTGGGGATCCTGCCCCTCGGAGGGCGGACCGTCGCTCCTGTGGTAGCATGGTCGAGCGGAGGCAGCCGTGGAGAGCTTGGGAACCGTCGTGATCGTGGGCCGTCCCAACGTGGGCAAGTCGACCCTTTTCAACCGCCTGATCGGGCGCCGAAAGGCCCTCGTGCACGATCAGCCCGGCCTCACCCGCGACCGGAACGTGGCCCTCGTCGTCCGCCAAGACCGCCCCATCCAGATCGTGGATACGGGCGGGATCCTGGGCGAGTCGGAAGACCTTCTGGCCACCCTGGTGGAGGAGCAGGTCAACCTGGCGGTAGTCGGCGGGGACCGGGTTCTGCTCATGGTGGATGCCAAGGAGGGGCTTCTCCCGCTGGACCGTGAGATCGCCCTCCGCCTGCGCAAGGCGGGCAAGGCTACGGCGCTGGTGGTGAACAAGGTGGACGTGCCTGGCCACCTTCCTCGCGGGATGGAGTTCCACGAGCTCGGCATGGAGCAGATCTTTTTCGTCTCCGCCGAACACGCCCTGGGGCTGGACCAGCTCTGGGAGTACATCCTCCAAGGGATGCCGGCGCCGGCGGAACCTCCCGCCGCGGCCCCCGGCGAGGCGATCCGCGTCGCCATCGTGGGCAAACCCAACGTCGGCAAGAGTTCGATCCTCAACCGGATCCTCGGCGAGGAGCGGGCCCTGGTTTCGGAGATTCCGGGCACCACGCGCGACCCCGTGGACGTGTCCCTCAGCTTCCAAGGCCAGGATTTTCTGCTTGTGGACACGGCGGGCATTAGACGCAAGAGCCGCAGCGCCCAGGCCGCGGAGGTCCTCTCCGTCATTCTGGCGAGAAGGAGCCTAGAGCAGTGCCACGTGGCCCTGCTCATCCTGGACGCCTCCGGCATGCCCACCCACCAGGACGCCCACATCGCGGGGCTCATCGAGGCCTCCCTGCGGGGCGCGGTGGTGGTGCTCAACAAATGGGACCTGGTGGGGGATCCCGAGCGGGCCAAGGCACTCGAGGAGACCGTGGCCGAGCGCTTCTCCTTCATCGGCTGGATGCCCACTGTACGCACCTCGGCTCGCACCAACCGGCACGTGGACAAGCTCCTGCCGGCCGTGGCTCGCGTCTACCGGAACTTCTCCCAGCAGTTCCCCACGGCCACCCTCAACAAGAACCTCGAGAAGATCGTCCGGGCCGTCTCACCCCCCAGCCTGGGGGGGAAGGAGTTCAAAATCCGCTACGCCACCCAGACGGGCTCGGCACCCCCCATCCTGACCCTCTTCACCAACTCCCGCTTCCCGCCCCCCGACTCCTACCACCGGTACCTCAAGAACCGAATCCGGGAGTGCTACGACCTGGAGGGCTCCCCGCTCGTCCTGAAGTACCGCAAAGAGTGAGCCCTCCCCCTTTTTCCCTATGGACCCTTCCCGGCCGGCACTCCGCCACAGGCATGGATCGGAGGAAGGGCTGCGTCCGGCCGGCGAGCAGAGGCGGTCCCGCGAGGAGGAGGCGCCATTTTTTGGCGGGCCCTAGGGGGTTGCGGTATCATTTTTTCTTGGGAGATGCATGACCACCGTCCGACGCAGGCTTCGTGACAGGCAAGCGAGGTTCACGTGAAAAGGTTCCTCTGGGTGGGGATGCTGCTCTTGCTATGGAGACCCGCTGCGGCGCAGCAGCCACTCGATAAGCGGGAGGCCATGCGTTTCGGGCTGCGTGTACCGCCCCAGGCCTGGAGCGCCATGGAGGAGGCTTTGGAGGCGGAGCCGTGCGATCCGGCCCTTCCTCTCGGCGTGACGCTAGACATTCCCGCCTCGTGGGCCGGCCGACCCGACTGGCCGGCCTTGGAGCGGGCGGCCGCGGCGGTGGGGGCGGCCCACGCTCGGCTCACTATCGCCACCGAGATGCCGGACCATTCCCGCGATCAGTTCCTCGCCACGCTCTCCGAACGAATGGGATCCAAGGCGACGGCCCTGGAGCTCTCGCTCACGCCCTCCTTGGCGGAGGAGCTATCTCGTGAAGGAACCGCGGCGGAAGCCCTCTCCATCAAACGTTGGCTCGCCCTGTTGAGGGGGCGTAGCAGGGCCGTGGTGCTCCTTGGTGATCTCTCCACCGAGCTGGCCTCCGTGCTCTCCCCCCTTTACGCCGAATCCCTGTCGGCTTACGTGGACGGATACGCGGCCGGTCCCTTCGCAGCCGACCAGCTCCTTCCCACTCAGGTCCCCCGCTTCATTCAAGAACACCAGCTGGGGGCGGAATTGCTCCTCCACCTGCCCGCGGTACACACGGCCATAGCCGCTCAGCTTCTCGTGCTGGCAGCGGGAGACCGTGGAGCAACGTGGAGCGACGTGGGGGGAGATTCACCGGCCACGATTTGGAGGGCGCTCTGCACCCTGCGCTCCGATTTACCCAGGGCCATGGGGCCTGGATACGCCACCGAGGCCACCTCCCTAGCCGGCGCCTCGGGGCCGCGGACGGACATCGACCTCATCAACCTTCTCGATCCCGACACCATGGTTCAGGGCATCGTTCTCGCTCCCACGCGCCCTCACTCCGCCGAGGGCACACTGGATTTGCACCTGCCGACGCTGGATTTGGCCTCGCCCAAACTTCTCCCCCTGCCTTCGGGCACCTCGTTCCCCATCGAAGCCATCCCCGATCTTGGCAAACGGGAGACCGTCCTGAAGGTGCCTTGGAAGGGCTCGCCGGTCCTGCTTCTCTTCGATCGCCGACGCAGCGCCCTTGTGGGGGAACAGCACATCTCGGTGGTCGGCAGTTACCACCTCCCCGTGGAAGTGATCCTTGCACGAAACCAAGCCGTCCAGGAGGAGCAAAACCAGTTCCTGAAAAATTACACCGCCAAGGCGCGCGTTCAGTATCATTTCCAGATGCCGGGAGGAACGGGCCAGCTTCCCGTCACGTTCCTCAACGATTTTTTCTACTCCAAACAGGGTGGTTCCGCGTGGGTCCAAAGACAGATGCTCCTGGGGGGCTTGCCATGGAAGGGCCGCATCCCCGAGCTTCCCATCATCCAGCCTGCGGAAGCCAACACCCTGCCCATGGCCTTGACGCTTGGGCACGACTACCAGTATCGCTACATCGGCCAGAGAGATATTCACGGTAGGGTCTGTTACGAGGTGGGGTTCAAGCCGGCTCCCCACGCGAAGGGCAACCTGTATGAAGGACGTGCGTGGGTGGACAGCCATAGCTTCCTCAAGATCAAGATGGAGGTGAGGCTCGCGCACCAGGAGCCGCCCCAGGTGAGCAACCAGGAAACCGATTATTACGCCCCCTACCAGGATGCCGACGGGCGAACCTACTGGCTCCTCTCCCGCGTCGAGGGGCTGCAAATCTTCTCCATGGGGCCCGTGACCCTCAACGCCAGGCGGGAGGTTACCTTCAGCGGCTTTATGGTCAACAATCCACGCTTTGCGGAACTCTACAAGACCGCCGAGGCGAGTCACGACCAGATCCTGCAGGAAACGAGCTCCGGGTATCGTTACCTCGTCCATCACAGCGACGGCAGCCGCACCCTGCGCATGAATCCGAAACACAGCTGGTTCCTGGGAGTGGCTGGCCTCTACCACGACCCGGGGTTCTCCAACACGCTGCCTCTGGTGGGCGCGGAATACTTCAATTCGAATTGGATGCACACGAACGCGCAGATGCAGATCTTCGCCTCCGGCGCTCTCAATACGGTCATTCTCTCGAAGGTCAGGCTCTGGCCCAAGGTGGATGGTGAAGTCCACGGAACCTTCTTCCTGATCCCCATGTTGGACCGGGTGTATCGCAACGGGCAGGAGGACCGGGGGGAGCGCCTGAAGCATCTCGATGAGAGCGTGTCCGGCAGCCTCGGTTGGCGCATGACCCCAGCCACCAAGCTGGCCTTCGTGCTGAGCGTGAGCTATCGGGGATTTCGCCAGAGTTCCTTCACGTCGCCCCTCTTTTCGATGCCCTCCAACCATTTCAACTTCGGCGGGGGGCTCGATTTCACGGGAGCTTGGGGGGGCTTCTCCATGGAGGCCACTTGGGAGGTCCACCACCGAACGCAGTGGCACCGGTGGGGTCTGCCGGGACTCGAAGACGAGGACTCGTTGGCCCGCGACTACCGGTTGTGGAGCCTGGCGGTGAGCCAGAACTTCTCCCTCACGGGCACCCAGAAGGTAGCGCTGGGACTCACTTGGCTCGACGGTGAACGCCTCGACCGCTTCAGCCGCTATCAATTCACATGGATGGGGCCCCAGTCGCTGGCCGGCTTCAGCGGAAGCGGCGTGCGCTTCGAGCGGGGCTCCATCGGCACCTTCTCCTATACCTTCAACCTGGCCGACGTGGTTCACTTGGGCCTCTCGGTGCAGCGTGCCCGCGTTCAGATAGACCGGCTTCAGGGCCCATGGCAGGACCATACCGGCGTGGGGCTCCTGGCCGCCGTGGGGGGACCCGCCCACACCTACATCACCGCCAGCATCGGCTACGCCCTGCACAGCGATATTCCGGCAGTCAAGGGCCAACGGGTGGTCTTCCTGCGCATCTGGAAGCTCTTCTGATCTCCGTCTTCCGAGAGGAGCTGGCGCCAGGCGGGTAGGGAGACAAGAGGCCCCCTCTCGCCATGCCAAGCATGGCCAACTTCCGGTGCGGCCGCTTCACCTTCCTCGCACGTGGCCAGGCGGCGAGGGAACGCGCTTCTCTTTGTTTCGCTCAGGAAGGCAAGCCCCGGGAGTACACGCCGCCGCCGTTGTGGAAGGGCAGGGGCTGAGCCGATCTCGCAAGGGGAAAACGCGGCCGGGATCGAAGCAGACCGCGAGCAGTTCGGCGGGGGTGAGGCGAAGGACTGGATGGCGCCAGGTGGCGCCCAATTCCGCCAGGGGCACGAGGAGACAGCGCCGCCGAGAGAGCGCCGGATGGGGCAGACGGAGCCGCGGCGTCCACCGGACGCAGCTTCCGTAGCAGAGCAGATCCACGTCGAGGGTGCGAGGGCCGTGGTGACCGTTTCGGCGGCGCCCCAGGCTCTCTTCGGCGCGTTGCGCCAGCGCGAGAAGCGCATCGGGGGAAAGGCGGGTTCTGAGGGAGAGAACCTGATTGAGATACCAGGGTTGAGGCGCCGCCTCCACGGGCTCGGTCTCGTAAAATCGGGAGCGGCCGGTGATTTCCACCACCCCCGTCGCTGTCAGCCAAGCGGCCGCGCGCTCCAGCCAGCGCCTCCGGTCCCCCACATTACTTCCTAGACCCAGCGCCACGAAGGCTCCATCCCCCGGCGGTCGGCGGGGCTCCGAGTGGAGGTCCATGGGTTAGAGGTTGACGGTGAGGCCGTCGTAGGCGCAGAAGGCCGCTGGGAACTCCTTCCGGGCCATCCGCTCCTTGCGGCGGATCTCGCGGTCGGAGTGGAACGTGTCGTGGTGGGTCAGGGCCAGGCGCCGGACCCCGGCCTCCCGGGCGGTCCGCACGCAGTCGGCCCAAGTGGAGTGTCCCCAGCCCTTACGGTGGGGCGCCTCTTCCACCGTGTTGTTGGAGTCCTGGATGAGGAGGTCCGCCCCGCGGGCGTGCTCTACCAGGAGACGGTCCATGTCGCCTCCGTCCGGTTCGGAATCGGTGGCGTAGGTGAGGCGGACCCCGCCGGCCTCGATCACGTAACCCAGGCAGCTCTGGGGGTGATTGACGGGGAAGGGCGTTATCCGGGCGTGGCCCACCTGCAGGGGGCCTTCCACGGTCACGAACTCGATCTTGGCGGCCAGAGCCTCGAGGGGGATCGGCGAGTAGGGGCCCAGGAGCTGGCTGGAAAAGACCGATTCCACGCCGGAACGCCCGTAGATCACGATGCGGGCGTCGGGGTGGTACACCATCTTGAAGAAAGGCAGCCCCTGGATGTGGTCCCAGTGAAAGTGGGAGAAGAAGAGGTGCAGGGTCTCCTCTTCAATGAGACCGCCGTTGTGCAGCCTGTCCCCCAGGGAGACGATGCCCGTGCCCGCGTCGAAGAGGAGCCGCTCGGTGCCTCCCAGCTTCACCTCCAGGCAGGAGGTGTTGGTTCCGAAGTGGATCTTTTCTTTGGAAAAGCACGGGACGCTTCCGCGGGTTCCCCAGAAGGTGACTTCCATCAGCACTTCCTTGCGAGCCGAGCGTAGCATAGCCCCCTGGAGTGGTCAAACCAGGCCCGTGGCCCAAATTCCGCGATCGAATGGTTCTTCCTTCGGCGGCGCAGGTCGCACATGGGGGAAAGGCTTTGTCTCCTGAACGGGGAGGGGCTTCTCATTCGCGTTCCGCTGGCGAAGCCAGACGGAAACGCTCGGTTTGCCTTTCGGGTCCCTCCCCGCTCCAAGGGCTTGGCCCGCGGGGCCTCACCCCTCCCTTGGCGCATTCTTCCCCTCCGGCTCGAATGCCCCCAATCCCTTGGCAGGTGATTGTCCAGTTATGCCGGCCATTAAAATTCCATGGGGATTTGCACTTCCATTTCGCCTTCCATCGCGGGATTGGGGCGTGATACGGCGCACATTCCCCGCGCCCCTCCATCTTTTCTTCTCCACTCTCCGCCGCTTTAGAAGGGGAACCCCTTGAAGGCCAGCTTCTTGAGGGCGCGCTGGAGGGAGGAGTCGAAGATATCGAGGAAGGCGGCGGCCTGCTCCCGGTCGATGATCAGCGGGGGACAGATCCGGATGGCGTTGGGGCCGCATCCCAGGATGAGAAGCCCCTGCTCGAAGGCCTGGACCTCCACCTCGTCGCGCAATTCGGGGAAGCGCTCCTTGGTTTCTCGGCTCTTGACGAGCTCCACGCCGATCATGAGCCCCTTGCCGCGCACATCGCCGATGACGGGGTATTTAGCCATCATCTCCTTGAGACCGGCCATGAGGAAGGCCCCCATCTCGGCGGCGTTCGCCATGAGCCCATCGTCCAGCAGCTTGAGGGTCTCGACCGCGGCCCGGCAGGCCAGCGGGTTCCCGCCGAAGGTGGAGGCGTGGCTGCCCGGCGGCCACTTCATGATGCTGTCCGAAGCCACGCAGGCCGAGAGGGGTAGCCCCGAGGCGATGCCTTTGGCGAGGCAGGTGATATCCCCCTTCACCCCGAAATGTTCGATGGCCAGGAACTTGCCCGTCCGGCCCACACCGGCCTGGACCTCGTCGTCCACCAGGAGCACGTCGTACTTGTCGCACATGGCCCTCAGTCCCTGGATGAACTCCGGCGGGGGAACCACGTACCCTCCCTCTCCCTGAATGGACTCCACGAAGATGGCGGCGATCTCGTTGGGGGGCGCCACGCTCTTGAAGGCGGTCTCCTCGATGAAGGAGAGGCACTGGAACTTGCACTTGCCGTAGGTCTGGCCGTAGACGCACCGGTAGCAGTCGGCGTAGGGCACATGGGTCACGCCGTCCATGAGCGGGAAGAACTGCTCCTTCTGGATGGCCTTGCTCGCGGTCAGGGAGAGGGCGCCGGTGGTGCGGCCGTGGAAAGCCCCGTAGAAGGCGATGAAGCGCTTTCGCTTGGTGTAGTGCTTGGCGAGCTTGATGGCTCCCTCGATGGCTTCCGCGCCGGAGTTCCCGAAGTGGACGCGCATCTTCCCGTCGCCCGGCATGTGCTTCACCAACGACTCGGCGGCCTCCACCTGTGCCGGATAGTAAAAGTCGGTGCCGCTGATGTGAAGCAGCTTGCCGGCCTGGTCCCGGATGGCCTCGACCACGCGAGGATGGCAGTGGCCCGTGGAGACCACGGCGATCCCGGCGGCGAAGTCCAGGAAGCAGTTCCCGTCCGGGTCCTTCACCACGGCGCCCTTGGCCTCCTCGGCCACCAGGGGATAGCCGCGGGTGTAAGAGGTGGACACGAAGCGGTTGTCCTTCTGGATGATAGCCTTGGCCTTCGGACCGGGAAGCTCGGTATGGATCTGCGGGAGTCGCGGGAAATCGCTCATGTTCGCCTCGCTTGTCTGGGGTGACCCGGTGAGGATTCGTCCGTTCCGAACGAAGAAGCTCTCCGGCTCACTGGATTAAGGATTCCTCGGAGGGCGCGCCCGCCGCGATGTCCCTGCGGTAGTGCATTCCCTCGAAACGAATGCGGCCGGCGGCCGCGTAGGCTCTCTCCTTGGCCTGGGCCAGGCTCTCTCCCACGGCGGTCACGTCGAGGACCCTTCCGCCTGCCGTCCGCAAGAGCCCTTCCTCCCGGCGCGTCCCCGCGTGAAAGACGATGACCCCCTCCAGCGCGGCGGCCTCCTCGACGCCCGAGATGGGCAGGCCTGTCCGGTAGGTGCCCGGATAACCGCCCGAAGCCAGGACCACTGTCACGGCCGCGCCCGACTTCCATCGCACGGTAGAGGGATCGAGCCTCCCGCTGGCGCAAGCCAGGCAGATCTCCGCGAGATCACCCTGCAAAAGTGGAAGTACGACCTGCGTCTCGGGATCCCCGAACCGGCAGTTGAACTCCAATAGGCTGGGGCCGTCGGCGGTGAGCATCAGGCCGGCGTAGAGCACACCTCGGTAGGGATGCCCCTCCTCAGCCATGCCCTTGAGGGAGGGGCGAACGATCGTCTCCACGGCCTCTTGTATCTGAAGGGAGGAGATGTTTCCCGCTGGGCAGTAGGCGCCCATTCCCCCCGTGTTCGCTCCTCGGTCCCCATCATAAATCCGCTTGTGATCCCGCGCCGGCGGCATGGGCGCTATCCTCTCCCCGTCGGTGAAGACCATGAGGGAGGCCTCCTCGCCCGATACGAACCGCTCCACGATCATCCGGTCCCCGGCGGCTCCAAACTCGCGGCGGCGAAGGATGCGCGCCGTTCCCTCCAGGGCTTCGCCCAAATCCCTGCAGATCAGCACGCCCTTCCCCGCCGCCAAGCCGTCCGCCTTGAGCACCGTGGGGAATCCCTCTCCCCCTCGCTCCAAGTAGCTCTCCGCCTCGCCTGGGTCGGAGAAGACGCGGTAAGGAGCCGTGGGGATGGCGTGGCGGACGCAGAACTCCTTGGTGAAGACCTTCGACCACTCGAGCCGAGCGGCCTCCCGGGAGGGGCCGAAACAGGGGATGCCCGCCTCCTCCAGCGCATGGGAGATACCATCGGCCAGCGGGGCCTCGGGGCCCACCACCACCAAATCGGCCTTCATGCCCTGGGCCGCCTTCACCAGGCCGGCAAGGTCATCGGCCTTGACGCCGACCGTTTGGCAGAGACCCTTGGCTCCCGCGTTTCCAGGCGCCCAGACCAGCTCACTCACGGTCGGGGAGCGTCTCAGCGCCCACGCCAGGGCGTGTTCTCGCCCCCCGCTTCCCACGAGCATCACTCGCAACGCGCAACCCCCTCGCAAAGCCACTATTTTAGGCCCATGCAGGCCAGAGGGTCAACTCTTGAGGGGATCCCAAATTCCGCGATGGATTGGTCTTACCTTCGGCGTTGCAGGTGCTTTCCGAGGGAAAGGCCTTTTCTCCCAAACGGGGAGGGGGCTTTTATTTCGCGTTCCGCTGGCGGAGCCAGACGGAACGCTCGGCTTGCCCTTCTGGGCCCTCCCCGTTCAGGAGATAAAGCTTTTCCGCCCTGTGCCACCTGCGCCGCCGAAGGAAGGACCATTCGATCGCGGAATTTGGGGTCGGGCAGAGTGTTGACGCCGGCGGTGTACTCTCGCATCAGGGTTTGCGTCGCCGCCTTGTCGGAGATGTTGAGGGCGTGAAGCACGATTTTGTGGCTCCTGATCCATTCACGCGCCGAGGCAAGCGCCTCTCGGCTCCTCCCCACAAGTCCGACAGCTTCCACGGATGGTTCGCGAACCAGGTCGTACGCCACGGCCCTGCCCATTTTTCCGCTTCCGCCAAAGATCAGTGCCTTCATGAGAGTCCCCTCCTCCGCCTGAGATTTCGATCAGAATGTGAGGACGCCATGGGGAGATGGCCAAGGAGATGACCCGGGACCATGGCTGTCCAAAACAGCCTCATCTCCCACTTGTGCGGTTTGCCTTACGGAGCGAAGCGGAGGAAGGCGCGTTGCGGCGCGTCGCGCGGGGTGCTCCCCGAGGAGGGGCTCGGCCGCCCCTCCTCGGCGCTCCCCTGGCGCAGGCCAGGGGATCTGCTCTTCCCTGCCCTTGCGGGGGGGTAGCCCTCTGAGCGGGGGAACCTCCCCGTTCCCCCGCACCCCCTCGACCGCCGACTGGTCTGAATCGCTACCGCCGAGCCGCTTCCACCCGGTTCCGCCCCCGCCGCTTGGCCTCGTAAAGGGCTTCGTCGGCGGCGCGCTGGAGGCCGGTGGGCGTGGTGCTGGGGTGGGGAAAGGAGGCGACTCCGATGCTGACGGTCACCGGGCAGGGCAGCACGCCCTCGCCTCCGGAAGGAAGGCCTTCGATGGCCGAGCGGACCCTTTCGGCCACCATAACGGCCTCCTCCTGCGGGCAGAGGGGCAGAATGGCGGCGAATTCCTCGCCCCCGTAGCGGCAGAGGACGTCGATCTCGCGGAAGCACATCTGGAGGCGCTGGGCCACCTCCCGCAGCGTGGCGTCTCCGGCCGGGTGCCCGTAGGTATCGTTGACGGCTTTGAAGTGGTCAATATCTAGGATCAGGAGGGAGACGGGCGAGCCCTGGCGTTGGCCGCGCTTGAGTTCCTCCAGAAGGCGCTCCTCGAAGTGCCGGCGGTTGTAAAGGCCGGTGAGGGAGTCCTTCATGGAGTTCTCCTCGTTCATGAGATTGACGAGCGCTAGGGTCATAAGGGCCGACACCTGCTTCAGAAACCGGCTGGCGGCGAGACGGTTTTCCTCGGAGAACTCCTCCTCGGGCTTGCCCACGATGCCCACCACACCGAAGAGCTCACCGTTCATTTCCAGAGGTTGGAGGTAGGCCACCGCTCCCGCGGGAAAGGGCTCACCCTTGTACAGGATCGGCATAGCCGTTTCGCGGCTGGTGGCCCCTTCGACGTAGAGCGGTTCCCGCCCGCGGGTCTGGACCCAGTGGGCCCAGGTGTTCTTTTGCAGGTACTGGAGGTGTTCGGGAGCCTGGAACCGCTTGGTGAGAAGCCTCGAAAACCTGGCCATGGAACTCTGGACCGCGACGAACCCATAGATCGCGGGGAGAAGGTCGAACAGCGCATCCAGGGCAAGACCGGCGATCTCCTCGGGATCCTGCTCGCTCAGCATGCGCTCCAGCCCCCGAGCCAGCCTCTCCTCCTGGTCCCTGCAGGCGGAGAGCGCCGCATGATGCGCCGCGAAGGTCTCCCATCCGTCGAGAACCCTGGCGCAGCGCCGAAGGATGGCCATTTCTCGCTCGCCGAAGGACTTGCCGGCCGCCCTGTGGCAGCACAGGAGGCCTCGGACCTTGCCTCGGTGGGTCAGGGGCAGGAGAGCCAGGCTCACCGATCCCTCCCGGTCGGGCAGGTAGCCGAGGCTCTGGGCATGGACGGTCTCGGCTGTAAGCTCCCGCTCCCCATCCAGGGCGAGGGCCGGGAGGCCCTCCCGGCGAGGGACCGATGGTGCCGCCTTGAGGCCCGGACTGCAGAGGGCCACCTTCCAGCCCCCTCCGGATGGTAGAAGTACCACGATGCCTTCGGCGTCCGAGGCCTGCCTCGCGAGCGCTAGAAACTGGCTGGCCAGTGCCGCCGGATCGGGTGGTCTGTGGCCGTCCACCAGCGCCCCCTCGGGTACCCAATCGGGGGCCATTGCCTCCTTGGACGGAGCCCCGCGGCGCTTGCGCCAGAAGAGCCCACCAAAGGTCAGCAGCGCCAGGGCCAGCGCACCCAGGCCCGCGAGGACCGCAGGATTCAGGAGCGCCTCCATCTCCACCCCCACCAGAACAAAATACCAGCCGCCCCTCCGATCACGTCACGTCTCAGATCGACCAGGTCGGGCAGTCGATTGGGCACGAAGGCTTGGTGAACCTCGTCCGCCGCCCCGAAAAAGGCCGTCAGCAGAAGAGCCAAGCCCATGGAAGACAGGGCCGGGGGCCGGTCCCCGTCCCCGTGCAATGCTCTGGCGAGAAGGAAGCCGAGCAGGGCGTACTCGGGATAGTGCAGCAGGTCCTGAGAGATGAATCTCGGCACAGGGGGATGGGACATGCTCGATAGGGCGAAGATCACGGCGAGGTAGGCGAGGGGCGGCAACCAGAGGGCGAGTGCGCGGCGTCCCGTCACCGGGCCGTCCAGAGCATGAAGTAGGCGAAGAGGAGGGAGCCGGCCACCATCCACGCCATCGTCTTGCCCACGGACTTCCAGAACCCTCTGCTGTCGCGGTGGTTCAATACGGCAAAGAAAAGCGCCACGAGGAGAGAGAAAACGACGAGTGAGAGAAAGTGGTCGTTCAGCATTACTCCTTCCTCCCAACGGCGATGTCGAAGGCGTCCATCATGAGGAGCATGTTCATGAGGCCGGCGCTGACGAGGAAAGTGTTCCCGTAGCCGAACATGAGGTCAGCCGCATCGCGCATGTCGAGCCTCCCCAGCCCGACGATCCGCCCCAGAGCGTAAGGCGCGCCCAGCCCCATCTCGGCCACGGCCCCCAGGCGGTAAAGCCAGTTCGGCGCGTGAAACGGGAACAGGGCGCCGTGCAGCAGCAGCCCCACCGAGAAGGTCGCTCCCACGATGCAGAAAAAGGCCACCGCCCTCCCCCTCCTCCCCAGCAACCAGTGGGACAAGCCAGGGAGGAGGAGGGTGGGCAGCGAGTAGGCGTAAGCCTTCCAACGGGGCAGGGCGGAAGGCATGCTACTCTTCTTTGATCACGTGGAGCCTGACCTTCGGGATCACGTCGGGATGAAGCCTGATGGGGATCTCGAAGTCGCCAAGCTTCTTGATGGGCTCGTGAAGCACCAGTCTGCGTTTGTCCACGACGAAGCCGGCTCCCTTGAGGAGATCCGCCACGTCGGTGGGTGTGACGGAGCCATACAGGACCTCCTGGTCGCCGGCCCGTTTGGCCACCGTGAACTCCAGGGCAGAGATCTTGTCCGCCAGCGCCTGGGCCTCCTCCTTAGCCTTGAGCTGCCGCAGCTCGTACATGCGGCGCTCCTGCTCCAGAACTTTCATGGCGCCGGGGGTATGGCGCATGGCCATTCCCTTGGGGAGGAGGAAGTTCCGAGCGTAGCCGTCCTTGACGGTGACCACCGCGCCCCGGGTGCCGAGGCTCTCTACGTCCTCTTTGAGAATGACTTTCATGGGGCTCCTCCCTCAGTCCTGCGTAAAGGGCAGCAGCGCCAAGTGGCGGGCCCGCTTGATCGCGGCGGTCAGTTGCCGCTGGTGGATGGCGCAGGTCCCCGAGATGCGCCGCGGAACGATCTTGGCGCGCTCCCGCAGGTAACCCGCGAGCAGCTTGGTGTCCTTGTAGTCGATGAAGGGCACCCCCGAGTCGCAGAATTTGCAGTACTTCTTGCGCTTGAAGAGGTAGTCCTTCTTGTAGAAGCTCTTTTTTTTGGCGCCCTTGGCGCCCCTGCCGCCGGCTCTACCGTTAGCCATGAGAAACCCTCGCTACTCTATATCCTCGTCATCGCCGAAGGTCTCCGCAGTGTCCGGCTCCTCGGCTTCCTGGTGCTTCCGCCGTTTGGCGCTCCGCTCCCGCATCTTCTCTTCCGCCTTGCGTTCCTCGTCTCTGCGGACCGTCAGAAAACGCATGACGTTCTCGTTCAGCCGGAGGCGGGCCTCCAGGCCCGAGACGCAACTCTCGGAGTCGGCCTCGTACTCGTAAAGGACGTAGTACCCTTCGGTGAACTTGCGGATGGGATAGGCGAGGGTCTTCTTGCCCCACCGGTTCACGACCACCTTCTGGCCGCCGAACCGTTCGCCCAACTCCTTCTCTACGCCCGTCACCAGGGCTTCGAGCTCACTCTCCGCCAGGTTTGGCGGCGTGAGTATGGTGGTTTCGTACTGTCTCATTCTGCAAACCTCCTTATGGCCTAAGCCCCCGCCCACCTGGGAGGAGGAAGAAGGCAGAGGCATGATACCATAAGCGCAAAGAGCTGTCCACGTGAACGAACAGGCCTCAATCCCGCAATGCGAGGCGAAGTGGCGGCACAAATCCCTATGGAGCTTGTTGATCGGCATAACTGGACAATCACCTGCCGAGGGATTGAGGGCATTCGGCCCCGGACAGGATCTGGAAAAAGAACGCGCCAAGGGCGAGGTGAGGCTCCGCGGGTCTACCCGCGGAACAGGAAGGAACCCGGAAGGCAGACCGAGCGTCCCCTCTGGCTATGCCAGCGGAACGGGAAGGAACCCGGAAGGCAGACCGAGCGTCCCCTCTGGCTCCGCCAGCGGAACGCGAAAGACCCGAAAGGCAAACCGAGCGTTCCGTCTGGCTCCGCCAGCGGAACGCGAAAGAGAAGCCCCTCCCCCTTCAGCAGACAAAGCTTTTCCTCCGTGCACCACCCGCTCCGCCGAAGGAAGGGCCATTCCATGCGGAATTTGGGAACGGAACGGCGGCTGGAAGGTCACGGCCTTCCCCCTTGCTCGCCTCTCGCCTTTGGCTTCAGGAGTCCCCCTCCTCCGCCGCTCCGCCTTCGCTCTTGTCGGGCCTCCTGCGCCGATTGAAGCGGTTCATGGCCGTGACGAATCCCACGTGCACCGCCTCCAAAACGGCCTCGGCCGCCCTGCCGGCGGCCTCCTCCAGGACGGACCACCGCTCCCCGCCGAGGGGGGTCAGCAGGTAGTCCACGTGGGCCGCACGCTCCATCTCGGGCTCCTGGATGCCGAGACGAACCCGAGGAAAGTCGCCGCTACCCAGCTCCTCCAGGATGGACTCCATGCCGTGGTGCCCCCCCGCTCCGCCCCTCAGCCTGAGGCGCACGTGGCCGAGGGGAAGGTCTAGATCGTCGTAACAGACGATCAGCCGGTCCAGGGGAAGCGCCTCGCGGCGCATCCAGCGGGCCACCTCCACCCCGCTGCGGTTCATGAAGGTGAGAGGCTTGAGAAGGAGAAAGGAGTGCCCCCGCCAGCGGCACTGCGAGACGGCCGCATCCCCGCGGACGGAAAAGCGCGGGCCCCTGCACAGCGCCCGCGCCTGCTCCACAACTTCAAACCCCGCGTTGTGGGGGCTGTGATGATATTCTGTCCCCGGATTACCCAGCCCCACGACGAGGAAGTCGGCGTCCATCGGAAAGGGAGAGCGGGATCAGTCCTTCCCGCCTTCGCCCTCCTCCTCCGAGGCCTTCTTGCTCTTGCCGATCACCTCGGGCTCCTGGGCGGCCTCCTCGGCTACCTGCTCCTCGGCCTTTTCGACCTCGACCCTGGGCGCCTCGACCTGCACCACCGGCAGGTGGGGGTCTTCGGCGAGGATCTCGACGTTCTTGCCGGCCGTCAGGTCCTGGATTTTGACGCTGTCTCCCACCTTCAGAGGCGTCAAGTCCACGTGAATGCGGTCGGGGATGTCGGAGGGGAGGCACTCCACCTCCACCTCGCGCATGATCACGTCCACCAACCCGCCCTCGTTTTTCACGCCGAAGGCCACGCCGTCGTAGACGATGGGCACCTTCACGCGGACCTTCCTGTCCATCAGAATCCGCTTGAAGTCGGCATGGATGAGCTGGTTGGAGACCGGATCGATCTGGAAGTCCTTGATCATGACGTGACGCTGGGAACTCGTCCCCTTAAGGGAGAAGAGGAGGATCGAGTTGGCGCCCTTCTCCGACCGGAGGATTTGGATGATCCTCTTCGGGTCCACAGCGATGGGCACGGGTTCACGCTCTCCGCCGTAAACGATCCCCGGGATCATGCCGATCTCGGCTGTAGCGCGGCGCGCCTTCTTGCCGATCACCTCGCGGCGTTCCACTTCAATCTCGATAAACTGCTGGGCCATGTGAACTCCTCACGTGCGCCGGGGGCTAACCCCTTTACGAACGCGTAATTGTACCAAACTCCCCTTTTTTTGACAAGCTTGCCGCGGCGGACCCTCTCCGCCCCCTTACCACGCGGCACAGGATGACCGATCCGCGCGCCGTAGTCCAGGCCAGGCAGAGGCCCCAATCCCGCAATGGAAGCCGAAATGGCGGCGCAAATCCCCATGGACCTTGCGGATCGGCATGGCGGCGCGGCCACCTGCCGAGGGATTGGGGGCATTCGCCCCCGGACCGGACCCGGGGGAAGAACGCGCCAAGGGTGGGGTGAAGCTCTGCGGACTTTGTCCGCGGAGCGGGGAGGGACCCGAAAGGCAAATCGAGCGTTCCGTCTGGTTTCGCCAGCGGAACGCGAAAGACCCGAAAGGCCAACCGAGCGTTCCGCCTGGCTCCGCCAGCGGAACACGAAAGACCCGAAAGGCCAACCGAGCGTTCCGTCTGGCTCCGCCAGCGGAACGCGAAAGAGAAGGCCCCCTCCCCGTTCAGGAGACAAAGCCCTTCCCCCATGTGCGACCTGCGCCACCGAAGGAAGAACCATTCGATCGCGGAATTTGGGAGGGGCGGATCTCTTGCCATCGCGCGAGAAAGCCGTTAGCCTGAAAAACCGTAGCCCTTGCATCAGAGCTCTCCCGCGTCGGGAGCCGGCTGCGGACCTTGCGTGAGGAGGCCCCATGGCTCGACTGGATCCCCATTCCTACGCCGACTCGGATCAGCCCCAGACCAAGAGCCTCAGGCTCAAACTCGACGTGGATTTCGACTCTCGCCGGCTCTCAGGAGAGTGCACGCTCGTGTTCGGCTCGGAGGTCTCCGGCCCGCTCGATCTGGACACGCGGGCGCTCACGCTGCACGGGGTCAGGAATCAAACGGGGACCGAGGTGCCTTACGAATGGGCCGATCCCGATCCCATCCTGGGCCAGCGGTTGCGCCTCACCCTGCCGCCGGGAACCCAATTGGTGACCCTCGCCTACGAGACCTCGCCCGAGGCTTCGGCCCTCCAGTGGCTGACACCCGCGCAGACGGCCGGAAAGGCAAAGCCTTTCCTCTTCAGCCAGTGCCAGGCCATCCACGCCCGCTCCTTGGCCCCGTTGCAGGACTCACCGAGGGTCCGCGTCCCCTACGAGGCCGAACTGACGGTGCCGGAGGATCTCGCGGCCGTCATGTCCGCCGGACTCCAGGGCCAGCGTCAGGGACCAGGCAAGGGCAAGCGGACCTTCGTCTTCCGCATGCCCCAAGCCATTCCGCCTTACCTACTGGCCCTCGCGGTGGGCAACATCGACAGCCGCGATCTGAGCCCCCGGTCCAGGGTCTACGCGGAGCCCGAGACGGTGGAGGCGGCGGCGTGGGAGTTCGCCGAGCTGGAGAAGATGATCGTCACGGCCGAGGGCCTCTTCGGCCCCTACGAGTGGGACCGCTACGACCTGCTGACGCTCCCGCCCTCCTTCCCCTACGGCGGGATGGAGAACCCGAGGATCACCTTCCTGACTCCCACGCTCCTGGCTGGAGACCGTTCCCTGGTGGCGGTGGTGGCCCACGAGCTGGCCCATTCCTGGACGGGCAACCTCGTGACCAACGCCTCGGCCGACCACTTCTGGCTCAACGAGGGCTTCACCGTCTGGGCCGAACGCCGCATTGTGGAGGCGGTGTACGGCGAAGACTACGCCGCCATGGGGTGGGCCCTCGGCCTCAAAGACCTGAACGACGCCCTCGAACGGTTCGGCAAGGACTCTCCCCTCACTCGCCTGCGCACGGACCTCGGGGGAGTGGACCCCGACGAGGTCTATTCGGAGGTGCCCTACGAGAAGGGCGCCCGTTTCGTGGCCCTGCTCGAGCGCACCGTGGGGCGCCAGCGCTTCGACCGGTTCATCCGCGACTACATCGGCGCCTTCCGCTTCACCTCCATCACGAGCGAGGAGTTCTTGGCATTCCTGGAGGAGAAGCTACCGGGGGTGGCCGCGCGAATCGACGCCCAAGCCTGGATCTACGGGCCGGGCCTGCCCGACAACGCACCCACCTTCCCGTGCCCGGCCCTGGATCGAATCCAGGCGCTGGCCGGTGGCTGGGACCGGGGCGAACGTCCCGATGCGGCCACCATCGCCCGGTGGAACGCCACCGAGAAGCTCCTCTACCTCCAGAATCTCGCCCGTCCCAAGACGGCCGAGGAGTGCCTCTGGCTGGATACGGCCATGGCGCTCACGGGGCAAGGCAACTACGAGATCCTGGTGGAGTGGCTCTGCATCGCCGCCGCGTCCGATTATGAACCCGCCTTCGAGAGAATCCGGCAGGTGCTCACGCACGTCGGCCGCATGAAGTACCTCCGCCCCCTCTACGCCGCCCTGGGAGGGCACGTCCGCACGCGGGCGCTGGCCCGGGAGATCTTCGACTCGGCCAGGGACCAGTACCATCCGCTCTCCCGCCGCGTGATCGAGTCGGTGATGGAGGGCTACCCCAAGGGCTGAGGGGCGCGGACCGTTATGGTGTCGAATCCCGGCCGGCTCAAGCTTTCGCCGCCGATCTCTTCCGCCTCTTCTCGTGGAGCTCGTGCAGCCCGAGCATGGTGAGGGCCACCAGGAGCGGGATCACGTAATAGATGGCGCGGTAGGCGAGCAGGGCGCCCAGCACGTGGGGGGCGGGCACGGCCTCCTCCAGAAAGAGCACCACCACCGTCTCAAAGACTCCCAGCCCCGCCGGGACCTGGCTGATGAGGCCGGCGATCTGCGCCAGCATGAAGACCCCCAGGAAGGGCACGTAGGGCACGCGGGCCCCCGGCGGCAGGAGCACGTAGAGCACGGCCGACGCGAGCATCCAGTCCAGGCCCGAAACCACCACCTGTAGAAGGGCGATCCTCAGGGAGGGCACGGCGAATTGGTAGCCCTTCAGGCGGAACGGGTGGTGGAGAAAGGCGCTGACGAGAAGATAGGCCGTCCCCGCGGCCAGGAAGAGGAATCCCAGGGGCCGCAGGGTCAGGAAGGGCATCTTGATCCCCCCCGGCACGTCCAGGGGCTCCAGCACGAAGACGAGCCCCCCCAGGGTGAACAGCCCCACGTAGAAGGTGAGGCTGTAGAAGATCACGATCTTCAGGATCTGCTGGGAGGGGACGCCCCAGGCGGAGTAGAAGCGGTAGCGAACGGAGCTGCCCGAGACGGTGTTGAAGCCGGCGTTGTTGCTGAAGGCGTATCCGATGAAGGAGCAGAGGGCGATCTTCCTGTAGGGCAGGTGCTGCCGGATGTACAGAAAGGCCAGCGCGTCGTACTGGGTGAGGATGGTGTAGTTGCCCGCCGTGAACAGGAGCGCCAGCCCCAGCACCCGCGGCGGAAGGGCCTTCAGGCTGTCCACCATGGCATCGAGGCCGTACTTGTGCAGCTCGTGATGGAGCACCCAGACCGCCGCTCCGAAGAGCAGCGCCCCGATGAGCGCGTGCAGAATCCGCTTCGTCCGGTGCTCCAACGATCCCCTCCTCTTGACCCGGCAGGCCGCTGCGCTGTCCCGGGCTGCCTTGCGATTGTACCTCACACTCCGCTGGCGGGATGAACCACTGAAAAGTGATGGTGGGACCGCCTCCTAGCCCACGGTGCCATTCGCCGCGGTTTTCATGACGCCGCCCTAATCCCCAAATCCCGCGATGGATGGACAGGTGTGGCGGGAGGGGATCTGCGGAAGGCGGAGTTGGGTTGGCGAGCTGGTCTCATGGGGTGGCCGATGGGGGGTGTGTTCGGGGAAGAAGGCTTGTGGGTGTGCACCGACAGGTGTAGGACGGCGACATGGGGACAGGCGGCGGCCTGAAGGGCGATCGCGGCGGCAAGCGGAGGGGGGGCTTGGCTGTGCGGCGTTGCCTACGTGACCGTTCTCTCGGCGATCCGGAGACGAAGGGTGTGAAGGAGGCCGAAGGCCTCCCTGGGGACCTTGAGGACGAGAGCTCCGGCGTGCCGGGCGATCTTGCCGGCGATGGCGTAGAGGTGAAACCGGATGCTCTGGACCTGGCAGTGGGCGAAGGCGTGCGGAAGAACCTCGGCCCGAAAGAGCTTGTAGAGGTTGTAGGCCAGCACACCGAGGGAGAAGAAGGCGGCGTTGGCGACACTCTGGCCGCAGGGCATGCGCTCCAGGCCGAAGCCGCTCTTGAGCTCCTGGATGCGGTTCTCGCTGTGCTCACCCCGCGCTCGGTACCAGACGAGGACGTCCTCAGCGCTCCCTTCCCGGTGGGCGGCAACGGCCGTCAGACGCGCGAAGGGGTCCTCCTCGAAGAGGCTCCCCTGGCCGGGGAGTTTGAAGACGATGAGCCGGAAGCCGTTGTCCATGGCCTGCATACGGTGCGAGGTCTCGGCGAGGAAGCCGTCCTCGAAAGGCCGCCACGCCTCCGGTGGAATGGCCCGAATGGCCGCCTTGGCCGCAGGGTTCAGGCGGGCTCCCACGGCGTAGGCGATACCCTGGCTGGCGAGGGCGTTCAACAGGTCCTTCTGGAAGCTCGCCGCGTCGGCCCGAAAAGCCGTGATGCGCTTGCCTCGGGGCATGGCCTGAAGGCACGCATGGAGGAAGGGAAGGTTCCGGTCC
>Ga0078972_1008784_pt1 | contig 20677 bp, 16 predicted proteins | sample YelNatPaOPGAMG01_FD_67568 | JGI IMG/M metagenome (GOLD analysis project Ga0078972, IMG submission 67568) | Hot spring thermophilic microbial communities from Obsidian Pool, Yellowstone National Park, USA - OP-RAMG-01 (SPADES assembly) (version 2) | ecosystem: Environmental > Aquatic > Thermal...
ATGAAGATGCCTGTCAGATATATCAGCTTTACAAGTCGCGGATGGCGATTGAGCTTATGTTTGACAGTATGAAGAATGTTATGCAGTGCGACCACACGTATATGCAGGATGAAGAAACGCTTCAGGGGTGGATGTTTATAAATCACATAACTCTGCAATGGTATCAGCAACTTTACACTGAACTGAAGAATAAGGATTTACTGAAGAAATATTCAGTCAACGACCTTATTCAAGCGTTTTCGGATCTTAAGATGATAAAAATCAACGACAGGTGGTATCCTAACGAGGTAACGAACTATTCAAAACGACTATTTGAAAAATTCGGCGTTAACATCCCGACATAATACGTATTTCCCGTCGGAGTTAGGGATTAAAGAATATAAAAAAAAGGAAACCAATTTTGTCCCTGTCTATAAAATTGTTAGATTCACCCGGTCGCCAAAAGATTTTTTATCAATTGATAGAATTTTTTGAAAATCTAAGGTTGATTTTATTTCTATCACTAAAAAATATTATACTTCTACTCCAGCAGAGAGATTATGTTTTAGATAATCTTGATTGAATTTCTTTTGATAAAAATTATATTGAGGTTTGGTTGGGTGGGGATAAAAGAGAAAAGGATGCTTCCACTTCTTTTTTCGAAAATTAACATTTTTGATTAAAAAAAATTGGCTCCAGAGACAGGACTCGAACCTGTAACCCGCCGGTTAACAGCCGGCTGCTCTACCATTGAGCTACTCTGGAACCAGAGCAGTAAAAAATTAACAACTTTGTACAAATTCGTCAATACCACAAATTTATTTTTTTTCAACATTATTTTTAACGGCAAAATCGGCGTCCGGCATGGCAAACAGGGTTGCGCGCAATTTATTTTTGCAATTCGAGCCGGTTTTTATGATAATCTCCCATCAACGAGCGGAGTCTTTAAATGCGTCCTGTTCGCGCAATTTTAATATATTTTATCGCAATCTTTGCTGGCAGCGCAGTTATTGCGCCGGCGGTTTACTTTGTCGTTGACAGTTTTGCCGGGTCGTCGCAGTTCTGCAATTACCTGATATCCAAAGGGTTTCACAGGTTTCTGACGCGTTCGATGATGTTAATCGCGCTCATCGGGTTATATCCACTTTACCGCGCGCTCGGAATAAAAACTCTGGCTGAGGCAGGTCTTGAGCCGTTGAGGTTTAACTGGCGCAGGTTGGGTTATGGATTTTTATTTGGTTTTGTTACGCTTTCGATACCGGTGTTTGTGTCCCTTGCTTCAGGGGGCGTGTGGCTGAATGCAAATAAAACTGTCGCTGAGATTCTTCGTCATTTGTTCAATGCCGGTTTTTCGGCTGTGGTTGTTAGTTTGATTGAAGAAATTGTTTTCCGGGGCGGAATCCTTGGTTCAACGCAGCGGATTTATGGATGGCGTTTTGGCGTAATTTTCAGCAGCGCCGTGTATTCAATTGTCCATTTCTTTGCCAAAATTGACCGTCTGACTGAGATTCACTGGTATTCAGGGTTTGCGGGGATTCTGATGATGCTCCGCGGGTTCACTGACCTTAAAGCGGTTGTTCCGGGCTTTCTGAATCTTTTCCTTGCGGGTGTTATTCTCGGGTTGTTTTTTAAACGCACAGGAAACCTGTATTTTTCCATAGGCGTTCACGCGGGATGGATCTTCTGGCTGAAAACCTATGGTTTTTTTTCCGTGTTTGGCGAAAACCATAACGTCTGGTTCTTTGGCAGTTCAAAATTGATAGACGGCTGGATAACGTTTATTGTCCTTTTGCCTGTAACTGGGGCGATGCTATTTTTATACCGTAGTCCAAAGGAAGGTATTTCTGGAAAGTCAGGCTTACATCATATTGATAATCAAAAAGATATGAATCAATGAATCTGTTGTCGCCCAACGGTTTAAAATCTCTGGTTGATATTTTTTTAAATCTGGTCTATCCTGATATTTGTAAAATTTGCGGACGAATGCGCGCCACAAAAGCGCAGAGTTATGTGTGCGATGAATGCCGCAAAGATATAAAACCGATAAAACCGCCGGTCTGCGGGTTGTGTGGCAGACATTTTGAGGGCGAGATAACCGTGGAATTTGTATGCGAAGATTGTCGTAACCGGAAAATTTACTACGACCGAGCGCGTTCCGCGGTTAAATATGACGGCTCAGTCGTAAAAGCCCTTCATGCATATAAATACAACAATGCGATGTGGTTTGAGCCGTTTCTGGCGCAGATGCTGATTAAAAAGGCAAAAGAAGAAATTAACGGCGGAGATTGGGATTGCATAGTTCCCGTGCCGTTACACTTTGTGCGGAAGAACGAACGCGGGTTTAATCAGGCAGAACGGTTATCTGAGCGATTGTCCGACGCCTTAAAAATACCGGTGAACACCCGGATTTTAAAAAGAGTCAAATATACAGAAACTCAAACTGCACTGGAAAGGCATAAACGCAGCGAGAACGTGAAAAACGCATTCGCATTAAGAGATAACAAATTGAATATCAAAGGATTAAGAATTATTTTGATTGACGACGTTATGACAACTGGCGCGACTGTCAACGAGTGCGCCAAAACGCTCCGTAAAGGCGGGGCATCGTCTATTTTTGTTCTTACCTTAGCAAGGGCATAAAAATTCAGTTTATATTACAATGAGCTCAACCTCATTCAGCAAAAAACCAATTGTAACTACCAACGGCGTGGATGGGATTAATAGTCCCGCCGGTGATACGAAGGCTGAACCGCTTATCAAAAAACCGAAGATTGCCTCCACAGGCGGAAAAAAGAAGGATATCCCCGAAGGACTGTGGACAAAATGTCCCAGATGTTCGTCCATGATTTACGATAAAGACCTTGATGACAATCTCAAGGTCTGTCCAAAATGCGAATATCATTTTCCGATTGGCGCGCGCGAGCGGATTCATTCGCTTGTCGAGACTTGCAGTTTTGAGGAGATGGACGCCGATATGACAAGCGTGGATATTCTTAACTTTACCGGCGTCGCCACATATAAATCGAAACTCGAATCAAACCAGCAAAAAACAGGATTAAAGGAAGCAGTTGTTACGGGAATAGGAAAAATCGGGGAGTTCAAGGTTGCGCTTGGGGTGATGGATTTTAATTTTCTTGGCGGTTCGATGGGTTCGGTTGTCGGGGAGAAACTTACCCGGTTAATTGAGACGGCTACCGATCGCGGATTGCCTCTAATAATAATCTCCACAAGCGGTGGCGCAAGGATGTATGAGGGAATGTTCAGTCTGATGCAGATGGCAAAAACAAGCGGAGCGCTCGCATATCATGCAAAACAGAGATTGCCATACATCAGTGTTCTGACAAATCCTACCTACGCTGGTGTTATGGCAAGTTATGCAAGCCTTGGTGACCTTATTATTGCCGAGCCAGAGGCAATGATTGGTTTCGCAGGTCCGCGTGTGATTAAAGACACAACCCAGGCTGAACTGCCGGAAGGTTTCCAGACCGCCGAATTTCTCCTTGAACACGGTTTAATAGACGCAATCGTCAAACGCACAGAGATGAAGGAGAGGTTGATTTACTACCTTGATTTTCTCACTCACGGAATGAAGATGATGTCTTCATTCGGTAGTTAAACCAGCGAAAAAATCACAGGGGGTTAATATGAAAAACATGGTTAATCGCCGCTTAACAACGGCGGCAACGCTTATTTTATTATTTTCAGGGGTTTTGACCGGAGCAACGGCGGAGAGAAAAGATTCAGATTTATCAGGATGGATTGAACCTCAAATTACAGCGCGTCCGTGGTCATACTGGTGGTGGATGGGTAGCGCTGTGGACGAGACAAATATCATCCGTGAACTTACAACGTTGAAAAAAGCCGGTTGGGGAGGTGTTCATATAATTCCAATCTACGGGGCAAAAGGCTGGGAGGATAAATATATAGAGTACCTCTCGCCGCGATGGTTGCAGATGCTCGATTTTACTGTGAGAAAGGCGCGTGAACTTGGCATGGACGTGGATATGACGCTTGGCACGGGTTGGTGTTTTGGCGGACCTACGGTTTCAGACGACGACGCCAATGCGCGTCTAATGGTCAGAACAAATGTGGTGAAGGCTGGAGAAAAATATTCTTACAATTTTCAAAAACAGAAAATCCAGCGCCTGATGGGATTTGGAAAGGACGGTGAAGTCAGAGATTTAACCTCGCTGATTAAACCCAACGGCTCAGTGGAGTGGATTCCGGATAAAGGCGAGTGGATTGTTTATGCAATTTGGCAGCAACCATCCGGACAAAAGGTAAAACGCGCAGCGCCCGGCGGGGAAGGTCACATGCTCAATCTTATTTATCCGGACGCAATGCAGCGATACCTGAACTGGTTCGATACCGCATTTGCAAATTACAAAGGTGCATATCCGCGGGCTATCTATCATGATTCTTATGAATACAGGTCTGAATGGTCGCCTGATTTATTAAGCAATTTCTACACGCTCCGCGGTTATAAACTGGAAGAGTATCTCCCGTATTTGTTTAGGCATAGGAACGACGAAACAGCGCGCAGGATAATATGCGATTACCGTGAAACTGTCTCGGACGTCATGATTGAGCATACGATGAAGATATGGAGTGAGTGGGCGAAAAAACGGGGGTTTATTACCAGAAACGAGGCTCATGGCTCGCCGGCAAACCTGCTTGACTTGTACGCCCTTGCCGATATTCCTGAAACAGAAATGTTTTCAAAAGACCGCAATACGCTGATATCCAAGTTTGCTTCGTCTGCGGCGCATGTGAGCGGCAAAAGACTTACCTCGGCAGAGACCGGGACATGGCTCAAAGAGCATTTTCATTCAACTTTAATGGATATAAAGGTTCTGGTTGACCAGTTGTTTGTAAGCGGGGTTAATCATGTGATATTTCACGGGACGTGCTACTCACCCGCTGAAGCTCCGTGGCCCGGATGGCTGTTCTATGCTTCGATTCAGATGAATCCGCGCAATTCAATCTGGCGCGATGTTCCTGCGCTTGCCGCTTATATTACGCGAGTTCAAGCGATCATGCAGCACGGCGAGCCGTATAATGATATTCTTGTTTACTATCCGATGTATGATGTTTGGCAAAAACTGGATGGGCTCTTGCCGCATTTCACAATTCATGGTCTTAACTGGTTCGAGGGACTTCCGGTAAGCCAGGTTTCATCTCAGTTATGGGCAAAAGGCTACAGTTTCGACTTTATTTCAGACCGCCAGATTGCCGGGGCAAAAGTGGTTTCCGGTTCAGTTGTTACAGAAGGCGGGGCAAAATATAAATGTGTAGTTATTCCTGAAAGCAGTTACATGCCAGAGAAAACATTAGCGGCTTTACTGAACCTTGCACGTGATGGCGGCAAAATCATCTTTGCGAAGGCGCTTCCTGCTGATGTTCCCGGATTTGCAAATCTGGAGAACAGGCGGGAGAAATTCAACGCTTTGAAGAACCAGATCAGAGCATCTGTTGTGAACGAAAGACTGAACCGAGCAACTGTTAATAATGGACTGGTATTTGTCGGTGATGTCTTTGACGCGCTTGGACAAATCCGCGTTGCGCCTCACATGGTTTCGGAAACAGGAAATCTGGAATATGTAGTGCGAAGAACCGGAACCGATTACTACATATTTGCTGTTAACCGCGGCGAGTCGAAAAAGGCGGCTTGGTTTGATACAGGTTTGCAGTCGGACGGTGTTATTCTAATGAACGCAATTACCGGCGAGAGCGGTCTCGCAAAGACTAAAAAATCAGAAAACTCAACTCTGGTTTATCTTGAATTAGAACCTTACGAGTCCATTATTCTGCATCTTTTTAATGGCGGCAATCCTGCCATACCTGAATACAAGTTCCGTCGGCAAGGTGATAAAATTGTTGCGGTAAAAGGCGCGTGGAATATTGAATTCATCGAAGGCGGCCCAACACTTCCAAAACCAAGGCAGATTAACAATCCGATTCCATGGACAGATTTTGGCGATGAGGAATGCACGCGTTTTGCAGGAACGGCGAGATATTCGGTAAAGTTCGACCTGCCTGAAAGAACAACAAAGGCGTGGTATCTTGACCTTGGCGAAGTTCATCAGAGCGCAAGGGTGTATCTCAATGGTAAATATCTTGGGACTTTATTTACAACGCCGTTCGTCGTTAGGTGCGAAAACCTGAAAGAAAAAGATAACCTTCTTGAAATCGAAGTTACCAGCCTTGCAGCAAACAGGATTCGCGACCTTGACAGGCGGAAAGTTCAATGGAAAATCTTCAGAGACATCAACATTGTTAACATAAATTACAAACCATTCGATGCTTCGGACTGGGAAATTGTAAAATGCGGTCTTTCGGGACCGGTCAGGCTAATTGAAGAGAAATAAGGAAAACATGTTCGCAAAACCCACAACACGCATAGTGTATCTGACAGCCTTTGCGTTGGTTATTTCTGTTTTAGAGACACTCGCTTCAGAAAGCGGATTCGTCCCCGTGGGGGTAGGGGGATATGCAACAATTCCGCCGCAAGGGACAAGATTACCGCAATCCGTGATTTACAAAAGCGATAACTTAAAGAAACGGTTGCCCACGAATAAATGGTGGAGTTCACTCGCATGGGACAGGTTTTCGAACAATATGTATCCGCATCCGCTGGCGGTTCGCGCTATGCCGGAAGGATTGCGTGTCTATTATCCCGGAAATAACATCACTGCCTCTGCAAACGCTATCATGGGCAGCATGCCCGGTGGTTATGCGGATTTTGTTGTCGGGCTTTCATTAGTTGAGAGATTCGAATCTGCCGTTGTTGATGATTTCGGCGACTGGTCTGTATCTGCGCTGTTTAGAACAAATTCTACAACCATGCGCGCAAATATTGTGATGGGTTCGCCATTTGTAACGTTCACATTTAATGGCGGAATTCCCGCAATTAGGTTTGCGAATGCGAACGCGCCGAAAATTATTGCGGGTGATGAAAAATCTGCGACATTGATAGTTGCAATTGGCAATCGCTATTACGGGTTGTTTGCCCCAGCCGGCTCGAAATGGAATGGTATCGGTTCAACGGTATTAACAGCTGACACTAACGGGAAAAACTATTTCTCAGTTGCCGTGCTGCCTGATAATTCGGCTGAAACTCTCTCCCTGTTTCAAAAATATGCCCATACACATATTACAAATACCGTTGTTCAATGGGTGTACGACCAGGAAAAATGTATTGTCAGAACCCGATTTCTATTTGAGACAAAACGATACGAAGGCTCCGAAGATGCAGTAATCTTTGCGCTTTATCCGCACCAGTGGCTGAACACAAAAACGAAACTTACAGATAATACTTACAATTCTGTCCGAGGCACAATGAAGGTAGCAATTGGCAGGGAATTCACAACTGAGATGGTATATCCTGGTGTTTTGCCTGTTCTTCCAGTAGTAAAAGACGCAAATACAGATTTGATGACAACGCTCATCGAAAGGGAGATTAAAAATCAGCCGCGGATTGTCGGAGATACCTACTGGCTTGGAAAACAGTTAGGAAAATGGACATCTCTTTCACAGATTTCCGCTGAGTGCGGAAAAGATGATATGAGAAATATTTTTGCCGGGCGGATTAAAATGGCTTTGGAAAACTTCTTCACACCGACAAACCGGACAGGTTCGCTGAAGACATCGCGCGACGGTGTTTTTTATTACGATACGAACTGGGGCACGTTGATTGGGTATCCTGCAAGTTACGGCTCGGATGACCAACTCAACGACCATCATTTTCATTACGGCTATTTTATCCGTGCCGCCGGCGAAATTGTGCGTCAGGAACCCGACTGGGGACGCGATGAAAAATGGGGCGGGATGGTCAAGATGCTCATCCGCGATATTGCGAATCCTGACCGCTCCGATGCAATGTTCCCGTTCCTAAGGAATTTGGATGTTTACGCCGGACATAGTTGGGCAAGCGGAACAGCGCGGTTTGCCGACGGCAACAACAATGAATCTTCCTCTGAGGCTGTGAATGCATGGTACGGAATCATCATGTTCGGCGCCGCAACGGGGAACGATGAAATCCGTGACCTTGGTATTTTTCTACTGACAACGGAGATTGAAGCCATAAACCATTATTGGTTTGATGTTACCGAGCAGTTTCATCCAAAAGACTATCGCGCAAGCGTCGTAACAATGGTCTGGGGCGGAAAAGGTGTTAATGAAACATGGTTCAGTAATAATCCAGAAATGGTTCATGGCATAAATTTTCTTCCTTTTACACCATGTTCGCTTTACCTTGGACGCTATCCTGAATATTGTGAGAAAAACTACCGTGCCCTTCTCGGCGAAAAGAAGGCTTTTCTTGAAAAGCGTGGCAGAAAAATCGGAGAACAATTTAAAGACTCTGAACTCTGGGAGGCGTGGACAGACATAACATTGATGTATCACGCGTTGAGCAACCCTGAAGACGCTTTCAGCCAGTTCAGCGAACGATTACCGGGACTTAACGCCGAGGCAGGGAATTCGCTCGCTAACGCATACGCATGGATAACTATGCTGAAAGAATTCGGCGCAGTCGAACGCAGTATTACAGCAAACCATCCGTTCTACGCCGTTTTCCGAAAAGGCAACACGCTCACATACATCGCATACAACTACAAACGCGAACCTGTTAAGGTCAAATTCTCCGATAATACTGAACTCACAGTCCCGCCAAAATCATATAGAATATTACAAAACCAGTCTAAGAAGAGATGAAAAATCCCAATCCCTGCGAATGCTTTTATTTCGCCAAAACTTTTTAATTTAAAGGTTTCAACTCAGCCCACAGCTGAGAATGGTGTGACGTGAATAACCAATGACAAAGCTTATTGTTAAAGGCGTATTTCCTATTTTCCTCACCGTTCAACAGTAGAGCAGTTGATAGGGTAAGTCTATTAGTTATTCTTTTCTTTAATTTTATAGAAGATTGTTCACATTGAAACCTTTGACATTCCTGAATTTATGATTTGGATTATACAATGAATGTATTCTATGGAATTTGAACCTCTCCCTCTAATTTGCGCATAAGATGAAATCCGCCCTACTTCAAAATTCGAGATTAAAAAATTATCTTTTTTGGAGAATTACAATATATTCATAATTCATCGTTGAATCTTTAAAACCAGCAATATTAGAAGGGCTGTTCAATTTAGGCATTCTTTTGTTCGGGATTTCTCTAATGATTGTTTTTAGGTGTCTAAAACCGCAACGTTCGAAAAATTCTTTTGTAATCTCATCGTTCATAATTTGTAACCCCTTAACCTTTCTATTGCCAACTACATAAGCGACTATGCCATCCTTCTTTACAACGCTTGAAATGTTTTTTATGGATTTTTCATAGTCTATGTAAAATGAGATAACGTCATAAAATCTCGCTCTATCTTTTTCGGCTATGATTGACAATACGTTATCTAACGGAGGAAAATTAAATTTCTTAGATGTTGTTGTCCTTGTGCCGCCCATAGACCTTTTGTCTACATTATTAACCTCTTCAAAGCCAAGCCATTGATTGGCTAATCTTGAAAACTGACCGTAAGCGACGGTTGTTTTAGAATCCCCGTAAGGTGGCGAAGTTAAAACAATATCAACACTATTTGGCTCAAGATATTTTTCAGAGATTCCAGATACTGTGTTAAAATCGTAAATATATGAAATGGAATTATTCTTTTTAATTGAAATATACTCTGCCATTCCATTTCTATTTCTTGAAAGTTTTTGTAACATTATTTTCAACACATCTGGGTTAAACTTTTCAATTTTGCTCTGGCTCATTCTGTATAATTTAAATTCGCTGCTTTTTGTTAGTGAAACTTCACGAACGGTTTCACTAAATGCCACTTTAAAGAAATCTTTAATGTCATCATTTTCTAAATTTTCTATAAACATCTTTAAAATAGCTAAGTAATATTGCGTCTCTTTTTTGAACCAATAATCTATGTTTTTAAACCTTGGGATTTGAGGATTAACTTTTTTACCACCGAGTTGTAAATGAAGTATAAATTCATTATATCGTTCCAGATAATTATCCAATAATTTTAAGGGGATAATAGTGGTTTTTACTTTTGCTATCAAGCGAGCCAAAGGATTAATATCTGTACCAATGGCATTGATTCCTCTAATATTTGCTTCGACTAATGATGTCCCCGTACCACAATAAGGGTCAAATAATAATTTCGCGTTTCGTCCATATTCATCTAATATTTTCCCGGCAACTTGTGGAATCATCATCGCCGGATAGTTGTGAAAACAATGAACATAACACTTTGTATTTTCATAACGAAAATCCCAGCTTGTATCTCTATATTTTATTTCATCAGTTAGTGTGATGTTCATATTAAATAAGTCTTATTCGTTGCTCATAAAATTCTGTTAAATTTGATTCTTTGACACGAAATGCAGTGCCTCTATTTCTGACAGTCCCATTTTCTTTTAAATGCATCCTTATGTCCACCCCAACAGATTGGTTTTTAAACGCATTAATGAAACCTCTCGGGCTCGGGTTTGTGAGAAAATAAACCTCATTATAATGAAAATACTCTCTATTTTCTAATACTTGTCTATCAGCCAAGACCAAAATTAGCCTGCTCAATTTTGTCATAAATTTACCTACAATAACATATACATCCCAAGTAGCCAGAATCGTGTCATTCTTTGTATCGCACAGTTGTATAATATTTTTGTTTTCATCAACATTTATTGAGAGTCCTTGCGCGGTGTCTTTGCCGTAAAAAACTGTGTTTTTTAAAGCCATTCTATTTTTTTCATCTAAATAACCATATTTTAAAATTAAATCTTTTTGTTTAATATTCCAAACACCTTTATTGAATGTAAACAAAGTAACTAAAGATGAAGAATTTTTCCTTATAGTTTTAATTTCCGTTCTTCCACCAATATCCGGGATCGGAAGATTATTTTCCTTAATCCCCAAGAGCATTTCTAAGGTAAATCCTATCCCGGTTGTGCCGGACCTCATAGAGGGAACAAACCCGTTATTTTTTATCTCCTCAAATTTTTTCGTTAATTCTCTTAAGTTCATTGAAAATTATTTTAACAATAAATTTTTCGGCTTGGAAATCCATAAATATTACGGAATCCGAAATCATTTATGTAAAATAATTTATACTGCCGACGTAATAGCCCAAATCTTCACGAGTGAATTTTTTCTTAAAAACTTCTGAGTCTGGAGACCTCAATGTTCAACCACTAACTCCTGAACAAAATACGTATTTTGTCGGGATGTAATAGTATTAAAATTGTAAATACGAATTACTAAATAAATTAAGAATTACAAATGGTTAACACTTTTTTGATATTTTTTTAATTAATACGTGAAATTATCGGAGTTAGGGATCAAAGCACCCACGGATGACGCATAGGGCGGGCAATCCGTTTATTTGCCTCTTCATCGCCGACAAATTTTTCATTCACTGGATCCCATTTAAGCGGTCTGCCAAGGTCACATGCAATGTTCCCGATATGCGCAACTGTTATTGAGCGACAAGCAATTTCGGCATCGCTTGCCGGACGTGTTCGGTTCTTTACGCTGTTTATGAAATCCGTGTGATGGTTTGTGCTGTAATGGAGATGGATTTCGTTCGGTTTAATCTTCACCTGCATGAGCGATGGCGGATCTGTTTCAAAAACCTCACGGCTGACTTTTACAACACCTTTAGTGCCTGTGAACATAATTCCCTTGCTCATCCCCGGAATGGAATTTCTCTCGACTATAACGCCGTTCGCATACCGGTATGTAAGGAATTTTACATCCTTCCCGTTTGGCGGGATAACTTCAACTGGTCCGCTATCATCCATGCCAAGACCCCACTGCACAATATCGAAGACATGCGCACCCCAGTTCGTCATATCGCCGCCGGAGTAATCAAAATACGACATCCAGCCGCCAACAATGCGTGAGTTATACGGACGCCATGGCGATGGACCAAGCCAGAGGTCCCAGTCTAACCACTCAGGAACAGGTTCGCCAGGAAGGTCGCAGTGAACAGGTCCGCCGGAAACATCCGCAGTAACATGTTTTACCTCGCCGATGTATCCGTTTCGGACAAGTTCGCACGCAAACCGGAAGTTGTTCATTGAACGCTGTTGGGTGCCAATCTGGAAGATTACGCCATATTGTTTTACCGTGTTGGCAAGAACGCGGGCTTCATGAATGGTGAGCGAGACTGGTTTTTCGCAATAAATATCTTTTCCTGCTTTTGCGGCGCACACGCCGATGTATGGGTGCCAGCGTTCGCCGGTTGCGATAAGCACAGCGTCAATGTCTTTGCGCGCTATGACTTCGCGGAAATCCCTGTATGCGGCGCAGTCCTGATTTCCATAGCGTTGGTTCACAATGTTTTTAGCGCGTTCGACATTATTTTTATTTGCGTCACAGACAGCAATCACCCGCACCGACGGTTGCGCGATGAAACCGCCTTCGGGCGACCAAATACCGCCTGCCATCTGGCGCGTCCCCTGTCCCCCAACGCCAATGCAGCCCATATAAATCCGGTTGCTCGGGGCTACGGCGCCATCAAGTCCAAGAACAGACGATTTGACTATTTGCGGAAGGCTTAACGCCAGCGCAACGTTACGTAAAAAATTCCGGCGGCTCTGCATAACAGTTTGCTGTAAAATTTTTGTTTTGATTTTAGACTTAATTCTTATTAAAATTTTTAAAGAATGCAACCACAACCCGAAAAAATCATGCCGGAAAGATGTTTGCAGGAAATATTCTGCGAACACTTTAAATGTCCCCCTGAGAATTTTCAGGAGAAACTATTCTGGATGTGCATTAAACCCAATGTTTCGTGGATTGCGAAAATCTGTTGGGTATTCAACAGAAGAATGTTTGCCTCTGACCTTGAGATGTTGCGTCAACTGGGGAGAACATACAATACCCGCCAGTTACGATATGAACTGGAGAGTTTCAGGCATTACCATAAACCGAGAGGATTTTTACGGCGAGACCTGAAAGTCAGGGTTTCAGGTCGAAGACTGCTCAAAATAGCATCAAGATTGTTTAGCATCGAAGCAGCGCGCAAAGCGAGAAATCTGAAAATCGGTATATCGCCGGAAATCTCCGCTCAGGTGCAATTCGGCTTAAAACCAGAACAAGCAGCTCCGGAAACCATTAAGACGCCACCACAGGAAGGTGTTATTCCCAACACAGGCATTGCGTCAGAAAGCGCCAAACCGCCTCAGAATCTTGATACACATTAGTCTTGGAAGAATAAAATCAGTTCTTACTAAAATCCGAATCATTACGATTGAGTTTATCTGAAACACTTGTGAGATTGAATGGTTCAATTTTCAGTTTACCGGTTATTCCGGCTTCCAATAAACGCGCCGGTCTCGGAGATTTGCAAACTGACATTTATTTTTAATTTCTGCTAATAAAATGCTGGTGGCTAAAAAAATAAGCGCTCGCCTTTTACGGCGAGCGCTTGCGGTTTGGTTGAAATGGTGAGGTTAAAATAAATTTAACCACAGCCATTAAATTATTGCGGTAATACGTCTTCTATCTTTGCATATTCCACAAGGAAATCTATTACCTTCTGAGCAAGAATAAGTTCTTCAATTTCAATATACCGTCCAGATTTCACCAGATCTTCCATAAACTTCTTCGGGTTCTCATTTCTCATTCTGGCGATTGCAACGATTTCCTTTTGAAGTTCTTCGGGCGTTACGGTAATTCCCTCTTTTTCCGCAATCTTTCGGAATACATACTTGCCTTTGAGCCTGTTTTTGGCGCGTGTCTGTGCAACCCGGAAAATATCGTCTTTGTATTTTTCAATCTCTTCCTTGCTAAGACCGCGTTTCTGCTGCTCCATAACCATCTCAAGGACAGCATCGCGGGTCTCATAAGAAAGTTCGCTCTCCGGAAGTTCAAAATTCACGCGAGCCATCAGTTCTTCCACTACCTGATCGCGGATACTCTGGCGTGTCTTTTCATGAAGGTCGCGTTTAAGGTCTAACCTCACGCCCTCCTGCAATGTTTTTACAGAGTCTGCGCCATACAGATTGGCAAAATTATCATCGAGCGCAGGCAATATCTCCTGTTTAACATCCACAACCTCAACATCGAACACCCCCCTCTTCAGCGAGAGTTCGTTAATTATAAAATTAGCAGGAAACTCGATTGTTATCTGAAGTTTATCTCCTTTCTTTGAGCCAACCAGTTGTTCGCCAAAGCCTGGCAGGAATGCATCCTTTTGCGCTCTGACCCATTGTCCTTCTCCTTTAGCCAGACGGTTGGCATCCGGCGCAATTTCCGTGAGAGGTTTGCCATCAACAGTGGCTGTGTAATTTATTACCACATAATCGCCGGGTATAACTGCTCTATCGACCGACTCATATTTAGCCTCGCGGCGTCTGAGTTCGGTAATGGCTCTGTCCACATCTTCATCTGTAACATCCTTGACAACTCTTTTTGCGGGAAGCCCTTTGTAATTTGGCAACTCAAACACTGGCGCTGTCTCGTAAATCGCCACGAATTCGTATTCGTTATTGCCGAACTTCAATTCCTCGTAATTGAGTTCATAAATAGGCTCCAAAGAATGTTTATCTTTGAGTTCCTTGAACAACTTTCTCTTGAGTCGTTTCTTTGCGCCTTCATTGACTTCCTTCTCATAGGCTTTTCGCACCATATCAAGGGGTGCTTTGCCTTTGCGAAAACCGGGTATAACTGCATACTGCTGGTATTCAGAGGCTTCATCCTTAATCGCTGCGTCAACCTCTGAAGGTTCAAAAACAGCATGCACCTTTTTCTTACACGGACCTAAATCTTCAATATTTATATTCACAAGCCTATATCTAACTGGTTTTTGTTAAATACGTAGTTTACTATGATATATTGCTCAAAACCCGTTTGAGCAACCGCTTTAATGCGGATTCCGGATATGCGAAAAGGATATTAACCGCCCTTTAACCAGTCAAGAACGATAACATCCATTCGCAGAATTTAAAACTATATCTTATCCGTAAAAAGTCAAATTTACAAACAGTTTCAACGGTTATTTTGCCGCTCTGGTAACAAACAAAACCTGTGCCTTAAATCTCTTCCCAATAAACATCTATTATCTATTGTCCAAAAACATCTATTTCCCAAAAACCTGAATGGTTTTCAGAATAATATCTGAACGACTGGATAAATCTGGAAATTTTCAACCGCTCGTGTAAATGCCGGTTAACGGAAAAATCAGTTTATTGCACATTTTTATTCACGAAGCGGAAGTAAAGGCGGTTTCCGATATTGAGTGTTATCAGCGCAGTTATTGCGCCGGCAAATACATCCACAAGGTAATGATACCGGCAATAGACAGTTGAGGCGCAGAGCAAAATCGCCAACACAAGATGAAAATAACGTATCTGACGCAAATATCTGAACGAGAAATAAACTGTTGTCAGCGCCACAGCGACATGACTGCTCGGGAAAGCCGCCCCCGGCGCTTCAAAACAATCATAGATAATCGCCATTATTTTGTAAAAAATACCAGCCTGCACGGATTCGGGAAAGACAGGCGGTGAGTCCAACGCTATATCAGGCGGCAGAGCAAACTCTACCACGCCGCGGTATAAAATCCTTGGTCCAACAACAGGCAGAAAAATGTAGATTAAAAAACAACAGTAAAACACAAACGAGACAATTGAAACAAAATGATGGAATTGCTTTTTATCTTTAAGAAATAACCATAATCCAATGCCGGCAATCATAAGGTAGTAAGAAAAATAGGAAATGTAGAAGATTTCGCTGATAATTCTCCCCGGAAACATCTCCATAAACTTTAAGCTGGGCTGGCAACCGAAAAGCCGTTCTTCCAGTCTGATGAAAAATGGGTCAAAATAACCGGAAAAGAAAACTTGGTTCAGCATGCCTGTTTCGCGGTAAAAACCAATGTAAAGCGGAATCGGATAATAAAGTCGGAGAAACTCCAGAAGACTACCCTTTTTAAATCTGTATTCGTTTTTTATAAGCAGATGAATCGCACACAATACTGAAATATGAATGGCGGCAAGTAATAACCAGTAATTGCCGACTTTAGAATTGCCTATGAGGACTATTATTGTGGTTATGATAATGTAAATCTGCGTTGCATAATCAATAAATGTGTAATTTTTGATTGCTTCATAAAAGGCAACCTTTGCGCGCGATAAAAATGAGACCTGAACTCCCTCTTTTTGATTAACAGATACCGTCATTTTAACCACCCCTGATTTTTGTACCACCGGATTGTTTCAGAGACCCCTGCCGAAAGGTCTGTTCCGCAAACCAAATTCAGATCATTTTTTAAACAGGAGACATCGCATGTCCACGCAGGCGCTTTCAGTTCTTTATATTTGTCCAGAGAAAGGACATTTGGTTTTTTTGTAATTTTAGACACAATCTGCTGCGCAAGACAGACCGGATACAACGCCTGCACAGGAAGCCAGAGCGGGATTGTCCATGTTTTAAGTTCACTGGCAATCCGACGGGCTAATTCTGCGGAAGTTACAATTTCCGGCGAGGCGACAAAATAGGTTTTGCGGGCTGCTGCGCCAGCAGTCAGACACTCCGCTGCAACCCGGGCAAGGTCTTTCACATAAACAAGACTCAACTCCTGTTTTTCGCCGATTTTTGGCAATATATGGTTGTTGATTGCAGAAAATAATCTTAAAAATTCCGAATCCCGCGGACCATAGATGCCGGGCGGACGCAGAATGGTATATTCGCTGCGGCAATGGTTTATGACCTGCTTCTCTGCCTCGAGTTTACTTTTTCCGTATTCAGAAACAGGTTCAGGGGCATCCGATTCTTTTCTTGGTTTTCCCGGCTGCGACGGACCTGCGGCAGCAAGGCTCGAAATAAGAATAAACCTTTGAATTTGGTTGCTTAATCTGTTTGCCAGCTGGATGAGGTTGTAAGTGCCGTCTCTGTTGACCCTGTAAAAATCTTCTTTGTTCAGCGCTCGCACCAATCCGGCACAATGAATTATATGTGTAACATCCGAGACGGATTCACAGACAGTTTCTAAATCTTTAATACCATAATTAAGGTCTGCAAATACGACTTTTACATCCTTTAGCCTGTGTTCAATAAATGTTCTGGCGCTTGTCTTGCGGATAAGGATTGTAGTTGGAATTCCACGTTCGCAAAGTTCATCGAGAATGTGGCTTCCAACAAAACCATTCGCGCCGGTTAGCAATACCCTCATTGGGCTAAAAGTTGTCTATCTTGTCGGGATTAAATAATCCCAAGTTCTTTGCCGACTTTACCGAGTTTTTCGAGAGCAAAATCAATCTGACTGTCGGTGTGTGTCGCCATCAGACTGATTCGGATTAACTCCTGTCCCGGCGGGACTGCCGGGGAAACAACAGGATTTACAAAAACCCCTTCTTCCTGCAACCGTTTTGTGAACCTGAACGCATTTATAAGGCTGTTGCAATAAACAGGCAATATAGGCGTCTGACTGACACCGATGTTAAATCCGAGAGACAAAAGACCGTCACGCATGCGTTTTGTATTCTTCCACAATTGTTGAATTCTCTCAGGTTCGCTCAGCATAATGTCCAGCGCCGCTTTTACTGCTGCTGCATTTGCCGGGCTCATGCTGGCGCTGAAGATAAGCGCGCGGGAGTGGTGTTTCAGATAATCAATGGTCTGGGCGTCGGATGCAATAAACCCGCCGAGGCTTGCCAGCGACTTGCTGAAAGTGCCCATGATAAGATGAACCTGATCGGTCAATCCGAAATGGTTCGAAGTACCGCTCCCTTTTTCTCCTAAAACCCCAATTGCGTGCGCATCATCAACCATCACTGCCGCATTATACTTTTTGGCAAGTCGGCATACTTCGGGAAGGTTGATAATATCGCCTTCCATGCTAAAGACGCCATCCACAACAATCAGTTTGCCGGCATCGGGTTCAATGCTTTGAAGTCGTTTTTCCAGAACCTCCATGTCCTGATGCGGAAACCGAATAAACTCGCCTTGGCTTAACAAACATCCGTCAACTATGCTTGCATGATCGCTTTTGTCTGCCAGAACATAATCGCCCTTCCCCACAAGGGCGCTTATCACGCCAAGGTTAACCTGAAAACCTGTGCTGTAAAGGAGAACCGCTTCCTTATTAACTAACTTTGCAAGCGCCTGTTCCAGTTCGATATGAATTTCGAGTGTCCCGTTCAGGAACCTTGAACCCGCACAGCCAGTGCCGAATTTTTCCACTGCAGCTTTTGCAGCCTCCTTGATTTTCGGATGGTTAGTCAGCCCCAGATAACTGTTGGAGCCAAGCATCAACACCTTTTTGCCGTTTATTATGACCTCTGTATCCTGAGCCGACGAGATTGTCCTGAAATACGGATACAATCCCATCGACCGCACCTGTTCAGCACCTTTGAAAGACCTGACCTTGTTAAACAGTGTTGGATGTTTGTTTAAATCAGCCCCTGCGGAATTACCTGTCTGTCCGGAAGTCTCCGTTGCTGGAGTGTTCCGCTGAGCCTCATTTTTGCCATCCGTTTCTTCGGATAAGATTTTTTTATACTGTTTAGCCATGCGCAATCTATTGTTTCCTCCGCCTCGAAGCGCCCGGCAGACATTGACTGGAGGTCATCAATCTCTGCCACCTGAACAATTTATTTATCAGCGCTTCATTCAAACAAACCACAAAAAATTCAATTTAAGAATAATACACACAGGCAACCATAGTTCAATTGTTAATAAGCGTCTGTTTATTTATATAACCATGTCAAGTTTTTTTATAATGTTAGTATCATTAACAATTTGCGTAAAATGACAACTATTAATATTAAGCGTTAGTTAATCTCATTCCTTCTGGGTGTTAAACTCATTCCTACCAAGCGTAAAACTAATACTTGCAATCGTATCCCGCTTGTTGTTTAATCTGATGATTGTGGGTAAACAAAAACATATAGGTCTTGCGATTGCGCTTGCGCTTGTTTTTGCAATATCGAGGATACCTGGGATAATGCCGGAGAATTTCAGCGCCGCTTACGCGCTTGCGTTTTGTGCCGGCGTGTATTTCCCCGGCGCAATGGCATGGTGGTTTCCTCTTGGAATCATGCTCGCTACCGATATACTACTGAACATTTTTCATTACCACGTTGCCCCTATAAGTCCGTTTATGTTAGCCGTTTATGGTTGCTATGGATTGCTGGTTTTTTTGGGCAAAAAATTTAGAAACACCAATTCTTTCCTCTTCCTCTTAAGCGGCGGCATAATTGGCGCTATCCTGTTCTATCTAATTACAAACACGATTTCCTGGATTACCGACCCGGGATATCAGAAGAATTTATCCGGATGGATTCAGGCTCTGACCACAGGCTTGCCGGGTTATCCGCCCACATGGGTCTTCTTTAAAAACACTTTGCTCAGCGGCGGGTTGTTTACAGGACTTTTTGCAGGTTCGATGAAGATTGCCGAAGCGACTTCGGAAAAAGAGGAAACCGAAGACGCCGAGGAAGGGGAAGCCGAGCCTGCCAATGAGAATGCCAGTTCGTGAAAATCGGCGTAATTTCAGATACACACGGGTTCATTGACCCATCACTGCCGCTCGTCTTCAGAGACGTTGACCATATTCTGCATGCGGGAGATATCGGTTCGCTTTCTGTGATAGATTTCCTTGAACAGATTGCACCGGTTACAGCGGTCAACGGAAACAACGACTGGAATTTAACCTTTCCTTATTACAAAACCATAAGTATCGGACAGACCAAAATATTTTTAACTCATAATCTCAGATTCAGTTCAAGGACAGGCGTCTATTGGGAAAAGATATTTATTGAAAATCCGGAAATAATTGTTTTTGGTCACACACATAAGGCAACTGCCTTTTACGAGAATGGCAAATTGTTCTTAAATCCCGGCTACGCAGGACAACACAATCAATGGAAAAGAAGCGTAGCAATTATACATATCCGGGATAAAAAGCCTGAACCAGAGATTATCCCGCTTGGTCAGATACACACAACATAGCCGAATAAATCTTATATTGTAACACCGTCTGCTATTTTTTAACGTCTTTACCAACCTTTTTCCAACCGTAAATTCCGCCTTTAAGGTTATAGACTTCTTTAAATCCCAAATCTGTCATTATTTTGCAGGCAGCAGCGCTTCTGCCACCGCTTGCGCAATAGACAAGATATGTCTTGTTTTTATCGAGTTTGGAAATTTCGTTCCTGAAATTCGCAGATAAAAAATTGATGTTTTTCGCACCGCGTATGTAGCCTGATGAAAATTCTTCGGGTGTCCTTACATCGAGCACAACGCAATTTTTATCCTTTAACTTCTCCTCAAATTCATCGGGCGTGAGGTTATTAACGTCGTTACTGCCGGCAACGGCGCTAACCATCGAACTTATTAACGACATAAAATTTTTAAACGACATAGTTTAAAGTAACAAGAGGAGTGAAAATTGCAAATCGCAATGAAATTTTTCTGACTGGAATTTTTAACAGGATTTCGGATTAATTACCAAGGCTTCAGGATACAGTTGGAATAGTTTGTGTCGCCTGTGTTCCATAGGAAAGATGTGAGTCCAGCGTAACTTAATTGTCTGACGCTGCCGTCGGTAACTGCGATGTTTCCGGATTTCTGGTGGATACCGTTGTCCCACTCGGCATTATCCGGATATAAAGACGTTATCGAACCAAATATCCCAGCAACCATACATGAACCGCCATCCTGACCTTTGACATTTCTGTC
>Ga0078972_1008785_pt1 | contig 20671 bp, 16 predicted proteins | sample YelNatPaOPGAMG01_FD_67568 | JGI IMG/M metagenome (GOLD analysis project Ga0078972, IMG submission 67568) | Hot spring thermophilic microbial communities from Obsidian Pool, Yellowstone National Park, USA - OP-RAMG-01 (SPADES assembly) (version 2) | ecosystem: Environmental > Aquatic > Thermal...
CCTTCTGTAAGTATTATAAAATATGCTAACTTCAGTGTCAATCAAGAATATACTGAAGATCGGACATGAGTTCGGACAATTTATTATCTAATTAAATTGTCTAGGGAAATCCCTCTAAATCTCCCCTTTTTATCATCGCTATTATAGCAAAACTCTGTCAGTCTTTGTTCCCATGCGTTTTTCTTTTTGTCAATGAGTTTATCATCATCCTCAAACAGAAAGGCTAAAAAGAAAGCAACAGAGGTAATAGCACATGATTTTATGATAACCATAGCGAAACTCCATAGAGATAGAAGATAAGCTTGAGATTTTGTGAGAACAGGCAATTGTTTTTGAATATTATTTCTCCATTTTTTAATTTGTTTCTCGTAAGATACTTCATCTTTAGATACTTTATCTTTAGATATTTTATCTTTTTTGATTTATGGTATACTTTTTTATGTTTGCTGGGCATTTGGTGTCTCTTTTTGAATTGTTTATGTTTAATTAATATTATGTTTAATTAATATAATGAATTATACTCTAAAAGGAGAGAAAAATCACTAATTGCCTATCTTTTCTATATCTTAATACCCAAAAAACCTACCCTTGAAAACCTTTTTCAAAGGGGGAGACTAAAAGCCATTTTTTCAAAGAGGGGATTCCTAAAAGTCTCCCTTTGGAAAAGAGAGATTTAGAGGGATTTCCCTAGACAATTTAATTAGATAATAAATTGTCCGAACTCATGTCCGATCTTCAGCATAATAGTGTTGAAAATGAACACGCTATCATTTATAATGATAAATGAACATTCTTTTTGATGTTTATTTGGAGGTGGTAAAAATAAACAATGAAAAGAAAACTGCCCTTGTCCTTTCAAGCGGAGCAATGATGGGATCATATCAATGTGGCGTCCTGAAAGCATTTAGACAACATAATTTAGAATTTGATGTTTTGATCGGATCAAGTGCAGGGGCTTATAATGGCATAAGATACCTGTCTAACCAGATGGATATTTGCGAGAGAATATACGTAGATGATCTGACAAATGGCAGGTTTTTTAACAAAAAAAATTTCTTAATTCCCGGCAAAAATTTTATGGACTTGAACTATCTTGTTGACGAAGTATGCAGAATGGAGTCCAGAGTTATTGATATGGACAAGGTGATGAGGTCAAAGTCTGAGTTTTACATAACAGCATTTGAGTTAGACACGATGACGACGAGGTTTTTTGATGCGAAAAAATATGATATATTTCTTTTGTTAAAAGCTACCGCAGCGATACCTTATGTTTACAGAGACAAAGTCATTATTGACGGCAAAAGATACATTGACGGCGGAATGTTTGAACCGATACCAATAAGAAAAGCCTTGGAACTTAAATGCAATAAGATATTCGTTGTCCTTAATACTGCGTTAAGTCAGACAAATAAAAGAAAAAGCGGTTTCTTGAATAAATTACCGGGACGTATACCTAAAATAATGGCAGAACATAACAGGATCAAGCACGAATTAAATGATTTTCTTTATCAAAAACACGAAGGAATTGAGATTATAGTTATTCGTCCAAAAGAACCAATACCAGCTACCCGATTTACTTCGGACAGAGATATAATACAAACTTGCGTTGATATAGGCTATAAAGATGGATTGGATTTCATTAATACAAATAGGATAAATATTTATGAGTAAAGTCTTAATATTAGATTGTAATGATTATAATTCTGTTGAGAAGAGTATAGATGATGTATTCTCTGCTTTTCCAAAGGAATGGAAGCACAAAAGCGTCTTAGTAAAGCCAAATATACTCAATGGACGTGCTCCTGAGTTAGGCAACACGACTCACCCTAACATAGTTAAAGCAGTTACAAAATGGCTACTTAATGCAGGTGCAAACGTCATAGTCGGCGACAATCCCGGCACAAGCGGGGCAAATATAAACGAAAGATGCGCCAAAAGTTCTGGCATTGCAGAGGCTTCTTTGGGCTGTTATAGAAATTTATCCCAAGAACCACTTGCAATAGAGATCAAATCCAGATGGACAAAAAAGGTTGTAATATCAAAATCAATTTTAGATGTGGATTTTTTAATCTCATTGCCAAAATTCAAAACACACAGTTTAACACAGATTACTGGCGCTATTAAAAACTCTTTTGGCTTCCTTATCGGAGGCGACAAAGGAAGAATTCATGCGGTAACAGGAAGTTATAAAAATTTCGTTGAGGCGATGGTTGATATTTATCAAATCCGTATTCCCGATCTTGTGATTATGGATGCCATTGTCGGTATGGAAGGCAATGGTCCATCTAATGGAAACCTAAGACATATAGGCAAGATCATAGCTTCTGATGATGGCGTTGCGGTTGATTCTGTGATGACATATATGATGGGAAAAAATCCAAGCAAGGTCTATATGACGAAGGTCGCTCATCAAAGAGGGCTTGGAGAGACTGATATATCAAAAATGCAAATAATAGGTAAATTAGATGTAATAGATAATTTTAAAATGCCATCTACTTTTCTTTCACAGTTTGCTGGCAGGGCATTTAATAATAAACTGATTAGGTCTCTTGTATGGCTAAAACCTTACATACTCAAAGATAAATGCAAAGGTTGCAAGATATGCGTTGATAGCTGTCCAACAAACGCTATGTCAATGGAGGGCAATTGTCCTTCAATAAATAGGAAGATATGTATACGTTGTTACTGCTGTCAAGAACTTTGTCCAAATGACGCAGTAGAGTTAAAACGTTTCTAAAAGTGAGGGAATAAAAATGAACAAGAAAAAAGTCACAGGAAAAAATGGCGCGGTAGCGGCAGGGAGAGCAGGCTCTGAATCCGCAGGGATAAGAATGCTAAAAGCTGGTGGCAATGCTATTGATGCTGGTATTGCCAGTGTGCTTGCCTTATCTGTCACTGATCATGATCAATTCTGCTTCGGTGGTGAAGTGCCGATGCTCATATATTCATCAAAAGATGATAAAGTCTTTGCGATAAGTGGCATGGGAACAGCCCCTCAAAAGGCAAGTATTGATATGTTTGTTGGTATGGATGCTATCCCTGGCGATGGGATATTGCCCGCAGCGGTGCCGTCTGCTTTGGCTACGTGTATTCTTGCACTTGACAAATTCGGCACTATGAGTTTCGCAGAAGTTGTAGAACCGACAATTGAAATCCTTCAAAAAGGCGGGCAAGAATGGTTTCCAAGACTCAGAAATACACTTGATAGACTAATAGATGCAGAAAAAGGCGAAAAAGACAGAAGTGCAGGGTTAGAAGCAGTCAGAAAGCTATTCTATGAAGGTGCTATTGCAGATGAGATCGTCAGTTGGAATCAAGGGGAAGGTGGACTTTTCGTCAAAGACGATCTCGCAAATTATAAAGCACAAATTGAATCTCCCGTTCACGGCACATATAGAGGATATGATGTTTATAAATGCGGTTTTTGGACACAAGGACCGTCATTTATACAAGCACTGAATATATTAGAGGGTTTTGAATTATCAAGTATGTCTAACGATGACCCTGAGTATATCCATTTAGTTATAGAATCGCTCAAACTTGCCTTTGCAGATAGGGACGCATATTACGGAGATCATGAGTTCGTGTCTGCTTTAGAGGAGATTTTATTGTCAAAAGAATATGCGGATAAACGTAGGTCATTGATAGATAGAAATAAGGCATCATTGACGCATATTCCCGGCGATCCTTGGAAAAATAGGGCTTTGGGCAAAGTTGAATTTGGCAAACATGCCTTTGTTGGAATGTCTAATGATACGACAACATGCACAACTGGAGATCAGTTTGGAAATATGTTTGTTGCTACGCCCAGCGGATGGGGATCAGGAGTGAAACCGGGTAGCACAGGTGTTGTCCTTGGGACAAGATTGCAAAGTTTCAACCTTTGGGAAGGTCACCCAAATATGATAAAGCCCGGAAAACGTCCAAGAATTACTTTAACTCCTACTTTGGTTATGAAAGACGGAAAGCCATTTATGACCATAAGCGTAGCTGGAGGAGATCAACAAGATCAGACCGCATTGCAGATATTCCTTAATGTCGTTGAGTTTGGCATGACTCCGCAGGAATCTGCAGATACAACACGGTTCGGCACAAATCATCTAATAGGGTCATTTAGACAGACACCTGTTGCTGTTGGAAACATTGTTATTGAGGATACCGCAACAGAAAAAACAATCAAAATTTTGCAAGAAAAAGGGCATAATGTCCAAAAGACTGCTGTGTTTCCATCTCAGGCGGTTGCTATTCTATGGAAACAAGATGGCTCTCTTGAACCCGGCGGAGATCTAAGAAAAGACAAACACTTAGCTATATGTTGAGCAAATGGTAGTTAGTAAACAGCAATAGTAGCCTTTCACCAAAGCTCGGACAATTTTAAGTAAAAAAATGTTGTTAGCTAACCAAATTTATTTCTAATAGCAATAGAAAACCTTTAGCTCCGTCAGGAGCTACATATAACCTTTAACCTTTAACTTTTAACCTTTTTACCCATCATATTCGCTCTGCTTCCGCTTTGTATTTTGACTTTTATCGTCTCTATAAATATGGCGACCCTTCGGGGATAGAAACAACATTATCTCACGTTAAAAATAACGTTTTTCCCTTAACTTAACGCCTATGCCCTTTATCCCCCATGCCCTTTATCCCCCTTTTTCAAAGATGGAAGCTGAAAAGCTCTTTTTTCAAATGAGGAAGCCCTAAAAGTCTCCTTTTAGAAAAGGGAAATTTAGAGGGATTTCCCTATATAATTTAATCAGATAATAAATTGTCCGAACTTATGTCCGATCTTCAGAAATTAAGCTTGAAAAATAACTTGCAATATGTCATAATAGATAATAAATGATTTAGCTTAAATATTCAATTTAAAAAGTAGAGGTGGTAAGTGGAAAAATTGATATTACTTTTGGCTTCATAATTTGTTTTAGTTATTACCAAAAAAATTTTTGACGACTTTGAATAAGGAGGAATATTATAGTGATGAAAAAAGCTATTATTGTTTTAATGTTCCTATCTTTAACGTTGAGCATCGGCTGTGGTCAAAGAGGAACTAACGATCTTGAAATAGCAAGGCAGGAATTACAAGAACGAGCTTATAGCCAAGCTGAGATAAGACTTGAAAAGTTAATTGGAAAACAACCAAATAACATAGAAGCACAATGTCTTCTAGCTACCGCGTATAATAGGCAGAATAAGACGCAGAAGTTAGAATCAGTTATCGGGAAGATGCGGGAATTGGGCAAGCCAGCAATAGAGAAAGCCATTGATATAATGAGGCGGGAGCAGAATCTGACAGAAGATATGTCCAAAGTCCTTACATTGATAGGCGAACCAGCAGTGGATTATGTAATACCATTGTTAGCAGATAACACAGAATATGTCCGAGAAAACGCAATTATGATACTAAATAACATAGGGAGTCCAGCAGTGAACCATTTGAGAGAAGGCTTAAATTCACCCAATGTCCTCATTAGATCAGGATCAGCCAAAATATTAGGGGATATAGGAGATAAAACATCAATACAATCACTGATAAAAGAATTAGGCGATCCAAATTCACTTGTTAAGGTAGAATCTGCAATCGCGCTTTATAAATTAGGAGAAAAAAGTCATGTGAAAGTGATAACCGAAGGTTTAAATGCGGACATTGTTTCTGCCAGACGATCAGCAGCAAAAGCTTTACAAGATATAGTTGAAAGTCCTGCTGTTGATCCATTGCTCAAAGCACTGAATGATACAGATACACAGGTGCGCGTTGCTGTAATTCGGACATTAGGAAAAATAAAGGAATCTCGGGCTGTAAATCCTTTAATAGAAACCTTAAAATCAAAAGATGTTGATGTCCGTAACGCTTCTGCTGATGCTCTGAAAGAAATTGGCGAACCAGCAGTTGTCCCTCTTGTCAACTTAGTTAAGCAAGAAAAGGATATAGCTACGCTTCAAAAAGCAATACAGACATTAGGAGACATTGGCGATAAGCGTGCAGTAGATGTTTTGGAGAAAATATACGCAGAGCATAATAGCCCTCTTGTAAAACAAGAAGCAGCTGTTGCATTAAATAAAATTGAATGATAAATATTTAATAGGCTTACATCTTTTGAAGACAAAGATACAAGATACAAAATCAGATATTATAACAATCAGGCTTGTATCTTGTATCTAATATTTATCTAATATTATATCTGCTTGCATTTTTGACAAGATTTCTATTCTTACTTTAATAAATTCTAATATGCCTTGGCAAAATAGACTTTGTATTTGCCTTCTTCATTACAATAAACACATTTGCCAGTAGGCTCTGCCCCTTCTAATGGGATACATCTAATTGTTGCGATTGTTTTGTCCTGAATACTCTTTTCACACTCATTAGAACCGCACCAATTAGCACGGATAAATCCTCTTCCTTCTTTCATTATAGATTCAAATGTGCTGAAATTATCTACATCGTAAGTATGGCAGTCACGAAATTCTTTTGCCCTTTGAAAAAGATTATTTTGAATATCATCAAGCATTTTTACGATAGTGTCTTTCAGTTCCATTTCTTTAACTATTGTTTTTTCTCTTGTGTCTCTGCGAACTACAACTGCCTGTTCATTTTTTACGTCTCTTGGTCCTACCTCAATTCTTATTGGAACACCTTTTAATTCCCACTCGTTGAACTTCCATCCGGGGGTATATTCATCTCTTAAATCTGCCTCTACTCTGACTTTATCAGATAAGGAACTTATATGCTGATTTACTTTTTCAAGAACTTCGCTTCTACTTTTATCAAATATTATCGGCACTATAATAGCCTGTATTGGAGCGATTTTAGGAGGCAAAATCAGTCCAGAGTTATCCCCGTGCGTCATTATAACTCCGCCAACTAAACGTGTGGACACTCCCCACGATGTCTGCCAAACGTATTGCTGTTGCTGATTTTGATCGAGATACTTTATATCAAAAACTTTGGCAAAATGCTGACCGAGGTTATGAGAAGTCCCTGCCTGCAATGCCCAACCATTAGACATCAACGCCTCAATAGTGTAAGTGTGGACAGCACCGGGAAATTTCTGTGCTTCACTCTTACGACCGACAATAACAGGTATTGCAAGCAAGTTTTCGGCGAACTCTTTATACATATCAAGTATCTTTAACGCTTCTTCCTCGCATTCTTCGGCGGTTGCATGAGCGGTATGACCTTCTTGCCATAGAAATTCCCTTGTCCTAAGAAACAATCTTGTTACCTTTTCCCATCTGACGACATTAGCCCATTGATTTATCAAGATTGGGAGATCACGCCATGACTGCACCCATTCTGCATAAGTGGCACAGATTATAGCTTCGGAAGTTGGACGTATAGCTATTCGTTCCTCTAATTCCTCATCTCCACCATGAGTTATCCATGCGACCTCTGGTGCAAAGCCTTCTACATGCTCAGCTTCTTTTTTTAGGAGGCTTTCTGGAACAAAAAGCGGAAAATATGCGTTTTTATGTCCCGTAGCTTTTATCATCTTATCAAGACCATTCTTTATATTTTCCCAAAGCTCATATCCATAAGGTTTTATGACCATACAACCCTTGATTGATGAATAATCTGCTAATTCCGCCTTTCTGACGACATCAACATACCATCTTGAAAAGTCTTCATCTTTATCTGTTATTTCTTTGACAAAATCTTCTTCTTGCTTCGCCATTTTTCTCCCTTTCAGTGATCATTTTAAGCTAATATTTCAATTCGCTCTTTTTAAGTAAATATGTATCAAATAGAAATTTAAACCATAGAAGATATGAAATAAATCGGTTGGTATCTGGTTTTATTACACCTCTATTTTCCAAATATTCAAAAGGGGGTGTGAATATTGAGATCATCTTTTGACTGTATGAAGCCCACAAAGGAGAGACATATTTAGGCAAATTTAACCCCAAAGTTGCGGACCCAAAACTATTTTTTTCTATTTCCACTCGTTTTTGAAACATACGAGATGTTTTTTTTCTGATTTTTTCTAAAATATCATTGGGAACATTAACACCTAACCAATGTGATGAAAATACCAGAGGAGGATACAGAGAATTTCCACTATCTAATTTAATAATCTCGTCCCAATCTAAATATTCGCCATATCTATGAATTAGGAATGCAATATCACAAAGCCCTAATAAATAACCCCCGCCTTTTATTAAGTGCTTCGTAAAATGGATACATAAATATTGCAACAGATCATTTTCACCGATCGTTCGTATGCTTCCTATTGATGAATCAACTATTTTTGATCTGTTATAAAACTGCATTACATAATTACCATAGGCATATCCAAGTATTATCTCCCCTATACCCCTATTTTCCGTAGGATAAAAACCGTGTAAGTCAATATAAAGTTTTAAATTTTCTTCATTATAAGAATCTACTGTAAATGTAGTGCAAGTTTTCATTTTACCATGTTTTGGAAACATGGATAAGATATTATATGCTTGTGAAAATTCTTCTGAACTGACCACAAAGTCAATGTCGCTAAATACTCTAATCGCAGGATCGTAATAAAGTAAATCTGCGATAGTTATTCCTCTTATCATCAATGGTTGAATTCCTGCTTTATTGAAAAGTCCGACTATATGTTTGGCAGTGTCTTTGGCAATTTGATAACGCTCTTGGGAACGAAAATAATACTTTTCTACGATATTATATAATGCCTTGCCTTGTGGATCGCTTGACCAAAATTCATAATGTTTATCTGCTTCGGATAATATAAAAAGTGCAGGACCAAGTTTGTGTTTAGCCAAAAGCTTTAAAACTAATATAGAGGGAGCAGAAAACAAAACCTTCAACGCATCTTGAATGTCTTTTGGAGTTCTATCTACACGAAGTATTTTTATCATGGATTCAAGGATGATTGATATTTCTTTTGGATCGCTTCGGTAAAAACTTAACTCATCATTTAATATTTCATAAGTCATTTTCTTATATAATCTCTACGAAATTAAAACTTAATGTCTTTTAACCAATCTCTGTTTTCCAGATACCAATTCACAGTATTTAGGATTCCATCTTCAATACTGATGTTAGAATTCCAAGATAAAATCTCTCTTGCTTTTGAGATGTTCGCCCAAGTTACAGGGACATCAGCAGAATGGATTGGTTGATAGTCTATGATCGCTTTTTTGCCAAGATATTGCTCCATTAATTGTATAACATAATTTACTTTTATAGGGCGGTCACTGCCAAGATTAATAACTTCATACCCAAGCGGTTTCAAAGATAGAATTGATCCCCTTGCAATGTCGTCAATATAGGTAAAATCTCGTTCTTGATTGCCATCGCCATATACAGGTATAGGTATTCCTTCTGCTATGTGATGAATGAACTTGAATGGCATCATGTCTGGTCTTCCAGCAGGTCCATAAACTGTAAAATAACGAAGGATCGTTATATCTATGCCATATAGATAATGGTATGTATAAGCCAAAGCTTCAGCTGACTTTTTGGTCGCAGCATAAGGTGATAATTGTTTGTCTGTCTTATCATTTTCACTGAAAGGTGTTTCATTTGCACCGTAAATACTGGATGTAGATGCAAGGACGAATTTTTTTATCCCGAAATCTTTTGATAGCTCTAAAAGGTTTAATGTCCCAGTAATGTTTGTGTCAACATAAACCCAAGGATTATCAACACTTGCCCTTACTCCTGCCCTTGCAGCAAGATTCATTAAAGCAGAAAATTTATTTTGCTGAAAAACTTCTCTTAAATCATTCAGATTAACAATATCTAATTTGTAGAATTTGAAATTGACGAATTTTTTAAGCCTTTTTAATCGCCACTCTTTTAATATTGGAGAATAGAAATCGTTTATGTTATCTATACCAATTACATTTATAGACTGTTTCAATAATAATTCAGTTATCTTCGCCCCGATAAACCCAGCACAGCCAGTAATCAATACAGTCTTTGATTTGGGGTCCATTTATTTATCCTTTATATACTTTTTGCGACGCTTTTATTCATCTGATTTAATACAACACCAAGTATGTTTGCCCCAGAACCTTGCAATAACGAAGTTGAATGAAGGACAACATCCTTTTTAGTATGATCCGCTTTAGCTATTAGTATTACACCATCAACTTTTGCACCAATAGACAAAGATTGTGAGGAAAGCGTTACAGGGGCAGATTTAATTATGATAAGATCAAAATTGTCTCTTAATGATTTTATAAGATCATCAAATTTTGGAGAAATTAAAAGAGCAGACAGATCAGAACTGCCATCCTCTCCCAAAGGGATCACATACAAGTTATTCACAGAAGATTCTATTACGACATCGTTCCAATTAGCTTTTCCATTGAGAATATCTATTAATCCTATACTTTGCTCACCTTTTAATAATCCTGATAGAAGGTATTTAGAAGAGTTATAAGAATCAATGTCCATTAAAAGGACCTTTTTGCCAATTTGTGCCATAGATATAGCCAAATTTACTCCAATTACCGATTTTCCCTCTTTCGGCAAGGAACTTGTTACCATCAAGATTTTTCCGCGAAAATCTTTGTTTTCATCATTATTTGATGAGATAAAAGAGTGCATTAACCATGACTGAAGCACTCTAAACGATTCTTTATAAAACTCTCTGATCCAAGACCTTTTAGTTGGATTATTATATATTATGAACAAAGGCGAATTTTTTGTGGTAGAGTCCTTTTTTGCTCTGATACGAGGAATTTTTCCGATCACTGGAAGCCCAATTGATCTTTCAACATCTCGGGGAATGCGAACTGGGCTATTAATGAATTCAAGAAAAAAGACCAACCCTAATCCCAAGAATAATCCCAAAAATGCACCAGCCATAAGAATTATAGCTTTTCTCGGTTTGGATGGAAAATCGGGTTCTTGTGCAAGTTCTACTATCTCTGGCGGCTTATTTTGTATTATATACTGCGCCTTTAAGTCCTCATGTTTAGATGCGAGTGTAGTATATAACTGCTGATTGAATAAAACCTTAGCTGCTAAATCTGTTAATCCGAATTGCTTATTATATTTTTCTATTGCCTTTTCTTGTTCCTGTTGAAGTCTTTGTTTACTATTTTCAATTTGTGTTTTTAGTCTAACTACCTCAGGATTTTTTTCTGGAAGATATTTTCTCAATCCGTCAAGTTGAATTTCCATCTGCATAATGTTTGTTTTTAGTGCTGCAATAGCCTGAGGAACCTCTGGAATTGCATATTGGCTTCCATACCCCTCTTTTGATGCTCCGCCACCGATCAGAAGAGAACTGAATCCGGTTGTTATACCTTCCTTTGCTTCGTATTGATGGAGTAACTGCCTTGATTTTTCAAGTTCGGTTTCTACTTCCTTTAATTTAATTCCCATCTGATTTATAAGGTTTTCCCATACCTTTCTGTTGGAATTCTCAGTCATCTGAATATATTCAAATGCTACTTTGTTCGCTATATCTTTTGCTTCACTTGGAGAATTACTAATAGCAGTTATCCTTATCATACTTGTTTTATTCTCTTGCTCAACCATCAAATTATTGCGAAATTTCATTACTAAAAGATTCCATTTTAAATTAAGATTCTCTTCCTTCTTATCTAAATTCAAGTCCTTAATCACCTTTTCGGCTATTTCTCTTCCTTTGATCGTCTCTATCTCGGTCGCTACGTCAATTGACTGTCCAATTGGGAAAAAAGCGCTAATAGCAGACCCGAAATCAGTTCCACGACTTGGTTTTAGTTTGATTATCGCACTTGCCTCATACTGCTTTGGTGCCCTAACGAGATAAATGAAAGTTAATCCTAATATTATGATAAAAGTAATGAATATTAGTTTCCATCTTCTCTTAAATATCAGTATGTAATCTCCAAGATAAATTTTCTGATCTTGTTGCACTTCTTGCAAATTTTTTGATCCTTTCAAGATGTTGAATGTGTTAATAATCTATATAATCAAATTGTTTTATAATGGCACAATGATATAATCATGCTTTTGAGCATAATTATATCAAAACAAAATAATATTTCAAGGGGAAAGACCGAACTTAGGACATTAGTTCGGACATTTTCTAGAATAAAGGATGGCATTCCTTTATCATCTGTTGATCATTAACCTAATGTTCGTTAAAATGCCTTCTCTAAAATTCCTAATGCATCATCATAAGTCACCTCTCTTGGATTGACAGCAATATGTCCGCTTTTCATAGCATCTTCAGCCATTTTCGGCAAAGATTCCCTTGTAACTCCAACGCTTTCAAGCGTTACTGGGGCGCCTATATCATCAGCAAGCTCAATAACCGCATCAACTGCTGACATAGCTGCATCCATAAGCCTCATTGACTCTACATGTTCTCCCATTGTTTTTGCTATGTTAATGAACTTCTTGGGATTAGCTATAAGGTTAAATTCCATACCATGTGGCAACAAAATCGCATTAGCTAATCCATGCGGGACATGAAACATAGCACTTGGAGGCAAAGCTAACGCATGGACGATGCCTAATCTTGTGTTTGTAAATGCCATTCCAGCCATATTTGCCGCTATCTGCATGTTTGTAATTGCTGTCGCATTGTGGGAATCCGCAACAGATTGACGGAGGTTCTCTTCTATTAGCTTTATAGCTGATAATGCCAAAGTCTCTGTATATGTATTAGCATTTTTTGAAACGTAGGACTCAATTGCATGTGTCAAAGCGTCCATTCCTGCTGCAACTCTTACCATCCTTGGGGCTGTCGCAGGCATTCGTGGATCAAGTATAGCAACTCTTGGAACGAGCAGAGAACTCCATACAACAAACTTATAATTTCTGTCAGTATCTGTAATAACTGAGGAATATGTTACCTCACTTCCTGTCCCCGCGGTTGTCGGAATAGCTATTATAGGCATTGGTGGATTTGTAAATTTATCTGCTCCCTCATAATCTATTATAGAACCTGGATTATTCGCCATAACAGACATAGCTTTTGCTGCGTCTATATTGCTTCCGCCACCTAATCCAATTATCACATCAAAATTGCCGTTTTTTATTATCTCTGTGCCTTTTTCAACAAGCTTGACAGTAGGGTCTGGCATAACTTCACTGAATATCTCCGATTCAATACCATCTGATTTCAAAAGGTCGCGAATTTTATCTGCAACGCCAATTTTTACTAAATTCGGTCCCGTGACAATAAGAGCATTTTTTGCTTTCAATAACTTCGCCTCTGTGCCTAATTGTTCCAAAGCTCCCATACCTTTAACTATCTTTGTCGGCACATAAAATTTTGTAACGCCAATTCTACTCATTTAATTATCCTCCTTGTTGTTTATTATTTTGTTGTTCTATCTTATAAACATTTATTATAAACATTTATATAATTGTCTTCTTTTCTAAGTAGTATCATTACCGATATCTATCAACCATTTAACATATTGCTAAAATGAGTCCTTCTTTCGATTCATTATTCATAACATACTTCTTTGCCTATAATAAATTTAAGACTCAAGAAACTAACACAAATTGCTAAATAAATATCTTATAATTTACAATACCCATAACAGGTCCTACAATCGCCCAGATACTACCTATGACATAATCGCCTAATATCAATCCTAAGAAGAAAGGGATCGCCTTGCGGTGTGTTCCCATTCCACCTTGTTTCAATATAACATATTTTATCAACCAACTTATGAAAAAAGCAAACCAAAAATAATCCATAGCAAAGCTGATAGCAAGTGCATATCCCGCAGGATGCAAGGGCCACCAGAAGAACCTCATCCTTAAAAATGTCATAAACCCTATAGAAGCCAGACCAATAAACATAGCAGAAACACCGGGAAAATCAGTAAGAGTAGGATTGACAAGCCATCGCTGAAGCCTGTTAAATGCTTCCCAGCCAAGCCAAGACTTGAATCCACCAGCGGAAGCATTTCCCCCATAGCGATATGTTACATCAAGATTAGACCAATAAGTAGCGATAAATCCGACAAAAACTGCCACAATTATTGATATAAACAATTTTTTATTGCTCATCTTTGCAGATTCCGCCATTTTGAATGCCTCTATCTGATTTGGCATTGGGTGATTTCTATTACACCTATTGAACCAATAAAACATTGACATCATCGTCAAATCAGGCGGGCTAATCCTTCTTGTGCCAACGATTGATGCAAGCATATCATGCGGGTTGACAAAATATATCTCATGTGGAGCGCCAAACTCTGCCCTGACCCTCGCCATCGCTATTGAGAGAAGGAAAAATATACCAAAAAACGCAAATGTTATTGGGATACTCATTCCCGCAAGGTGACAAAATACTGTTATAAAAGCCATTGACAGAATAGCACCTATGACAGCCCATCTATATGATAAAGGTTCGTTTGAATCATCAATTTTTTTGCCAAGCCCAATAAAATTTTTTAGGACATTAAAGATATGCCTTCTTGTGACCCATAATGCCACTATTGCAAGGGCAATCCATGCACCCGAAGCCTGCTCATTGAAATACGGAAATCTTGCATCACGTAACCCCAAAGCGACGCCCAAAACTTTCAAAAAAAGCCTAAATACAAAGAAAAACCAGCATGAAAATGAGAGATCAAGTGGCAGAAAGAAGGCTATTCCGATCGCAAACGGATACATAGATATTCTTGTTCCAGCTAAGGCGTTCCACGGTCTATCGGTGAAATAGTGTCCTATATCATATTGCTTGATCCAGCTCATATATGGAACTGCTGGAAATATATAATGAAGACCATTAATTGTTGTGATAAGACTTGCTAAACCAAATCCCATCCACATCGTTTTATTCGTAAAAAACTCAAGTTTTCCATCTCTTTGAGTAGTCATTCCCAAAGGCAATTGAATTATTGGAAAAGCTAATTTTTCTTCATGAGTCCATCTTTTCCTAATGATTACTGTCATACACATCAGAAATATGATAATGACAAAAAAGAAAATTCCCCAAGTGGTCAATGGAACGATCCATGGTTTAAAATTTTTCATATTATAAATGGACGATTCCCCACCATAAAAACCTTCAAGGACGCTTCTATCCGTTATTGTAAGCCATCTTGGAATATACCGAAAGAAAAGGTCTGACCATTCATTTTCAGGCGTCGCAAACCAGAAAGGATGGACAATAGTGCCGAACATATTTTGAAGTGTGTCATGACCAGAAAGCGTCTCAGACGTGACAATCATTATATATATGGTCAATAATTCCCCTTGCGTCAAAGAAGATTTTGGAAATCGCTTGCCGATGAAAAAGTTAATGAAGGTAACTATGAATAACATAAAAACAGGGGTTACAAATAACGGAAGACATGACCCGTCAAGAGCATAATATTTTACTTCAATGATTGTGACCCAGTAACTATTTATTGGTATTAACAGACAGCCGATCAGAAGCGATCTCCATGTGAAACCGAGCGATCTATTTTTTGTCTTTGAATCTATTGTATATATTTCTTTCATAAAAAATATTGATTTTGAGCCTTTTACCGTCTATATTAAGATAAAATAGATTATACAAGTGACACATTGTATCTTTTACCATATTTTATTCTCTCAAAGCCTAATTTGTCAACCTTGATTAAGATCATTATTTTGAAAATCATTGACAAATCCTCTATTTATGATAAAATACTCAATGAAATACCTTAGTCAACATTATTTAAATTTTATGATGATATTCTATTAAATTTATGAATTAAGGAGAAAAATTATGGTTGGTATGTTATTTAGAATAAGAGTAGCTTTAATTGCTATTCTTTGTTCATTATTACTTACTACTTTGATAGCATTTAACGTATATTCAGCAAATGCTACTAAACTGATCCTTCTTTCGCCACATCAGGAAACCATACAAAAGGAGTTCACAACTGCCTTTAAGAAATGGTATAAGGCAAAATATAAGGCAGATGTTGAATTGGTATGGCTTGATCAGGGAGGGACTTCTAATATAATTAGATTTATTACATCTGAGTTTAAGCGGTCACCTAATGGTATTAATGTTGATGTATTATTCGGTGGGGGAACAGATCCACATACAAAATTAAAAAAAGAAGGCTGTTTGCAACCGTATAAACTACCTGCGGGCATACTCGCCAAAATACCAAAAGATTATTCAGGGACACCTGTCTATGATCCTGAATTCCATTGGTATAGTGCTTGTTTTTCTGGTTTTGGTATAATCTATAACAAGAAGTTATTTGATATGCTCGGTTTGCCAAAACCTACGAAATGGTCTGATCTTGCAAAACCTGAATTGATGAAATGGGTCAGTTCGTCTGATCCTCGCCAGAGCGGAAGCATTCACAAAATGTATGAGATTATACTACAAAGTTATGGTTGGGAAAAAGGATTTGAAGTGATTACAAAGATGAATGCCAACGTCAAAATATTCGGCAGAGGAGCAAGCGATATACCAAGAGACGTTGATCTTGGAGAAACTGCTTGTGGACTTGCAATTGACATTTATGCTTTGGCGAAAATAGCAGAATCAGGACCAGAAAAATTAGGCTATGTTATGCCAGAAGGTGAAACAGTTATAGGCGGAGATCCAATAGCAATACTTAAAGGCGCACCTAATATAGAAGTTGCAAGGAGATTTGTAGATTTTGTTATGGGTGAAGATGGACAGAAATTATGGATGCTGAAAGCAGGATTGCCGGGCGGTCCTGAAAAATACACTCTAAGACGTATGAGCGTTATGCCTCATCTATATGATGCCCTTGGCAATAAAGCAGATGTCCCAACTAACCCTTTTAAGTGGAAAGTCACTATGAAGTATGATGATGCTAAAAGCTCCGCAAGACAGGGCATTATTGATGATTTGATCGGCGCTTTAACCATTGACGTTCATTCTGAACTTGTAAAAGCTTGGGATGCTGTCAAAAAAGGTGGAATGAAACCAGAAGCGGTTAAGAAGCTCGTCGCTGTTCCTGCTACTGAATCAGAAATTATAATGCTTGGCAAAGGAAAATGGGAAAATCAGGAATTCCGAAACGCAAAGATCGCAGAATGGACGAGATTTGCAAAAGATAAATACAAAGAAGCGATAAGATTGTCAAAGTAATACTATTGCATAAATTCCTGCCAAGCTATGCAATAATTTATAAGAGGGCATTCCCTGCATTTTGGTTTACGTGCATGACAAATTGTGCGACCAAAATTTATCATGTTGACATGTAATGAATAAGCTTTGCCTTTGGGATAAATTTGTCCCATAATTTCATGTGCCATCTCTGAAGACGCCTTTTCTGGGACAAGTGCAAGCCTCTTGCTAATCCGTAAGATATGAGTATCTACGGGAAACGTCTCTTTTCCACAGGCAAAGCACAACAACACATTTGCAGTCTTTAAACCAATCCCTTTAAGACTTGTGAGAAGTTGTATTGCATCAGTGGTATCCATATCGCAGATGAAATCCAAATTTAATTTCCCATAATTATCTTTAAGCCATTTTAGAACTTGCTTAATTCTAACGCTTTTCTGTCCTGCAAGCCCTCCTATCCTAATAGTCTCTGCAAGCTCTTTTACATCAGCAGAAAGGACATCTTCCCACGTTGGGTATTTTTCTATTAAATTATTAAAAGCTCTTTCGCTATTAGTATCATTTGTATTTTGTGACAAAATAGTATGTATCAAAGTTCCAAGAGGTTCTTCATCTTGTGATCTTTCTGGAATTCCGAATACATCTTCTAATATATCGTTGATCTCTTTGAGTTTTGCCATCAATTCTTTTTTATCCATATTTTCTTCCTAAAAATGTTTACTTTCAATTATGTCAAGTATCAGTCTTGCTGTTCTTTCAACTGCTCCGGGTTCACCCATATTGGCAAGCACGTTTCTTAATTCTTTTCGTTGATTATCAAGTTCATCGGAATTTTTTAACAATCTAATTGCTATATTTGCGATATTTTTAGCAGAAGCCCTTTTTTGAAGCAGTTCAGGCACTATTTCCCTATCTGCAATAATGTTTGGCAAAGCTGTGGATTTTATATTGGGATTTACAAGATTTTTCATCACTATCCATGATAAAAACGAAACTTTATATATGACGATCATTGGAGTGAGCAAAAATGTAGCCTCAAGAGTTGCTGTTCCAGAAGCCATGATGATCAGGTCTGTTATGCTCATCATATTATAGACATCTGAGCTATCAATAAGAATAATCGGGGGATCAGATATTTGGGGAATCATATCTTTTGGAATAGTATGTGCAATTGGCAAGATAAACTGACAATCCTTAATTTCTGATTTTATCAATTTAGCAGAGTCAATTATAACTTGAAAAAGCCTTTTGATTTCTTTTTTTCTACTCCCTGGCATAAGACCAACTATCGGTTTATCAGGATTTAGGTTGAATTTCTTAAAAGCTTCCTCCCTACTTATTGATGGTTTTGAAAAATCTAACAATGGATGACCGACATAATGGACGTTTGCGCCAGCAGATTTATAGACATCAGCTTCAAATGGGAATATTGATGCCACTGCGGAAGTATATTTGGCGATAGTATATGCCCTTTTTCTTCGCCAAGCCCAAACTTTTGGTGGAATATAATATATTACAGGAGTTTTCCTGCTATAAGCGAAAGGGAGGAGACGTATATTGAAATCTGGAAAGTCAACCAAAACGATGGCATCTGGTTTACGTTCATCAATAAGTGATTTAAGACCTTTTAGCCTTTTCAGTATAAGTGGAAGTTTGCCTAATATCTCAGTAATGCCCATAACTGATAGATCAGATATATCAAAATCAATCTGCACATCAGCTTCAGCCATAAGTTTTCCGCCCATACCAAAAAGCATTACTGATGGACAAAGCTCTTTAAGCTTGTTTGCAAGCCTTGCACAATGCAAATCTCCCGACGCTTCGCCAGCTACCATCATTATCTTAGGACCATTCATTTACTAATCTCGCTAAATTTTTTGGCTTTGGTCAATTCGGCAAGGTCTTTAATTAGGATTGGATCGTTATTAGACGACTCTTTTAAAATAGAAAGCAGTTTCTGAACAATCAAAGGGGCGTCCTCATAATTTATTGAGTAATGCACCCATAAACCATCACGTCTATCTTTTACAAATCCAGCGTTTTTTAATATGCCGAGATTTCTTGAAACCCTTGACTGTGTCATATTCAACACTTGCATAAGTTCACATACGCATAGCTCTCTCTGCTCCAACAATTTAATCAATCGTATGCGGGTCTCGTCCCCAAGTGCCTTAAATGCTCTTATTATTTCTTTCATATTTTCCTCCGAATATACAAATCTCTCGGCAAATTATATCATTGATTTTTTGTATAAGTCAAGATTTCTATTTTTGATTTAAAATTTCGTTTGTTATATGTAGAAGCGACATAATCAAATTACTCCCCATATAACATGCCATATTACGTCTGTCCAAAAATGTATACCAACTGCGGACAGAAATCCAAATTTCCTGAAATAATAGGCAGAAAAAAGTGAAAATACTCCATTTAAAAGAATAATCTCAATCATAAGAGCAAATGGAACTTCGTTGATGGCATTCAAGCCAAAAAGAATCATTATTGAAGGGACATGCCCCAAAGCAAATGTAAGGGCTGAAAAAATTGATATAATCCAGAAAATTTGATTTTGCCATCGCTTTTTTAGGATAACATAAGAGATAAGCCATACCCAAAACGATATGAAAAATAGCCGAAATATCACTTCCTCTCCAATACCTGCAACAGCTGAAGCGATAAGAGAAGTAGGAAACGGTGGATGAGGGAGTTTTCCCAATGTATGGAATTGGCTTAAAATTGCATCGGCAAAAATAAAAAATATACCAATACCTCCACCAACCAAAGCAGGGATTAAAAACCTATGTCTATTGGAAACTTTTGAATCCCAGAGATCGGCAAAGCCAAGTTTTTGTGAAAGTTTTAGCCCAATAAAACCTAAACCTCCATAGAGAATAATCTCAATACCTGCAATCACAAGGGCAAGCACGAGTTTTGGAGCTGGAAATTCTTGCTCTGGCAAAATTGGTGAGAAAGAACCTTGTGGTAAAAAAATATTGATTGCTGCCAAGATAGCAAGAGCCATGATAAGACTAATATAGATTTTGATTGACAGAGGTATTTTTTTCATAATTCAGTTCAAGCAAACATCAGCATAAAAAAGCTTTTTGAGCATAACTTGTTTTTAGACGAATTGAATGCACAATTATGGCGATTATCTTTCTGAAAGCGAATGAGAAGGCTAATTCAATATGGTGGGGCGTATTGGACTTGAACCAATGACTTCCACCGTGTGAGGATGGCACTCTTCCACTGAGTTAACGCCCCTTATGGAAAGGGGAACCTACAAAGTGGTGGGCCTAGTTGGACTCGAACCAACGACCAACCGGTTATGAGCCGGTGGCTCTACCAACTGAGCTATAGGCCCAACCTATACAATGTTATTATAGTAAAATTTTTGATTAAAGTCAATACTATTTTTACCCTGATTCACCCTCAGTTTTTTTACACATCGTAAAAATATACCCGACAATTCCAAGAACTATATGAAAACAATAAATACTCATTGGATAAAGCAAAACGTTATTCCTTTGTTACACTTTTCTGGATTCCCGTTTTCACGGGAATGACAAATATGGAACATTTTCAGAATTCTCAGATAAGTTAATCTTTTGGTTAAAAAATCCCTCTAAATCTCCTGACAAGTGGATATTTTTTGTGTAAACCTTTGAAATATAGGTTTT
>Ga0078972_1008788_pt1 | contig 20663 bp, 19 predicted proteins | sample YelNatPaOPGAMG01_FD_67568 | JGI IMG/M metagenome (GOLD analysis project Ga0078972, IMG submission 67568) | Hot spring thermophilic microbial communities from Obsidian Pool, Yellowstone National Park, USA - OP-RAMG-01 (SPADES assembly) (version 2) | ecosystem: Environmental > Aquatic > Thermal...
ATAAATGACCGATCTACCGATAAAACACAAGAGGTAATTAAACTTTATCAAGAAAAACATTCCATTATCAAAAGTATAGAGATTAAAGAAAATTTATCAGGACTTACAGGAAAGCAAAATGCGGTCAATGAAGGCTTGAAGATATGCAAAGGCGAAATTATAATGAATATAGACGCTGATTGCATCGCGAAACCGAAATGGATAAAAAATACTGTCTCTTGCTTCACGCCAAAAACAGGGTTGGTAATGGGATTTAATATTACCTATAATGATAGAAACTCTTTGTCTGTTTTTGCTGAACTTCAGGCTCTTGACATGCTTTTTTTATTAGATTCTGCTTCTGGCTCTATCGGTGTCGGTGTTCATTCTGGATGTGCGGGAAGCAACATCGCATACCGCAAATCTGTCCTTGACGATGAAAATTTCCAAAAACTCGGTTTTACGATAACAGAGGATACCGCAGTTATACACGCAGTATCTAAAAATCCCAATTGGGATGTAGCCGTTATGTATGATAAAGATGCGATGGTTATGACCCCAGCAGAGGTAAGTTGGAGAAGATTCATCGCACAACGTATAAGATGGACGCTTGGCGGATTAACTACAAAATCATGGATTCTAATTCCATTGTATTTAGCATTTCTGTATCATCTTAGCCTTATAATACTCATACCGCTTGCTTTCTTTATAAATTCTTTACAGATAAGTGTTCTACTGTCGTTTTCTATTAAAGCATTCATTGACTTTGTCAGATGTTGGCAGGTATGTAAAAGTTTTAACAGGCTTGATCTTTTGAAGTTTTTTATGCTATACGAATTTTTTATGATCTTTTATAGCGTTTTAATAGGTTTTATTAGTCTATTTGTCAGAGAAATTGAATGGAAAGGCGACATTTATAACATATCTAAGAAGGGATAGGGAAGTGAAACTTCGTAGTAGAGGATCATTATCGGGAATAGACGGCACTTATGCTCGGTCGCTTTACCATGCGTCTGGTTACACAAGAGATGATCTGAATAAACCATTGATCGCAATAGCGAACTCTTGGACAGAAGCTAACCCTGGTCATTATCATCTCAGAGAATTAGCTAAACATGTAAAACAAGGGATTATCTCATCTGGGGGAACGCCTGTTGAATTCAATACTATTGCTCCTTGTGATGGCATTGCACAAGGAAAAGGAATGCACTACATTTTGCCTGCCAGAGATATAATTTCAGCATCAGTTGAGTTGATGATACAATCACATCAATTTGATGGCGTTGTGATGATCTGTTCCTGTGACAAGATAATTCCCGGAATGCTTATGTCAGCGTTAAGATGTGATATTCCAACGATATTTTTGACAGGTGGAACTATGCTTCCATACAGATCAATGGTTGCATGTGATGTCAAAGAAGCCATCGGTGCATATAAATCACAAAAAATTACAAAACAAGAGTTAGAATATATTGAGGAAAACGCCTGTGTTAGCCCGGGATTATGTAGTATGATGGGAACTGCAAGCACAATGAGTTGTATTGTTGAAGCTATGGGGCTTTCTATGCCCGGATGTGCTACTATGCCTGCGGTAAGCTCTGCCAAACTTACATCTGCAAGGCTTGTTGGCAAACAAATTATGAAAATATTGAAAAAGGATTTAACGCCTACCCAGATCGTCACAAAAGCCAGTATTATCAACGCAATAAAGGTAGGAATGAGTATTGGCGGATCAACTAATATGTTGCTCCATATCCCTGCAATTGCAAGAGAAATAGGAATTGATATTCCACTGAGTTTATTTGATGAGATCAGCAGAAAAACTCCACTTTTGGCAAAATTTAAGCCCGCTTCAAATTATAATTTGCTTGATTTTCATGAAGCTGGCGGTGTTTCAGCTATTATGAAAGCTTTGGAATCCGTCCTTGACCTTGATTTGATGACTGTTACATGCAAAACTATGCGTGAAAATATAGCAAATGCGAAGATTATGAGACCTGAGGTTATCCATTCGCTTGACGATCCGATCTCATCAGAAGGCGGAATTGCTGTCCTTTTTGGCAATCTCGCTCCAAATGGTGCAGTCGTCAAACAAAGTGGAATAAACCCAAAGATGATGGTTCACTCAGGGCAAGCTAAGGTATTTGACAGCGAAGAGGATGTCAGGGACTATCTATCATCAAAACAGGTTAAGCCCGGTGACGTGCTTGTTATAAGATATGAGGGACCAAAAGGTGGTCCTGGAATGCGCGAGTTATCCATCCCAGCAGCCTTGTTGATCGGAATGGGATTAGGTGATTCAGTCGCTATGATCACAGATGGCAGATACTCAGGTGCATCAAGAGGTCCTTGTATCGGTCATGTCTGTCCCGAAGCAGCAGAAGGCGGAACTATTGCTTTAATTAAAGACGGCGACATCATAGATATTGACATACCCAATAGAAAATTAAACGTAAGGTTAAGCGAATCGGAACTTCAAAGTAGAAAAGCCAATTGGAAACCAAAAGAGCCAAAAGTAAGCGGTGGATTTCTTGATATTTACCGTAAGATCGTCACTGATGCTAACAAAGGTGCAGTGCTGTCAATTGATAAATAGATTAATTCTTGATGAAATTGCCTGATCAATGCTATAATATCGCATGAGGTAAGGAGATCAGAATTCCATGAATCCCAAAGTTTTTGAGCGACATGGCAATAATATAAATATTATCCAAATCTCTGCAGATGAAATCCTTAACTGTATAGTAGAGAGATGCGATATTATAGTTGAATATTCAATAATACAAGGTGATTTGGATATAGAGAAAATAAGAAACTTGTTAGATCAGAGCGAAGACTTAAAATCTGTTATCAATAGTAAAATAATCATAAAAAATAGCGAAATACGCGGGAATTTTGATTTATCAAATGTTATTTTTACTAATGATGTAATATTTGATTATTGCATATTTAGAGACACTGTGCGATTTGTTTCTAACTCTTTCAATTCTAATGCAAGTTTTAGGACAGCGGTCTTTGATAGCGAAGTTGATTTTAGCTCAACGATATTTAACGATCAAATAGATTTTATATCATCAACATTTAATCATAATGTAAATTTTGACAAGGCAATATTCAACCATGATGCTATGTTCAGTGGTTCTACATTTGGATTAGAAGACTATATTACAGAAGCAAATTTCAGCCTCGCAGTCTTTAATGAATATGCGATATTCAGTTCAGCTTCCTTTAATGGCATCGCAAATTTTAATCATGCAGTTTTCAATGGTTATACACATTTTGCTGGAAGTAGCTTTAATAGAAGTGCAACGTTCCTTTGGACAGCTATGAAGCATCCCGCAAATTTTCAAGGTGTCAGATTTTGTGAAGGCAAACTTCGTTCGTTGATCTGGAATCAGATTATCTGTCCATCTGTAAGCAAAGTAACTTTTGGCAAACTTAAACTACGTAGTTATTCAATAACGGACTTTTCAGAGTTTAACACTGCGACAATAATGGATAGCTCATCTAATCCATACCTTAAACGTTATATAGATGATGAACAATGGATACGATCATGGCGAGAGAGAAAGCACAAATTCTGGTTCATTTTATGGGAGATCACTTCACACTGCGGGAGAAGTTTTAGTCTTTGGGCGATGTGGTCAGCTTTTTTCGCTATATTATTTGCATTTATATATTATTTTGGCTTTGGTGAACAACACTTCAGCTATAACGTCCAAAAGATGATCGCCGAGGGTAGGCATCCAAATTTTTGGAGTTATCTTTATTATAGCGTTGTAACATTCACAACATTAGGATTTGGTGATATTGTGCCGACGACGAACATTGCCCGTCTTGTTGTCGGAACAGAAGTAATTTTAGGATATATAATGCTTGGAGGGCTTATAAGCATCTTTGCTAATAAATTAGCAAGACGAAGTTAATAAATGGTTTTGAGTTTTCAGTTGGAAAAGATCATTAAAAAACTGGAAACTGCATAGGAGATAAAAATGATAGGAGATTCAAGGTTTATAGCTTTTGACATGGGGGCAGAAAGTGGGCGTGCTGTTTTAGGCTCTTTCAATAACGATAGATTAACACTTGAAGAGATTCATCGCTTTCTTAACACACCTGTTAAAGTCTTTGATAGTTTGCATTGGGACGTGTTACAGATGTTTCAAGAGATGAAGAAAGCTCTTGACATTTGCGTCCAAAAATACGGACCAAAATTAGATGGTATCGGTTTTGATACATGGGGAGTTGATTTTGCCCTTATTGGGAGAGACGATAGCATACTCGGATACCCATATCATTATCGTGACAAACGCACTGATGGTATGATGGAAAAGGCTTTTAGCATAGTCCCAAAAGAGGAGATATTCCGAATAACTGGTATCCAATTTATGAAGCTAAACACGCTTTATCAATTATTAGCGATGTCACTGGCAAAATCACCTATACTTGAGTCCGCAGATAAATTGCTTATGATGCCCGATCTGTTTAACTTTTTATTCACAGGCAAAAAAGTATCGGAGTTCACTATCGCGACGACGACGCAATTTTATGATCCGATAAAGAAGAGTTGGTCCAAGGAATTATTTGATAAGCTTGGATTACCTTTCCATATCTTGCCTGAGATTGTATCACCGGGAACGGTTTTAGCACCTTTGTATCCATCAATAAGAGATGAGGTTGGATTAGGAGATGTGCCAGTTATCGCCCCTGCTTGTCATGATACTGGTTCTGCGGTTGCTGCTGTCCCTGCGAAAGACGACAAATGGGCATATATAAGTTCGGGGACATGGTCGCTAATGGGTGCTGAAATTCCTAAACCGATCATAAATGATTCATCGCTTAAATACAATTTCACAAATGAAGGCGGAGTCAATAATAGCATTAGGTTTTTAAAAAATATAATGGGGCTTTGGCTTGTCCAGCAATGCAGAAGCACTTGGGAAGATGAAGGACAAAGTTATTCGTATTCCGATCTTGTAAAAATGGCAGAATCAGCAAAGCCGTTGGTCTCAATTATAGAGCCAAATTACGAGCCTTTTTTAAGTCATGGAAACATGCCACTAAGAATTATTGAATTCTGCAAAAATACAGGGCAACCAGTGCCAGAAACTAAGGGAGCTATTATAAGATGCGCATTAGAAAGCCTTGCATTAAAATATAGATGGGTGCTTGAAAAGTTGGAGGAAATGCTCGGAAAGAAAATAACCACGATTCACATAGTAGGTGGAGGATGTCAAAATCAGTTGTTATGTCAGTTTGCCGCAGATGCCACACAACGTCAGGTCATAGCAGGTCCTATTGAGGCGACAGCTATCGGAAATATCGTAATGCAGGCTATCGCAAGAGGTTATATAAAATCTATTGAAGATGGCAGAGAATTAATAAGAAGATCATTTGAGGTAAAGGTTTATGACCCAGGATTTGGGTTAGAATGGGATTCCGCTTATAGTAGATACCTTGAAATTATGGAAAAGACCGTTGGGCTATAAATGAGGAACAATTTTGTGAAAAGTGAACTTATGTGCATTTACATTGAAACTTCAGTATTTGGTGGGAACTTTGATGATGAATTTATGGAATCTACACAAGTATTTTTTGATATGCTTCATCAAAGGCGATTTATACCTTTAATATCTGATATTTTAATTCAAGAAATTAATAAAGCACCTCAGCAATGAAAAAGAAAGTTAAGAATTTTGATTGTATAGAAATGAAAAGACATATTCAAGAGAAAATATATGAAGAAACAAGGAATATGAGTAGAGAAGAATATTTAGCTTACATCAAAAAACAAGTTGATGAAAGTTACTTTGGACAATTACTCAAAAAACATGCTATCTTATATTCCTGTGATAAAAATGAATAACATACAAAGGAATAGGTTTTTGTAATTATAATGATTTCTATGAATATACTTGATGGATTAAATGAAGTTCAAAGAAAAGCTGTCACTCATGGCGACGGACCTCTATTAATTCTTGCAGGAGCAGGAAGCGGAAAGACAAGAGTGCTTACACACCGTATAGCATATCTTATCCGAGAAAGAGGCATATCGCCGATGAATATATTAGCAGTGACATTCACAAACAAAGCGGCGGAGGAGATGAAAAATCGCCTCAAAAACCTGATAGGTCCTATACAAAGCGGGCTACTATGGGTCAGCACTTTTCATTCCGCTTGTGTGCGATTTCTAAGAGGAGATATAGACAAACTCGGACTAAAATATACACGGAATTTTACAATCTATGATCAAACTGATCAACTGCTTTTGATAAAACAGTGCCTAAAAGAAATGCAGATTGACGAAAAACGCACTCCACCAGGGGCAATTTTGAATACTATAAGTAACGCAAAGAACAATCTTATAGATTTTTCTGAATATGAAAAAAAAGCTGGCAATTTCTTTGAAGATCAAGTAGCAAAAGTATATAGGATTTATCAGTTACACTTGCGAGAAAATAACGCTCTTGATTTTGACGATCTTTTGATGTTGACCGTTCAGCTTTTTGAGGAATGCCCAGAAGTCCTTGAACTTTATCAGAACAAGTTTAATCATATACTCATAGATGAATATCAGGACACAAACCACGCTCAATATAGGATAGCTAAACTTCTTGCCAGTAAACATAGAAATATATGTGTGGTAGGGGACGACGATCAGTCAATATATACATGGAGAGGGGCAGATATTCGCAATATCCTTGATTTTGAGAGAGATTACAAAGATGCAGTTGTCTATCGCTTAGAACAAAATTACAGGTCAACAAAAAATATATTAAACGCAGCGCATAGCGTAGTTGTCAATAATATAATGCGAAAAGACAAAAAACTATGGACAGAAAACGAAGAAGGGAGAAAATTAATCTGCTACGAAGCCATAGACGAGAAAGGCGAGGCGGAATTTATATCAGATATAATATCCAAGTTATGCACAGAAGGCTATGATTATAGCGATTTTGCATTATTATATAGAATGAATGCTCAATCCCGTGTCCTTGAAAACGCCTTGCGAATTGCCCGTATCCCTTATACTGTTGTCGGCGGATTGCGATTCTATGAACGTATGGAAATAAAGGATATTATCGCATACCTGCGTCTGCTTTTGAACAGGAACGACACAATAAGCCTTCAACGGATAATAAACGTCCCTGCCAGAAATATTGGAAAAGTAACTTTGGACAAGCTGAAAGAATTCGCTTATGAGCAAGGCTTTTCGCTTTATGATGCGATGATGAACGTTGATCAAGTGCCAAATATACAAAGTCGCACCCGTGAATCTATATCAAAATTCGTCCAAATTATAGAGAGCATTGATCCAACTCAGAAGCCAACGCTTGTTATACAAGATGTCCTTGAAAAAACAGGTTACATAAAAGCTTTGGAGGAGGAAAACTCCATTGAGGCACAAAGCAGGATAGAAAATGCCAAAGAATTGCTTTCAGAGGCAAAAGAATTTGAGCAAAGGCAAGATGATCCAGAATCAGTCACATTGGCACATTTTCTTGAAGGGATAACACTTAAAAGCGATATAGATAATTGGAACAATCAAGAAAAGAAGGTCTCATTGATGACACTTCACAGTGCCAAAGGATTGGAGTTTAGAGTTATATTTTTGACAGGTATGGATGAGGGCATATTTCCATCGTGGCGATCTCTTGAAAACGATAAAGAAATGGAAGAGGAACGTAGGCTTTGTTATGTCGGCATTACTCGTGCAAAAGAAAGGCTATATCTCACTTCTGCTTCTCAGAGGTTATTGTTTGGCAATACATCATTCTTTGAACCTTCGCGCTTCCTTGATGAGATCCCATCTCATTTGAAAGAACAATATAACGATACCATAGCAATAAAGTCACCTGAGCGACAAGTTGTTTCACAAAGTCAGCAAACTATCATTAACAATGATAAATTTGATTTTAAGATCGGTCAGAAAGTCCGTCATAAAACTTGGGGTAAGGGCATTATAAAAGAGGTTGTCGGCAAAGGCACAAATATGATGGTAACAGTTAATTTTGACATAGGCGTAAAAAAGACGCTTATGGTTGAGTATGCTAATCTTGAAAGATTATGAAATTTAGGAGGAATTTATGGAAAAGATAACAATAGAGCAGGTTGAGCATGTGGCTAACCTTGCCAGACTAAGATTCAACGAAGAGGAAAAACAAAGGCTTGCTATTCAACTTGAAGCAATACTTGAATATATAGAAAAGCTAAATGAGTTAGATACTGACGATGTTCCGCCGACGTCGCATGTTATACCAGTAAAAAACGTCGTCAGAGAGGACGTAGTCAAGCCATCGCTTAGCCGAGAAGAAGCATTAGCAAACGCCCCAAGTCCCGTAGATGGGCTTTTTGAAGTCCCGAAAATAATAGAATAACTGAAAGGCGAAAGTATGTTCAACCTACGGAAATATGACCTTACACCGACAACATTGATATTTCTTGTGATACTTTTTGCTTTCTTTATTGTATTTCTCATTTATCCTATCGTCTATGTTTTCTCGCAGGCTTTTTATCTAAGCGAAGTGCGTCTTTTTAGCATAGACGAGAGATTCAAAGACGAATTAGACAATAGTATATTCTCCGAAAATCTTGCTATGGAGTTCTCTAATAATGGACATGAAACTTCACATAATATCACAATTCTACCGATAAAAGAGGGCAAATGGGAAATATACGATGAAGGCGGAAATTATGTCATCAAACAGGAGGAAGGCAAGCTGAATGTATATACAAAAGGCAAGTTTTCGCTTGGCTTTTTCAAGTTAATGGTGACCAATCCGCTTCAACGTGAGAGCATAATTAACAGTATGGTCCTCGGCTTTGTCGTTACATTAGCAACTACGATATTGTCATTGCCATTAGCCTATTGCCTTGTTAGATATAACTTCCCTGGAAGGTCGTTGCTTCAAGGCTTGATCCTTGTGCCGATGGTTATGCCTCCGTTTGTCGGTGCAATAGGTATGAGACAGCTTTTTAGCAGAATGGGCAGTGTCAACCTTATATTGATGAAACTCGGGATAATAGAGCCTCAAAACGCTATTGATTGGCTTGGAACTGGATTCTGGGGAGTAGTTATTCTTGAAGTGCTTCACCTTTACCCTATAATGTATCTTAACATTGCTGCTGCGATGGCTAATGTTGATCCGAGTTTAGAAGAAGCAGCCGAAAGTATGGGTGCTGGAAGACTGAGATTACTTAGGACGATAACTCTACCGCTTATGGTCCCAGGATATTTTGCTGGTGCTTCTGTCGTTTTTATATGGGCTTTTACCGATCTTGGCACGCCGTTGATATTTGAATATCGTAAAGTTATACCTATTCAGATATTCAATATGGTCGCAGATATTAGAGCTAATCCTATGGGGTTTTCGCTTGTAGTCGTAGTCATATTGTTATCTTTGGGGTTTTTCTACTTGTCTAAAAAATTTATGGGAACTAAACGTTATGAGATGATGTCAAGAGGACATGTAGATATACGAGAACGAAAAGCTGGAAAAATCGGCACGATTATAATATATATATTTATCTTGTCAGTGATATTTGTAGCGGTTTTGCCACATATAAGCGTTGTTTTGCTTTCAATAACTCAAAAATGGTCTGGAACAATACTTCCCGAAGTCTATACATTAGATCATTTCAGGGAGATTTCCTCGCATGAATTGACACTGCCGAGCATAAAAAACAGCTTAATATACAGCACTATAAGCACTTTTCTTGATCTATTGGTGGGCATATTGATCGCTTATATTCTCGCAAGAAGGAAAGTCCCTGGTAAAGATGCTCTGGACCTTTTATCAATGTTGCCATTGGCATTGCCCGGCTTAATATTAGCATTCGGATATGTGGCGTGTTTCTCTGGAAGTTTTATTGACCCAAGAGATAACCCAACGGTTTTATTGGTTGTGATATATGCTGTCCGAAGACTACCTTACATGGTCCGATCTGCCTATGCAGGATTTCAACAGACAAGCATAGCTTTGGAAGAATCATCTATGAGCCTTGGCGCTTCTCCATTCAAGACTATACAGAAGATCACATTTCCGCTTATTATAGCTAACCTTGTCGCTGGCGGAATTTTGTCCTTTGCGTTTGCGATGCTTGAAGTTAGCAGTAGCCTTATACTTGCTATGAAGAAAGAATTTTTCCCGATAACCAAAGCGATATATTATGTATTCGGCAGGGTTGGTGACGGACCATACATCGCAAGTGCTATGGGCATATTAGGCATGGTTCTTTTGATAATAAGCCTTGTGCTTGCAGGGAGATTTCTTGGAAAACGTATGGGAGAATTGTTCAGAGCTTAACATACAGGAGGCTAATATGCGACAACCTTTGATTAACGAGACAAGATATGAACACTTTGACGTAGCAGTTGTTGGCGGTGGAATGGCAGGGATCACCTCTGCTATCGCTTCTGCAAGGACAGGGGCAAAGACCGTGCTTATAGAAAAAGCTGGATGGCTTGGCGGAATGGGCATAACAGGTGCAACTGGCTTACATAGCTTTTTTAATATATTTGACGCACATCCGGGAGCTGAACGCACAAGGGTTGTCGCAGGCATCGCACAAGAGCTTGTTGACATAGCAACTCAACTCGGCGGAGCAATGGGACATATCCGTATGGAGCGCGGCGGAGATTTTATCAGTATGTTTACGCCTGTTGAGCCAGAGGTTTTTAAATATGTCTCTGCTAAATTATGCCTTGATGCAGGCGTTAAAATTCTTTTTCATACTGTTCTTGATGAAGTATGGTCAAGTGATGGACACGTGGACGGAATAGTTGTATGGAACAAGGCGGGACGAAGCCTTATAAAAGCTAAAATATACGTTGATTGCACTGGCGATGGTGATTTATCTGCTTATGCTGGTGCAAAATTTGAGCACTTCAAGGCTGGTGAACATGGGGCATACTCCGCAGGTTTCACTTTCAGGCTTTGTAATGTTGATCTTGACACTATGGAAGCTGATCTTGAAAAGAAAGGCATGATCACGCAGATTGCACATGCAATAAAGCCCGGAATGCATCGTCCTGATGTTGTCAGATTAGGAATTAATATGGGAAAGCTAAGAGAAGCAGGCGTTAAAGATGCCCCAGGATATTTCTTGTCATCTTCGTTAAAACCAAGAGAGATAACCTATTGTAATTGCATTAATTATGGTCCCAATGATGGCTTGGATGTTGACGCTTTATCGTCTGCGGAGACGGATTTACGTGGCAAAATGCTTAATGTAGCTGAAATATTCCGTGAACATATCAAAGGTTGCGAGAACTGCTATCCTGCTGGTCCTGCACCTTCTGTTGGGCAAAGACGTAGCAGGGCGATCCGTTGTGAATATGAACTTACACAAGAGGACTGCACAGAAGGAAGGCAATTTGACGATCAGGTCGGTTGTTTTTCGTTTATAGACAATAGCAAATACTTTGTCAAAGACGCTGGAGCTTATGGAATACCATATAGGGCTTTGATACCAAAAGGCTTGGATAATGTTTTAATCGCTGGAAGGATGATGACAGTTGATCTTGTCGCACATAATAGCACTAGGAATACTGTCTGTTGCTTAGTATGTGGTCAATCCGCAGGCACATCAGCAGGTCTGTCTGCAATAAAAGGAATAAGTCCTATTAATCTTGATGTTAATGAATTACAAGAAAAGTTATTGAACGATGGCGTTCTCCTCAAACCTAAATCAGACCCTTTATAAAGATTTGAAACGATAAAAGGTGAACATGAAGAGGTATAAGGTAAAACTCTGTGGAACGACAAGTATTGAATCCGCAAAAATGGCAATAGATGCTGATGCAGATTATATCGGTGTCCTTGTAAATGTCGGAATGTCGGAACGTTCGCTAAATGTTGATCAGGCAAAGGCGATTGTTGAGTTTTCTAAAATTCCAGTTATGACGCTTTTGTATAATATGAGCGTTGACGAAATATGTCATATCTACGATAAGATAAAACCTTATGGCGTCCATCTGCTTGGGAACACTCCTATTGAGAACATCGGTAAATTAAAAAATAAATTGGATTGTCAGATATGGCTTACCGTATATCTCCCTGCCGAAGATCAGGGCAAAGTTGACATTGAGCAGATGAAGGAATTGATAAAAAGCTATGAATCAGCAGGGGCAGACGCAATAGTCATAGATACCGTAAGTAAAGGGCGTTACGGTGGGACAGGCAAAACTGCTAATTGGGATATAGCGAAGGATTTGGTGATGTCTGTTTGTGTCCCTGTCTTTTTGGCTGGTGGTATTAATCCTGAAAATGTCCGAGAGGCGATCCTCAAAGTTGACCCTTATGGCGTTGATTTAGCATCAGGGGTGGAGATAGAAAAAGGCAAACGAGACCCCGAAAAAGTAAAAAAGCTAATGGCAGAGATCAGAAAAGTTGAATATGAAGTAAATCATACTCTTGTTATTATGTCTGAAAGCTATGAGGAGACAAGAAACATCGGCAAAGTCATCGGAAAGATGGCTTTTGCTGGCTCAGTGATCGCACTTTGTGGGGAACTTGGCTCTGGAAAAACTACGCTTACACAAGGAATAGCAGAAGGACTTGATGTCCATTCTTTCGTCACTAGCCCAACTTTTGTAATCGTAAATCAATATAAGGGAAGGCTTCCGTTATATCATATAGATACTTATCGCCTTAGATCGTTAGATGATATGTATGAACTCGGGTATGAGGAATTCTTTTATGGTGATGGTGTTACCGCTATTGAATGGGCGCAGAAGGTTGAACCACTCTTGCCAGAGGAATATTTACGGGTAGAATTAGAATATGTCGGCGAATCTGAAAGAAAAATAACAATAAAGCCTTATGGACAAAGATATGTTGATATTGTAAATCAAATAAAGTAAAGATTGATTGAGTTTAATCTATAAAATCTTTCTAAACTTCGGGTCAAGGTCAGATTTTTTCATAAAATCGCACAAAATAGTGATCGGTGATCAGTAATCAGTCAACTTTCAACCTTTAACTATCATTGTTTTTATATTTCGCTCCTCTGGAGCTTTTGTTTTTCTCTTGTTTTTGACTAGGAAATATTTCACGCCTAACGGCGTTAAAAACCCGATATTTCAAAGGGTTACACAAAAAACCCATCCTTGAAAACTCTAAATATTCCTTTTTTCAAAGGGAATATTATTGTCATTCCTGCGGAAGCAGGAATCCATACTAGTTCCAGACATAATTTCGGGCAACTTATTATTCAATTGGATTGTCTAGGGAAATCCCTCTAAATCTCCCTTTTCCAAAGGGAGACTTTTAAGGTTTTTTTCAAAGAGAGAATTTTAAGGTTTTTCGCTTTTTATTTAGGAAAAATTATGATCGTATTGGGAATAGAGACAGCAACAATGACAGGCGGATTAGCACTGATAGACGAGGAAAAACTTATATCAGAATATACGCTTAATATGAAAACTACTCACTCATCAAGATTGATGCCTGCGTTAGATTGGATATTGAAAGACGCATCTTTGGATAAAAATCAGATCAACGGGATAGCAATATCCATAGGTCCTGGTTCTTTTACTGGTCTGAGGATCGGTCTTGCAACTGCAAAAGGGTTAGCTATGGGATTAAATATTCCATTAGTTACAGTTCCAACACTTGACGCTTTAGCAAATAATGCCACATATTCGCCCTATCAAATTTGCCCTGTTTTAGACGCGAGGAAAAAAGAGGTATATTTCGCATTTTACCGATATGCAGATAATATTCTAATGAGAGAAAGTTCATATCAAGTCATATCTCCTGATAAACTCATAGATCAGATAAATGAAAAAACTATAATGCTTGGCGATGGCTTAAACATTTATGGCGAGTTATTCAAAGAAAAATTAGGCGATCTCGCAATATTTATAAGGAACTCACAGAGGTTGCCAAAAGCAAGCGTTATCGCTGAACTTGGTCTGTCCAAATTGAAGGCAGGAGAAATTGCTGACCTCGCATCTTCTGAACCGTTATATATAAGGCGTGCAGACGCAGAGATAAAAGCAAGATGATCATCTATGAATCATAAAACTGTCCTAAATGCCTTTCTTTTTTCCGTCCTCATCAATTTATTAGTATTGTTATTGCCTTCAATTTTTTTCATTCATAAGGAATTCTCGCATCCATTAGAAGATGATAACATTCCTGCCGATCTATTCGCTATGCCGAAAGGGGAAATAGCAAGCCCAAAGACAGATAATAAATCAGAGCAAAATGATGATCAATACTCTTATGGCTTTCAATCCAATTCAAAAGACTTGACGACTATAACTTACAGATCAATCATTAGAGAATTGGCTTTTTCAAGAAATGATCCTGCTTTTAAGAGTCGCTTAGATAAACTTGGTATAGATACTGATCAAAAAAATGTATCAGACCTCAAACAGCAATTAGGAAAAGACCAAAATTTGGCAGTCACGAGGAAAAATTCATCTGGTCATTATAGTTTAATTCAAGTTAGATATAAAAACTCATCGGATAACATAAGCACAAGTGTTTTAAGACAATTGGCAATGGCAATGAATAGATGGACAAATATTAAAACGCAGGTTTTACAGAAATCCATTAGCCTTGATGATCCCGATATTGTCCATCTGCCGACGGTTTACATTGCATCAAAAAAAGCCTTTACATTTACTAACCAAGAACGAGCAAATCTAAGAAGATACATTTTTAGCGATGGACTTGTCATATTTTCCAATACTGCGGATTCTGACTCTGATTTTAATGATGTTGCTAATTCCGTTGGTTTTGAGCTTTGGAATATACTCGGTGAACTTGCCCATAATTTAGACGTTATAGATAAAAACGACAAAATTTATAACAGTTTCTTCAATTTAGGAAGATCGCAATTGCCTGATCTTCTTGGTATCCGATATAATGGAAAAATTGTCTTTATTTATGAGGATTCAGGATATGCTATGGCGTGGTCAAAGGGCATTGATAGCGATGATAAGCCATTTATGAAGCTGGGTGTAAATATTTTGCTATCTCGGTTTTTTTAATTAAAATGTATTTGCTTCTATTATTGAGATGTTGTATCATACAATTGATCAAATGGACCAAATTTTTTCGCAAATACTTTTAAAGGAGGGTAAAAATGGCAAGAAAATTTCTAATATCTATTACGATTTATATTATTTTAGCATTTTTTTCATCATTAGCATATTCCGCAGAAGAAGGGCTTGTCAGCTATTGGACGTTTGACGATGGAAAAGGCGATAAAGCAAAAGATTCAGGCAAAGCTGGAAATGAAGGCGTTATCAAAGGCAAATCCCAATGGGTGCAGGGCAAAACAGGCACTGCCCTTTCGTTTGTAAAGCAAGATGCTATATACGTTGAGGTAAAAAATAACCCGTCACTTAATATAAAAGAACAAATAACGATGTGTGCATGGATAAAGCCAACTTCCATATATACAGGGGAAGATTGGAAAGAACGAAACTGCGTTATGGCTAAAAGAAGGGCATATTACCTAGATATTAACGAAAAAGGTAATCTTGCAAGCTATCTCTATGGTGTCCAACCTCAGGAATGGCTTTCTGGTGCTATTGATATGAAAAAATTTATGAATAAATGGGTTCATGTTGCCACTACTTATGACGGCAAAGAGCATAAATTATATGTAGATGGAAAGCTTGATGTGTCCGTTAAAAAAAGCGGATTAATATCCGAAGTCACAGATGATTTCTATATAGGCTGGGTTGATAATAATCGTTATTTTGATGGGATAATAGATGAGATTATGTTATGGTCTAAGGCACTTACCGCTGATGAGTTGTCAAAATCACTTTCCGTTGATCGTCATTCAAAGTTAGCATCATGCTGGGGAAGGCTAAAAACACTGCATCCATAGCTGATTTTATCTTAGAATGGCAAATTCCTTGCAAGATAATGCTTTGAGGTTTTAATATTAAATTTAATTCAGTCAAGCATTATAGAGGTGAAAAAAATGGGAATAATGGATAGGATAAAATTAAATCTAAGGGCGAATTTGAATCATTTACTTGATCAAGTTGAAGACCCTGAAAAGCTTATGGATCAGTTATTATTAGACATGAGAGAGGGCATAGTTGAATTTAAAAATTCAATAGTGAATGCCATTGCTGGCGTGAAAAGCCTTGAACGAGAAATTGCAGAAAATAGCGAAAAAGCCAAGCTCTGGGAAGAAAGGGCGATATTAGCTTTGAAGCATGGTGACGAAGAATTAGCTAAGCAAGCTCTTAATAAAAAATTAGCTTGTATTGAGAACGAAAAAAAGGCAAAGTTAGAGCTTGAAGAGCAAAAAAAGACCGTCCAAGACCTCAAAGCAAGCCTTCCAATTCTTGAAGCGAAATTAGATGAGCTTTATAAGAAAAAGCATGAGTTGATAAGAAAATCTCTTGAAATTCAGAGAATAAGTCAAATCAAACGATCAAAAGATATTGCGACGGAAATTGGTTTTGACGCAACTGTTTTTACAACATACGATACGATGGTAGAGAAAATAAAAGCTCTTGAAGATCATGCTTCTGCACTCGCTGAATTGGAAAAAGATGATATTGAGGACGAGTTTAAGAAATTAGAGAGAAAATCCCAAATAGAAGCTGAATTGAAGTCAGCAAAAGAAAGCATAAAAATAGGTGAATAGTTATTAAATGGCTGAATTTGAGTATTTTCCCGAACATATCCGCAAAACAGTTTTGGAACACATAACGCCTGATGAAAAAATTGAGATGTGCTTCATAGCAGGATCATCTATATCTTTTAGCAAAGATTTTGTTATAATCACATCTAAACGCGTTATGGTCGTTGACGAAAGAACGATGGGCTATTTGGGAAAATTATACGTCAATATTAAAGAGAATGTTTTGATAGAAGATATTGAGTCAATAAAAATTTATAAAAGTCCAATAAATAGGCTATTTAGGCAGGCAAGCATAGGGTTAAAAGTTGATAGATACGAGTATCTTATCAATAACGGTAGTGCAGGTGAGATTAATAAAGCAGTTAAGTTGATCAACGAAATAAGGCAAAAATTAGTTAAAAATTAAACTACGAGGTTGATTTAGCATGTCCTTTGTGATAAACTATAAATAGTGTTTAATTATTAGTAGTTAAGAACTTGAATAGAGGAGATGATTAAAATGATCGAGGTAGAAATTGAAATGGTAAGGCTCGATCCAGACGCAAAAACTCCTATTGTCATACTCAGAGAGAAAGAAGGCAAATCAAGACGCATTCTACCGATATGGATAGGACTTTTTGAGGCGATCGCTATCGTTACGGAGATTGATCAACAAACGCCGATAAGACCGATGACCCATGACCTGCTAAAATCCGTTATTGATAATTTGGGAGCAGAAGTAATATCGGTTTTGGTCTCTGATTTAAGGGAAGATACATTTTACGCAGAGATTAATTTGCGTCAAAGCGATGGAAAGGTAATCAAGATAGACTCACGTCCCAGTGACGCAATAGCGTTATCTCTAAGGGCGAAAGCCCCGATCTATGTATCCGAGGAAGTCATGGCTATATCAGGTATTAGCCAAGCTATTGTTGATTCAACTCCAGAAGACCATTTGAAGGCAATTCTTGATAACCTCAAACCAGAAGATTTTGGCGACAAAGTTTAATTTTAACAGATAGAAATGAAGTGAACTACTGATCTAAACTTTGCCTGTTTTGATCTGTGTTTTTTGCAATCATTGTTCGCTTATCAATAAGATCAGCTTAAAACTGCCTTAATAGTTGAGACCCCGCTGCATGTTTATAGGAGGAAATTAAAATGGGGGTCCTTGAAAGGATAAGCAGGTTAATACGATCAAATATAAATGATCTCTTAGATCGTGCAGAAGACCCTGAAAAGATTCTGCAACAGCTCATTACTGATATGCAGCAAGACCTAAGAGAAGCAAAAATTCAAGTTGCATCAGCTATCAGAGAGCAGAAAAAACTTGAGACATTATATCAAGAGAATTTAGCTATGGCTGATGTGTGGGAGAAACGCGCTATTTCCGCGATAAAAGATCAGAATGACTATCTTGCGAAAGAGGCATTGAAACGTAAACGAGATTGCGAACAATTAGCCAAAGAATACAAAACACAATTAGACGATCAGACAAAAAGCGTTCAGTCTCTCAAAACTGGCTTGGCAGAGTTAGAGGCGAAATTATCAGACGCAAAGCGTAGAAAAGACCTTCTGGTTGCCCGTCAAAAGCGCGCCCAAGCTCAAAAGACCATAAGTCAAACGATGAATGGAATTTCCCGTTCAAGTGCATTCTCAGCTTTGGAGAGAATAGAAAGAAAAGTCAGAGATGCAGAAGTTGAGGCACAGGCATTTGAGGAGTTGAAAAAAGATTCACTTGAAGCAAAATTCGCCGATCTGGAAAACGACGATATAAACTTGGAATTGGCAAAATTGAAGGATAAAATAAGCAAGCAAGAAACGAACTGATAAACCTTTGCAATGATTGTAGTTGTAATTATATTTTGTTATGGAGGTTTGAAATGCTCAAAAACTTGCTTATACTCATACTTATTGCTATATTAGCGGTTATTGGAATAGGATCGGCGTTAAAGTTAATAAGCTGGTTATTTGGGGTTATTGTCAATATCGGTGTTGTTATATTGTCAATATTAGGCATTATGTTTTTAGCTAAAAAACTCCGTAGTTAGCTATTAATTTAATAAAGAATTATGCCCAATCGCTTTTTGAATATGCCACAACATGATCAGCCTTTGAACTTAAAGCAACCGTTTCTATTCCAACTTTGATACTCTTTTCAGATATTATTTTTTCTTTTTGATAAGAAACCAATCAGGTTCTTTATTGCAATTGCCATCAGAGGTTATCTGTGACCAATTGTTATAGTTAATAGCATCAGCGACGCATATATTCCAACCTTTTGCTTTAATTCCGATTATCTCAGGTGCAAAGCCCATAGTCTCTTTTTTGGGTCCGCGACTGAATGCAACGTATCTTCCATCAGGTGACCAATCTATGTGATAAATTTTCATCGGTGGTTGACTTTCAACGACGTTTCGGCGATTTGTGACTTTTGGAGGATTAGATGTCAAATCCAAATCGCCGATAGACAATGCCCAATCGCTTGATCCCCAAGCTATTTTTTTGCCGTCAGGACTTATATCTGGTCGGCAACCAGGGATTTCAAGGTTAAACACTTTATTTCCGTTAGCTTCTATTGCTAAAATTGCATGGTCATATCCCATACCGCCATGCACTGTCGCCACATACCATTTATTATCAGGCGAACAACAGATATTATATAGGTGATGGATATTTTTATTCGGATGCTGAGTGTGTGTTTTCGTTTTAAGGTCATAGACGAATATTCCCTTAGTGGCATAATCAAGGTAACTGAATTTGTCAGTCTCCCCTTTTAGATATATAATCGCACTACCATCTGCATTCCAGCAAGGTTCACGGGCATTTTCGGCGACTTTAACTCGCTTTGTTCCGTCAATATTCATATAATAAACATTGCGTATATCGGGACCATTGCCTTCATCAGACACAAAGCAAACCTTAGTCCCATCAGGCGATACGTGAGGGTATAACTCATTTTTGTCAGGAGTTTTTGTGAGATTAATTTGATTTGATCCGTCGGGATTTGATATGTAAAGCTCCCAATTATTGTTACGGTATGTCTCATATATGATCTTACAATTTGGCTCGTTCTTTTTTATTTCTGCTTTTAATTTTTTCTCTTGTTGGGCTTTTAGCTTAGCAAGTTCATCAACAAGAGCTATGCTAACCGATCCATATATACCGCATTTATCGCCACCGCTATTATCGCAAAGCACAGCAATTAGATTTTTATCACCATATTTAATCAAGTTTGTCACATCAATATCAAAGGGTTCGTCCCAGCCTTCGTGTTGCCCTACTTTCTGCTCGTTCAAATATACAATTGCATCGTCATCAACACCACTGAAAAGGATTTTGACTTTCTTACCTTGCCAATTTGCAGGAACGTCAATCCATCTGCGATAAAATACAAATCTATCGGAATATTGGGGTTCTTCCATATTTATTTCTGCATTTTCCCAATCTTTGTCATTAAAATTCAGACGATAGAATTTTTCACCTAATTTTTTTGTATCATTATCTCCTTTGACTTTCCAATCCTCCATCAGAGATATTGAATAGTCTTTTTCTGATACTGCAATTGATATAAGACTTATGGTTAGCAAAAATAGGACGCAAACGGTTATTATTATAAATTTCATAATTTCCTCCAAGAAGTTTTCATCTTCTCCCAAATGTGAGAGGGAACTAAACTCTTGCCTTCTTCTGCAAGTAAAAAATGGATATCATAGACAATCCGACCAATTAAATAAAAAATTGCATAAGCCCCAGATTTTTTATAATGCGATTATCCCTTTTAATATAATTTTAGGTTATTAATTAAAAATGTCAATAGAATATATACTGAAGATCGGACATGAGTTCGGACAATTTATTATCTAATTAAATTATCTAGGGAAATCCCTCTAAATCTCCCTTTGGAAAAGGGAGACTTTTTGCGTTTTCCTTTTCAAAAGGGAAACTTTTTGTTTTCATTGAGATTTCTCTACTCGCTCATTGGTTCTTTGGCAATAAATTCAAGCAAGACCATATATTTTCTACATACAAGTTTCATCAATTTACCAACAGGTTCAAAATGCTAAATCCGCATTTTTATT
>Ga0078972_1008789_pt1 | contig 20662 bp, 19 predicted proteins | sample YelNatPaOPGAMG01_FD_67568 | JGI IMG/M metagenome (GOLD analysis project Ga0078972, IMG submission 67568) | Hot spring thermophilic microbial communities from Obsidian Pool, Yellowstone National Park, USA - OP-RAMG-01 (SPADES assembly) (version 2) | ecosystem: Environmental > Aquatic > Thermal...
AAATACGTCGAAAGAGATGCGCATTTAAACGAAAGCGACTTTATACGTGACGCAATACGCGAAAAAATCCAAAAAGAAGCCCCAGACCTCTATAAACAATTATTTAAAGAAAAGGAGGTGAGTGAACATGGAAAAAGAAAATCCGGAACTTCAAGTAGCCTATGAACGGCTTCAAGAGATCTTGCAGAAAAGAAAGCAGAAATCGGTTGCCGGTAAAATAGTGAACGTTCGACTTGGCGAGCTTGGCAGTTTTATCCCAGCACAAAAGCTGCGAAATCCTGAAAGGGCCGGAAAACAAGCCATTTGCTTAGAAATAGCCACTCCAGACGGCTATTCCATAAGAAGGGCTATGATTTTAAGCGCTCATCCGAATTCGGCCATAATGCGCTTTCTTAATAAATATGGGGATTGGCCTAAGGTGGGAATGGAAGTTCGATTAAAATTCGACGAAACAAGCGGCTTTTGGCGATTGGAGCTGTAAAAGGGCTTTCTATGGCCAAAGCTTACCCAAGAATCAAGGAATGGCTTGAATTGAATCTTAAAATAGACTTTTCAAAAGAAACTCCTGAAAGCATCGAGTATATAGCAAAAAGGACGAGGTTTGGTCAGCAAAAAGGCAGAGAAGCCATAATTCAATGGTTAAAGGAAGAGGTTTTAAAGGCGGCGATTGAGAGGGCCAAACTGGAAAAGCAGCCTAAAATCGTCTGGTCTGAGAAAACAAGCTCAGGATTGCACAGCTGGAACATTGAGCGTTGGAAAAATGGTTGGATTGTTTACACAGAGCGAAATATCGGCAGATTTTTGAATTGGGAGCGATTATAATGGTTTTCGATGAGGAGAAGTGGCGAAAACTTGTTTTCTATGGCAATTCATGCCTAGGGATAAGCTCCTTATGCCACGACAACCAGCACGTCATCATGATCGATTATGACGCGTTAAATTTCGAAGATGCGACAAGGGATGTTCAAAAACTACAAAAGAAGTTTAGGCTGAGCGATGCCTTGCTTTGTCAAACCATACACGGCTTCCACTGCTACATCTTAGACAAGTTTCCATACGCGAAAATCTGTGAAATTATAAAGGAGTCTAAGGCTGACCCCTGGTTTAAATCCGCGGAATGCCGCCAAAAGATGGGCATGGTCATCCTGAGAATATCATCGAGGGGAGGGTCACCTCCGCCGGTTTTCAAGGCTATTATCCCATCCAGATGGAGCGGAATTCACGTGCAAAGCCTTGCGCATTGGGCCTTTTTAAGGTGGTTTTATGGTGCACCACTCAAATATCCAGTTTATAACGACGGGTCCGACAAAATATTAGTCTATTTGTACAAGACGCTTCGAAATTGAGGTGGTTTTAAATGGAAAAGCGGAAAAATGAAGCTGTCTCTGAAGGTTTCACTACATCACATGCTGGTACCTTCGCACAAAAACTGAGAAAAAAGGCGTTTTCCAAAAAAGAAGCTCAATTCGTGAAGAAAGTGTTCCCCCGGGGAACACCTTTAACATCGCTGAAGCTTAGCGATATTATAATTAACCCTAAATGGGTCTTAAGGGACGAAGATGAGCTTAGGCTGGAGAGGCTGATCAAAAGTCTAAAGCGCGGTTTCCTTCAACCAGTAGGGGTTAGACCTAAAAACGAAAAGTATGAGCTCGTTTATGGTTATAGACGTTACAAAGCCGCTCAAAAGGCTGGGTTAAAGGAGATTCCGGCCATCGTTTTAAACGTTGATGATGAAGAGGCAGCGCTGCTTAAGGGTGTTGAGAACATTCAACGTAGGAACTTGAATCCAATGAAAGAGGCAGAATATTTTATGAAGCTCCAGAAGGAATTCGGCCTATCCGCTCGGGAGATTGCGCGTCGTTTAGGATTGGATGTAAAATATGTTACCCGAAGACTTCAACTCTTAAAGTTGAATCCAGACGTTCAAGAGTGCGTATACCGCGGTAAGCTTCCATTTAGGCTTGCCCTAGAACTTCTTAAAGTTAAAGAGCCAAAACATCAGGCTGAACTTGCAAACCAGTATTGCATGGGTCAAATATCCCGCAAAGAGTTTTTGGCCAAAGTTAACCTTGCCAGCAAACTTTCAGAGCGCGTCATGCCTAGGGAGCCAGTAAGCATTGAACAACGAACCTTCACATGCTTCATATGTGGTTTACAAAGACCCCTAAACGTAAGGGGAGGCCAAATACTAAACAACTCAATATGCTCCACTTGCGCCCAATGGCTCCTTGAAGAAATAATAAAAATCCGAAGGGAAAAAGGTTCGACAACCTAGACGGAACATCAAAATGAGAAAAAGCGACATTAAGCTGACACGTTGCCTAAGTGTTGCCCCGGGCAACACCCTTTTTGAACCTTTTCAAGATAAGCCCGTTACAATTGAAACGCCAGTAGGCGAAGTTTCCGGAATTTTAAGGAGAGCTGACCAAAGCCAGCATGGCGGAATAGGCACGCTTCTCATAGAAACGCATGAAAACTGGATGCTTGTTAAAGCGTGGCAAGTCATCAAACGGTGACGTTGAAAGCCTTGGCCCAAACTAAAAGAATCAAACATTGCAACGCTTCTATTCAAGTATCATTGGAAGAGGAGCTTGAAAGATTAAAGAAGATGCTGAACTTAAATCCAAACCTAAAAGTCGCATGGACGCCGGACCCCTCAAAAGAACTTTCCGGCGAGGTTAAAGACAACAACACTATATACATCTACGAAGCTGAAGAGGAAAAAGCCATACAAGCCCTAAGACATGAAGTAATAGATTACCTCATAACGTCAAAAATAGTCAAACCGCTAGTAGACCTAATCAACCTACTGATCAAGGCAAGAGAAGCCGAAATATACAGGGAAAAGGAGAAAATGGTCGAAACCCTCTCAAAAATTATTTAATTTACGCGATAAACCAGCCTCTGGGAATATGCCTCATTTTAATGCTTGTTCAATGAGATGCCAGGCATCGAGAAACTTAGTGTAGTTCGTTAATTCATTATCAATGCCAACGGTTACTCTCTCATCCCAAACATTTGAGCCTTCAAATGGAAGCAGAAGGAATACACGCCTTTCCTCCCCATGCGCGCGCGCTCATCTACTTTTTATCGGGTGTGTAACATCTAAACATGCATGTCACCTTCTTATGGCCTCAATATGACTACTTACAAAAATTGTGAGATACATCAAGAGTTTAATAAAACAGGGAAACGAAGGAGGTATATACGAAAGGCTTTTTGGGACTAGCTCCCCCAAGGTTTCATTGATTGTAACACTGCATCGCTAATTTTTCCAGCTAAAACATCTTTTACTGAAGCATCGATTATATCTATTGCTTTGTCAATTTCGGTTCTTTCTATTACGAGCGGAGGTGCTATGCGCAGTACATTGCCGTACTTACCATAAGTCGTCATTAGAAGTCCTCTTTCCCAACATCTCCATATGATTTTTAGGGCTTTTTCTCTATCAGGGAACTTTTTAATTTTATCCTTAACTACTTCTACACCTATCATCAATCCTAAACCTCTAACATCTCCAATTATCTCATACTTTTCTTCAAGTTCTTTTAGTCTTTTTATCAAATATTCGCCCTTTTTCTGAGTTTCCTTTAATATTCCCTCGTTTTTAATAAACTTCAAAGTTTCTATCGCAGCAAGACAGGAGAGTGCATGGGGACTTAGAGCCATAAAATATGTCTGTGGTGGGGCAGTATCGAGAATCTCTTTTTTTCCTATAGTCGCGGAGATCGGCATTCCTCCTCCTAGGGCTTTTCCTAAAACCATAAGATCTGGTTCGACGCCGAAGTGTTCAATAGCCCACATCTTTCCAGTTCTTCCCAACCCTGTTTGAACCTCGTCATCTATGAAGCATATTCCATACTTTTTTGTAAGTTTATACAGTTCATGAACGAAACTTGAGGGTGGAACAAGAACACCGCCGTCTCCTTGTATAGGTTCGAAAATTAACGCTGCAAAAGAATCTCCGGGAACTACATTTTCAAAATATTTTTCAATTTTTTCTAGACAGAACTTACTATACTCTTCTTCAGTCATATTGAAAGGTCGCCTATAAACATCTGGATAGTCGAAGAAGTAAACATGCGGATAAGAGTTCATGTAATATCTGAGTTCATGTTTAAAAGATCCGGATATTGAAATACCAATAAAAGTTGAGCCATGATAGGAATCGGTAAATGATGCAATGTTCCTTTTACGCGTATAAATTAAAGATGCTTTTACAGCGGTGTCCACAGCATCTGACCCGCTTAATCCGAAGGCGACTTTTTTTTCAAATTTTCCAAGTGATAAGTTAACCAAAAGCTCTGCTAATTTTACTGCAGGTTCATGATAGATGTAGAAACAATAATGCAGATATTTGTTTAAATTTGATTTTATAACATTCACAACCTTGGGATTGTTATGCCCTACGTTAAAAGTTGCAGCACTTGAAAGAAAATCGATGTATTCTTTACCGTTTACGTCCCATATTTTTGCGCCTTTTGCCTTCGATATGACCATCGGAAAGTACTTGAAGGCTTGGCCATCACTGATATAACGCTTGCATTTATTTATCAAATCATCTGTTTTTTTAATACTCATTTTTTTGTTAGCCATTCCTTACCATCTACGCTATATCTCAATTTATTTGAATTCTAGAACTCTTCTTATCTCTTTTACGGCTTCTGCAACCATTTTTTAAAATCAACTTACCGTTTTCAGAAGATGCTTTTGTTGGTTCGTCCCATATTCCGCTCTCTGAATTTCATTTAGCGGGCGCGTAATCCAAAAATAGTCTCTACTTACTGCGCGCGCATTTAATTTTATAGTTTATTTCCCTTACAATGTTATGTTTCGCATCAAAAAGTTAGCGCCATGGCCATTTACTATTATGAAAACTTTGAATTGATGGTATTTTAACGATGCAGCAATATCTTTGATAATTCTGTCTATGGTTATCGGTGACAACTATATGGTTAACTTAAAGTTGCTATGCTCCATGGAAATACTGTAATTAAGTGTGAGTAAAAGAAAGACGTGTAATGTTCCGCAATTTTTTAGCAACTTCAAACGCAATTATAGCGTCAGTAGAAATAGGTAAGTGACACCATGTTGTTCCAAAGAACCTATTGGAAGAACAGCCATTTTTTGGGCTATTTTTCAATTTCAACAGTATTCTCAAATGAAAGCATTTTAATCACACATGCTTTTCTTGCGCCTATTGTAAGATTTCAGCCTATATAAATTTTCTTTAATTCGAATATAATGTCACCTAATGGTTCTTATAAACCACTTTACCAAATTCGAGAACTATTGCAAAATCTGATATGTCTGATGCCCGAGTTAATTGTTGCTCTGAGATGAGTATCGTAACACCCATTTGTTGGTTTAGATGTAATATTGCCTCGTATATTTCATATATGACTAATGGTGCTCATCCTTGAGATGATTCATCTAACATTAACATGTCAGGGTTTGTCATAACTGCACGTGCGATAGTTAACATTTGTTGTTCTCTGCGCTTAAAGTTTCAGCGCGTTGTTTTGCTCATTCCTTAAGTCTTGGAAATATCTGGTAAACCAACTCAAAATTCTCCTCTTTTCTCTTTCACCTTTTCTTGTTGCCATAGCTGCAACCTCCAAATTCTGTTGGACGGTCAGCTCTGAAAAAGATGCCGTCCCACAGGAACGAGAGCAGGTCACATTTCAACGCGATCCCGAATTCCTTTATTAGTTATATCTTCATCTTTATCTTTAAAAAGAATATGCGTCCCCTTGTGCATATTAAAACGCCCCATCAAAGTGTTTAACAATGTAGATTTGCCAGCACCATTAGGACCCAAAGGATTCGCTATTTGTCATAATTTTGTTTTAAAAACGTCTGTTCCGCAGGTCTTTGCAAAATGAGAAATATGTCCATCAAGACTTCTCACTTCGTTTACTCATTTCAATAGCATCGAAAGGACATATTGAAAAACACAGTCCACAATTATCGCATTTTTTCTCGTTTATAGTAGCTTTCTTTAATGAATCTAAGCATATCGCCTCATACGGGCAAGCCTTAATGCAAATTCCACATCCTACACATTTTTCGGTGACTAAGAACTTGTAGATCTTTTTCCTATTTAGTCCTTCAGTTTCAATGAGACTTTTGAGCGCAATTCCTTTAAAATCATTAATTTCTGTAAATCCATGTTGATTCATCCATTCTTTAAGTTCTGAAATCATTTTCGGAATCACTTCATGACCCATCAACATCACTGTTGTGCAACATTGAACAGCTTCAGCGCCCACAAGCAAAAATCTGGCTATATCACGACCTGATGATATTCCGCCCGAACCTATAACGGGTACGCCCAGCTTTTCACTTACGATATGCGCGGTCCATGCTAAGCTTATAGGTAGCTGCCAAGGTCCTCCATATCCACCGAATCCGCCCCAGGCAACAGGTTTTAAAGTTTCAGTGTCAATAACCAACCCTTGAAATCTAGCAGTAGAAACAAGTGCATCCACACGTGCAGACACCATGATCTTTGCTAATTCCAGTGGGTTAGCACCGTGAGGGGTTAATTTCCCAAAAACTGGGACTTCAGAATTCTCCTTAACTATTTTAATAATGTTTTTAACAATTTCTGGACTACTCGCAGTAGCTCTTCCCATCAGCTTACCTTTCTCTACATGGGGGCAAGATAGGTTCAATTCTATGGCATCTACACCTGCAGACTCCATTAAACTAGCTAATCTCTCCCATTCATCATAAGTCCTTCCGGCAATACTAGCTATTAGAGTTCCTTCCATGTTTCTTTTCTTCATTTCCACTCTTATTTTTTTTAAAAAAAGTACCCACTTATCAGGTCTATATTCGGACATGAGATCTATTGAATAGAAAGAATAGAACTTACCCGCAAACGCATCTCCTTTATTAAGCAAGTACATGCGCGGTTTCGGCTGTAATTGTTGAGTTGGGTCATATGTTATCGTTTTTGTAACAACTCCACCTGCTCCTTTCCTAAAACACTTCATTATAGCCCTAGGGTTTAAAGTTGATGGACCTGAGGCTATTATTAGGGGGTTCGGTTGAACAAGACCACTTATATTAACCGTTAGGTCGACATCCACCATTTATCATCATCATCTATTATAGCATTTTAAGTTTTTTAAGAACCCCACGAATTTTCTCACGTTCCACGTTTGAAATAGGCATTAATGGAGGCCTAACATACGTTGTTTTTATGATACCCATCATGGCAAGTGCTTCTTTAAGTCTCGCTCTATAATTTCTAACAGGATTAGCAAATATTACATCCACTAGGGGTTGAAGCTGCTCCCAAATTTCGCGAGCCTCCTCATATCTTTTTTTACTCACAAGTTCAAACATTTCCGCCTGCTCTTTAACAGCGATTGTACCGAAACCTAATAACCCACCCTCAGCTCCTAAAATCAACGATTCATATATGAAATTATCATTACCAGTCAGAAGGGTTATTTTTCTCGGAACATTTTTTAATGTCCTTGCTATTTCCACAAATTTTTTCGCATCAAAAGATGCCTCCTTTAAAGCTACAACATTTTTTATTTCTGACAGTTTTCGAAGAGTTTCCGGTTTATACTCCACTCCACCCAATGCTGGTTGCAGGTTAAATATTATTAAGGGAACGTCCACATTTTTTGAGATCGTATTGTGATATTCAAATATTACTTCCTCTGAGGGTTCGCCAATAAAAGCCGGATGAGGAAAAACGAGTAAACCATCAGCCCCAGCCTTTTTAAATTCCGAGGCAGACTTTATTGCCTCTTCGGTATTTCTCGCATGTAAACCTGCAACTATTGGAACCTTTCTTTTAACAATTTCAGAAACTGCCTTTATTATGTCAATTTTCTCATCTTGGTATAAACACGGGCCTTCACCAGTGTCAACATTTACTGCCAAACCTCCTATTTTAAAGGATATTAGCCACTTAATGTATTCTTTAAGTTGCTCATAATCTATTTGAAAATTTTTATTCATTGGGGTTAATGTCGCAGGTATCAAACCATAAGGATGGCTGGGTATCATCTTACTCCCTCTTTATTTTGAAGCTTTAAAAATAAATTGATTAGTAATTAATATAGTTTTTGATAAACTAACTATCGCACATAATGCACGTGTATATATTAAGGTCTAAAAAATAGAAACACTATGTTGAGATTTTACGTACAAAAACAAGGAAGTATATATCAGATTAAAAAAATCATTCCTTGACGCTTTACGAGTTTAATTCTTCTACCAATTAATTGGAGGGGGAATTATAGGTGTGGCTACAGCAAGATTTGCAGGCCAAACCGCGACAAAACCATTAGCTGAGCTGTTCATCCATTGGCATACAGGAGCGAGCGTAGCTCGAGAATTATGGCCTGCATTGGGGTGATCTGGTGGATACGCTTTAAATCCATGTATTTTGAACGTATTTCCATCAGGTACGTCAACATCTAAGAAAGCTTTTCGTATATTGTCAGGACTAATCCCACCGTATTTATCAATGGCAATCTCAAGAACTTTCCTTAAGACATGGTATATAGCCGTATATGATAACACTGCCCAGTGATCAGGAACCTTGCCATATTCAGATTGGAAGGATTCTAAGAATATTGCTCTTTCGTTGGCGACTTCCGGGGAGAGAGAGCTATAATTAACTGCAAATAAAGGAAAGCCGACTGTGAATATGCCTCTTATTTTATCTCCCACTGCCTCAGCAGTAGCATAGGTTTCATATCCTGCGCTGTGTCCTATGAATAATTTTGGTCTAAATCCCAACTCTGAGGATTGTTTAATAAATAGCGTTGCATCAACAGTGTAGGAAGTAGCAAATACGACGTCAGGGTTTAGCGCTTTAAGTGTGATTATCAAGGAGGACAAATCAGTAGATTTAGAGGAATATCTTAATCGCGCTATAGGTGATACACCATATTTCTGTAGCGCTGTTTCGACTCCGTCAGAGCAACTTTCCCCCCAAGGGCTATCTTCTTGAACAATTGCTATTTTAATCTGTTTAGGGTCCCACCCCATACGAGGGCAAGCATATTCAACAACAAACCTAGCGGATATATTTCCGTAGTCTAATCCCATAGGGGCAAACCTAAAAATATACTTAGCTCCCCTATAAAGCGTCAGTCCATTAGGTGCAGCTATTACTTCATAATAAGGCACTTTGTAATTTTCGCAAACTTGACTTATTGCCATCGCAAGAGACGCTGCGTATGCTCCAATTACAAGATCTACTCTTTCAACAGTAATCATTCTCTCGGCTTCACTAACTGCCACATTGGGATCGCTCTGTGAGTCACCAACTACTGCGGTTATATTGATACCTTTAATCCCGCCTTTGCGGTTAATATCTTTGATGGCTAAAAGAGCCCCTTGGGTTGCACTTTGGCCAAATGGAGAGAACGCTCCTGTATTCGGAAAGATTATTCCTACTTTTATTGTTTGTTTGCCTGCTGGCTTGAACAACAAGAAATAGCTGGAGATTCCAGCTATTACAATTATAATTACTATTAAGAAGACCATCAACATTCTGCTAATCGCCTTTTTATTATATTTTGTTTTTTTCATCATTATGGTCCCTTTCATATTGGACGTGATTCACTATTTAAGGTTTTCTTTTTGATACTTTTTTATAATTTTTTGAAGATTCTGTTGTGTATCTCTGTCTATAACAGGTGCTCCACACATTTTCAGAAACTCAGATATCTTTTCTCTGGCTTTGCTGATTAAATCTTTTTTATCTTTATCCCAGTCATGCCTACTTCTTCTATCAAATACAATAGGTTGAGAATGCTCTTTTAAGTAATATTCTCGAGATAAGAGCAATGATTTAATGTTTGAGAGATAGTTTCCCCCAACCCCAACATCCTTTATTATGTCAAGTGCTATGGTTTTTTCTGTAAGTTCTATACCCTTATTAATTCGCTTTAGGTAACGTATAATTTCATCGTCTATGATCATTTGTTCAAAGCTTATAGAGGATTGCATCTCCAAACTTCCGATTCCCCATATTATGTTGTTGCCTGAGAGAGAATGAAGTGTAAACCCCATAGCTTTTTCACAAGAAGACTGAATATCAACGGTTTTAGAGTCACAAGTTACCCATGAAAGTGATGGTAAATTATAATATTTAGCAAGTTGCCCCCCTGCAATAGCTATCAAAAAACATTCAGGGGTTGCGGAAAGACAAGTAGATGTTCGCATATCCATTGTGTGAGTAAAACCAATGGAGTAAACAGCGGGTCTTCCCTCTTTTAGCATTTGATTGAATACGATTCCACTTAAGGCTTCAGCGTTAGCAATTGCTAGGGTTCCTGCCAGTGTTATCGGAGATGTACAACCAGTTATCGGTTCGCTTTCCACATTTATTGGTACGTTATATTCAGCGGACTCTATAAAAACTTTAAGGGCTGTTGAACTCCAACGTAAGGGAGCATCCGCAGCGTAGCCCATACTTAGTATGGGTCTTTTTCGAAGATAGTCATAACCACCAACCACCTCAGCCGCCATTTCAAGTATAGCAACTGGTCCTGTGGGCGACCCAACAACCGGTCTAAGGTGCTTCGAGGTGTAAGTTAGCATAATTTCAAATTCGTAAAGGTCCCAAAGAGCTTTTGGAGCCTCGTAAAAGTTTGTTCCAACAAAAATATCTACACTCTCCAGAACATCAGATAACATCGTTAGTTTGATGAAGTCTTCTTTTAATATGTCCCTTTTTTTATTGTTTTCTATCAGGGAAATTGCGTTAGCAGTAGCATAAAAAATTGAATCTTTTTCCAATCTTAAATCTTTTTTGGGATTCTGAGCATACATAATAAACTCCCTTGGAGCCTTTTTAATAATGTAGTCTACATAATCAGGATCAAATTTGACTATGCCCGATCTTCTGTCAACAGACATCCCGTGATTTTCTAGAATATCCAAGCTTCGCTTTTCCTGAAATTTTACGCCGATTTTCTCTAATATCTCTAATGAAATGGTATGTATGAAATCTAAGTCCCTTTTATCCAACACTTCTATGTTTTTTAAGACAGGCATGAAAGTCGCCATGTACATTATTGAAAAATTAACCCACATAAAATTTTTGTTTATTTCTTGACGTTATTTTTGTAATGTGAAAAATAAACCACTTGATTCTTTCGGGATGTTGTTAGAATGGTTTAAGTTCTCTTTAGTCCTTTATAATTTGCTGTAAACATGTTGTCGATATGCATGCAACCAAACTTTTGTTACTGAAAGTATATTGGCGTTAGTAAGACTCTATTTGAGTTTACTATACGCTAAACGCTTTTAGTATAGCTTAATAGTATTAGAGTATAAGTTAAAGAAAAGTCATTATCCCAAATATGCTTTTATTAATTTATTCCTAACTTCTTTGGGGTTACCTTCTAAAATTATTTGGCCCATTTCCATCACGATAGCTCGATCGGCAAATTCCAAAGCTTTCGTAACATGTTGTTCCGCTATAAATAGAGTAACACCTAAACGCGACATTTCTCTGAGGCAATTGTATAATTCATCAACAAGTATTGGAGCTAACCCTTGAGACGGTTCATCAAGTAACATTAATTTTGGTTGCCTCATAATTGCTCTCGCAATAGCGAGCATTTGTTGCTCTCCCCCGCTTAACGTGGCACTTTTCTGATTAAGTCTCTCTTTAAGTCGTGGAAAAATAGAGAAGACTATGTCGAGATTTTTCATAAAATTTAATTTTGTATCTTTAGTTACTGAAGCAGCCACTTTCAGATTTTCAAATACGGTCATTTTTGAAAATAATCTTTTCCCCTCTGGAGCAACGCCTATTCCTTTTAATACTCTTAAATGCGGTGGAATATTAGTTATATCTTCACCATCAAAAAAAACACGGCCCTTTTTCACTTCTGCAATTCCAAGAATCGTATTAATTAATGTAGTTTTGCCAGCTCCATTTACCCCAAGAACACATATTCTATCTCCTTTATTAACTGTCAGACTGATGTTAGAAAGGATTATTAGGTCTTTATATCCGGACGCAACGTTTTCAAGTTTCAGTATCTCTTTCATATTCAAAACCCTTTCCTAAATATGCTTCTCTAACAATAGGAGCTCTAACAATATTTTCAGGTAAATCATCAGCAATTACTTTGCCCGCAGAAAGAACAACAATTCTATCAGACACTTTCATAACAGCTTTAATTATATGCTCTATTAATATTAATGAGACGCCCAATTCATTTTTAATAGAAACTATCAAATCAAGTATTTCGTCTATTTCCCTTGGACTTAAGCCGGCAAGGGCTTCATCTAGTAACAAAACTTTAGGTTCCATAACTAAAACTCTGGCTATTTCAATTTTTTTCTTAATACCTGTAGGCAATTCCACACTAATTCTTTGAGAAAAATTTTTTATGTTTAGTATTTCAAGCATTCTCATCGTTTTCTCTCTTGCTTCTGATAAATTTTTAGATTTTAATAACGCACCCACCATGACATTATCGAAAACAGAAAGATTTAAAAACGGTTTTGTAAGCTGAAAAGTACGGGCAATTCCTTTTAATACTCTTAAATGCGGTGGAATATTAGTTATATCTTCACCATCAAAAAAAACACGGCCCTTTTCAGGCTTATAGAAACCGGCTATTATATTTACAAGAGTTGTTTTTCCAGAACCATTTGGACCAATTAATCCAAGTATTTCATGCCGTTTAAGTATAAGGTTTATATTATCTAAAGCTTTAATTCCTCCGAAGCTTTTACTAATTTCTAAAACTTTTAGCAATTCTACTGAGCTCATTTTACTTTTCCTCTAACATATTCGGTGATTATTTTGGAGATTCCTTCAGGAGCTAGTCGAGCGATAATTAAAAGTAAAATACCATAAGTCAAAAGGGGAACTCCAACAAGCACTCCACCTATAGTGGAACGAACAATTTCAGTGAATGGGACTATAATTAATGCACCAATTGCAGGGCCAAACCAAAATTTTGCACCACCAATCAGTGCGGTGGTTGCTATTTGGAAAGATAAGCTCAGACTTAAGACTCCATCAGGAGTTATATATGTGTAATATAGCGCGTAAAAAACACCGCCTAATGCAGATAATGTAGCGCTAATACAGAGCGCTATAAGTTTAACTCTGAGAACATTTATTCCGCACGCCACAGCTGCGTCTTCATCTTCTCTAATGGCCGTTAGATAATAGCCAAATTTAGAAAACTGTATTTTATGAGCAAGGAAAACAGCAAAAACGAACAGTACTATAATTATATAGTAACCAGCAACTTTTGGATTTATTGGCAAAAAAGATACTTCTTTAATGGGAATGCTTATTCCTAAGCTTCCACCTGTGATCTCTCTCAAACTTATTGCTGTTAAATATGTAACTTCATTAAAAGCCATAGTTGCAAATGTAAAGTACGGTCCCCGTAATCCAAACCTAAAGCAGGCGTATCCAAGCAATAAAGCTACTAAGTTTGCTATAAAAATAGCTGTGATAGCGCCTAGAATTAATGGTAAATTGAAAATTCGTAGCGAAATTACAATAGAATATGCGCCGACGCCAACGAAAGCGGAATGTCCTAATGAAACTTGCCTTGCAAAACCTCCTACTATAGCCCATGATGTACATAAATAAGCATAAAAAATGGAAATAGCTATGATATGAAAAACATAAAATGGTAATGGTAAAAAGGAAATTAGTAAAGTAGTGATAAAAAAAATAATTAAAAAACTATAACCATATGAATTTATGTTCATGTTCAACCTTACTCACCCATAATTCCGCTTGGCCGGATGAGAAGAATTACGATGAACATTAGAAATGCAATAGCTAGTGCAAACTCAGGATTTATGAATACTCCCACAATTGTTTCAATAAAACCCACAATAAAGCTACCCAGCACTGTTCCTTGGAAGTTACCTAAACCTCCGAGAGTAATTATAACCAACGCAAGGATTGTATAGTAATTGCCCATAAAAGGGTGAACAAAATAAAGAGGTAACATTACTCCCGCCCCTACTCCCATAGTTGCTATACCTAAAGCAAATGTTAGTATTCTTATTTTTCGAACATCTATGCCTAGCATTAAAGCTGCTGTTGAATCCTGACTTGTTGCCCTTATGTATAAACCCAAAGTCGTTCTTTTAAGCATTACATAAAGTAGTGTAGCAGTCGATAAAGAGATAAGAAGTACTATTAATTTTCCCATAGGAACCATGGCATAGGGGAGAATAAGCGATTGAGTAGCAAAATCAAATTTCACGCTTCTGTAACTTGGAGACCACAAGAGTAAAGCTAAATTTTGCAGTACGTAAATAATCCCTACAAATGAAATTATTTGACTTTCGTAAGGTAGTTTAAATAAAGGCTCAATAATATATTTATGTAATACTGAGCCAAACGCAAATAGCAAAAAGAATATTATTGGTATTGAAACGTATGGATTTAAACCTACGGTTGTGTATAGAAAATAAGATAGGTACATTCCAATCATTAAAAATTCTCCTTGAGCATAATTCACAATTCGCATAACACCATATATAAGGTTTAGACCAATTGAAACAATCATATATAAACCTCCTAGAAGAAGACTGTTGATTATTATTTGGAAGACGATAGATATATCCATCATTCATCTCCAATTTTACTCTACTCTATTTTTTATAACGGTCGACTATTAAGTTTTTAGCAATTCTTACTGCCTCAGTTGCATTCGCACCATATGCATCAGCTCCTATCTCTTTTGCCCATTCCTCAGTAACTGGAGCCCCGCCAACCATAATCTTTACTTTATCTCTTAAACCTTCTCTCTTTAATGCATCGATGACCTCCTTCATTTTTGGCATAGTCACTGTAAGCAGAGCAGATAATGCGAGAATATCGGGCTTTATCTCTCTGACTTTTTGAACAAACTTATTAGTTGGCACATCAACACCAAGGTCGATAACCTCAAAACCATTTACACTTAGTAAGGTAGCAACAATATTTTTTCCTATATCGTGGATATCGCCCTCAACAGTCCCTATTAGAACTTTGCCCAGGAATTCTCTCTTTTCCTCCGCTTTTACCGCCGGTTCCACTACAGAAATCGCTATTTTCATCGCTTCAGCTGCAAGCATTAGATCTGTAAGAAATATTTGATTCTTTTCAAAGAGGTCTCCAACAATCCTTATTCCTTTTGTCAATTCCTCTATTATTTGGAGAGGGCTGAAACCATTTTCTAAGGCCTGTTTAACTTTATGTTTTATTCCCTCCAGGTCATAATTTAAGAGCATACCACTTATTTCTTCAAGACTGCTCATTATCTATACCATGATAATAGTTATTATTCTTCAGTTTGTTTTCAATGCAACTTTGCCTTATATATTTTTTATGTCAAATTCATTTTTCGTAGCGGTGGATTATTTTTTAGTCTTTTTAATATATCAAGCTATTCTCTTTTGTTTCGGCATATTCTCATAGTTACAAGTCTTGAGATAGAGCAGTTCGGGCTAGATACATCTTAAACGTTGTTCTATGCGCCATAATTAGCCTTATGAGTTGTATTGGCGTGATCCTGCAGAAGAAATATATTAAAAATATATCAAAAATATACATTAAAAACAAATATATTTCTTTACTGATGGGAATCTTTCTGCGATTCGGTTTGGTATGGGAATTGCGTTAATAAACTCTGAGTTGAAGTTTGGGTCGGCCGCAAGTTCATGGTAACGAATGGTTCTAATTAGCGATTCCGCCGTTTGTCTAATTTCTTTAGATATTAAGGCCATTTTTGCACCCGTAACTGCTGTATTCCCGATAAACTGTATCTTATCGGTCGGCACATCAGGTATTAGTCCAATTACTTTTGCGTTTTCCGGGTTTATGTAGTTTCCGAAGGCGCCTGCTATAAATAAAGTGTCAATATCTTTTTCCTCAAGTTTTTTCCTTTTCAGCAGAATTGAACATCCTGTGTATATGGCTGCCTTTGCAAGTTGGAGTTCTATAATGTCTTTTTGCGTAATTGTTATCTCTTTTTCTGTGGCAGTTTCGTTTTGCCATGCAATTATAAACTCTACACCGTCCGTTCTTTTCAGTCTTGGAGTTGCCATGTTTGGATTAAATCTGCCATGACAATCTATTATGCCGTGTTTAAACATTTCTGCTACTGCGTCAATAACGGCTGAGCCGCATAATCCCCTAGGTTTTCCACCTCCTATTGTCTCATATTCAACTTCAAGGTTTGAGGTTATGCGGACTCTTTCTATTGCACCAGTAACAGCTTTCATTCCATCTTTTATATGCGCTCCTTCAAAGGCTGGCCCGGAAGCGCAGGAGCAACAGATCATATCCTCTTTGTTGCCGACAACTATTTCGGTATTTGTTCCTATATCCACTAAGAGCGTATTGTCCTCTGATTCATGCATTCCTGTTGCAAGTATGTCCGCCACAGCGTCAGCTCCTACAAAGCCGGCTATTATGGGGAGGGTGGTTACGACACCATTTGTGTTCATGTTGCCTATGCTTAAGTTCTTAGCCGCTATGCTGATTGACCTCTTAACCGCCGGCGTGTATGGCGATAGGGCGAGATATTTCGGTTGGATTCCCAAGAAGAGGTGGTGCATGGCTGTGTTACCAACCACAACCGCCTCATAAACCCTATTTGGGTCAATTCCTGCATTTTGGCATGCTTCTCCCAGAATTTTGTTTATACCTTCAATGACAAGCCTCTGAAGAGAATTTAGATTGAGGACACCGTTTGACGCATATGTTATCCTTGATATCACATCCTCCCCATAGAGGACTTGCGGATTTTCAATAGATCCCACCGCGATAGTTTTCCCGGATTTTAGGTCGACAAGGTGACAGACGATCTTTGAGGTCCCGATGTCAACAGCCACACCAAACATTTCGTTTGTAGTATCTCTAGACTCAACATTGATTAATCGGTTATTCCATAGAACAGCCGTTACGTCCCAGTTTGAACTCCGAAGGATTTCAGGCAATCCCTTCAAAATATCAAAGTCGAATTCTAATGCTCCTCTAATTCCCAATCGTTCCTCAACAGCCTCTAGAAGCCTCTCCAAATCAGGCTTCACGTCAGACAATGTCGGCTTTTCCAATTCCACGTGAACCTTTCTAATAAGAGGGTTTATCTCGACCGACCTCTCGATACCATAGAGCTCTATTTTGCGGGTTTCAACACGGCTTTCCGGTGGAACCATCACCACAACATTTTTCAAGATTCTAGTTTGACATGAAAGCCTATAACCTTCTTCGATCTCATGTTTGGATAGAAGTTTCTCCTCCACGCTTGACATCTTTGAAACAGCATCTGCACTTTTAATTATAACCTTGCATTTTCCACACACGCCCTTCCCGCCGCATTCAGACCTTATGCCAACACCAGCTTCTTTGGCGGCTTGCAAAATGTTTGTTCCAGCTTTCACCATAACCTTTTTACCGTCAGGCTCAAAGGTCACAGTCAAACTGCTCAAACTACAGCAACCTCACAAATCTTATAAGCGCATACTCCAATGTAAATTTTCTATCAATAATGGTGATTTCATGTTTAGGTTTAGCAAAGAACAGAAAATTTTTGATGTTGGCGGCGTCAAGATTGGGGGACAACCAGGCGAGCTCCCAACAGTCATGATTGGAACAATATTTTATCATAAGCATAAGATTTTGAAGGATGAGAAGACAGGCGATTTCGACAGGGATAAGGCTGAGGAACTGCTTGTGAAGGAGGCAGAAATGTCTGAGAAAACTGGAAATCCAAGGATTGTCGATGTCTGCTGCGGTTGGCCCCAAGCGTTTGAGAAACTTATAGATTTTGTAGCAAAAAACACAGATGGCCCAATCTCCATAGACGGCGCCACAGCCGACGTTAGAATTGCCGGTGCAAAATATGTAGGGGAGACTGGTCTATCAAACCGTGTTGTTTACAACTCAATTACACCCCATACAAACGAGGATGAAGTAAGGGCGATTAAAGAGGCAAAGATTAAGTCGGCAATATTGTTAACACTTAACACGAAAAACCCAACAATTATTGGAAGGCTTCAGGTTGTTGATGAGCTATTAGCCATAGCTCAACAAGCAGGTATAGAAAACACACTAATTGACACATGCGTTCTAGACATACCCGACCCAGGACCAGTAAGCAAAGCATTACATCTAGTAAAGGAAAAGTATGGCCTACCAGCAGGAGCAGGAATACACAATGCCATCGACATGTGGAAAAAGAGACGAAAAATAGACCCCACAAGCTACACGCTTGCAAGCACCGTAGCCAACACAATCTCCATAACCGCAGGAGCAAACTTCCTCCTATACGGACCCATAGAAAATGCCCCAACAGCCTACTTCTGCTGCGCACTAGCAGATGCATACATAGCTTACAGCACAAAACAAGAATTCGGGACCAAAATGCTAACAAATAACCACCCATTATACAAAATATTCAGATAAATCAAGCGAAACAAGGAACCAGCGCTTATTAGAAGATATAACAGACGACGCTCAAATAGTGAAAAAAGGAAATTGCAATCGAAAATAGGTAAAATCCTTCAGACACAGTCGAAACCGATCATCGAAGAAAAGTCCATTCCGGGAGTGACAATAGGGATAAAACTTGTTGTTAAAGTGCCTTGGGATAAGCTTCATGATTTAGTGCGTGGAGTTTAAGCCCGCTTCCCGCTTCACGTTGAAGAGGCAAACATTCAAAACTGGAAAATTGAAGCAACATCCCCAAAAAGTATCAAGAAAGAAACCATTGACATGAAAGTAAAAGAAACATTAAAACAAATTAATGCAGAAATCTTGGAAGAAGAGACAAAGTAACTATTTCCATTAACACTTTTTATGAATCTGCGCGAATCATGCGCTTATTCTGTTAGTTGCTGTAGATAGAAGAGTTTTATAGATTTATTTTATATATTGTGTCTTGGGCTGGGTGTGGTTTGTTGTCTGGTGGGAAGATGGTTTGTCACGTTTGTGGTAGGGAGCTTTCAAAAAGCGAGGCTGTTCCAGTTTATAAGAATGTTTTAGATCGTGAAACAGGCGAGTTGAAGCCAGTTTTGGATTATTACCTCTGCAAATCATGCGACGCTCTCATAAAGAAAAGACCGAAAACTTAGCCCTTTTTAATTAGTATCTTTTGTGATGGCAGCACGCTTACAAACTGCCATCCTTCAGCTAAGTATTTTTCAAGTTCCTTTTCGTGGACTACTCTTTGTGGGTTGTGGCTTCCTTCTCTCAGCCTTTTCAGTTCCCTTTCATAAAGTTCCAGTTCCTCATCCTTGTTTAGTTCTCTTCCAAGCTGTTTTTCCCTTGCAACCTTAACGTCAACCAAATCTATCCCTAAAAGGCTTTTAGCCATACTTTTCAAGGCTTCTATCTTTGCTTCTTTAACTATGCTCGCCTGTTCTAGGGGTTGCGTTGCGGTGCTGAGGAAAGGCTCGCATTCCTTGTAGGCTTTTCGCATGTCCTCAATCATGGTAGGTGGTAGCACACCCTTATTAGTGCTGTACCGCGCCTCAATGTCGCCCTTATGCCCCATAATAAACTGGAGATATGGATGGCTTATTTTGCCCTTGGATTCGGCTAGGATCATGTTCGTGTCGCAGTAAGCCCTCAACACATAAGGCCTCCAGCTGAAACCAGCCCTCAAAATGGCTTCCCGTATATCCCTAGTAACAAGAGTTGTCCTCAAGAACTTGTTCTTTTTAATTCCTCTGGGATCAAAACCTAGCAATGGAGAGTCTTTGCTAAGCCTTTCGCCCTGCTTAACCCTATCCTCCAAATACTCCTCAATGTAGGTTATGGTTTGCTGCGGAACGAAAGTGAAGTACTGGTGCCTAGCCTTGCTTAGGCTTTTGCGCACCACAAGAATTGTGGGCACTTTGGCGAATTCCATACCATCTTCACGAATTTCAGCTTCAACGAAGTCTCCAAGCCTAATGCCATCGCTCCCATCATAGTTTCCAAGGCTTTCTGGCCTGAGCCCGCTGAAAGCCATCAAGGCAATTGAAACTCTGCCCCTCGGAGTTGCCATTCTAAGGATTCTGTCAAGCTCCTCTTTGTTTGGAACCCTCTCATCAGCTATCCGTGGCGTATCAGACTCGCCTCTAATGTTAACTTTAAGTTTCACGTTAATGCCATTATAGGAGAGCCAGCTGTTAAGCACCTTCTTAAACCTGGACAGGTAGGAGCCAGCTTTGCCTTGCTTCTCCATCCTCCTAATGAAATCGGTGAAGTCGTCCCTGAAAGCCTTAGTCTTGGCAGCCTTAAGAATCGCTTTAGGATCAGTCTTGTTAAGCTCGCAATAAAATCCTAAAGTTCTAAGATAGACTGTGGCGGTTACGACGGACTTAGCGGCCAAATTATCAAACCAGCGCCGGACATCCGCATCCTCAAGCAGGTACGCATACTTAGCCCGCATATTCCATCAATTGATGGAGAGAATGTTCCAATATTTAAGGATTCGCTTAAAAATTTAAGTGGGCCGGGCCGGAGTTGAACCGGCGACCTCAGCCTCGTAAGGGCTGCGTCCTAACCAAGCTAGACGACCGGCCCCTTTGTGGATAAAGATAAATTAGACTTGGTTTATATGAGAGTTGCGAATCTTGAAGGGTGATGCTGCTGAAAAGGATCATAGCCACTGGGGCTGGGGGACCGGCTGGAATAAATTTTATCATG